>Ga0209793_1000145_pt1 | contig 125902 bp, 111 predicted proteins | sample EBPBio122009_DNA_FD_185863 | JGI IMG/M metagenome (GOLD analysis project Ga0209793, IMG submission 185863) | Wastewater treatment Type I Accumulibacter community from EBPR Bioreactor in Madison, WI, USA - Reactor 1_2/2/2009_ DNA (SPAdes) (version 2) | ecosystem: Engineered > Bioreactor > EBPR...
AAGGGAATACGGGCGACATCGCCAAGCGCGAGGACTGGTTGCAACCGGTCCTCGCGCACAGCCGCTCTAATCGCACATTTCCAATCAAGTGCAGATACAAGGGGGACCACGTAGTGGTGGAGGGGGCATCGAGCACTGCCGAGGTTAGCCCTCCAGGCCGGGCAACGCACGGCCGCGGGCCCTTCGCTCTCGCTTCAGGCGTTCGTTCGCTCAAAAAGCCCATTCCGGGGCTTTTCGTTTGCTGCGCAAACCGCTCCTCACTCCACGCAAGGGGAGGGACGCGCCGCGCCATTCGCCCCCAAACAAAAAGCCGCGCGGTTGCCCGCGCGGCTCGATGTCAGAAGGCGAAGAGCTTAGTTGCCCGCAGCCGGGTCCATACGACCGACTTCGACCCACTTGCCGCCCTTGATCTGCGAGATGACGATCACGTCTGCGCCCTGGTGGTCGTCAGGACCATACTTGACGTGGGCGCTGTTGATCTTGTCGTCGAACTCGAGCGATTCCATGCCCTTCTGGAAGCTCTCCGGCGTCAGGTCCTTGCCCGCGGCTTCAAGCGCCTTGACCAGGGTATTGGCCGCGCCATAGCCAAGCTGCGCAGCGGTGCCGGCAGGCTTGCCAAACTTGGCCTGGAAAGCTTCGGCCCATGCCTTCAGCTCCGGCACCTTGTCGATGTTGTCTTCAAGATCAGCCCAGCCCGCGCCAGCATAATAGCCTTCGGTGATGCCTTCCGGCACCTTGGCCACAGCAGTGTTGAAGCCAGCCGAACCGCCGATAAAGGAAACGTCCGTCCAGCCGAGCTTCTTGGCGGTGCCCAGAATGGTGATCGTCTGGCGAATGCCGACGGCGGTTGCAACGATGTCACAGCCCGCGTCCTTCAGCTTGGTGACCGAACCGACAAAGTCCTGTTCATCCGGCTTGTGCTGGGTTTCAGCAGCAAAGGTCAGCCCGAGTTCCTCAGCCTTTTCCTTGGCGCCTTCATAAACTTCAAGACCGAAATCAGACGGGAAATACATCGCGCAGACTTCCTTGGCGCCCTTTTCCTTGGCGAGGAATTCAACGCCCGATTTTACCTGGTCATAGTAGGACGAGGTGCCGGTGTACTTGTAGGTAATATCGCCCTCGATCATCTGGCGCGCCGCGGTGAGCGGCGAGATGTTGGCGATCTTCTTTGGTCCCATCTGCTGGAAGCCGGCGATGTTCATCGGCGTTCCGAGATTGAGGATCATCGCGAACACCTTGTCCGAATTGATCAGCTTGTTGAAGTTGGCCTGCGCTTTCGGAACCTGATAGCCGTGATCCTCAACGACGAACTTGATCTTGCGGCCGTGAATGCCGCCAGCGGCGTTGACCTCGTCGAACATCATCTGCGCAGCTTCAATCGCCTGCACATTGAACGACGCGAAGACGCCTGACATATCGCCGTTCGAGCCAATGACAATCTCGGTGTCAGAGACGCCCTGGGATTGCGACAGCGCTGTGCCCGACAGGCCAGCGGTGAGGCCCGCGCCGAGAATGGCGCTTGCGATTAGTTTCTTCATATCAATTCCTCCACATTACGTTTGTTAGTCTGGTTAGTAAGACTGAAGCTCAGCCATACATTTCGTCAATCAGCTTCTTGTGTTTGGTTTCCACGAAGCTGCGTTTCAGTTTCATCGTCGCTGTCAGCTCGTCGTCTTCTGCGGTCAAGAGCACGTCGATGAGGCGAAAATCCTTGATCTGTTCGACCCGGGCAAACTCCCGGTTAGTATCTTCCACGATTCCGGCGATAAGTTGCCTGACTTCAGGCGCCGCGCAAAGAGAGCGGAAATCGGAAAATGGAACGCGCTTGTCCTGCGCAAATTTTTCGACATTTTCCTGGTCGATCATCACCAGCGCCGAGAGGAATTTCCGTTTGTCGCCAATGATGACGGCGTCGGAAATGTAGGGCGAAAATTTCAGCCTGTTCTCAATTTCGGCCGGCGTGATGTTCTTGCCGCCGGCGGTGATGATGATGTCCTTGGCGCGGCCGGTGATGGTGAGGTAGCCTTCATTGTCGATGCGGCCGATATCGCCCGTGTGCAGCCAGCCGTCGGATGAAATCGTTTCTGCTGTCTTTTCCGGCTTGTTCCAGTAACCCTTGAAGACATTTGGGCCGCGAAACAGGATCTCACCGTCGGGCGCGATCTTCACCTCGGCCCCCTCGATGACCTTGCCGATGGAGCCGATCTTGTTGTCGCCTGCTGTGTTCAGGGACATGACGCCCGAACTTTCCGTCATGCCGTAGCCTTCGAGCAGGGTGACGCCAATGGCTTCAAACCAGCGCAGAAGGTCTGGCGAGATCGGCGCAGCGCCTGTGGTGCCGCGCCGCAACCGGTCGAGCCCGATCATGCGGCGCAGATTGCCAAGCACGGCAAGATCCCAGAACGCATAGGCCACTGCTGTAGCCGCAGGCACAGGTTTGCCCTCTTGCAGATAGCCAACGCGCTTCATGCCGGTGGCGACCGCCTGACGGTAGGCCCATTTGCCGAGCCATGTCGATTCGGCCGACATCAGCGTGATGCGCGAATAGATTTTTTCCCAGACGCGCGGCACGGCGGTGAACACATGCGGCGACACCTCGCGCACATTATCAAAGACCGTTTCAGGACTTTCAGCGAAATTGACGGTCGAACCATAGCCGACCGGAATGAACACCGTGATCAGACGCTCCAGGATGTGGCACAATGGCAGGAAACAGACCTGCTCGTCGGCTTCCGTCACAGGCAATGACACCGCCGCGCCGGCGATCGAAACGATGATGTTTTCCTGGCTGATCATTGCGCCCTTGGGCGGCCCGGTGGTGCCCGACGTGTAGACCAGGATCGCAGTCTCCTTTGGCGTCGAGCGGGCAATCTCTTCTTCGAAACGGCCGGGATGCTGCTTCAGGAAATCGCGGCCAAGCCGGTAGAGGTCGTCGAGGAAAATGATCCGGTCATCGGAAAAGCCGTGCAGGCCCTCGCGGTCGTAGACGATGACATAGGACAGACCCGGCATGTCGTCGCGAACGGAGAGATATTTATCGAGCTGCTCGTCGTTCTCGACAAACAGAAAACGGCTGTCACTGTCATTGACCAGATATTTGAGCTGCGAGGCGGAATCGGTGGTGTAGACGCCCGACGCGATGCCGCCGACGCACTGGACGCCGAGGTCGGTGTAGAGCCATTCCTTGTTGTCTTCCGAGAGGATCGAGACGACTTCGCCGCGCTTGAGGCCAAGCGCTACGAGCCCGAGACCGATAAGGCGGGCGCTCTCATAGAACTCAGCCCAGGAAAACGACAGCCAGATGCCAAAATCCTTTTCGCGGTGCGCGATGCGCTGCCCATATTTCTCGCAGTTCTGCCGGAACAGTTTTGGCAGGGTATCGCAGCCATCGAAGTAGAACGGCCCCCTGGACAGGTCTTCATTGAATGTGTGTCCGCCAAGGCTGCGCTGCGGCGGCAATTTTTCCACGATGGTCATGCTGGCCTCCCTGCGACGGTCAACGCCCCAAAATCTGGCATCTGGAACTCTAGCGCCATGTCTTCTTCTGTTTCCAGCGCTTCTGACCGCGCTGCGTTTCTTCCTGAACCCCGAGATAGAATTCCTGGACGTCTTTCGACTGTAGCAACGCCTTCGAATTGTCCGCCATCACAAGCCGGCCCAGTTCCATCACATAGCCGAAATCTGCGACTTCCAGCGCCACCTTGGCGTTCTGCTCAACCAGCATCATGGTCACGCCCTGCTCCTTGTTGAGGCGGCGCACGATGGTGAAGATTTCTTTCACCAAGAGCGGCGACAGACCAAGCGACGGCTCGTCGAGCAGCATCAATTTCGGACGGGCCATCAGCCCGCGGCCGATCGCCAGCATCTGCTGCTGGCCGCCCGAGAGCGTGCCTGCGGCCTGACGGCGGCGCTCGGCGAGGATCGGGAAATAGCCATAGACCATCTCCTCGTCCGCCTTGATGCCCGCTGTGTCTCGGCGCACGAACGAGCCCATGCGCAGATTGTCTTCGACGCTGAGCAGCGGAAACACCTCACGGCCCTCCGGCACGTGGCTGATGCCTGCACGCACGACCGCGTCCGGCTCAAACCCTGCAATGTTCTGGCCGCCGTACCAGATCTCGCCCTTCTCCGGATTCATGACGCCGGAAATGGTTTTGAGCAGCGTCGTCTTGCCCGCGCCATTGGCGCCGAGCACGGTGACGATCTGCCCCTGCCGCACCTCCAGCGAGACGCCGCGAATGGCCATGATCGGACCATAGAAGCTTTCGAGGTTCTTGACGGTAAGAACCACATTGGCGGCGTCGGTGGACTGTTTGATCTCCTGTTTCAGCATTACGCGTCCACCTGCTGATTGTCGTCGGAGACGCCGATATAGGCCTCGATGACTTTGGGATTGTTCTGCACTTCATGGGCTGTGCCGATGGCCAGCTTCATGCCGTCGGCCAGCGCCATGACGCGGTCGGAGACTGCCGAGACAAGATGCATGTCGTGCTCGACCATGATGACTGTGACGCCCATCTGCTTCTTGATGTCCTCGACCCAGAAGGCGACGTCCTGGGTTTCTTCCACCGAAAGCCCGGATGCCGGTTCGTCCAGCAGCAGCAGGCGCGGTTCGATTGCCAGCGCACGGCCCATCTCGACAACCTTGCGCACGCCATAGGGCAGGCCGGAGATATATTTTTCGCGGTAAGGCTGAAGGTCGAGGAAGTCGATCACCTTCTCGACAGCTTCCCGGTGCCGGCGCTCCTCCTGCCGCACGAAAGGCGTGAACAGAAGCTCGTTCCACATATTGCTCTTGCGGTGGCGATGCCGGCCAACCAGCAGGTTCTGCAGCACAGTCGCCTGATCGAACAGCTCGATGTTCTGGAAGGTGCGGGCAATGCCAAGACCGGGGATCTCGTGCGACTGCCTTTTCAGGATGCTCTCGCCTGCAAAGCGGATATCACCGGCAACAGGATCGTAGAATCGCGAGATCAGGTTAAACAGCGTCGACTTGCCCGCCCCGTTGGGACCGACGAGCGCAAACACTTCACCTTCCTCAACATCGAAGGAGACATCGTTGACGGCCGTCACGCCGCCGAATTTCAGCGTGACGTTGCGGACTTCCAGAAGCGCGCTCATCGCATCCGCTCCGTCTTGAGATAGCTTTTCTGTCGTTTGAACATGTCGCGGCGATAGAACGGGAACAGTTCGAAATAGGTCCTGATCTTCAGCCAGCGGCCATACATGCCCATCGGTTCAAACAGGATGAAGCCGATCAGGATGGCGGAGAACACTGCCGTTTCAACACCTGGAAGGGTGGCCGAAGTCGCACCGAAAAACCCGCCGATCCAGTCGCGTATGCCGCTGATGAACTGGGGCAGGAAGGTGATGACGGCAGCACCAAGGAACGCGCCATGGATGGAGCCGAGCCCGCCGATGACGATCATCAGCAACAGCTGGATCGACAGGATCAGGTTGAAAGTCTCGTTGTTGAAGATGCCCGCATAATGGCCCATCAGCGCGCCGGCGAGGCCGGTGATGGCGGTGGAGATGCCAAACGACACCGCCTTGGTGCGGGCAATGTTGACGCCCATGGCGCGCGCCGACACTTCTGAGTCCCGGACCGCCGCAAACGACCGGCCAAGTGGAGAACGCAACAGGTTACGGTAGACGAGCACCACCAGCAGCGCGACAGCCAGGATCAGATAGTAGAACCGGTCCGGATTGCCGTAGCGGTCGATCGGCACGCCGAAGATCTCGATCATCGGCGCGTAAAGTCCGCGCACGCCCTCGGTCAATGGACTGAGGATGACGATAAGATCGTCGGCCAGGATCGAGATCGCAAGCGTCGCGATGCCAAGATAGATGCCGTGCAGTTTGGTCATCGGCATTGCCAGCAGAAATCCGGCAATCCCGGAGATCAGCCCGGCCAATGGGAACGCGATGATAAACGGCAGGCCGGCCTGCTGCAGCAGCACATTGGCGTAGCAGCCGACCGCCATGAAGGCGGCGTGGCCCAGACTTGCCTGCCCGGTCTGGCCGACAAGGATCATCAGCCCCATACCGGCGATCGCCCAGATCAGCAGGCTGGTCATCTCGCCCAGCACAAAGTCGTCCAACAGGAACGGCAGGGCGGCCATGATGATGATCAGCGAAATGTACCAGAACGCCTGACGGCCATCCTCGAACAGGTTGATGTCGGTGTCGTAGCTTGTCTTGAACAGTGTCCGCATCGGGCGTCAGACCTTCTTGCTATGCACTTGGGCAAGAATGCCGTGCGGACGGAAGATGAGGATCAGGAACAACAGCAGATAGGGCAGCACGCGCGCATATTCGGGCGTGATGTAGCGTGAGGCGAACGGCTCGATCAGGCCAATGATGAGGCCTCCAAGCAGCGCGCCGGGCAGCGACCCAAAACCGCCAATGACCGATGCTGCGAAGGCCTTGATGCCGAGCAGGCCGGTCGACGGGTCAATAGAACCCTTTGAGGCGAAGAGGATGCCGGCAATGGCCGCGACCGCGCCTGCCAGCGCCCAGATCAGCGAGTTCACCTGCTTGACCGGAATGCCCATGTAATAGGCGGCAAGCTGGTTCTGCGACGAGGCCTGCATGGCGACACCGAGCCTGGTGCGGTTGAAATAGAAGTAGAGCGCAATGGTGAGCAGCAGTGTGACCAAAATGATGACAATTTCATCCAGCCCCAGCACAAGGCCGCCGAAGCGCACATCCTTGCCGGCAATGGGCGATTCCAGCGACACAGGCTCGTGGCCCCAGATCAGGCCGGCGATGAAGCGCAGCACGAAGCCAAGCGCAATGGTGAGGATGACGACTGCAATCTGCGACTGGCCGAACATGCGGCGCAGCACGAACATGTCGAGCAGGTAGCCGAACACGCCCATGATGAAGATGGCGAGCGGGGCCGAAATCCAGAACGGCCAGCCGAGGAATTGAGCGTTGGTGAGGCCGACTGTGATGTATGCGCCTAGCATCATCATGTCGCCCTGGGCGAAATTGACCTGTTCGGTCGCCTTGTAAATGAGCACGAAGCCAAGCGCGATGAGACCATAGACACAGCCATTCGCAAGGCCGCTCACAAAGAGCTGCAATACGTCCAAAGACGCTCTCCTCCCATTATTTGCCGGGTATGGTCTTCGCCACATTGTCCCGACACTTTTCTAACACTACAGGCGGCGCATGCCGAAGTGCAAGCGCCGCAAATAGTTGTTAATTCGGTGCAATAAAGACCTTTCCGTTCGGCTTTGCGAGTTCTTCCGGAACACGCTTCATTGCTTCGCTGATCGGCACTATTGCCGTTACGTCAGTTGCCCAGCGGCCATCGGCAAATCGCTTCTGAGCCTCGAGGTCGGCAGCGTCGCGCGATGCCTGATCGGACGTGCGTTTCCACTCGGTCAGCCAGAAACCCTCGACACGTTTGCCCATGAAGATGAGTTGGCCAGGTTCGGGTATGGGCGTCGTCTCAGGATCAAGACGGCCGTAGATGATCCATCGCGCACGGCGCGGCATCGCGGCGAAGATGGCGCCGGCCAATGGACCGGTAACCGCGTCAAGAAAGATGCGCGGCTTTTCTGCGCGGCAGGTCTCGGCCAGCTTCTGTTTGAAGTCGGGGGCGGACGCATTCAGCACCACTGCCGCGCCTTCCTTCATCAGCAGTGGAATCTGGTCATCGCGCCGGACAATGGCGATGGGGCGGAAGCCTTCCTCCTTCGCCACGTTCATGATCAGCTTCGACAGCTGGCTCGCGCCGGCAGTCAGGATAAAGGCCTTTTCACCCTCCTTGCGTACGATGTCGAACATCGCGAGCGCTGTCAGCGGATTGACGATCATGGCTGCGCCATCGACATCCTTGACGCCATCAATCAGAGGGATGCAGCCAGCTGCGCTGGCGACAGAGTATTCCGCCCAGGTACCCCACCCCGATCCGCCTGTTACAAACGACACGCGCTTGCCCACGAGACTGTCGGCCAGCGCACCGCCACCTGATGAAACAACTGTGCCAACGCCTTCGAAGCCGGCAGGCCGATCCTTGACGCGGGCGTGCCCGTACATGCCCTTGATGAACATGACATCGGACGGATTGATGGCAGCAATCGAAACCTTGATCAGGACCTCGCCGTCGGCGGGAGCCGGCACCGCAATGGTTGCGGGCGTCACATAGGGCTCCATGGCCTCAAGCACGCTGCCGGAGGGTTTTGTGGCAAAACCTTCATGATTGAGCAGCAGCGCAGTCATTTCTCCTGGAATGGTCATCACGCCATCTCCGGCTTGAGTATGAGTTTTCCGGTCGCACCGCGCCCGATAACCCGGTTGAGAACCGACGCAGCATCCGACAACGGGTAGACGCCCTCGATCAACGGCTTGACCTTGCCGGCAACATACCAGCCGAGCAGTTCACGCATGTTGGCAGCATAGGCTTCCGGCTCCTTCTGGGTGAATGCTCCCCAGAAAACGCCAACCACCGAATAGCCCTTCACAAGCGTCAGGTTGACCGGCAGCTTCGGGATCGTGCCAGACGCAAAACCGATGACGAGCAGGCGGCCATTCCAGGCCATTGACCGCGACAGCGTATCAAATGCGTCGCCGCCAACCGGGTCATAGGCGACATCAACGCCCTTGCCGTCCGTCAATTCCTTGAGCTGATCCTTGAGGTTTTCGTAGCCGATGACGACATCCGCGCCATTGTACTGTGCAATCTTGCGCTTTTCAGGCGTCGAGGCGACCGCGATGACACGCGCGCCCATCGCCTTGCCGATCTGCACCGCGGCAAGCCCGGTAAGACCGGCGGCGCCAAGCACGCACAGCGTCTCGCCTTCTTTCAGCTGGCCGCGCTGCTTGAGCGCATAATGCGACGTGGAATAGCCGCAGATCAGCGCACAGGCGTCTTCATTGGTAATGCCGTCTGGCAATTTCATCGCCGTGACGGCGTCAGTTGCAACCTGCTCGGCATAACCGCCAATCGTGGTCAGCGCCACGACCCGGTCGCCCGGCGCAAAGCCTGAAACCTTGTCGCCGACCGACAACACCCGCCCCGCCACTTCCATGCCCGGCACAAACGGTGTCGGCGGCTTCATCTGGTAAAGTCCCTGCACCAGCAGGCCGTCGGGAAAATTCACCCCGATCGCTTCGGACTTGATGACGATCTGACGGCCCTTGGCGACTGGCTCTGGCCAGTCGGCATAGTCGATCTTGTCGACTGGGCCATAATCGCGAACGACGATGGCCTTCATCACATTTTCTCCTGCGTATGCTTGCGCAGTTCGGTGCGCGCGATCTGGCGGCGGTGGACGGCGTCCGGGCCGTCGGCAAGGCGCAGCGTGCGCAGATGCGTCCACGAACGCGCCAGCGGCGTATCCTGGCTGATGCCGGCAGCGCCGTGCATCTGAACAGCCTCGTCAGCGATGCGCAGCGCAACCTTTGGCGCCGCCACCTTGATCTGGCTGATCCACGGAGCAGCCGCAACAGGATCGCCCTGATCCATCATCCATGCGGCCTTGAGGCAAAGCAGCCGCGCCATTTCGATGTCCATACGCGCATCAGCGATAATGTCGAAATTGCCGCCGAGTTTGGCCAGCGGCTGACCGAACGCCTCACGGCGCATCGCACGCTTGCACATCAGCTCGAGCGCACGTTCAGCCTGGCCGATGGCCCGCATGCAGTGATGGATGCGGCCGGGACCAAGCCGGCCCTGCGAGATTTCAAACCCCCTGCCCTCGCCGAGCAGAAGGTTGGAGACGGGCACGCGCACATCCGTGAAACGCATGTGCAGGTGGCCATGCGGCGCATCGTCTTCGCCATAGACCTGCATGGCGCGAACCTTTTCGACGCCCTTGGTATCGGATGGCACAAGAACCATCGAGTGCTGGGCGTGTTTTGGCGCGGTGTCAGAGGTCTTGACCATCGTAATGTAGATCTTGCAGCGCGGGTCGCCAGCGCCCGACGACCACCACTTCTCGCCATTGAGCACATATTCGTCGCCATCGCGCACACAGCTCATCGAGATGTTTGTTGCATCAGACGAGGCGACATCCGGCTCGGTCATCAGGAAGGCAGAGCGGATTTCGCCGTTCAGCAGCGGTTTCAGCCACTTGTCCTTGTGCTCCTGGGCACCATAACGCTCCAGCACTTCCATATTGCCGGTATCGGGAGCCGAGCAGTTGAAGGTCTCAGCCCCGAGATGGGCCTTTCCCATTTCTTCGGCGAGATAAGCGTATTCAACCGTGGTGAGGCCGTAGCCGCGCTCCGAATCGGTTAGCCAGAAATTCCACAGACCGCGCTCGCGCGCCTTGGCCTTCAAGCCTTCAAGGATTTCCGTCTGGCGCTTGGTATAGACAAAGCGGTCGCCCGCCTTGCCGACCTCTGCCAGAAATTCCTCATCAAGCGGAATGATCTCGTCACGCACCATCTGCGCAACCTTTGCGTGGATCGGCTTCAGCCGTTCGGTCATTCCAAGGTTCATATCGGTCATGATCTTTCCAATCTGGCTCCAAGCCCGCCCTGTGCGAAATCAACCACCTGGCGGACAATCCGTTCTAGGTCATCATCAGTCTCGCCGGAGCGCGGCGAGTACCAAAAGATCGGCGAATTCATCGCAATGAACATCACCTGATTAGCAATGCTGGCATTTTCGAAATGCATGTCGCCTTCCTGGCGCGCGCGCTCGATCACGCTACGGAACATCTTGCTGTATTCCGTGCGGTATTCGACAAGTTCGTTGTAGACGCTTCGCTGCTCCGGCGTCGTTGATCCCCGAAGGTGCATCTCGACGCCTTCCCAGACGACGCGCTGGAAATGACGGGTTGTCACCATCTGGCGCACATGCACTTCAGCCATTGCCCGCCAGACGGAAATCGCCCGTCCTGGCTGATTTCTGAAGGACTTGATCGCCTCAAAATTCATATCCATTCCGGTCCGGAACACCTGCGCAAACAGATCTCCCTTTGACGAGAAGTGATGGTAGATCCGGCCCTTGGTTGCGCCGAGGCTGCGCGCGACATCGTCGATTGACGATGCAGCATAGCCCCGCTCTGAAAAACAATGCGCCGCCGCGCTCAAGATGTCAGCGCGCGACCCATCAACAACCAGTTCGCTTGTCCCGGTCTGCGACAGAATTTCCTCCTTTGCCCGCATATTCTTGTCATTTGCGGGGCTTTACGAATGTGCAAATGATGAACATACTACCGGGTATGTTGTCAACGCGCCTTTGCTGAAGGCGGCGAACAAAGGGTTCAAAAATGTCGATTTATGAAGATCTGTTTTCCGTCACGGGCAAGACCGCCCTGGTCACCGGCGCAGCGACCGGCATCGGCCGGATGGCGGCGACTGCACTTGTGATGGCAGGCGCTCGGGTGTTCATCGCCTCCCGCAAGGCGGCAGACTGCGAACGTGTGGCAGCTGAAATCAATGCACTGGGTGGACCAGGCAGCGCCGAAGGATTTGGCGGCGATGTATCGACCGAAGCCGGCGTTGATGCACTGGCGGCCGAAGTGGCGGCGCGCACCAAAAAACTCGACATTCTCATCAACAATGCAGGCGTTTCCTGGGGCGAACCGCTCGAGACCTTCCCTTACAGCGCCTGGGCCAAGGTGTTGAATATCAACGTGACCGGCCTGTTCCACCTGACGCGGCAATTGTTGCCGCTGCTGGACGCAGCCGCCACCGATCAAGATCCGGCACGCGTCATCAATCTGGGTTCGGTGATGGGAACTCAGCCTATTGCCGACGGCGCCTATTCCTACACAGCCTCCAAGGCCGCCGTACACCATCTGACCAAAACCCTGGCGACAGAGTTTGCCGAGCGTCGTATCACCGTCAACGCCTTTGCGCCCGGCCCCTTCCAGAGCCGTATGACGGCATTTGCGACCGGTTCTGATGAAGGCGCCAGCAAGGTGGGCCAGCGCGTGCCGCTTGGCCGCATCGGCGCGCCCGGCGACATCGGCGCTGCTACGCTGTTCCTTTGCGGCAGAGGCGGAAGCTATGTTACTGGCGCAATCCTGCCGTTAGATGGCGGACAGTCGGTGCAGCATGGCATGGCCTTGTTCAAGGAATAGAAATGTCCAAGACGATCAACTCGATCAAGGTGACGGACCTTGCCGGCTATGTCGGCAAGGAGATCGGCCTGTCGCCATGGCGAACGGTCACGCAGGACATTATCGACAAGTTTGCGGTAGCGACCGACGATGATCAGTTCATTCATACCGACCCGGTCCGCGCCGCCGAAACGCCATTTGGCGGTACGATTGCGCATGGGTTCCTGGTACTGTCGCTGCTGTCGGCGATGACCTACGAGACCCTGCCGTCGATCGAGAAGTCGAAAATGGCGATTAATCAAGGTTTTGACAAATTGCGCTTCCAGGCGCCGGTAAAGTCTGGCGCGCGCATCCGGACCCGCTTTGTGCTGGCAAGCGTCAACGCGCGGCCTTCAGGCATGGTGCAGCTTGCCTATGATGTAACCATCGAGATTGAAGGCTCGGCCAAGCCCGCGCTGACTGCAAACTGGTTGACGATTTCCGTGCATGATCCGGAGGATCTCGAGACATGAGCGACGCCAATACCCTAGACGCCGCAATCATCGGCCCATATCTGGCAAAACATATACCTGATTTTGGCACGCTGACCGAGATCATCAAGTTCAACACCGGCCAGTCGAACCCGACCTACAAGATCATCTCGACAGGTGGCCAGTTTGTGCTGCGCGCCAAGCCGCCAGGCGAACTGTTGAAGTCGGCCCATGCCGTTGACCGCGAATACAAGGTGATGAAGGCGCTGGGACAAACGCCGGTGCCGGTGCCAAAAATGCTGCATCTGTCAGGCGACGATTCCCCGATCGGGCGGCAATTCCTGGTGATGGAATTTCTTGACGGCCGCATTTTCTGGGATCCTGCGCTGCCCGAACTTGCAGCCAACCGCGAACGTGGGGCAATCTATGACGCCATGAACCAGACGCTGGCCGACATGCACAGCGTCGACCTCGAAGCGGTAGGCCTCGCCGACTATGGCAAGCCGGGCAACTACTTTGAACGCCAGCTGACCCGCTGGACGAGCCAGTACAGGGCGTCCGAAACCGGCACAATTGAAGCAATGGACAAGCTGATTGGCTGGCTGGAGGCCAATTTGCCGCCTGATGACGGCATGGTGTCGCTGGTGCATGGCGACTACCGGCTGGACAATGTGATGATCGCGCCCGATTCGGAAAAGATCATCGCTGTGCTCGACTGGGAGCTGTCGACGCTTGGCCACCCGTTCTCGGATCTCGCCTACCAGTGCATGCAGTGGCGGTTGCCGCACGATTCCGGATTCCGCGGGCTTGGCGGCATTGACCGCCAGGCGGTCGGACTTCCGTCAGAACGCGACTATGTGGACGCCTATTGCCGCCGCAGGGGTATCGGCCCGATCGACAATTGGGTGTTTTATCTCGCGTTCTCGTTCTTCCGGCTGGCGGCGATCCTGCAAGGCGTCTACAAGCGCGCACTGGATGGCAATGCGTCCAATCCGGAGCGGGGAAAGACATTTGGCGTGGCGGTGAAGCTGATTGCCGCTGAAGCAGTGACATTGATTGAACGGGGTGAATGACATGAGCCGTTTCGAGGGGATGACGGCGCTGGTGACAGGCGCCACGGGCGGCTTTGGCCGCAGGCTGTCGGAACGTTTGTCGGCGGCCGGCGCAAATTTGGTGCTGTCGGACGTCAATGACGGACCACTGCAGGAATTTGCCGCGAGCCTGCCGGGCAAGACCGCGGCGCTGGCTGGCGACATTTCCGACGAGCGCCTCTCCAAGGACATGGTGGCGCTGGCGAAGAAATCGTTCGGTGGTCTCGACATCGCCATCAACAATGCAGGCATCGCACAGACATTTGTGAAGCTGCCGCAGGTGCCGTCGGCTGAAGCGCGGCGGATTTTCGAGATCGACTTGCTCGGCGTATTCTTCGCAATGAAATACCAGATCCCGCTGATGGAACGGCAGTTCCGGGACGACAAGCGGCCGGGCGTAATCGTCAATATCGCGTCCGTCGCGGGCCGCGCCGGAGCACCGAAACTGTCGGTCTATTCCGCCGCCAAACATGGGGTCATCGGCCTGACAAAATCTGCGGCGGCCGAATATGCCTCCAAAGGCATCCGCGTGAACGCGGTATGCCCATCCTTTGCACGCACGGCGATGGCGCTCGAATTCCTCAGCCGCTCGCCCGAAGGCATCGAGGCAGCGACAAGCGATCTGACCCGCGGCGTGCCAATGCGGCGTCTCGCCGAAGTTGACGAAGTGGTCGAAGTGATCCTGTTTGCTGCTGACCCGGCCAACAGCTTCATGACTGGCCAGGAACTAGGCGTCGACGGCGGCATAACCGCGCTCTGAGAAAAGCACAGAAGCCTCAGCATTTTCAGAAAACTTGCCGAAATTTTGTGCCGCCGTTTCGACCTGCCCTTAACGCGGCAGGTCTATCGATGGCGGCATGGCACAATCTCCTTACGCACGGGCCATCGGCCTGATCACCGCCGCCTCGGAACACGGTTTCTCGCGGCAAACTGCAATCGGCCTCGCTGCAGGCGTGGCAATTACCGGACTGGTGACCCTGTCACTGGCCCCCGCAGCCGCAGCGCCTGTAGCCCTGGCCGCAGCACTGGGCGGCATCTGCGCAGCCGTTCCGCTGCTGAGCACCCTCACCCGCTCGAAACGCAAGCAGGACGAGCGCGAGCTTAACGAAAGGGCCGCGGATCCGCTGGCAAACTGCCTGCCCCGCACCACCTTTATGCGCCGTTTTGACGACGCGCTGACCGGCCCGCAAGGTGACCGCAAGGCGACCGGCACCCTGCTGGTGGTAAAGGCAGATCAGTTACGCGCCATCAATGAGGGTCATGGCTATGACGCAGGCGACGATGTTGTGACCGCCCTCGCCTCGACCTTGCTCGCCTCGGTGCGCAAGACCGACTTTGTCGGCCGGCTCGATGGCGATGAATTTGGCGTCTATCTGTGGGGCGCATCGATCAAGGACGCGATCATGGTGTCCGACCGTATCCGCCGCAATGTCGCCCAGCTGCGCGTGGCCGACGAATTTGGCCTGTCGATCAGCGTTGGCGGCGCGATCCTTGCATCAACTTCGGTCGATGCCGATGACGGCCTTCGCTATGCCAATCGCGGGCTGGAATTTGCCCGTATGGCCGGCGGCGACCGGACCGAAATGATCTATGTGCCCGCCACCGGCGAACCGGTTCAGGTGGCAGGCGCGGTTCACTGAACCGTCAACACCGCATCCCGGGCTGCATCTTCGAGGAAATCGAAAGCGTAGGCCGAGAACGACCGCCAGCATTCAACACGGAAGGCTTGCTCGCCGGTGCGCCAGATGACGACCTCGATCTTGCCCAGAATGGTGCGTGAGCAGGCGTTGACCGGAAAGGCGGCCAGCGACAGGTCTTGCGGGCAACCGGCGGCAAGCGTCGCTTCCGCGCCCTTGCCTTCAACCAGAATGGCGACATTGCGGTGGGAAATCTCGACTGCCGAGTGAAGCTGCTTCACGCCGGCGCATGCGCCAAGCATGTCGGCACCGGCAAAGTCGATGACCAGCCATTCGTCCGGCCCGAGCCATAGCGCGGCGCGGGTCTTTGCCTTGTTCATAGCTGACGACTTCGGCGTCTCCGGCAATTTCACGCCGAGCGCCTTGGACAGCGGCGCAATCGCGTCCGGCCGGGCGCGCAGCGCCATGCGTACAGCCGGGTCGGCTGGCGTGACCGATACAGCCTTGTTGGCGACCGAACGGCCGGACATGGCAAACGCGCGCACCGGAAGCGCCGCCGGGCGGCTTGAAGCAGCTGACTTAGCCATGCAGGCGGCCTCCCTTTTCATCGACAAACATCGGCGCGACGACCTCGACTTCAATGACGCTGCCAGGCATCGGCACATAGAGCGTCTGGCCGATGCGGTCGAACCCGCCAGCAACCAGCGCCAGGGCAATCGAGCGGCCGCAGTTTTCCGACCAATAGCTCGACGTGACGTGGCCAAGCATCTTCATCGGAACCGGCTGGTTCGCATCCTCGACAATCTGCGCGCCCTCTTCGAGCACCACCTTCGGGTCCTTTGTCTTGAGGCCGATCAACTGCTTGCGGCCTTTGGCAACGAGGTCGGGGCGTTTCAGGCCGCGAATGCCGACAAAGTCAGTCTTCTTCTTGCCAACCGCCCAGTCGAGACCGGCGTCAGACGGCGTGACTGTGCCGTCCGTGTCCTGACCAACAATGATGTAGCCCTTTTCGGCGCGCAGCACGTGCATGGTTTCGGTGCCATAGGCGCAGGCGCCGTGTTTCTGCGCTTCTTCCCAAACGGCATCCCAGATGGCCGGGCCGTAATCGGCAGGAACGTTGATTTCAAAGCCGCGCTCGCCGGTGAACGACATCCGGAATAGCCGCGTCGGCACGCCGCCGATCTTGCCCTCGCGCACCGACATGTGCGGCATCGCTTCGTCCGACAGGTCGATGCCCTCGACAAGCGGCGCGATGATGTCGCGCGCCTTTGGCCCCTGCACTGCGATGACCGCCCATTGCTCGGAAATCGAGGTCAGCCAGACGTTCAGCTCCGGGAACTCGGTCTGGAGGTAATCCTCCATATGGTTCATCACACGCGCCGCGCCACCGGTCGTCGTCGTGACATGGAAGCGGTCCGGCGCAAGACGCCCGACCACGCCGTCATCATAGATGAAGCCGTCCTCGCGCAGCATGATGCCATAGCGGCAGCGGCCAACTTCCAGCTTCTCCCACGGATTGGTGTAGAGCAATTCCATGAACTTTGCCGCATCAGGGCCGACGACTTCAATCTTGCCAAGCGTCGATGCGTCAAACACGCCGGCAGCCGTGCGGACGGTGGCGCATTCGCGATTGACGGCGGCATGCATGTCTTCGCCGGCGCGCGGATAATACCAGGCGCGCTTCCACTGACCGACATCTTCGAACACCGCGCCCAGCCGCTCCTCCTGTCCATGGAACGGGGTTCGCCGCGTCGGGTCAAACAACTTTCCGCGCGCATGGCCGATCAGCGCGCCGAAGGTGACGGGCGTATAGGGCGCACGGAAGGTTGTGAGACCAACTTCCGGTATTTCCTTGCCAAGCACTTCTGCGGCAATCGCAAGACCGTGCACATTGGATGTCTTGCCCTGGTCGGTTGCCATGCCGTTTGTGGTGAAACGTTTGACGTGCTCGATCGACCGCATGCCCTGATGCACCGCCGAGCGAATGTCCTTGGCGGTGACATCGTTCTGGAAATCGACAAATGCCTTGCCGGTGGATTCGGGGCCAGCGCCGGGTGCTGCACCGATAATGCCGCCATGCCAGTTTTCGCCGGCGTCAGCCTTGGCTTTGGTGGTTGAAGCCCCGCTGGCACCGGCCGCCTTGGCCGCCTTTTCACCCGCTGCATGGCCTTCCTTGAGTGTATCGGCCAGTGTCTCCGCACCATTGCATGCCCCGGCAGAGGCGCATTCCTGCGCATAGTCGCCCGGCAGGAAGCGGCGCGTGGCGCTGTCAAACACGACCTTGCCGCGCGACTGAGAGAACAGGTGTAGCGATGGCGTCCAGCCAGCCGACATCAGCAAGGCGTCGACCGGAATAGTCCGTTCTGCTCCGCCGTTGTTGGCGCGCACCGTCATCGACGAAACGCGCAGCTTGCCATCGGTGCGCATGACCGTGCGGCCAGGCAGAATCTCGATGCCGAGCGCCCTCGCCTGTTCGGGCAACGGACCACTGGGGACGTCACGCGTATCGACAACAGCCGCGACGTTGACGCCAGCCTTTTTCAGGTCGATGGCCGCCGCATAACCGGAATCGTTGGCAGTGAAAACGCCGACATTGTTACCAACCGTCACGCCGTAATGGTTGAGATAGGTTCGCGCCGCCGACGCCAGCATGACGCCTGGCCGGTCATTGCCGTCAAACACCATGTGCCGCTCGATTGCGCCCGCTGCGATGACAACGCGCTTGGCGCGCACCTGCCACAGCCGCTCACGCGGCGTATCGCCGGGGTTGGCCAGATGGTCCGAAGTACGCTCGGCCAGGCCGACAAAGTTCTGCGCGTAATAGCCGAACGCTGTCGTGCGTGTGAGCAGGCGGACGTTTGGCATTGCCGCGAGCTGCGCCGCGACGGCCTGCGCCCATTGCCATCCGGACTGTCCGTCGATGACCGCGCCTGTTTCAAAGCGAAGCGCGCCGCCAGATTCGGGATTTTCATCGGCGAGGATGACCGAAGCGCCGGCTTCGGCCGCCGCAAGCGCCGCCGACAGACCGGCTGGCCCGCCGCCCAGAACCAGCACGTCACAATGGGCAAACTGGCCGGAATAGTGGTCAGGGTCGGGCTTGTCCGGCGACACGCCCAGACCGGCCGATTCGCGGATGGCCGGTTCGTAGAGGCTTTTCCACGCCGCTTTGGGCCACATGAACGTCTTGTAGTAGAAGCCAGCCCCGAAGAATGGCGACAGCGCATTGTTGATCGCGCCAATGTCAAACGCGAGCGACGGCCAGCGGTTCTGCGAAACTGCGGTCAGCCCGTCATAGGCTTCCTGCACCGTGGCGCGCACATTTGGCGTCTTGCGCGCAGCGTCACGGTGCACGCCAACCAGCGCGTTCGGTTCTTCAGCGCCTGCCGACAGCGCGCCGCGCGGCCGGTGATATTTGAACGACCGGCCCATCAGGTGAACGCCATTGGCAATCAGCGCCGAGGCAAGCGTGTCGCCTTCAAGACCGGCAAATGTCTTGCCGTCAAAGGTGAAGCTGATCGGCTTTGCCTTGCCCAGGCGGCCAGCCGACGGAATGCGGAAAGCGCCGCTCATTTCTTTGCTCCCGCCTTGATCGCCGGTTTCTTGGCGCCGGCCTTGTAGGTGGTGAAGAATTTGTCAGAGACGCTGTCACGGGCGGCGTTGAAGAATCTGCCGCAGCCGTGGATATGACGCCAGCGTTCGAACACGACGCCCTTCCGGTTGTCGCGGATGAAGAAGAACTTTTCGAAATCATCGTCGGAAATCGCACCGATGTCAGTCGGGCGCGCAATATGCGCCTCACCGGCATGGCGGAATTCGAGTTCCGGCCGTTCTTCCTCGCAATAGGGGCAGCGGATCAAAAGCATCAGATATTGACCTTCGTTGCAGCAGTTGCGGCATCGCCAGTGTTTGGTGTCCCGGCGGGCTCAATCAGCAGAAGATGAGTTTCTTCATCCGCCACCGGGCAGTGCTCGACACCTTTGGGAACAACGTACAACTCGCCTGGCCCAAGCGTCACATCCCCGTCGCGCAGCCTGATCGTCAACTTGCCCTTGAGGACCAGGAAAAAATCATCGGTGTCGGGATGCGAGTGCCAGTTGAACTCACCCTTGACCTTAACGACCATGATTTCATTGCCATTGTAGCCAGCGACAATTTTCGGGGACCAATACTCGGAGAATTGTCCAAGCTTCCCGGCGAGGTTGACTGGTTTGTTCATAGCAGATCTCAGTGCGCCACGGCGGCGGCAGCCGCCTCGTCGATCAGGCGGCCAGTCCTGAACCGTTCAAGCGTGAAGCCGGCATTGATGGCGTGCGGTTCGTCGCGGGCGATTGTGTGGGCAAAGACATGGCCCGACCCCGGCGTCGCCTTGAACCCGCCCGTGCCCCAGCCGCAATTGACGTAGAGCCCTTTGACCGGCGTCTTGGCCAGGATCGGCGAACGGTCTGGCGTCACATCGACAATGCCGCCCCAGGAGCGCAGCATCTTCATGCGAGTGAAGATCGGGAACATCTCGCAGATCGCGTCGAGCGTGTGTGTGAGAATATGCAGCCCGCCGGTCTGCGAATAGGACGTGTATTGGTCGGTGCCCGCACCAATGACCAGTTCGCCCTTGTCGGACTGAGAAATGTAGGCGTGCACCGTGTTCGACATGACCACGCAGGGGAAGATCGGCTTGACCGGCTCGGACACCAGCGCCTGCAGCGGATAGGATTCAAGCGGCATGCGCACGTCGGCCATCTGCATCAGCACCGAGGAATGGCCAGCGGCGACGACGCCGACCTTCTTTGCGCCGATATAGCCGCGTGAGGTTTCAACGCCGATCACGTTGCCGGTCGAGGCGCGGCGGATGCCGGTGACTTCGCAATTCTGGATGATGTGCACGCCCATCGACGAGGCGGCGCGGGCATAACCCCAGGCGACTGCGTCGTGGCGGGCAGTGCCGCCGCGCCGCTGCAAGGTTGCCCCAACAACCGGATAGCGTGCGTCGGGCGAAATGTTGAGCGGCGGGCAATAGGCCTTGGCCTGCTCCGGCGTCATCCATTCATTGTCGATGCCGTTGAGGCGGTTAGCGTGAACGTGGCGCTTCAGCGACTGCACGTCGTGCACATTATGCGCCAGCATCATCACGCCGCGCGGCGAATACATGACGTTGTAGTTGAGGTCCTGCGACAGCCCGTCCCACAGCTTGACCGCGTGGTCATAGATACCGGCGCTCTCGTCGTAGAGATAGTTCGAGCGGATGATCGTGGTGTTGCGGCCGGTATTGCCGCCGCCGAGCCAGCCCTTTTCCAGCACCGCAACATTGGTGATGCCGTGCTCCTTGGCCAGATAGTAGGCGGTCGCCAGGCCATGACCACCCGCACCCACGATGATGACGTCGTAGGCTGCCCGCGGTTCTGGAGAAGACCATTGTTCTGGCCAGCCCTTGTTGCCGCGCATGGCTTCGCGGGCGATGGCGAATACTGAATATTTGCGCATGGACTAGGACCTGATCGTGCTTTGTTCGGAGCTTATGCCCCATTGAGCAAGCCTATCACTAGCGAAAAGCGCCAGCGAGGGTTTACCCTGTTTGCGACGGCCCTTGCCGTTTTGCGCCGCAGCACCCTCTTCGACTTTCGGCCAAGCCCCTGTCTGCGCCACAACAGCGCCATGATCCGGGTGGCCAAAAGAGGCTTTCGAGGGAAACAATTTTGCCGATCCGCCGCCCCATGCTGCCAGGTCTTTTGCTGACCACCCTGACGGCAGCCTATGTGCTGTTTCTGACCAACGCGACATTCTGGTCGAAGGCCACCGCCTATTTCGAACCGAATCCCTACCGGTTCGTCTCGTTTGTAGCGATTCTGTTTCTGATCCATGTGGCCGTGCTGGCCGTTTTTTCGGCGCGGCAAATTGTCAAGCCGGCGATGATCCTGTTCATCTTGATTGCGGCGGCCAGCTCATACTTTGTCGGCAATTTCGGCACGATCATTGACCGCGAAATGATCGCCAATGCAGTTGAGACCACGACTTCCGAGGCCGGGCACCTGCTCACTCCGGCATTTTATGGCCACATGGTACTTTATGGCCTCATCCCGTCCGCGCTCATTGTCTGGCTGAGAGTGAAACCGGACACATTTCGCAGGCAGGCGCGCCTGGCGGCAGCGACATTTGTTGGCGGCGCGGTGCTGGCTGCTGGATTGATCATGACCCAGACATCGTTCTTTATTCCGATGTGGCGCACCGAACGCCTCAGCACCATTGCCTATTTGGTGCCGGCAACACCAATCAACAGCACGGTCAACTACGCGATCCGCCAGTTCAGAGGCGCAAAGATCGCCGCTGCGCCATATGGCAGCGACGCCAGGACAGGCCCGATCCTGGCCAAGGCAGACAAGAAGGTCCTGACTGTGATCGTTGTCGGCGAGACTGCGCGCGCCCGGAATTTCAGCCTGCTCGGCTATGAGCGCGATACGAATCCGGAATTGGCAACCCGCAATGTCATCGCATTTTCCAATGTTTCGAGCTGCGGCACAGCAACGGCTGTCTCACTGCCATGCATGTTCTCGTATCTTGGGCGCCAGAACTATTCGCAGGACAAGGCGCTGGCGTCTGAAAACCTTGTCGACGTGCTCAGCCACTCCGGCCTAAAAGTTGAGTGGTGGGAAAACAACACCGGCTCCAAGCATGTTGCCGACCGCATCGTCCAGCGCAGCTTCTACATGAACAAGGACGCCCGATATTGCCAGCCAGGTGGTGGCGACTGCAATGACGGCATTCTCGTCGATGCGCTGAGCCGCGACATTGATCAATATGCCGCGAGTGGAAACGGGATTCTGGTGCTGCACAGCGGCGGCAGCCACGGACCGGCCTACTATCTGCGCTACCCGCGAGATCGCGCCAAATTCCAGCCTGACTGTCAGACGCCCCAGATCTCCAACTGCACGGACGAGGAACTGGTGAACGCCTATGACAATTCGATCCTCGAAACCGACCACATGCTGGCCGGTGTGATTGATGTCTTGAAATCAAGGCAGGACACGATCGCGTCCTCGATGATCTATGTGTCGGATCACGGTGAATCGCTTGGCGAGAACGGGCTCTACCTGCATGGCGCACCCTACATGATCGCGCCAGCAGAACAGACCCACATTCCGCTGATCGCCTGGTTCTCGGACGATTTTGCCCGTATCACCAAGCTGGATACTGCTTGTGTAAGCGCCAAATCATCTCAACCGCTGTCGCATGACAATCTGTTCGACACTGTTCTCGGGCTGATGGATGTCCAGACTACGGTCTATCAGGCAGAACGCGATGCATTTGCCGCGTGCAGGACGATTCACGAATCTTAAGGCGTGTCGCGCGCCTCGCTCAAGGCTTTGAACCTGGCGCAGGTGCGTTAGGGCTAAATTATTGATTCGATTGCTAAGCAATAGAGAGGGTCACAAAAGGTTGCCGATCGGAGCGTAGTTTATATGACCGATCTTTGGCGACGACTTGGGCCGATCATATTTCATCCTGCCGCAATCGTCCTTGTCTGTCTGATCGGGGCATACATTGCCTATGAGATGGAAAACACATCTGAGACGATGCCGTTTGTGCTGGCGCTGATGGGTATGGTTGCCTGCCTGATATTCCTGATCTCGAACCGCGCCGCTTCCTCGATCTATGTCGGCCTGATGATCGTCGGGCTGGCAACTGCGATTTCCGCAATGAAATTCAAGATGAAAGGCTTTTCCCTGCACGGTTACGATGCTGTGTTTTTTGCACAGGACGGCGACGTGGTGCAGTTCCTGCTCGATTCTTATCTACATCTGATTGTGCCGGTTGTTGCCGCACTGATCGTGATCATCGCGGCGATCTGGCTGATGCTGCGCACGGACGCAAGGTCTAGCTGGCATCTGCGCACCCGCGTCCTGCTGGTCGCTGTGGCTGGAATGTCGCTGATCAACTCCTATCCGGTGGAAGCTGGCAAGGAGCGCTTCCTGTACTACATGCAGGGCAGGCACGTGTCGGCGTTCTTTATCTCCCTGCTGGATCTAGGAGATCTGGCTGCAGCCGAGCGCATCGAGGCCCGGCTGCAAAATCTGCCACGACAGCGGCCATTTGCGGTTGCAACTGAATGCGGCCCGGCTGGCAAGCGGCCAGATGTGTTCGTTGTCCTGAGTGAGAGCCAGATTGACCCTGCCATCTTCCCGCAGATTGCAGATGGCCAGGATTTCCTGAAGCGCTATGCGCCGGGCGCAGGTCCGGCGAAGCCGCTCAACGTCGAGACTTTTGGCGGCGGTACCTGGATCACCAACCTGTCGCTGATGGCCGGCCTGTCGGCGGCCGATTTCGGCTGGAAGAGCCCCTATCTGACGATGACGCTGCAGAACCGGGTCGATGGCGCGCTGCCCGGGATCATGGCCGGCTGCGGCTACCGGACGGTTGCCCTGCTGCCGATGAAGCACGGCTTCGTCAATGAAGGCCCGTTCCTCGAATCGATTGGCTTCGAAACGATTCTCGACCTCGATGCGATCAAGGCGCCGACCTACCACATGCGCGACAATTTCTATTTCGAGGCAGCAGAAGCCTTTGTTGAGGAGCATCGCCGCACCGATGGCCGGCCACTGTTCCTCGAAATCCAGACAATGTTCCCGCATTCACCCTACAATGAGCGCCGCGAACCCGATGTGATCGTTGCAGGCGAGCCTTTCGCAGAAGACCCGGAAACAAGCGAATATCTGCGCCGGGCAGCCATGGGACGTATCGATTTCCAGGCATTTCTCGACAAACGCGCGGCAAACGACAGCGGACGCGGCTCGGTCGTGCTCGAATTTGGCGACCATCAGTCCTTTGTCACCAAGCCGCTTGTGGACGCATTGGCGGACGAAAATGCCCTCGCGCGTCCAGGATCGCTGGCCTACCGGACCTTCTACACGGTCACGGCATTTGGCGCTGCTCAGACCAAATCCTTGCCTGATGAGCCCATCGACATTGCCTATCTCGGCGCGGCGTTCTTTGAGGCCGCCAGCCTGCCGACGTCGCCGATGATGCGCGACTTGTTACGTCTGCGCGATCATTGCAAAGGTGCATTTGCAGGCTGCAATGACCGCAGCGCAATTGATCTGCATCTGCGCCGGAGGGCTGATTCCGGGCTGCTCCTGCTTGACGATGCCGGGCAAGCAGAGGCAATTGCGACCCAGTAAGATTGAGCTGGCCCGATTACCCGAAAAACAGCCGATATTGGTGCAGCATTGCGTGGCAGCACGTTCTATCCCCTCGACAAGTGAAGCTGCGTCTGCTAACAGGCCCCTCAATTCGCGATGGTTCGCCTCGCGAAACCGGTAGGCATTATGCCCACACAATCTGTTTGAGACGAAGGACAGGAGACCACGTGCAGGTACTCGTACGCGACAACAATGTTGACCAGGCGCTCCGCGCTCTGAAGAAGAAGATGCAGCGCGAAGGTATTTTCCGCGAAATGAAGATGCGCGACCACTACGAGAAGCCCTCGGAGAAGCGTGCGCGCGAAAAGGCGGAAGGCGTTCGCCGCGCCCGCAAGATGGCTCGCAAGAAGCTGCAGCGCGAAGGTCTGCTGCCGGCGACGCCTCGTCCTGCACCTCGCGCGGGCGCCGGTGCCGGCGCAGCACGCTAAGCTGCCGCTTTTTCGTCCCTTTCCGGACATAAGAAAATGGCGCGGTCAATCCGCGCCAATTTCATATCCAGCGCCGCGCCGAGGTTGATTGCCGACATGACCGCACTGCTCCAAAGCCGTAGCCAGCCGACCCGCCTTGTCCGGGTAGCTCTTGCTGCAACCTTGCTTGCCTCTCTCGGGCTTGCCGGCTGCCAGACTACGGAAGTGGTAAACCTTGCAACAGTCGACGCAAATCAGGCTTCATCGCAGAATATCGCCTCCCTGACCGCGGTGATCGAACGCAACCCGCGCGACCCCGAAGCCTATAATACGCGTGGCTACGCCTTCGGGCGCGGCGGCCGTTATGGCGAGGCAATGAAAGATTTTGACGCCGCAATCCGGTTGAAGCCTGATTTCTACCAGGCCTATGCCAACCGCGCGCTGATCAACCGCTACACCGGCCGCACCAACGAAGCGATCAACGACTACAATCGCGCCCTGCAGATCAATCCCCGCTACGACACCGCCTATATCGGCCGTGGCGAGATTTATCGCTTGAACGGCCGCGACCAGCAGGCGTTCGCCGATTTCGAGAAGGCGATCCAGCTCGACACGACCGACCCGCGCGCCTATCACCGGCGCGGCCTGCTCTACCAGGTCAAGGGTCAGCACGATTTTGCAATCGAGGATTTCTCGCGCGCGATCTCTCTGTCGTCGTCCTCGCCCGAGCCCTACAATGGCCGGGGCCTGTCCTATCTGGCCAAGAACGACATCGACAACGCTTTTGCCGACTTCAATGCGGCTATCAGCCTCGACAAAATGGTTGCCGAAAGCTGGTCGAACCAGGCGCTGGCCTATGAACGCCAGGGTAATAAGGCAAAGGCCAACAAGTCATATCGCCAGGCGGTTCGCCTCGACCCGAACTACCAGCCGGCAGCAGACGGTCTGCGCCGCACCCAGGGCTGATCGTTCGTCCACGCGTTGGAACGTGGTGACGCCGATCGCCACCAAATATCCGCCAGCGCTCCGGCAGTTGACCATGCCGATGCAAGCGCCGGCGCGACTGTCGGCATTGGCGCAGGCGCAAACTTCCTTGTCGGCGGGTCGGACCGGGCGTTCACGCTGCGGCCTGTCAGCGTCGAGGCGCAAACCGGCCTGAACATCGCCATTGGCGTGTCGGAATTTCAGCTGCGCAGCATGAACTGAAGCGTCAGCCCTTTTCCAGACCCTCTTTGCTTGCTGGAATGCGGCGCTTGAGCCGCAGCGCCAGGCGAAGCACTGCAACATGCGCTGGCGGGCCTTTCTTGTCTGCTGGAGGGCTGGCTTCCAGCGTGTTGTCGTCATCCTCCAACGCACGCCAAGCGTCGTCGCGCAGTTCGCCATCGGCCTCGACATTCCAGTATTCGGTATGCGTGAACAGCCGCCGCCAGATGTTTTTGCGGGTGATCCTGATCGGAACGTCAACAATGCCCGGCCCAAAATTCGGCTGGCATGGGCCGCTGATCAGGTCGCCGCGAATGCCGTATTCCTGCTCGTCGAAGATGTTGACCCAACGCGTCGCGGCAAACATGGCCGCATGGTGGGCAAGCGTCTCGTCAGCGTCCTTGTAAAGAAAGCTGCTCCGCCCAGGTTCAAGCAGCGGAGGCGTTGTGGGGAACTGCCGCTCAGCCTTGCGCTGTTCCAACGAGTTGCGGTCCGGCGACACGAGAAATTCGGCATGTGTCAGCGGTGAGCCGAGGGTCACGAAGTCGCTGACCAGCCAGACAGGCTCGCTTGCGTGGGGCGCTGACTTGCGCAGCTCCTGGATCAGTCCAGCCTGCAGCGTCCGATATTCCTTGGTGTCGATCCTGTCCGGTTCTCCATATCGCCGCTTGCAATAGTCATCGATCGTGACGAGGTGATCGAGCACTGCCGGGCTCGGCGGGTTCTTGCCTGTTGGACCGATTTCCTCCCAGAGCAGGCGCAGCACGTCATAGGCAATAATCGATCCGAGACTGTGTCCGACCACGACGATGCGCACATAGCCGTTCGCCGCCTCCTCGTCGCGAGGTGTCCGCACAGCCGCGCCGCTCTCTCCGTCGTGCCGGACAGAATGCAGCGCCCGCATCAGCGCAAGCCCACGTTCGCGAATTTCGGCGCGGTCGCCAACCGCTTCCGGCGACGTGCTGACATAGCGCGCCACGTCGCCAAAATACGGGACCACGCCATAGGTGACAACCAAGGTGACAAGGATCGCCAGACCGATGGCGATTCCCTTGACGAGCGGAAACGAGTCCCACGGAAACCACCGAAACAGCGAATACCCGGCAATGGCCGGGATCAGCATGACAAGCAACGGCCCCAGCCACATTGGCAATGAGGAGGCGGCGGCTGATTGCGATTGCCATGTGCTTTTGAACTTTTTCCCCGCGTTCGCCCAGCTTTGCAATGATCCGCGCAAGCGTGAGTTCAGAAAGAGAAACAGCAGCGCCGTGAAAACGAGACTGACTGAGACGCTTATCCAGATTGGCCTGGCCGGAGGAGGTGGTTTCCTGATCTCAAAGAGTTGCCAGAACCCCGCCCAACTCGCGTCCTTGCCAACCCACACAAACAGGCCGATCAGGCCAATTGTCAGCGCCCACAGCAACAGCCACAGGCCAAACGTCTCTCTGGGCACCTGATGCGGCCACCGCAGCAGCAGCGTACCAAACCAGGCGCGCAGCTGTCCGAGCGTATTGCCGGTCAGCCTGTCGGCCCAAAAGAGTTCATAGAAATCGGTCGCTACCGACTCGCCATCTTCCCGGACATTTCGGGTACGGATACGCGCCAGTTCAGTCAGGCCTGCCCGAGTATCGGGCACGATCCAGAGGCTGTGGTGATCCTTCGGATTGCTTTCGTCGGGAACCGTGCTGCCGCCCCACACGGCCTCGGCAAAACTGCGCAATGTCGCCAGCGGACGTTGCTCGCCGATGCCGTGGACGATGACGACCGCCTGTCTGCGCTTGACGGTCTCTGAGCTCTTGCTACCAGCCTTGCTCGCCTTGGCCACAACTGCCTCCCCTCAAGGTTGCAGTCTGCGCCCGGCGGGCCCACCGTGTCCAGTGGGCCGAAGGATTGTCAGTGTTGTGGTGCGGGTTCGGTCCGCCCGGACGCGGCGGCTGCCGTGTCGGCTGAATGTTTGCCCGCCAGGTAGGTATAGAACATCGGCACGACAAACAGCGTGAACACGGTGCCCACGAGAATGCCTGTGAAGATCACCAGACCCATCGAATAGCGCGCCGCAGCGCCCGCTCCGCTGGCAATGATCAGCGGCACGACGCCCAGCGACATCGCAGCCGTGGTCATCAGGATCGGGCGCAGACGCACCTTTGCGGACGCAACGATCGCGTCAAACTTCGACAGTCCGTGCTCCTCGCGTTGCTGGTTGGCGAACTCGACCAGCAGGATGCCGTGTTTGGTAATCAGCCCGATCAGCGTGATCAGCCCGACCTGCGTGTAGATGTTGAGTGTTGCCTCATGAAACTGGAACGGCAATCCCAAGATCGTGAAGAGCAGATTCAGGTTCGGGAACATATTGAGCGGGAGGATCGCCCCGAAGATCGAGAGCGGCACCGACATGAGAACGATCAGCGGATCGCGGAAGCTTTCGAACTGCGCCGCCAGCACCAGATAGATGACGATGACTGCGAGCCCGAAAGCGATCAGGATCGTGTTGCCCTGGCCCTTTTCCAGCCGCGACTGGCCGGAATAGTCGATAAAGAAGCCCGATGGCAGCAGCGGCCGCGCGATGTTCTCAATGGTCGCAAGACCGTCGCCAGTCGTGACGCCGGGCAAGGGCAGCGCCGAGATCGTCGACGAGTTGAGCTGGTTGAACTGCTCGATTGAGGCAGGTGACGAGTTAGTCTCCACCGTGATGACAGCCGACAACGGCACCATCTCGCCCGATGCGCTGCGCACAAAGAAATCGGTCAGCCGCTGCGGATTGGCGCGGTATTCCTCCGGCACCTGCATGATGATGTCATAACTGTTGGAATCGCGGTCAAACTGAGCGACGGCTGCACCGCCGACCAGAAGCCCCAGCGTCGTGCCGATGTCCCGGATCGGCAGGCCGAGTGCGGCCGCTCGGTCACGATCAATCGAGACCGTGACCTGTGGCGCATCGAACGACAGCGAGCTTTGAACGAGAATGAACCGGCCTGAAGCCTGCGCTTCCCTGCGGATTTTCTCCGCGACTTCAAACACCTGGCTCGGATCGCCGGTCGATTGCAGTACCATCGAGATCGGCAGGCCTCCGCCGGCGCCCGGCAGCGATGGCGGCGCAAACACGATGGCCTGCACGCCCGCGACCTTGCTGATGCGAGCCTGAATGTCGGTCTGCAGTTCTTTCTGCGAGCGCTTGCGCTCCGACCAGTCCTTGAACGCCCAGACCGAGAAACCTGTATTGGTTTCGCTGCCAAGGCCAACAATCGAGAAGTTGATGTTGATTTCCTCGAGATCCTTGGTGAGTTCGCGGATCTGGTCGATGTAGAGCGAGGTATATTCCGACGTGGCGTAACGCGGCGCGTTGACGATGGCGAACAATGCCCCCTGATCTTCTTCAGGGGCGAGTTCGCTCGACGTCTTCATGAACATGTAGCCGGTGGTCGCAACCAGCACGAGCACGACAAGCAGCGTCACAGGCCGGTATTTGAGAGATCCCCGAACCCAGCGTTCGTAGGTGCCAGCCAGACGTTCAAACGTCCGGTCGACAAGCTTCTGGAACCGGCTATGATTCCCCGCCGTCAGGATGCGCGCCGACATCATTGGTGTCACGGTCAACGCCACAATGCCGGAAATGACCACTGCGCCTGCAAGCGTCAGCGCAAACTCGCGGAACAGCGAACCGGTCAGGCCGCCGGTAAACGCGAGCGGTGCAAACACCGCGGCAAGCGTGATCGTCATGGCGACAACAGCGCCAGTGATCTCACTCATGCCCTTGAACGCCGCATCCATCGGCGTCAGGCCCTCCTCGATGTGCCGGTGAATGTTCTCCAGCACCACGATGGCGTCGTCGACCACAAGGCCGATAGCCAGCACCATCGCCAGGAGCGACAGAAGATTGATCGAATAACCCATCAGGAACAGGAAGAAGCAGACGCCGATCAGCGACAGCGGAATGGTGACGATCGGCATCAAGACCGAGCGGAACGAGCCGAGGAACAGGATGATGACGACGATGACGATGGCCACCGCTTCGGCGATTGTGGTGAACACCTCCTCGATCGACGCGCTGATGGTTTCAGTCGCGTTGTAGACCATCTGGATGGTCATGCCGTCGGGCAGGCTGGCCTGCATGATCGGCAGTTCGGTGATGACAGCATCAGCGGTATCGAGCGGGTTGGCCGAAGGCGTCGGAAATACGCCGATGAACGTGCCGCGTTCACCATTGAAATTGACCACCGTGTCGGTCGATTCTGCGGCGAGTTCAACACGCGCCACGTCCGACAGGCGTACAATGCCGTTCTGGTCAGACTTGAGCGGAATCTGCGCAAACGCTTCCGGCGTCTGCAGCGTCGACTTCATCGTGATCGAATAGGTCGTGTATTCGTCCTTGGTCTTGCCAGGCGCTGACAGGAAATTGGAGCTGTTGATCGCGCCCAGCACTTCGGCTGCCGTCATCTTGCGCGACGCCAGCTTGACCGGATCGATCCACACCCGCATCGAATAGTTGGCTGCGCCCAGCACCTGCACCTCGGCGACGCCCTGAATGGTCGACATGCGTGGCCGGATGACCCGCTCGATATATTCAGTCAGCTGTTCGGCCGTCATGTTCGGGTTCTGCACCGCCAGATACATGATTGCGAACTGCTGGCCCGTGCCCTTGACGATGGTCGGGTCTTCAGCGTCAGACGGAAGCTGGCCGCGCACCTGCTGCACCTTGGACATGACTTCGGTCAGTGCGACGTCAGGGTCAGCGCCCAGTTCCATCTGCACCGTAACAATGCTGGCCGACGGGCGGCTCTGTGACGACACATAGTCGATATTTTCAGTGGTCGACACGGCGCTGGCGATCGGTGCGGTGATGAACCCTTGGATCAGCTCAGCGCTCGCGCCCGGATAAAGTGTGGTGATGGTGACAACGGTCTCCTCCACCTCCGGGTATTGGCGCACGGACAGGTTGAACATGCCCTGGAAGCCGAGCAGCAGGATCATGATGGCGACAACGGTCGTCATGACCGGCCGCCGGATAAAGATGTCTGAGAAGCTCATTTCGCGGCCGCCTTGGCTGCCTGATCAGGCGTGACGGTATTGTCGATGACGACCGGCCCGCCATTGGAAAGGCGATTTTGGCCTGCGGTCACGACTTCCGCACCCGCTTCAAGACTAGCGGTGATCTCGACCTGACCCGCATTGCGGCGGCCCGCAGTTACAAACACCTGCGACACCTGCAGCGCAGGTTCAGCTGGCTTCGCATCGCCTGCCGCGGCAGGCGCAGCTGCTGCGCCAGACGCCGCCGGCTTCGGCTCTGCCGGCTTCACAACATAGACGTAGTCGCCATAAAGGCTGGTCACCAGCGCCGTATCGGGGATAGCGATGACATTATCCTGCTTCGGCAGTTCGACACGCACCTGCACGAACTGGCCGGGCGACAGCTTCCCATCAGGATTGGTGATTTCGGCGCGCACTGACACCAGCCGGCTCTGCGGGTCGACCTTCGGGTCGATACCGGTGATCGAGCCGGTGAAGTCAAACGCATCAGCGGTCAGGCCAAAGCGAACCGTCTGGCCAAGCTCAAGCGAGCCGAGCTGCTGTTCCGGCACCGAAAAATCGGCCCGCATCGTCTCAAGGTCCTGCAAGGTTGCGACAACGGCGCCAGGCTGGATGAACTGGCCAAGCTCGACGCGAGGAATGCCCAGCGTCCCCTTGAACGGCGCTGTCAGAATGCGTTGATCGAGGACTGCCTGCAGCTTTGTAACCTGGGAGGCAGAGGTCTCGGACGCAGCCCGCGCGGCCTCGAGCTGCGCTTCGGTGCCAACGCCGCGCCGCTGCAACTCAATCGCGCGGTCGAGCGCCTGCTTGTCGAGCTTTGCCTTCGTTTGCCCGGCCAGCAGGTCCGCCTGCTGCACCGCGTCGTCCAGTTGCAGCAGGACTGCATCCTTCTCCACATCATCATTGGCCTTGAAGCCAAGTTCGCGCACGATCCCGGTCGTCTCAACTGTCAGATCGACGCCCCGCGCCGCGCTCACAGTGCCAATGGTCTCAATACCGGGCTCCCAGGTCATCGGCTCGACCTTGATCGTCGAGACAGTGGTCGGCTGCACCGGCATATTGGCGAAGAACTGCTCGATCGCCTGGTCGCGGAACATGTTGAAGCCGACAATGCCACCAGCAACGATGACCAGGGCAATTATTGCAAAGATGAAACGCTTGATCACGAAACCGGTCCCCTGCGGATCGGGGAAGCCACAGCGCTCCCTCGACATTTCAAACTGAAGAATTTTGGACTTTCATACAAGCGTCGTAGCGATACAAGTGTCCAAATCTTTAAATTGACACGCCCACTGCCACAATTTTTGTCAAATGGCAACGGCGCGGGAAAGCCCGCGCCGTTCACAAAAACGCCAGCTGCAAAACGGGTCTAGTGATCCATCGCCTTGACGATTTCTTCCGTCATCTTCTTGGCGTCGCCCAACAGCATCATGGTCCCGTCCTTGTAGAACAGCGTGTTATCAATGCCGGCATAGCCTGAGCCCAGCGAACGCTTTACGAACAGGCAGGTGCGCGCCTTGTCCACGTCAAGGATCGGCATGCCGTAGATCGGGCTCGACTTGTCGTCTCGCGCCGACGGGTTGGTCACGTCGTTGGCGCCAATGACATAAGCGACGTCGGCCTGTGCGAACTCGGAATTGATGTCTTCCAGTTCAAACACTTCGTCATACGGCACGTTAGCTTCCGCGAGCAGCACGTTCATGTGACCAGGCATACGGCCAGCCACCGGATGAATGGCGTATTTCACTTCAACGCCATTGGCCTTGAGCTTGTCGGCCATTTCACGCAGCGCATGCTGCGCCTGGGCGACCGCCATGCCGTAGCCCGGCACGATAATGACCTTCTGCGCGTTCATCATCAGGTAGGCCGCGTCGTCGGCAGCACCCGTCTTGACCGTGCGTTGCACGCCATCGTCTGCACCTCCAGCGACAGTCTCGCCGCCAAAGCCGCCGAGGATGACGGAGATGAAGGAGCGATTCATGCCCTTGCACATGATGTAGGACAGGATCGCGCCCGACGAACCGACGAGCGCACCGGTGATGATCAGCGCCAGATTGCCAAGTGTGAAACCAAGCGCAGCAGCCGCCCAACCAGAATAAGAGTTGAGCATCGATACGACCACCGGCATGTCCGCGCCGCCGATCGGTATGATCAGCAACACGCCGAGCGCCAGCGACACCAGCACGATCAACCAGAAAATGGCCGTGCTTTCGGTGGTAACGAGCAGGATGATCAATGCGACCAGCGCAACGCCAAGGCCGATATTGATCATGTGCCGCGCAGGCAGCATGATCGGCTTGCCCGACATGCGCCCATCAAGCTTCAGGAAGGCGATAACCGAACCGGTGAAGGTGATTGCGCCAATCGCGATACCCAGCGCCATTTCGACCAGCGCCTGGCCATGAATGTCGCGCACGACACTGCCATCGGCGGCAACGCTAGACGTGCCGATGCCAAAGCTTTCAGGCGCATAGAATGCCGCGGCTGCAACCATCACGGCGGCGAGACCAACCAGCGAGTGAAAGGCGGCGACGAGCTGCGGCATCGAGGTCATGGCAATGCGCCGGGCGATCACCGCACCCGCGCCGCCGCCGATAGCAAGGCCGAGAACAATGAGGCCAAGACCGCCCATTGACGGCGTTGCCAGCAGCAGCGTCGTCACGATGGCAATGCCCATGCCGATCATGCCGTAGAGATTACCCTGCCGGCTGGTGGTCGGATGCGACAGGCCGCGCAGCGCCAGGATGAACAGGATGCCGGAAACGAGATAGAGGAAAGAGGCTAGATTGGCTGACATGGGCCTTACTTCTCTTTCTTCTTGTACATCGCAAGCATGCGCTGCGTGACGAGGAAGCCGCCAAAAATGTTCACGGAGGCAAGAACCAGCGCGATGAAACCGAAACCGGTAGCCATTCCCGAGGCGGAAATTCCAACGGCCAGCAACGCGCCGACAACGATTACCGATGAGATGGCGTTGGTGACGGCCATCAGCGGCGTGTGCAGCGCAGGCGTCACCGACCACACAACGTAGTAGCCAACAAAGATCGCCAGCACAAAAATCGCCAGGCGGAACACAAACGGATCCACCGCGCCACCCGTTGCGGCGTGTGCGACAGCGCTTGCCGCATCTGCGGCGCTATCGTCGGACAAAGACAGACGGATCGCGGCGATCGCTTTCTCGAGCTGGTCGAGCGCGCTTTCGAGGCCGGATTTTTCCATCACGCATCCCCCTTTTTGGCTTTTGCGACAGGTTTCTTGGCTGCGGCAGGTTTCTTGGCTGCGGCAGCTTTTGGCTTCGCTGCGGCCGCCTTTTCAGGTGCGGCGGCCGGTTCCGGCGCCTTGGCTGGCGCAGCTTTGGCAAAGGCTGGATGAACTACCTGGCCGCCATTCGTCAGCATGGTTGCCTTCTGCAACTCGTCGTCGGCATTGACCTTGACCGTCTTCGTTTCCTTGTCGACCAGCGTCTCGAGGAAGGCGAACAGGTTCTTTGCGTAGAGCAGTGACGCCGATGCCGCGACGCGGCCGGGCACGTTCAGGTGGCCGACGATCTTCACGCCGTTCGGCGTGGTCACGATCTTGCCTGCCTGGGCGCCCTCGACATTGCCGCCGCGCTCGACTGCAAGATCAACGAGGACCGAACCCGGCTTCATGGCCGCGACCATATCTTTCGATACAAGCTTCGGGGCCGGACGGCCGGGAATCAACGCCGTGGTGATGACGATGTCCTGTTTGGCGATGTGTTCCGCCGTCAGCGCCGCCTGCTTGGCCTGATATTCCTTGGACATTTCCTTGGCGTAGCCGCCAGCGGTCTCCGCCTGCTTGAATTCGTCGTCCTCGACGGCGATGAATTTTGCGCCGAGCGAGGCGACCTGTTCCTTGACGGCGGGGCGAACGTCCGTGGCAGTGACGACTGCGCCAAGACGGCGGGCGGTCGCGATTGCCTGGAGGCCGGCCACGCCGACGCCCATGATAAAGATCTTCGCCGCCGGAACCGTGCCGGCCGCTGTCATCATCATTGGCAGAGCGCGATCATATTCCGACGCGCCGTCGATCACCGCCTGATAGCCGGCGAGGTTTGCCTGCGACGACAGGACGTCCATCACCTGGGCACGCGTGATGCGCGGCATGAATTCCATCGTGTAAGCGGTGAGACCAGCCTTGGCCATCGACTGAACGGCATCTTCATTGCCGTAGGGATCCATCATCGCAATGACGGCCGCGCCAGATTTGTAGCCCTTGAGGTCGGACGGCCGGCGCACGCGCAGCACCACATCAGCCTTCGAGATATCGCCTGCCTTGCCGATTGTTGCACCCGCCTTGGAAAATTCTTCGTCGACAATGCGCGAGGCAACGCCTGCGCCAGCCTCGACAACAACATCCAGGCCCATCGCCTTGATACGTTTTACGGTATCTGGCGAGGCGGCGACGCGCGGTTCGCCCGCTCCCGCCTCGTTCGGAACAAATACAGTCTGAGCCACGCTTGCTCTCCCTCCCAGACCCCGCCGTCAAACGGAAGGGTGCATAAAAATTCGCCGGACAAAAGCCGGGCGCAACCCGCTAGCGAAGCAGAACTGCCCCGACGACGCAGATGAGAGCGAAGAGTATCACCGAGGAAAAGAACCCGAATCCGGCAAAGAAATGCGCCGCCATCACGATGAGAATGGCGATGCAGATCAGCGAGCCGTATTTCACCAGATGCAGGAACACATTGTATGTGCCCTCATGCTCTGCGTAGTCCATGTCTGCACCCAGTTCGACCGGCCCCGCAGGCGAATGATCAGCCATATTGCTTCCCCTAAAAATAGCCTTTGGTCGCACATAGCGAAAAGGCGGGTTGAGGGCAATGGCGTGTATGGTCGCTTGGCCGAGGTTTTGGACAGCGGAATGGACGCCTCCGGCCCTGAACGCCGGAATTTGCCAGTATCTTGCCGCCAGTATCTTGCGATCGTCAGGACAGCCAGCGCTTGCGGCGCTTGTAGTGTTTCACATCCTTGAACGAGCGCCGCCCCTCACCGCCGACGCCAAGGTAAAACTCCTTGACGTCCTCGTTCTCGCGCAAAGCTGACGCCTCGCCGTCGAGCACGATGCGGCCAGACTCGAGAATGTAGCCATATTTGGCATAGCGCAGCGCCGTGTTGGTGTTCTGCTCGGCCAGCAGGAACGACACGCCCTGCTCTTCGTTCAACTTCTTCACGATCTCGAAGATTTCCTCGACCAGTTGCGGCGCGAGGCCCATCGACGGTTCGTCGAGCAGGATCATCTTGGGCTTGCTCATCAGCGCACGGCCGATTGCTGTCATCTGCTGTTCGCCACCCGACGTGTAGCCGGCCTGCGACGCCCGCCGCACTTTCAGGCGCGGGAAATATTCGTAGACCATTTCAAGGTCCTGCTTGACGGCGGAACTGCCGTCGCGGCGTGTGAACGCGCCGGTGAGCAGATTATCCTCGACCGAGAGGTGGCCAAAACAGTGACGGCCTTCCATGACCTGGATACAGCCGCGCCGCACCAGATCGTTTGGCGACAGTGACTGCACTTCCTTGCCTTCAAACAGGATGTTGCCCTTGGTGACCGCACCACGTTCGGCGTGCAGCAGGTTGGAAATGGCTTTGAGTGTTGTTGTCTTGCCGGCGCCGTTTGCGCCAAGCAGTGCCGTGATGCCGCCCTTGGGAACCGTCAGCGAGACGCCCTTCAGCACCAGAATGACGTGATCGTAGATCACCTCGATATTGTTCACCGACAGGATCGGCTCGGCGAGATCAGGTTTTGCTGCTGTTTCGGACATATTGGCTCCGTTGATCCCTCCCCCTCGAGGGCAGGGTGCCGAGCGAAGCGAGGCGGGTGGGGTAACCTGAGGCAGTGCTCTGCACCGAGCGACCCCACCCGGCCAATCACCTTCGGCGATTGTCCACCCTCCCCTCAAGGGGGAGGGAGCTATTCAGCCATTTCTGGCAGGCCATTACTGGCAGGTCTGCGTCGTCCACGGCTGATTGGCGTCGGCATATTCCTTTGCCTTCACCGCAGCCAGCGCATCGATCGTCGCCCGGTCAGCCTGATAGATCGTATCGCTGGTTTTGTTGAACTTCGCGCCATCCCATTCAACGATCCAGCCGCCACCGTGGCCGGTATGGTTGTCGCAGGCAGTCGAGAACGGCACGACCATACCATCCAGGCCGAGTTCAGCAATGCGCTCAGGCGTGAACTTGACGTTTTCCATGCCCCAGCGGAACTGTTCTGCGTCAATCTTGTTGCTGTTGAAGTTTTTCTGCGCTGCCATCACGGCTTCCGCCATGATCGCCGACAGCACGATGCCGCGCTGGTAGAAAACGCTGTCGGCTTCGCCGCCAGCCACATCGGCTTTTGACTTGCCGGCATCAAGCACCAGTTTCTTGACGTCCTGCATAACCTTCGATTCGGAGTTCGGGAACGAGAACGACACCGAACGGTATCCCTTGCCCTTGTCGCCAACCAGCTTGAGGTCCGCGTCATGGCCTGACCACCAGATGCCAAGGAACTGGTTCATCGGATAACCGGTTTTTGCCGCTTCGGTCAGCGCACCGCCATTCATCGCGCCCCAACCCCACATCAGCACGAAGTCAGGCTTTTCACGGCGGATCTGCAGCCATTGCGCCGACTGGTTCTGCATTTCCTTCAAACCAACCGGAATGAGCAGCAACTCAAAGCCGTGCTTGCCTGCATATTCCTGCAGCAGCGGAATAGCCTCCTTGCCGTAGGGATGGTCAAGATGCAGCAGGGCAATCTTCTTGCCTTTCAGATTGTCCAGATTGCCGTCGGAAATCGCCTGCAAAAGGATCGAGGCGCCGTCCCAGTATGACGATGGCGGGTTGAACGACCAGGGGAACGTCTTGCCGTCCTGCATGGCCGAGAAGCCGTAGCCTGCGGCGAAGATCGCACGCTTGTCGACGGCCGCCTTTGGCAGAACCTGCAGCGTGATGCCGGTCGACCAAGGCTGGGTGACGAGAGCCGTGCCTTTGGTCTTTTCATAGCACTCGACGCCCTTTTCGGTGTTGTAGCCGGTCTCGCATTCCGAACCGTCGATCTTGAGGCCGTTAATGCCGCCATCGCGTTCGTTGAGCATGGTCAGGTAGTCGGCCTGGCCGTTGGCCAGTGGAATCCCGCTCGTTGCAAACGGGCCGGTGCGGTAGGTCAGGTTCGGCAGGTTGATCGTGTCCTGGGCGAGAGCGGGTGCGGCAAAGCCGACGGCCGATGCAAGCAGGACTGACTTCAGCATGGTCTTCATTTCGTTTCCTCCACTTGTTCTTTTCTCCAGCTGGATCGGGCGAACAGACCCGTTTCTTAGCGGCCCTTGCCGCTATCTTTTTGCGCCGCTTAGTGCGGGAATGGCCAGATGATGAGTTTCTCCCGGATCACCTGCCAGAAGCGGGCGAGCCCGTGCGGTTCGACGATCAGGAAGAAGATGATCAAGGCGCCAATCGTCATCACGTTCAGATGCTCGACTGTCGCCGAACCGATAGGTAGCCCGAGCGCCGCCGGCACAAATCCGATGATGACCGGTAGAGCGACGATCAGGATCGCGCCGAGATAATTGCCCAGGATCGAGCCGAGGCCGCCAATGATTGCAATGAACAGAACACGGAACGACAGCGGAATGTCGAACAGGTTTGGCTCTGCCGCCCCACGCCACAGGAACACGAACAAAGCGCCTGCGATGCCGACAATGTAGGATGAGACAAAGAAGGCCGACAGTTTTGCCTTCATCAGGTTGATGCCAACCAGCTCGGCAGCGATGTCCATGTCGCGCACCGCTTTCCACATGCGCCCGATGCGGCCGCGTGTGATGTTGATGGCGAAGATAGTGACCAGCGCCACGATGCACAGCACGAAATAGTACTGGATCATCGTATTGGCCGTTGGTCCTGCAACTGTGACGCCGAACATGTCGATGTTCGGCACCTGGATCGCGCCCGAGGCCGAGTAGTTGTAGAGCCATGCCCATTTCTCGAACAACCAGACGAGAAAGAACTGGGCGGCAAGTGTCGCGATGGCGAGATAAAATCCCTTGATGCGCAGCGACGGCACACCGAAGGCGACACCGACCGCGGCAGAGAAAAAGCCCGAGGCAAATATCGCGATGACGATATTCACTTCAGGAAAGATCGTGATGATCTTGTAGCAGGCATATGCCCCGACGCCCATGAACGCGCCGGTGCCCAGCGAAAGCTGCCCGGCGTAACCGGTGAGGATGTTGAGCCCAAGTGCGGCCAGCGAATAGATCAGCACCGGAATGAGCAGCGCCTGGAAGACAAACTCGTTTGCCGTGAGAGGCAGGACGACAAAGGCAAAGAACAGGATGACGCCAAGCAGGATCGCATCTTGCCGCACTGGAAACAGCGCGAAGTCTGCGGCGTAGCTGGTCTTGAACTGTCCGGCTGTGCGGTAAAGCATCTGATTACACCCGCTCGATGATCTTTTCGCCGAACAGCCCCTGCGGGCGGAACAGCAGGACGATGAGGGCCAGCACGAAGGCGAACCATGTTTCGGTATTGCCGCCAAGCAGCGGCTGACCCCAGTAGATTTCAAACAGCTTTTCCAGAATGCCAATCATCAGGCCGCCGATGATCGCGCCTGTCACCGATTCCAGACCGCCCAGCATCAGCACCGGCAGCGCCTTGTAGGCGATGACTTCGAGTGCAAACGACACGCCTGCCCGCGAGCCCCAGACGATGCCGGTGGCAAGCGCAATGATGCCGGCGATGAACCAGACGACGACCCAGATGGTGGAGAGCGAAATGCCGACCGAAAGTGCTGCCTGATGGTCGTCGCCCAACGCCCGGATGGCGCGGCCCATCTTGGAATAGTTGAGGAAGGCGAGCAGGATCGCCACGAGCAACATCGCGCCGACAACGGCGGTGAAATCGCGTTGCTCGATCGAGACGTAACCGCCGAAAGGTTCAAAGGTCCAGGAACCGCCTGGAATGCCGAGTTCCTGGCTGATCATCACCTTGTTTTCACCGCCAAAGATCAGCTCGCCAAATCCGATCAGGAACAATGTGATGCCGATCGTGGCCATGAACAGGATGATGTCGGGCTGATTAACCAGCGGCCGGAGCACCACGCGCTCGATGCCGACCGCCAGGATCAGCATGACCAGCAGGGTCAGCGGCAGCGCCAGCCAGGCAGGCACCCCGTTTTCATGCAGGCCCACCAGCGTCAGCGCCGCAAACACGACCATGATGCCCTGGGCGAAATTGAAAATGCGCGACGATTTGTAGATCAGCACGAAACCGAGTGCGATCAGGGCATAGAGGACGCCGGAAACGAGCCCTTCCCACAGCACCTGCATCAGGAAGTCGGGCGCCTCGACCATGTCGACAAATGGCTTGATGAGGATGTCATAGAGCATCTCAGAGGACCCCGTGAACGCGAGCGTGGTAGAGGAGCAGGATGGTCTTGGCGTCGCGGATTTCGCCCCGCGTCACCATCGCCAGCGCCTCGTCAAAATCGATCTCGAGAACCTCGATATTCTCGTTTTCGCCGTCAGCGCCGCCGCCTTCAGTCGGACGATTGCCGGGATCAAATTCCGCAAGGAAGAAATGCAGCCGTTCGGTGACCGAGCCGGGGCTCATGAAAATGTCAAAAACCTCGCGCGCTTCGCCGATCTGGTAGCCGGTCTCTTCGGCCACCTCACGCCTGATCGCAGCGCCCGGATCTTCGCCGTCCAGCAGACCGGCAGCTGCCTCGATCAACCAGCCCGGCCCGCCATTCAGGAAGGCAGGCAGGCGGAACTGGCGTGTCAGCACGACTGTCTTGCGGGCGCGGTTGTAAAGCAGGATCGTCGCGCCGTTGCCGCGATCATAGGCCTCGCGCTGCTGAGGCTGCCAGGTGCCGTCGGCCAGACGCAGGTCGAACTCATATTTGTCGAGAAAATACCAGTTGCTGGACAGCCGGGTGACGTAGCGCATCCGCACACCTGTCTCGTCCGGCGCGGGAAACTCGGACATTGATGTGGGTTGCGGACGCATGCTCAAGGGTGCGCTCCTCAACCGGCCAACGACGGGAACAGGCCGAGCAGCCCGACCACGATCAGGTAGAAGGCGATGATGTAGTTGAGCAGCCGCGGCATCACGAGGATGAGCACGCCGGCAATCAGCGACACCAGCGGCGTCAGTGCAAATGTCGAGATGTCCATCGTATGCCTCCTAGTGCCCGACGCCGAGATAAGCGTCGATGACTTCCTGGCTCGCCTTGACTTCGTCAGGCGTGCCGTCTGCGATCTTCTTGCCGTAGTCGAGCACTACCACGCGGTCGGACAGGTCCATCACCACGCCCATGTCATGCTCGATCAGAGCGATCGTTGTGCCGCGCTGGCGGTTCACGTCGATGATGAAGCGGCTCATGTCCTCTTTTTCCTCGAGGTTCATGCCGGCCATCGGCTCGTCGAGCAGCAGCAGCGACGGCTCCATGGCCAGCGCCCGGCCAAGTTCGACGCGCTTTTGCAATCCGTAGGGCAACTTGCCCACAGGCGTGCGGCGGATGTGCTGGATTTCGAGGAAGTCGATGATTTCTTCGACCTTCTGGCGATGTTCGATCTCTTCCGCCAGTGCCGGCCCATGCCACAGCATTTGCCAGCCAATGCCGCGGTTCATGTGAACCGAGCGCCCGGTCATGATGTTGTCGAGCGTGGACATGCCCTTGAACAGCGCGACATTCTGGAAAGTGCGCGCGATGCCCTGCCCCACTGCCTCGTGTGGTTTCATCCGCTTGCGTTCCTTGCCACGGAAAATGATCGTGCCGACCTGCGGCCGGTAAAACCCGTTGATGACATTGAGCATCGAGGTCTTCCCAGCGCCGTTGGGGCCAATGATGGCGCGGATTTCACCCTTGAGGATGTTGAAGGAAATGTCGGTGATCGCCTTCACGCCGCCGAACGACAGCGACACGTTCTGGATGTCGAGCAGCACGTCGCCGGGCCTCAGCCCGTCATCCATCGCAACCAATTGGGAATGGTCAATCGCCTGGTTCATTCTGCGGCCTCCCGCATGGGCGACGGCGCGACCGGGACAGTTTTTGCGTCGGCAATCTGCACGGTGGCGCGAATGCGGCCTTTGCGGCCGTCCTCATAGGTGACTTCCGTCTCGACGAATTTTTCTTTCGACCCGTCATACAGGGCCTCGATCAGGGGCGCGTAACGCTCAGCAACAAAGGCGCGGCGCACCTTCTGCGTGCGGGTCAGTTCGCCATCGTCAGCGTCGAGCTCCTTGTGCAGCACCAGGAACCGGCTGATCTGCGCGCCGGCCATCATCGGCTCGGCAGCAAGGCGTTTGTTGGTCTCGTCGACATGGCCGGCAATGATCTTGTAGACGTCCGGGTGTCCGGCCAATTCCTGATAGGACGCATAGGCGATGTTGTTGCGTTCGGCCCAGTTCCCTACCGCCTGCAGGTCGATATTGATGAAGGCGGTGACAAAATCCTGACCGTCGCCGAACGCCACCGCTTCCTTGATGTTGGGGAAGAATTTCAGGATGTTCTCGATGTATTTCGGCGCAAACAGCGCGCCCGACCTCAGCTTGCCGACATCTTTGGCTCGGTCGATGATGCGCAGCTGGCCGTCCTTCTCAAAGAAGCCGGCGTCACCAGTCTTGACAAAACCGTCCTCGGTCAGCGTCTCGGCGGTAGCCTCATCAGCCTTGTAGTAGCCCTTGAACATGCCCGGCGACTTGAACTGGACTTCGCCATTGCCGGCGATGCGGATTTCGGTGTTGGGCGCTGCTGGACCAACCGTATCGGCGCGCACTGCGCCATCCTTCTGCACCGTCACATAGAGGAAAGCTTCGGTCTGGCCGTAGAGCTGCTTCAGATTGATGCCGAGTGAGCGGAAAAACGAGAACAGGTCTGCGCCGATCGCTTCGCCAGCAGTGTAGGCGACACGGATATTGGAGAAGCCGAGCACGTTTTTCAGAGGGCCGTAGACCAGTATGTTGCCCAGCGCATAGGATATGCGGCCGCCAAGCGGCACGGACCGGCCTTCCAGAATGGCCTCGCCATATTTTTTGGCGACGCCGACATAGTGGTTGAACATCCAGCGCTTGAGACGACCGGCGTCCTCCATGCGGATGGTTACGCGGGTCAGAAGCCCCTCAAACACACGCGGCGGGGCAAAATAGAAGCTTGGCGCAATGTCGCGCAGGTCCTGTTGAACCGTCTCCGCGCTTTCCGGGCAGTTCATCGAGAAGCCGGCAATGTAGCTCTGGGCATAATTCAGATAGTGATCGCCAACCCAGGCGAGCGGCAGGTAGGCCAGAACACTGTCATCGACCGTCAGCCGGTCAAACTGCACCGTGTCGTAGGCTGCATTGACCGAGCCCTTTGCAGTCAGCATCACGCCCTTTGAGCGGCCCGTAGTGCCTGATGTGTAGAGCATGACAGAGATGTCATCGCCACTGGCGGTTCGAATTGTCTCGGCCCACTTTCCGGCTAGCGTCGAATTGGCCTTTGCCGCATCGCGGCCACGTGCCTGGATGTCCTCAAAGCTGTTGAGCTGGGCATGATCGTAATCGTTCAGGCCACGTGGCTCGTCATAGATAATCTGTTCAAGCGTCGGCAGCTTTTCGGCAAAAGACTGGATCTTGTCGACTTGCTCCTGGTCCTGAACAACAGCAAACCGCACTTCCGCATGTTCAAGCACATAGGCCAGCTCTTCGGCCACAGCGTCTGCATAGACCGGCACCGGCACGGCGCCGAGCGACTGGGCTGCGGCAATAGTCCAGTAAAGCCGGGGACGATTGGAACCGATGACGGCGATACGCTGGCCATGCTTAAGCCCCAGCGTCTGCAATCCAAGCGCAAACTCCCGCACTTCCTCAAGCTGTTCTGCCCAGGTCCAGGTCTGCCAGATGCCGAAATCCTTGTGACGCATTGCCGGACGCCCGGCGAAGCGCTCTGCGTTAAGAAGCAGATACTTCGGAAAGGTATCAAGCTGCCTGTCGGCGGCGTTTGCCGTCGCAACCATCCCGTTAGTCTCCTCCCGCGCCTCGTTGGACGCTTGCCGGACTTTTTACCTGTCGGCGCCGCACTTCAATCAGCCTTTGGGATGATGGCGGCGAACGAATGCATCGTCCGGTTGTGTTCCTCACAACGGAAAGTTTCACGTTAGCAGATCAAGCGCAACACGCCGCTTGACAGACAAAACCCTGATTGTCATTTAAGCTGGGGCGTGAGAGCGAGTGCTTTTCGCCGCAACTCTTACTCTTCTTCGTAGTCCCGTAGCTTGTCGAGGTCGTGAACAACGATCCGCCCGTGCTCGACACTTAGCAGACCTTCCGCCTCCAGCGCCTGCAGGGACTTGGAAACCACGGGCCGGGACAGCGCCGCCAACAGGCCCAGCTCCTCCTGCCCGATCTCGATGGCCGATCCCGCATCGGGATAAAGAACCGGGTTGAAAAGCCAGGACAGATGCCGGGCCACACGCGCCTTGGGGCTGAGGATCCGGTCATATTCGATTGTTGCGATAAACTGCCCCATCCGCTCGTTCAACTGGCGAACCAGATAGCGGTTGAAGCCAACACTGTTTTCATAAAGCCACATGAATACCGGCCGCGACAGCAGCGCCAGCCGGGTATCGCCGAGCGCCACGAGGTCGTATCGGCGCGGCTCGTCTTTAAGAACCGAGCCTTCGCCAAACCAGCCACCTGCCCCGATGCCGGCAAATGTCATGGCCTTGCCGGTGACCGAGATGGCGCTGATCTTGACGAGCCCCGTAACGACACCAGTCCAGTAGTCGAGCTTGTCGCCGCGGTGACAGACATAGCTGCCGCGCGAAAAAGTTCTCTCGGAAAGTCCCCGGCGCGCCCGTTCGAGCTCGCCAGCAGTGAGCTCGCGCGCCCAGATCGTGTCATTCAAGAGGTCAATGCGACCGTTCATGGCTTCCCGTTGAACAGAAATTGCTGAAAAACCTTATGCTCCTGGCATATGCCCTGACAAGAAAAACGGCCGCGTCGCGGCCGTCGTGCTGTGCTGTCGCACCGATGCAGGGAAAATCAGGCGGCCAGATGATAGTAGCGCGCCGTTGGCAGGATGGTCAGCGGTTCGCGCTCGCGATCCGAAATCCTGTCAAACATCATTCGTTGTTCAGCAGGCGACGACTTGAAGAACGGATAGCGGCGCACGATCCCGGTAATCGTCTTCACATATTCGGTCTGATAGAGAACCACATCGTAGTTCAGTGCCGGAAAGGCCCGCAGGTTGCCGATCTGGTGGGATGCAAAGATGCGCTTGTAAAACGGCGCATGATCCGGGCGCACTGTCGACAGGCAGAAGCTGGGCTCAAAGTGAACACAAGCCATCACCGCAAGGCGCAATGTGACATATGGCAAATATGGATATTGGTGGGTCGCAAATGGATCCGCCGCAAACCGGGTGGGATCGATAAAGGTCTGGCCAGCGCCAATACGGTCCCCAAGAATGTCGCCGAAGACAGTTGCAGTCGGCGATTCCGGCGTTTCGGCAGACACGTGATGCAATCTGACCGTGCTCACCATCTCGCCGTCAATGTGAATGCCGAAGTTCATGCAGTTCGGCAGCTCGTCATAGCGGTCTTCAACCATACGCGATGAATTTGGCTGCACCATGCCGCTGGCAAGGTAAGAGCGATATCGCAGGCGATACATGGTTTCCATGTCTTCGCCTCTGTCGCACCTCCGGTATTCAACGGTAGACAGAAGGTCGAGAACGTTCTTCGCAAAATCAGACGGAAAGGCTGCCCGAGTAAATACGCCAAGCTCCGCGCGCGTAGGCCGCGAATAACCACCTTCCAAGTTCATGCTGCTTTTCCCCGTAACCACCCGGGGAAAAATTAGCGTGAATGAAAGATTAAGATAGCCGAAAACTCGAAGGAAACCGTTTACTTTGCGTTAACGTTAACAAGAAGCGCAACTCGAACACCAACCTTGGGTTGCAAATTGATAGAAAGAACAGTCAATACGTGCATCTACGGCATGGAAGACGCCGGTCGCAGAATCGCGAGTCCGCGTTCAGACTGCAGCCAGAACACCCTCTTTCTTGGCTTCCGGCATTGCGCGCGCCTCTGCAATCTCGTCAGCAAACGGCCAAACGGTGTTGGACATGGTTTCAATGCCCGACGCCGACAGAGCCGCACCAAACAGAAAACCCTGGATCAGGTCAGGATTGATGTCCTGCGCCAACAGCTTCAGCTGGTCAAACGTCTCAACGCCCTCAATGGTCACCTGCATCCCAAGCGACCGGCTGAGGTCGACAACGCCCTTGAGCTGCTTCTGCGACCTTTCGCTGATCGTCAGATCTTCGATGAAAGAACGATCAATCTTGACTTTGTCGAGCGGCAACTTGTGCAGATAGCTGAGGCTCGAATAGCCGGTGCCAAAATCGTCCAGCGCAATGCGAACGCCGAGTGACTTCAGTTCCTCAAGCACATGACGCGTTGAAGTCTTGTCGTCGAGCAGCGCCGTCTCGGTCAGTTCAATCTCCAGCCTCTCAGGCGCCAGTTGCGAACGCGCCAAGGCTGCCTTCACCACATCGACGATTGACCTGTCGCGAAGATCCTTTGCCGACAGATTGACCGAAACATCAAGCTGGGCCGGCCATTTCGCACATTCCAGCGTTGCTGCTTCCAGCACGAAGACGCTGATGTCGGAGATAATGCCCATCTCCTCGGCCAGCGGAATAAAGACCGCAGGCGAGATCGGCCCCAACTCGCTGTGGTTCCAGCGGCACAAGGCTTCGCAGCCGGAGATGCGCATTGTGTCGAGAGCAACAATCGGCTGATAGACAAGTCGCAGCGACTTTTGCTCGATAGCCTCCAAGAGGTCGACCTTGAGCATCTGCTTGTGGCGGAACTCTGCGTCCATCTCGGCTTCAAACAGCTGCCACTGATTCTTGCCACGTTCCTTGGCGCGATAAAGCGCCAGGTCTGCCTTAACCATCATCACATCGACATCGAGGTCGCACACACGCCCCATCACTGCGCCGATGCTCGCCTTGACGTGCAGCGAATTGCCGGCAAACACCACGGTTTCGTTCATCAGCTCGAGGATGGCATCGATCTCGAACTGCAACGCGTCCTGGTCTGCCACGTCATCGAAATAGACCATGAACTCGTCTCCGCCGAACCGGCTGACGATCACGCCGTTGCGTACCCTTGTGGTGAGCCGCTGTGCAATTGTCCGGATCAGGCCATCGCCAACCGGGTGACCAAGTGTATCGTTGATCGCCTTGAAGTCATCAAGGTCAATGACCGCCAGCGCACAGGCGCGGCTCGCATCGCCTTTGGTCTGCGCCTCAGCCACAATCTCATGGAAATGAGCGCGGTTCGGCAAGTCGGTCTGGCTGTCAAACCGGGCCATGTAACGGATCTGCTCTTCCGACTCGACACGCGCAGTCACATCTTCGAAAGTCAGCACGCCCAGGTCATCGCGACCGCCCGTGGCGCTGAATTCAAGATAACGGCCGTCTTTCAGCCCGACGACAAGTTTGCCGCCGCGGCCTTCATGAAATGCCTGTGTCAGCTGCTTTTCAACAAAGAGCGCGTCAGCGCGCGTCAACACGCCGGCAACAGCACCGCGCATCAGCAGGGCATGCAGTGAGCGGCCAAACAGCCGGTCAGGATTTGTCATGCCAAAAATGCTCGCGGCTTCGGCATTGGCGACAGCCACCTTGCCGTCAGCGCCAAACATCACGAGGCCAGACGACATCGTGTTGAGTGCGCGGTCAAAGCGATGCGCAAGGCTGCTTGCCTTCTTCTTCTCGAAAATGACTGAAACGAACGTTTCGCGCACACGAGCCGCCATCTGGACAATGGTCCAGAAAAAGGGCGCGAACAAAATGCCGATGACAATGCTGGCCCAGTCGCCACGCAGGATCAGAGCCAACGAGATCGGCAGTGTCATGGTCGCAGCGAGGATGAGCACCATACGCGTTGAAGCATAGTTGCGGCCCACAATGGCGACCGCGCTGGCAAGCGTCACGCACGTTGCTGCAATCTCGGCTAGCGAGTCACGCGACAGATACAGGGCAACAAAACAGTAGAAACCAAGCAAGGCGCCCTGCGCCGCGCCACGTAGCAGATAGTTCTTTTCCCACTGCCGGGCTTCTGCAACTGATATTGGCGCAAGATTCTGCCGCCGTTTGATGCCGAAATACCGGAACGTCCCCGCAGCCAGCAGCGCCAGCGCCAGAAAAAGATAAATCGGCCTGCCGTTGTGCAGATACACGACCAGGGAGGTTGCCCCCTGCATCAATCCGCCAAGCACCAGAATATGTCCGTCCGAATATAGAGATTGGACGAAAGGGACATAAACTTCGGCAGGAAGTGTCTTGGACGATTCCCGCGCCATAGATCAAAACCTAAAACCACATGGCTCCGAAATCGCGGCGCCTCACGGTGCAAAATGACCGAGCCTCATTAAGAAAAGCTTATGAACGCCACAATTTGGCCACTGACATTACGCGAACAGCCAATTTCACCCCCCCGGATCGCCAGACTGGGGAGTTCTTTTTCGCTACTCTGCCGCTGCAAGTTCCGGCTTGGATGAGCGGCTATTGATCCGATCAATCAATCGCTCACGTTCATTTCCGGCACGTGCAGCACTGGCCATCCGCACATGTCCGTAGCCACGGATCAGTTCCGGAACTGAAGCAAGCGCAATCGCAGCGTCAGCGTCTGCAAAACTGAGCCGCGCTTCGATCAAATCGAGATCGGCTTCGTATTGCGCCAGCCATTTGCGCTCCATCCGCCGCTCCGCCGTATATCCAAAAATATCGAACAGACCACCTCGCAGGCCTCTCAGCGCCGCCAGCACCGAAAACCCCTTCATCATCCAGGGACCAAAAGTTGACTTGCGCGCGCTGCCGTCGCTGCCCTTTCGGCCAAGGATCGGCGGCGCCAGGTGAAACTCAAGCCGGCCAAAGCTCTCGAACTGATTGTCCAGTTGCCTGCTGAAGGCCGCCCCGGTGTAGAGGCGCGCAACCTCATATTCGTCCTTGATCGCCATCATCTTGAACAGATAGCGCGCGGCGGCGAGAGCGACCGGCGTCTCGCCACCAGTCGAGCGACGCTCGGCTGCGGCGAGACGCTCTATGCGGTCAACATAGCGGCGAGCATAGGCGGCGTTCTGGTATCCGGTCAGAAAATCGGCACGAGTCGCAACAAGCTCATCGAGCGACGATGCGAGTGCTTTCTTGGCCGGTCCACGCGCCGCGTCGACCAGCGCACGCACGGCATCAGGCTCATGCGCGGCGCGGCGGCCCCACCTGAATGCAGATTGATTCATGGCGACCGCCTCGCCATTCAGTTCGATGGCGCGTTCGACCGCTTCCGCAGAGACCGGCAGGCCGCCATGCTGATAAGCAAAGCCCAGCATGAACATGTTGGCGCCGACCGAGTTGCCGAACAGCGCAGAAGCCGTCGAGGTCGCGTCAAAGAAGAACGCCTGCTCGTCGCCGACCGCCTGACGGATCGCCTTCTTCAACCGTTCCGTGGGCAGGGAAAAATCGGCATTGCGGGCAAAGTCGCCTGGCATCACTTCGGCGGTGTTGGCGACAAAGATCGTCTTGCCCTCCTGTGTGGCGGCCAGGATCTTTTTCGAGCCGGACACGACAAGGTCGCAGCCCAGGATCAGGTCGGCTTTGCCGGCCGAGACACGGATCGCATTGATGTCCTCAGGCGTTGGCGCGATGCGGACATGGCTGAACACCGCCCCACCCTTCTGCGCCAGGCCAGCCATATCGATCATGCCGCAGCCCTTGCCCTCCAAATGCGCGGCCATGCCAAGCACCGCACCGATGGTGACGACGCCGGTGCCGCCAATGCCGTCAATGATCGATGACCAGCCGGCATGGGTCAGCTCGAACAGTTTTGGCTCAGGCACGCCAGCCAGCGGGTCGCCGCCGCCGGCAATGCCGGTCGCCTTTTTCAGCTTCGCGCCATGCACGGTGACGAAGGACGGGCAGAACCCGTTGACGCAGGAAAAGTCCTTGTTGCAGCTCGACTGGTCGATGCGCCGCTTGCGGCCAAACTCGGTCTCAACCGGCTGCACCGAAACGCAGTTCGACTTCACCCCGCAATCACCGCAACCTTCGCACACCAGCTCATTGATGATGATGCGCTTGTCAGGATCCGGAAATGTACCGCGCTTGCGGCGGCGGCGTTTTTCGGCTGCGCAGGTCTGGTCATAGAGCAGAACCGACACACCCGGCACCTCGCGCAATTCGCGCTGCACCGCGTCGAGATCATCGCGATGGTGAATGGTTGCGCCCGGCGGAAATTCGGCGACGCCGGCATATTTTTCCGGCTCGTCGGTGACGATCGCAATACGCTCGACGCCCTCGGCGCGCACCTGCCGCGCGATCTGGTCCGACTTCAGCCCGCCCTCATGCGGCTGACCGCCAGTCATCGCCACCGCGTCATTGTAGAGGATCTTGTAGGTGATGTTGGCGTTCGACGCATGCGCAAACCGGATCGCCAGCGACCCGGAATGATTGTAGGTGCCGTCACCCAGATTCTGGAAGATGTGGTTACGTTTCGAGAACGGCGCCTGCCCCACCCATTGAGCGCCCTCTCCACCCATCGCGGTAAACCCGACGGTCTTGCGGTCCATCCACAGCGACATGAAATGGCAACCGATGCCCGCCGCCGCCAGCGACCCCTCCGGCACCTTGGTCGACGAATTATGTGGGCAGCCCGAACAGAAATAGGGTGTGCGGTTTGCCACATCCTTGGTGTCTGCCAGCATCGCCTGGTATTGGCGCAATTGCTTCACGCGCGCCGAAATCTCCTCGTTGCGGCCAATCGTCTTCAACACCCGCTCACCGATGGCAATGGCGATGTCGTTCGGGTCAAGCGCGCCCTTTGCCGGAAACAGCCATGCGCCGCGTTCATCCTTCTTGCCGATGACCGCCGGCTGGTCTTTTGCGCCATAAAGGTCTTCCTTGACCTGCACTTCGATCAGCGAACGCTTTTCCTCGACAACAATGATGGTCTGCAGCCCACGCGCAAACTCGCGGATATGCTCGAAGTCGAGCGGCCAGGGCGCGGCGACCTTGAACAGGCGCAGGCCGATCTGGTTGGCCTTTTTTTCATCGATGCCGATGTCGTCGAGCGCCTGCCTGACATCGAGAAATGACTTGCCGACAGTGATAATGCCGATCCTGGCCTGCGAGCCGCCCTTGTAGACGATGCGGTTCAGCCCGTTGGCGCGGATGAAAGCGGCTGCTGCAGCGCGCTTGAATTCATGCAGCCGCGCCTCCTGCCCCATCTGATCGAGCTCGTGGCGAATGTTGAGGCCACCCGGCGGCAGGTCGATCTCGGGATAGACGATGTTCAGCCGGTCAAGCGAAACATCCACAGAGGCGGTCGCTTCAATGTTGTCTTTGACGCATTTCATGGCGCTCCACACGCCGGCAAACCGCGACATGGCAAAACCATAGAGGCCGTAGTCGACAAACTCCTGGACACCGGCCGGATTGAGGATCGGCATCATCGTGTCGACGAACAGAAATTCGGTGGCGTGTGCATTTGTCGACGATTCGGCGGTATGGTCGTCACCCATCAGCGCCAGAACGCCACCATTCTTTGAAGTGCCTGCCAGATTGGCGTGGCGGAACACGTCGCCTGAACGGTCAACGCCCGGCCCCTTGCCATACCAGACGGAAAACACGCCGTCGTGTTTGCCCTCGCCGAGCAGCTCAGTCTGCTGCGATCCCCAGCAGGCGGTGGCGGCAAGTTCTTCGTTGAGTCCGGGCTGGAAGACAATGTTCGATGCAGCTAGTTCGCGCTTGGCTTTCCAGAGTTGCTGGTCAAGTCCGCCAAGCGGCGAACCGCGATAGCCGGAGATGAAACCCGCCGTATCAAGCCCGGCGCGCCGGTCACGTTCACGCTGCATCAGCAACATGCGCACAATGGCCTGCGCACCCGAAATGAAAATGCGCTCCTTCGACAGATCGAACTTGTCGTCGAGCGATACGTTGTGCAGCGTCATTGCAGTTCTCGCTGGCGCAACCATTGACTGGCGCACCATCCTCCAACCGCAGTGTTCCAATCAAGCCGGGCCAGGTCAAACACTTTCGCCAGCCATATTCCAGCCGTTGGGGAAAGGCAGATCAGCCGTCGGTTGGCCGCGGCGGACAGTCCGCCCTGTTGGTCACGCCGATTTTGCCCGGCGGCATGCCGTCAAGTTCGGGATTCGGCGTATAGGCAGGGCCAACGACCAGAGGCTTGTCCGGCAGCACAGACTGGTCGGCATTTGACGTCAACGTCACTTCGAGTGTCTGGCGAACCGTTCCGTCGTCGCCCTCGATTTTGATCGACACGTGATACGGCACACCCTTGTAGATGCATCGCACTGGCGGGCTTTCCATTACTGTCTTGTCGAGCGTCGGCCACACCTTCTGCCGGACCACGATTGGCTCTCCGCCCGCCGGATCTTCGAAACTTGCGACCGCCACCAGCCCGTCGGGCAGCGGCGCGACTTGCTTCAGGTTGACCAGATAGGTCGCGGTGGCGACCCTGTAGTTGAAGACAAACAGCTTTCCTGCGATCTCGAACAGTGCGCCATCTCGGCCCGTGTCGCGGCAGCCGGTGACGGCAATGGCCAAAACGCCAAGAACCACCGCAACCAGCGATCTGGCGCCAAAAGCCACAAGCAATTTCGTCGGCATTGGCCCTGCTCCAATCGACTGGATCACGCTACAAGGTCCTCCGGGCGGGCTCAACTCACAAACCAATGGCCTATTTCGCGCAGCAGATCCTCAACGGCCTGCACATCGGGGCGCTCTATGCGTTGCTCGCATTCGGCTACGCCATTTCCAACGGCCTTCTCAACCGCGCCAACCTGGCGCATGGCGCGCTGTTTGCGCTTGGCGGTCAGGTGATAATCCTTGCAGCGACTTACGCGTGGCTCGTCCTTTGGCTGATCCTGCCGCTGACGATTGCCTTCGGCACAGCGGTCGCCTTGATGATGGGCGGCTTTGCCGCCTATGTTGCCGGGCGCTCGGTCACCGAACCACTCGCTCGCCATGCGCCGAATGCCGTCATCGTTGCCACGCTCGGCATAGCCGTCGTTCTTGGGGAAATGGGCCGCTTTGCATTCGGCAACCGCGATCTGTGGCTACCGCCTCTGTCGGCGGCCACGATCACCTTCTGGCGCGATGGAAATTTTCCGGTCACGCTGACGCAGGTTCAGATCGTCAACACCCTGATCGCCATTGCCGTGCTGACGGCCGGAACACTGTTCATGAACCAGTCCCGGTTCGGCAGGTTCTGGCGCGCAACCTGCGACGACCCGTTGGCCGCCTCCATGTGCGGCGTCAACACCAGCCGTATGTTCCGGGCATCGGCAGTCATCAGCGGGCTGTTTGCGGCATGCGCCGGTGTGCTGGCGGCGGTCCACTACGGCAATATCTCGTTCGAGACCGGCCTGTTCTTCGGCCTCAAGGTTCTATTTGTCGCCGCCTTCGGATTTGGACGCACACCACTCGCCGCTGCCGCCGGCGCATTTGCCATCGGCATCGCCGAATCCCTCTGGTCCGGGTATTTCCCGTCCGAATGGCGCGATGCAGCGGTCTTCTCGGCGCTGATCGCAATCTTTGTTCTGCGCCCACCCCGCGAAAGCTGAGATTTCTTACGAAATTTCGACTGCCGCGCGCCATCGACAAAGTGATTTTACTGTCCTGTTGCATTTCATTCAAAGCTGCTAAGCAGCGTCCCGGCGTCGCTTTTGCGGCGGTTTTGTCGCGCCGTCAGGCGCAGGCAAGTGGTTTGGGACGTTCGGCATCAGACCGGCAAGCGGCGGTGCTGAACCACAAGGGAGGAATCCAGATGGCGGGGCTGCTCGGGCTCTCGCGCCTGATTGATCGATTCAACGAGGTTATTGGCAAGGCCGTTGGCTGGCTCATCCTTGTGTCGATCATCATTAGCGCGGTAAATGCGGTTGTGCGCAAGACGATGAACATGTCGTCCAACGCATGGCTTGAAGCGCAATGGTATCTTTATGGCGCGGCCTTTCTGCTCGCCGCCGCCTACACGCTGCGGCAGAACGAACACATCCGCATCGACATCATCTACGGTCTCTGGTCGCGCCGGGTTCAGCACTGGATCGACCTGCTCGGGCACCTGTTCTTCCTGATGCCGTTCGTCTGCCTGATGATCTACTATTTTGTCCCCTATTTCCTGCTGTCGTTCCGGTCCGGTGAAGTGTCGACCAATGCCGGCGGCCTCATCATCTGGCCGGCCAAGCTGATGCTGCTGCTCGGCTTCATCCTTCTCGGGCTGCAGGGCATTTCCGAAATCATCAAGAAGATTGCGATCATGCGCGGTGTCATCGAGGACCCGAACCCCTTCGTGTCGGCGCATGATTCAGCTGAACTTCAAGGCAAGGCTCTGGCCGGGGAGCTCAGCAAATGATGGAGTTCATCGCCCAGAACATGGCCCCGATCATGTTCTGCTCCCTGATCGTCTTTCTGCTGATCGGTTACCCGGTCGCCTTTGCGCTGGCTGCAAACGGCCTGCTGTTCTTCGTCATCGGCGTGGAGCTTGCTCCACTGTCAAACGGCACGATCTCGCTGTCGTGGCCTCTTCTCTACGCCTTGCCGGAACGCTTCTATGGCGGCGTCATGGCCAACGAAACGCTGCTGGCAATCCCGTTCTTTACATTCATGGGCATTGTGCTTGAGCGGTCTGGCATGGCCGAAGACCTGCTCGACACGGTCGGCCAGCTGTTCGGGCCTATCCGTGGCGGTCTTGCTTACGCGGTCATCTTTGTCGGCGCGCTGCTGGCAGCCACCACCGGCGTCGTGGCGGCCTCCGTCATCGCCATGGGCCTCATCTCGTTGCCGATCATGCTGCGCTACGGCTACGACCGCCGTGTCGCATCAGGTGTCATCGCAGCATCCGGCACCTTGGCCCAGATCATCCCGCCTTCGCTCGTTCTGATCGTGCTCGCCGACCAGCTCGGCCGCTCGGTTGGCGACATGTATTCCGGCGCGCTGGTCCCGGGTCTGGTCCTGACCGGCATCTACATGAGCTACATCTTGCTGATGTCGATCATCCGGCCAAAGTCGATGCCGGCTTTGCCTGTCGAAGCCCGCACTTTGGGTTCGGGTGTCACCAGTCTGTTCGTCGCCCTGGCGGCAGCCGGGGCAATTGCCTACGGCGCACATGTCTGGCTCTCGCCGACACAGGGTGAAAATGCCGACATTCTCGGCGCCTGCGTTGGCATTGTGGTCATCTATGTGGTGGCGCTGGCGGACAAAGGAATGGGTCTCGGCCTCATGTCGCGGCTTGCCCAGCAGGTCATCATCGTGCTGATCCCGCCGCTGGCGCTGATCTTCCTCGTGCTCGGCACCATCTTCCTCGGCATCGCAACGCCGACCGAAGGCGGCGCGATGGGCGCAGTCGGCGCTATTATCATGGCCGCCGCCAAGGGCAGGCTGACGCTGGACGTAGTCAAGCAGGCGCTAGCAGCAACCACCCGCCTGTCAGCCTTCGTCATGTTCATCCTGATCGGCGCGCGCGTGTTCTCGCTGACCTTCTATGGCGTCAACGGCCATCTCTGGGTCGAGCACCTTCTGGTGTCGCTGCCTGGCGGCCAGACGGGCTTCTTGATCGCAGTCAACGTGCTGGTGTTCTTCCTTGCCTTCTTCCTCGACTTCTTCGAGCTGGCATTCATCATCGTGCCGTTGCTGGCCCCTGCAGCAGCCAAGCTGGACATCGACCTGATCTGGTTCGGCGTATTGCTGGGCGTCAACATGCAGACCTCGTTCATGCATCCGCCCTTTGGGTTTGCGCTGTTCTATCTAAGATCGGTTGCAGCGCGCGTGCCCTATATCGACAAGGTGACGAGCAAACAGATCGCGCCGGTGACAACCGGTCAGATCTATTGGGGGGCAGTGCCGTTCGTGCTGATCCAGTGCATCATGGTCGCCATCCTCATCATGTTCCCGCAGATGGTGATGCGCTACAAGGACACCGGCCCGCAGGTCGATCCGAACACGATCCAGATCCAGGTGCCAGGCTTTGGCGGCCAGGACAATGGATTGGGTGTACCGTCGTTCGGCCTGCCGCCAATTGGCGGATCGCCAGCGCCTGCAACGCCGGGTGCAGCGCCGGCTCCCGGCGGGCTTGGCTCACCACCGCCGGGCCTTGGCGCTCCGGCCCAGCCGGCTGCGCCTGCAATCAACCTGAACGCGCCGCCGCCGGGACTGGCAGCCCCGGCGCCAGCTCAACCGGCCGCGCCATCAAACGATCTGTCGCAGCCGCCAAAGATGTGAGGCGGCTGACCAGAGCAGACAACAAAAAACCCCGGAGCGTCGCCGCTCCGGGGTTTTCTTCTTTATTGACGATCAGAGCTTGTTGGCGCGCTGCTGCATCATCATGAACGTGTCATAGGTGTATTCAGAGATCTGCGCCCACAGATAGGCGTCCTTGAGATAGGCGGCCTGGCTGTCGTGGATTTTCTTGAACATGGCGTTGGTCGCGCTGATCTCGGCGTAGGTGGCCTGCGCAGCATCAAACGCTGCCGACAGGATTTCCTGGCTGAACGGCTTGAGCACCGCGCCGCCTGCCACCAGACGGCGGAGCGCCGCCGGGTTCTTGGCGTCGTAGTTGGCCATCATGTCGCAATTCGCCGCCTGGCAGGCTGCATGCAGCAGCGTCTGGTAGTTCTTCGGCAATTCGTTGAACTTGGCGAGGTTGAACAGCGCATGCAGCGTCGGGCCGCCTTCCCAGAAACCGGGATAGTTGTAGTATTTGGCGACCTTGTAGAAGCCGAGCTTTTCATCGTCATACGGGCCAACCCATTCGGCCGCGTCGATTGTACCCTTTTCCAGCGACGGATAGATGTCACCGCCGGCGATCTGCTGCGGCACAACGCCAAGCTTTTCCATGATCTTGCCGGCAAAGCCGCCGATACGCATCTTCAGCCCCTTGAGGTCTTCGAGCGTATTGATCTCCTTGCGATACCAGCCGCCCATTTGAGCGCCGGTATTGCCGCAAGCCAGGCCGTAAAGTCCCTGCGTCGCATAGAACTCATTGAGCAGAGCCTCGCCGCCGGTATGATAGATCCAGGCGTTCATCTGCCGGTTGTTGAGCGCGAACGGCACGTTGGTCGCCAGCGCATAGGTCGGATCCTTGCCCCAGAAATAGTAGGACGCCGTGTGGCACATTTCGACAGTGCCGGCCGCCGCAGCATCCGCTGCCTGCAAGCCAGGTACGATTTCGCCTGCTGCAAAGACCTGAATCTGGAAGTTTCCATCGGAAGCCTCGTTGACATATTTGGCCATCGTTTCGGCAGCGCCATAGATGGTGTCGAGCGCCTTGGGGAACGAAGAAGTGCAGCGCCATGTTACCTTTGGCGCACTTTGCGCAATTGCAGGCGAGGCGAGCGCTGTCGCCCCCGCGCCGGCTAGGCCGGCCTTGGTGAGAAAAGATCGGCGATCCATTGGTGTCCTCCCTTGGTGGATCAGTGATTGTCGGCGGGCTCCCAGTGCCCGCTCTTGGTGACGCGCGAACTCAATCATTTGGTTTGCGATCTGTCCAGCAATCTTACCCAAGGGAATGCAATCTCCAAAAGAAAAGCCCGGGGTCTTTCGGCCCCGGGCTCATCAATCTTCAAAGACGCCAGTAGCTTACAGCTTGTTGCCGCGCTGCTGGATCATCATGAACGTGTCGTAATTGTATTCGGCAATCTGCATGTTCAGGTAGTGATCGTTACGGAACGCCTTGATGGAATCCCAGATCTTCTTGAACTCGGCATTGCCTGCTTCCATCTCGGCGTAGACCTCCTGTGCCTTGTCGTAGCAGGCCGAAAGGATCTCCTGGCTGAACGGACGCAGCTGTGCGCCGTTCGCGACCAGGCTCTTGATGGCGGTCGGGTTCTTGTAGTCGTATTTCTGCAGCATGTCCGCGTCTGCGGCCTGTGCGGCAGTGCGCAGCAGCGACTGGTAGTTCTTCGGCAGTTCTTCGAACTTGGCCTTGTTGAACAGGAAGTGGACGGTCGGTCCGCCTTCCCACCAGCCCGGATAGTAGTAGTACGGCGCCACTTTCTGGAAACCGAGCTTTTCGTCGTCATATGGGCCGACCCATTCAGCAGCGTCGATCGTGCCCTTTTCGAGCGACGGATAGATGTCGCCGCCGGCGATCTGCTGCGGCACGACGCCGAGCTTCTCGACAACCTTGCCGGCGAAACCGCCGATGCGCATCTTCAGGCCCTGCAGATCGGCGACCGTGTTGATCTCCTTGCGGAACCAGCCGCCCATCTGCACGCCTGTATTGCCGCCCGGCAGGCCATAGAGACCCTGTGCGCCGAGGAATTCGTTGAACAGGTCGATGCCGCCGCCATGGTAGTGCCAGGCATTCATGCCGCGCGCATTGAGCGCGAACGGAACAGCTGCGCCGAGTGCCCAGGTCGGGTTCTTGCCCCAGTAGTAATAGGAAACCGTATGGCAGGACTCGACCGTGCCGGCGATGGTGGCGTCAGCTGCCTGCAGGCCTGGAACGATTTCGCCAGCTGCGAACGGCTGGATGGTGAAGTTGCCGTCGGTTGCTTCAGACAGCATCTTCGACAGCACTTCGGCGCCGCCATAAATGGTGTCGAGCGACTTCGGGAACGACGAGGTCATGCGCCAGGTGATCTTTGGCGTCGACTGCGCGATAGCCGGTGCGGCCAGGGTGGTGGCTGCTGCGGCCGCGGTGCCGGCGAGGCCGGCCTTGGTGATAAACGATCTGCGATCCAACTGATTTCTCCTCAATGCAATCTGGACGGATCTCTTGCATGGCCACGCGTTGGAAACCACGCGATCCTCCCGGTCCGGACCCGGATAAATACACGCTGTGGCGCGCCTGTCCACAAAGACGGGGTTCACGTTTGGTCATGCCGTACTTGTACGGTGTCTGCTGGACCAATCGCACGGCGGGCAGATCGTCGTCGGGGCGTTGGAATTTTCCGGCAATGGGTCTACATCATGCGCAAACAACAAGGCCGTTTCGAATGACCCAGCCGCTTGTCGCCGTATCAACTGATGTCCGCCAGTTCGAGAATTACACTTGGCACGCCGCACCGCGCCAATATCTCGACGCCGCCATTTCCGTGGCCAATGTCTTCCCGGTACTGGTCCCTTCATTTGGCGACAGGCTTGATCTTGATGAATTGCTGTCGAACGTCGACGGCGTGATGATGACGGGCTCCAAGTCAAACGTGCATCCCTCGCTGTATGGCGGCGAGGCAGGTGAGGCGAACGGGCCTTATGACCCGGACCGTGACGCGACAACCCTGCCCCTGATACGCGCGGCCGTTGAGCGCGGCGTGCCGTTGCTCGCGATCTGCCGCGGTATTCAGGAAATGAACGTCGCACTCGGCGGCACCTTGTTGACCGAAGTGCAGGACATGGAAGGCCGCATCGACCATCGCGCACCGGTCAGCGACGATCAGGACGTGCGCTTTGCGATCCGTCAGAAAGTCACGATAAAACCGGGCTCATGCCTGGCTGGTGTATTTGGTGCGGGTGAAATTCCGGTCAATTCGGTGCACCGGCAGGCCGTCGGCAAGGTCGGTGCGAACCTGATCATCGAGGCAGTCGCCGAAGACGGCACCGTTGAAGCCGTGTCGGTCAAGGACTCCAAGGCTTTCGCGGTCGGCGTACAGTGGCACCCCGAATACTGGGCAAAGACCGACGACGCGTCCGGCCAGATATTCAGGGCGTTTGGCGAAGCAGCGCGCGCGCACCGTGCGGCCCGGCTTGGCCTGCGCGCGGCAGCGGAATAGTAATCAGTCCGTCTGACGCAAAGACGCCAGCGGCGAGCCGGTGCCGAAAGATTCGTATCCTTCGCCGTCGGCCGGAGCAAATTCAAGCACCGGCCGGCCCTCTTTACCGATCAGGCTGATCGAACCGTCGGCGTTGTCGCGCCAGCTGTCGGCGCGCGCCAGGATCGGCAAGGCGGAGCTGCAACCATTGTCAAGCGCAATGCGCGACACGCCGGTGACGTCCGCGGCGCCTCGATGGATTGAACAGACGGCTTCGCCGCTGACAAGCCGGAACGTTTGACCAGCGACATTTGCCGCCAATGACTGCGGCAGGTCTGGCGGAGGCGTCTCACCGCTCGCAAGCGCAGCCATGCCTACCGTGACAGCACCCACCAGCAACAGCCCGCGCATGTTCGATCTCCAGAATTTGATTCTGAATAATCGAAGCCTGGTTAACGAAACGTTAGGATTTGACCGATGCTGTCTCCGGCACCGGTGTAATCGGTCTGCCTTCACGGAACCACGACACAAGATTGTCGACCACGAGGTCCGCCATCGCTTCCCGGGTCGCAACCGATGCCGAACCGACATGTGGCAGCAGCGACGTATTTGGCGCTCCCAGAATGCCTGGCCTCACTTTCGGTTCACTGTCGAACACATCAAGCCCGGCCGCAGCGATCACGCCATTCTTCAGCGCCTCGACCAGCGCATCTTCATCGACAGTCGAGCCGCGCCCGATATTGATGAACACACCATTCGAACCCAGGGCATCGAAGACTTGCCTGCCGACGATCTTGTCTGTCGACGGACCGCCGGGAGCAACCGAAATGATCGTGTCGACGGCGCGCGCCATGTCGAGCAGGCTCGAATGCCATTGATACGACACGCCCTCGACCTTGCGGCGATTGTGATAGCTGACCGGCACGCCGAAACCCACGAGGCGGCGCGCAATCGCCTGCCCGATACGGCCCATGCCAAGGATGCCGACGCTACGGCCGCGCAGGGTCAGCCGCGAAAACCGGTAGTGCCCTTTTTCGGCCCAGCTTCCATCACGGAGCCACTGCTCCGCCTGATAAAATTCGCGCAGCGTATTGAGCAAAAGACCAATCGCCGTGTCTGCCACTTCTTCGGTCAGCACGTCTGGCGTGTTTGTCACCATCACGCCGCGCGCCGCCGCATGTCTGGCGTCCACCGCATCGTAGCCAACGCCAAAATTGGCGATGATCTTTAGGTTCGGCAGCGCATCGATCAGCGCCGCGTCAATCACTGTCATCGCCGCGATGCCCTCCACGGCGCGGGCGATTTCGGGCGAGATCAATGACGCATCGCCGCGCTCGATTGTCACGATGGAAAAGGTCTCGGAAATCCGCTTCATTGCGTGCGGGTGAAGTTTGCCGGGGACCATGATCGAGATTTTGCTGAGCGAAGCCATGACTTACGCGTAGGGTGTAGCCCTGCCGATGACAAGCCAAATCAGGATTGGGGTTTTCCGGTCGACTGGCGCACATGCAGTTCGGGCCGGATCAGTTCGTGCACCGGGCCGGGATCAATCCCTGTCAGTTTGTCGAGCAAGGCGCGGGCGGCCTGACGGCCAACCTCGCGTTGGCCGTTCCACACGGTTGTGAGCGCAGGCGTCGCGATTTCCGCCTCTTCGAGATCGTCATAGCCGGTCACCGAAACATCGACGCCCGGCGTCAGTCCAGCGCGTGCAATGCCGTTCATCAGACCAATCGCCACCAGATCGTTCCAGCACACAGCCGCGGTCGGCCGTTCCTTCATCGCAAGAAACTGGGTCGCCGCTTCAAAGCCGCCCTGCTTGGTGCGCGGACCAGCAATGCGGCTGTCGGGACCAACTGTCAGCCCCGCCTTCTCCATCGCCAGCACATAACCGCGATAGCGATCCCGCCCGGTCGACGTCTGGTCGGTGCCGCCGATCATGACAATTCGGCGGTGGCCGAGCGAAATCAGGTGATTGGTCGCCAGCCCGATGCCGAACGCGTCATCGCCACGATAGACCGGCGCCCGCGCACCTTCGACCGAGCGGGCAATCAGCACCACAGGAAGACCATTGTCTTCGGCCATGTTGATGTCTTCCCTCGGCGTCCCAATCGCGGGGGACATGATGACCCCGTCAGCGCCCAGCTGAAGCAGCGTGTCAATGAAGGTGCGCTGTTTTTCCAGGTCATCATAGTGATTGGACAGGATGAATGTCTGGCGGCTGCGGTCGAGTTCACGCTCGATCGACTTGAGGATTTCGGCAAAGAACGGGTTCATGATGTCGTGTACCACGACCCCGACAATGCCCGACCGCGATGTGCGCAGACTGGCGGCGCGGCGATTGTAGATATAGCCAATTTCGCGGGCGTGATCTTTGATCCGGTCACGAGTTGCATCAGCCACCAGCGGGCTGTCGCGCAAAGCCAGCGACACAGTGGCGGTTGACACGCCAAGCGCGTCGGCAATCGTCGAGAGCTTGATCTTTTGGGCCAGGTCCCCGCCTCACACAATTTCAAATATTTAAATTGTTTAAGCAGCCGGGCAGCGGAAATCAAAGCTTTTTTGCAAGATCCTGCGCTTCGGCATTGGGCTCGCTGTAGCTGGCCTTGCGCAAGACCTGTTCGCGCCGCACGATGTAGAGGCCGCTGCCGATGATGATCGCCGCGCCAATGATCGTGTAGCGGTCCGGCACATCGCCAAAGACGAAATAGCCGAGCGCCACCGCATAGACGATCTGCGAATAGGGATAAGGGGCCAGCGCCGACACAGTCGCGCGCTTGTAGGCCTGGATCACCAGCCAGTGGCCCGCTCCGCCAAAAATGCCGAGCCCGATCAGCAGGATCCAGGACACAAGATCAGGCGGCACCGAGGCCGCCAGCGGTATTGAAGGCGAAAACAGCACGACCGGCGTCAGCGCCGAATAGAAGATCAGGCTTTCTGACGTTTCCGTCTGGCTCATCGCACGGGTCATGATGACGTAGAAGCAATAGCTGAAGACGGAGAGAAGTGCGTAGAAATGGCCAATGCCGACATGGCCCAGTCCTGGCCGTGTGACGATGACCACACCAACCATTCCAACGCCGATCGCCAGCCACCGCCGCCAGCCGGCCCATTCGCCAAGCAGGGGACCCGCAAGCGCCGTGATGACCATTGGCGCGAAGAACAAGATCGTAATTGCATCCGCCAGCGGCAGCGTCTTCAGCGCCAGAAAGTTGAAGATCGTCGAACCAAACAGACAGCAGCCGCGCAGGATCTGCTTTGGCAGGCTGGCATAGGAGTAGAGCCGCTTGTTCGACCAGCCGCGCAGCAGGATGAACGCCAGAACCAGATGCACGGCAAAACGCACCCAGACAACAAATGGCGCCGACATGCCGCCCAGCACCAGATATTTCGCCGACGCATCGAGCAGGGAGAACAGCAGGCAGCTTGTCAGCACCAGGCTGATTGCCATGGCTGATGTCGGCTGTTCAGTTGCGGGAGTATTGTTCGTCAACGGACCGTGTCGCACGGAAAGGATGGGTCTGTCTCACCCATGACGCTACCCGATGTAAACCGCAATTGATTAGATTGCATAGGTTCGATGCAGATCAGGGCAGGATCAGCCTTCGTCGGCCTCGTCCTCGTCGGCGCTCGCCATATCGAGGTCGGACAGGTTGTCCTCAATCTTTGCCAGCAATTTTGACAGCGTCTTGACGTCCTTCTTGTCGAGACCTTTCAGCGCCAGCTTCTCGGTCTTGCGCACCGATTTCTCGATCGCCCGGATCGCTTGCGAGCCCGTTTCGGTCAGAAAGATATGCGACTGGCGTGCATCGCTGTCTGATGACCGTTTCTCCAGCACGCCCTGCACCTGCAGGCGGTTGATCGTCTTGGTAATGGTGGGCGGGCGCACACCCAGCCTGGTGGCGAGCTGGCCCGGCGTCTGGCCGTTCTCGCGGTCCAGCGCCATCATGATCTGGTCCTGGCCGGCATAGAACCCGTGCGACAAAAGTCTGGACGCCAGCGCCGTGCGCGACAGCCGCGCCGCCGACTGCAACCGCGCCATAGTGTCCTTCTTGCCTGCCTTGGCCATCGCTTTGTCCAACATGGTTTGCAGTTTGCTTTGCCGGCAACCCTATTCGATCAGCGCCTTTTTGCAGAGGAATATTTCAGGCGCATGACAGCAACGCGAAACTGCTTTGCAACGCCGGCAGGTGCAATCGGCCAGCCAACGTCCTATATCAGCCCCAACCTCATCAATCAGGCTCGAGACCAATGCCAGAAGCCAATCAGCAAATTCCCGTCACCGTGCTCACCGGCTATCTCGGTTCGGGCAAGACTACCCTGCTCAACCGTATCCTGTCGGAAAACCACGGCCGCAAATATGCGGTCATCGTCAACGAGTTTGGCGAGATCGGCATCGACAACGACCTGATCGTCGAGTCGGACGAAGAAATCTACGAAATGAACAATGGCTGCGTCTGCTGCACCGTGCGCGGCGACCTGATCCGCACCGTGGAAGGCCTGATGCGCCGCCCCGGTCGCTTTGACGCGATTCTGGTCGAGACGACTGGCCTGGCTGATCCCGCGCCTGTGGCGCAGACATTCTTCATGGACGACGATGTGCGTGCCAAGACTAAGCTCGACGCGGTTGTCGCACTGGTTGACGCAAAGCACCTGCCGCTGCGCCTGAAGGATTCGAAAGAGGCCGAGGACCAGATCGCCTTTGCCGACGTCATCGTGCTCAACAAGACCGATCTGGTGACGCCGGACGAACTGGCCAAGGTCGAAACCCTCGTGCGCGCCATCAACCCGACCGCCCGCATCCACCGCACCAGCCGCTCGGCGGTTGATCTCAAGGAAGTGCTCGACCGTGGCGCGTTCGATCTGTCGCGCGCGCTCGAAACCGATCCGCACTTCCTCGACGCAGACGGCCATACCCACGATCATGACCACGGCGACGTCCATCACCACCATGACCATGCCGCGTCTGACATCCACGACATCTCGGTCAAATCGGTATCACTTCGCGCGGGCGACATGGATCCGAAAAAGTTCTTCCCCTGGATCGAAAAGATCACCCAGACGGAAGGGCCTAATATTCTGCGTCTCAAGGGCATCATCGCTCTGAAGGGCGACCCGGATCGCTATGTCGTTCAAGGCGTGCACATGATCATCGAAGGCGACCACCAGCGCCCCTGGAAAGACGGCGAGCCGCGCGAGAGCCGGCTGGTGTTCATTGGCCGTGATCTCGACCAGGAACGGCTGAAGCGCACGTTTGAAGCTTGCCAGGCAGCGTAAGCTCAAATAACCCGCGACCCACACGAGAGCACCGCCCGGACCATGCCGACAGTCGCCCCGCTTGACCTGACCGGTCACTGCATCGCCGCAGCCTTTGTCGCCGACGTACCAGTCTTTGCGCTGGCCGACGGCGTCATCCACCGGCTCGACCATGGCCACAAATCGGTGACAGCACATGACGGCTTGCTCTGCGCCACGCTGTCGCTGGACGGCAAATCGCTGATCACAGGCGGCGAGGACGGCAAGGTTGTCGCGACCTCGACCGACGGCACGATCGACCAGATTGCCGAAACCCCGCGCAAATGGGTCACGTCCGTCGCTGCTGGGCCGCAGGGCGCGGTTGCCTGGGGCGTGGGCCGCACCGCCCATGTGCGCCTCGGCGACGGCAAGCTCAAATCGTTCGAGCATCCGCGTTCGGTCGAAGGCGTCGCCTTTGCGCCAAAAGGCATGCGCATCGGTGTCGCCCGCTACAATGGCGCGACGCTGCATTTCCCCGCGACCGACGGCAAGCCAACCGAATTGCAATGGGAAGGCGCTCACACCGCCATCACTTTCTCGCCAGATGGCAATTTCCTCGTCACCGCCATGCAGGAAAACGCCTTGCACGGCTGGAAGCTGGCCGATGGCAAGCACATGCGCATGTCGGGCTATCCCGCTAAAGTGAAATCCATGTCGTGGAGCCCCAAGGGCCGCTGGCTGGCGAGTTCAGGAGCGCCTGCGGCCATCGTCTGGCCATTTCAGGCCAAGGATGGCCCGATGGGCAAGGCTCCCGTCGAGCTTGGCACCCGTGGCAATTCGATGGTCACGGCCGTTGCCTGCCACCCCAAGGACGAGATCGTCGCGATTGGTTTCTCCGACGGCATGATCCTGGCAGGCCGCATCGCCGACCAGAAGGAAGTGCTGCTGCGCCGCGAAGGCAAGGGCGCGATCACCACGATGGGTTGGGACAACAGCGGCATCCGGCTTGCTTTCGGATCGGAGCATGGCGATTGCGGAGTGGTCGATATTTCGGCCTAAAATACTGGTTTTCTTAACCAAATCCTGAGAGCCCCAACCTGCGTTAAGCGCCCCGCAACTGGCATCTGTCAGATTTGCCTCCAAACAAGCAGGGGGCAAAAAAATGCGGCTATTCACTACGGTCTCGCTCGTGATGGCCGGTCTGGCTGTCTTCGCCGTTTCCAAATCGCAGCAGTCAGCCGAACGGGCTGACGAAGTGCGCAACGCGTTGCGCGTCAGCACCGAACGGCCGGCCTCGGCCAATGACAGCCGCATCCTTGGCAAGAACATTGTCGCCCTGACCACCGCCAATGAAGACCTGATTGCCGCCAGAAAGCAGGCGCGCAGCACATTGACGCGGTTTCAGCAACTCTATTCCCAGGGCAGAACTGGCGTCTATTCCGTCAAGATGCCGCTGACCCAAAACGGCAAGACCGAACATATCTGGGTCCAGGTTGACGCGATCAACGGCGATACGTTTGAGGGCCGCCTTGCGAACCAGCCGGTCAACGGTGACGAATACAACATGGGCGACAGGATCACGGTCGAACGCAAACAGGTCGAAGACTGGATGATCCGAACCGAAGAAGGCATTCGGGGCGCCTACACCTCGCGTGTCGCCATCAAGGCGCTTGCGCCGGACCAGGCAGCAAAGATGCAAAAGATGTTCATCGACTGATCCGCCGCCGCCTACATGCGCCGCAATCTGGCGGCAGCGCTCCGGACCCTGCTTCACCATACCCCCGACTTGCGTTGATATTGCGCCACCACAGCCGGAAAGGTATCAGTCGCAACAAGCGGGGGGCTGGCATTGGCGGGGCAATCGGAAAAGTTGACAGGTGGCGTGCCGGCCGGGCGCATCGAGGCGTTGCGCGCCCGGGAAATCGAGCGGTTCGCCAGGGCCCGGCCATTGTCGCAGGCCGCGTCCCAAGGCGGAATGGCGCATTTTGCCGGCGGCGCGCCGCTGCACTGGATGCTCGACTGGCCGATGCCCTTCCTGCCTGTTGTCGCCAAGGCAAAAGGCGCAACCATCACTGACATTGACGGCTTCAAGATCGACGATTTTTGCCTCGGCGACACCGGCTCGATGTTCGGTCATTCGCCGCCGCCGGTCGCAAAAGCCATCCGCAAGCAGGCAAGGCGCGGCCTCACCTACATGCTGCCAAGCGAAGACGCTGTCGGCCTTGGCGCAAAGCTGGCAGACATGTTCGGCCTGCCACAATGGCAGATCGCGACCACGGCCAGCGACGCTAACCGCTTCGCGCTGCGGATGGCCCGCGCCATCACCGGCCGCCCGATGATCCTGGTCTTCAACGGCTGCTATCATGGCGCAGTCGAAGAGACCTTTGTCAGCCTGAAAGGCGGCAAGGCGGCCAACAAGCCGGGCCTTGCCGGTCAGGTGCGCGACCTGACCGAAGACGCCAAGGTTATTGAGTTCAACGATCTGGCCGCACTCGAAGCAGCGCTCGCCGACCGCGATGTCGCCTGTGTCATCACTGAACCGGTCATGACCAACTCCAGCATGGTCTTGCCGGATCCCGGTTTTCACGCCGAACTTCGCCGCCTTACGCGCGAGACCGGCACACTGTTGCTCATCGACGAGACGCACACCGTGTCATCGGGCCGTGGCGGCTACACCAAAACCTACGGGCTTGACCCAGACATCTTTGTGCTCGGCAAACCGATTGCCGGCGGCATTCCGGCCAGCGTCTGGGGTTTCTCCGAAGACGTTGCCGGCCGCTGGGCCGATTTCAACCGCACCAAACCCGCCGGCTATTCCGGCATCGGCACGACCCTGTCAGCCAATCCGCTGCAGTTTGCGGCCATGCGCGCGACGCTGGACGAGGTGATGACGGCGGAGAACTACGAGCACATGGAAAAGCTCGCCGCGCGTCTTGAAGCTGGCCTCGCCGCCGAGATCGAACGCGCTGGCCTGCCCTGGCACGTCGCCCGCGTTGGCGCGCGCGTCGAGTTCATCTGCGCGCCCGGCCCGCTCAAGAATGGCACCCAGGCCTATGAGGCGCATGCGCCGGCGCTTGAGGCTGCAATCCATCTGGCGCTGGTCAATCGCGGTTCGTTGATTGCGCCGTTCCACAATATGATGCTGGTCTCTCCGGCAACAAAAAAGCGCCAGGTCGACCGGCTGGCCGCCGCCTTTGCCGAAATCTGCGCGGAGCTGACCAAGCCATGACCTCTCCTTCCGGATCCACGCTCGACGAGGTGCGCGATCTTCTCGCCGGCCATCCCGGCATCGAAGCCGTCGACCTTGTGATGATCGACGCCAACGGCATTGGCCGCGGCAAGATCATCCGCCGCCATGAGCTCGAAGCCGTCTACAAGAATGGCCGCGGCTTTCCGATCTCGGTGCTCGGCCTCGACATCACCGGCGAAGATGTGCACGAGACCGGGCTGATCTGGGATTCGGGCGATGGCGACCTGAAGGCCTGGCCGGTGCCCGGCACGCTGGTTTCCGTTCACGGAACCAACCGCGCCCAGGTGCTGATGTCGATGTATCATCTCGACGGTCAGCCGATGATGTCGGACCCGCGCCATGCCTTGGCCCGGCAACTGTCTGGCATGGCAAAGCGCGGCCTGTTCCCCGCCGGCGCATTCGAACTCGAATTCTTCCTGCTCGCCAACGAACGCGACGCCGATGGCCGCGTGCAACCGGCCCGCGCCGTGCTTGATGGCCGCGCCAGTGGCAAGACCGAGGTCTATTCGGTCGACCATCTGCACGGCATGCAGCCGCTGTTCGACGACATCTACAAGGCAGCTGAAGCGCAGGGCATTCCAGCCGAAACAGTCATCTCCGAATATGCGCCCGGCCAATACGAGCTGACGCTGAATTACCGCACCGATGTAATGCGCGCCGCCGACGATCTCATCATGTTGAAGCGGCTGGTGCGTTATCAGGCGCGCCGCCACGGCGTCACCGCCTGCTTCATGGCCAAGCCGATCGAAAAATATGCCGGGTCCGGCATGCACATGCATGTGTCGCTGCGCAACGGCGCGGGCGACAACATCTTTGCAGAGCAAGAACAGGGCGCCTGGTCGCCCAACATCTTGCACGCGCTCGGCGGCCTGTCGTCGACCATGGCGGAATCGATGCTCGTCTTTGCGCCGCACGCCAATTCCTGGCGGCGTTTTGTGTCGCAGTCCTATGCGCCGGTCGCGCCCACCTGGGGCGTCAACAATCGCTCGGTGGCGCTGCGTATCCCCGAAAGCGGCGTCAAGGCGCGCCGCATCGAACACCGCCCGTCAGGCGTCGACGCCAATCCCTACCTCGTCGCCACAACAGTCATCGCCGGCATCGGCAAGGGTCTGTCGGAAACAATCGACCCGGGTCCCCAAACAACCGGCAACGGCTACGAAAACCCCGTGACCGCGAACATGCCGGCAGACTGGCGCTCGGCAATCGAAACGGCGGCGGCGTCAGATTTCCTCAAGGACGCGCTGGGCGAGGAAATGCACCGCACGTTCACGGCCATCAAGCGATCCGAATATTTCCGTGTTGCCCGCACGGTCAGCGAGGTCGACTACCACCTCTACCTGCACGAGGTGTGAGCGACTCAACCTCGCAACGGGGAAAAATCCGGCGGGTACATGCCAAGGATATCGTAGAGAAACATGTTCCGGGCGTAGTCGCTCGGGCTCTCGCCTGTCATGATCTCGTGCCAATCGTGGGGGATGCCATAATCCAGCAGGTAGAGCATCCTCATGGCAGCACCGATCGGCGATGGATCCGTCGTCTGCCAGCCGATGTCCTGCACCCACAATTCCTGATCGGACATCAGCGGCATCGCAAAGGCGCGGCGAATATAGTCTTCCAGCCGCTCACCTTCATGCGCGGCCACCCCGGCCAGCGGCCCCAGCGACAAGGGCGGCGGCGGACTCAGGGGCTTGTCCGCAGGACGATCTCTGTGATTGTAGAGCGCACCGAACGCCAGGACCGGCTCCAGCTCAGCCCTGTGCAGAACCAGATACCGGGCGAGCCTGACAACATTGTCGTATTGCTCGGATGTTCGCTTGAATGCGGCGTGGACGTTACGATCAGACATTAGATAGAGGTTCTGAAGCCGGTTCAGCGGACGAGCATCGCCCTGAGATCATTGACGTTGGTCCCGGTTGGCCCCGGTTGGAACAGATCGCCCAGCGCATCAAAAGCGCCCCAGGAATCATTGCCGTTGAGCACTGCTTTCGGGTCCAGCCCCTTGGTCCGCAGCCGCGATGCCGAAGTCCAGTCAGCGAATGCGCCGGCGTTTTCTTCCGACCCGTCAATGCCGTCTGTATCTGCGGCAAAGGCCGAGACACCGTGAATCCCGTCAATGCCGATGGCTAGCGATAACAGGAATTCGCCATTGCGCCCGCCACGGCCGTCTTGCCCACGCAACGTTACGGTTGTCTCACCGCCCGACAAGATGACGACCGGCTTGGCAAAGGGCCGGTTGCGCATCGCAACTTCGCGGGCAATCGCCGCATGAACCATGCCAACGTCACGCGCCTCGCCCTCAATCGCGTCCGACAGGATGACGGCCTCCACGCCTTGCCGGCGCACCGCTTCCGCCGCGGCCTCCAGCGAACGGGCGGCGGACGCGATGACGCGAACCTCGTTGCGGGCAAAGCGCGGATCGTCGGGCGACGGCGCATCGGCTGCTGGCGAGTTGAGATGCGCCATCACCGCGTCAGGCAACGCCATCCGGTAGGCCTCGACAATCGCCAGCGCATCGGCCCGCGTCGACGCATCGGGCACAGTTGGACCTGACGAGACCAGAGATGGCTGGTCGCCGGGAATATCGGAAACAACCAGCGACACGACGCGGGCTGGAAACGCGGCTGCCGCCAGCCTGCCGCCCTTGATCACAGACACGTGCTTGCGCACTGTATTCATAGCTGCAATCGGCGCGCCCGACGCCAGCAGCACCTTGTTGACAGCAATCTCGTCGGCCAGCGTCAGCGTTCCAGCTGGCGACGGTAGCAGCGCCGATCCCCCACCAGACACCAGCGCCACAACCAGATCGTCCTTACCGAGACCCGCGACGGTCTCAAGCAGCCGTTTTGCGCCAGTCAGTCCTGCTTCGTCCGGCACCGGATGCGCAGCCTCGAGGACCTCAATACGCTCGCACGCTGCGCCATAACCGTAGCGCGTGACGACCAGCCCCGACACCGGTGCATCCCATGCGCGCTCAAACGCCCGCGCCATCTGCGCCGAGCCCTTGCCCGCCCCGATGACAATCGTGCGGCCTTTCGGTCTGTCAGGCAGGTGCTGGCGGATGGTCAGTTCTGGATCAGCCGCCGCGACCGCGTTCTCAAACAGCGTCGTGAATAACTCCCGGTCGCCGGCGTCATTCATCGCTTCGGCCTCAGCCACTCTTTTGCCCAGCCCAGCCCGTCTTCGGTCCTGCCTGCCGGCACATATTCGCAGCCGACAAAGCCGTCATAGCCGAGCACGTCCAACTCCTCGAGCGTCTCGCGCCAGGCAAGCTCGCCATTGTCGGGCTCATGCCGCCCCGGCCAGCCGGCGATCTGGATGTGCCGGATGCGGTCGGCGTTTTTCTGATACGGCCCCACCAGCTCGCGCCCGACAAAGGACCGGTGGTAGAGGTCATACTGGATGAAAAGATTGTCCTCGCCCGCCTCGTCGACAATGTCGGCCGCCAGACAGAGCGAATCGAGATAGTAGCCTGGTATGGTCTCCCGGCTGATCGGCTCCACCAGGATTTCGACCTGCGACAGCGCCGCAAATTGCGTCGCATAGCGCAGATTGCCGACATAGGTCTGGCGCCTGCTGTCCGAGTTGTTTTCACCAGTGATCCCGGCCATGGCATGTAGTTTGGTGCAGCCGAGATCGAGCGCATAGTCGAGCGCCCGTGAAACGCCATCGCGGAACTCGGTCTCGCGTCCAGGTATCGCGGCAAGCCCGCGCTCGCCCTTTTCCCAATCACCCGGCGGCAGGTTGAACAGCACCAGCTGCAGGTCATTGTCCTTCAGCCGGTCACGAATGTCGGCTGCGTTCCATTTGTAGGGGAACTGGCACTCCACCGCCTCAAAGCCGGCCTTCGCGGCGCGTTCAAAACGATCCAGAAACGGCGAGTCGCCGAACATCGTCGACAGGTTTGCAGACAGACGCGGCATTATTCCGGCCCTAGCGCCAGACGCGCACCTTCAAGTCCAAGATGTTCGCACAGCACCGCCACGACGAAATTGTGATCATCACGCTGCGGCAGGCCTGAAACCGCCACCGCACCGATCATCAATCCATTCACCCGGATCGGAAATGCGCCGCCGGCAAAGATGAAATCCGTCGCGCTGAGGCCTTGTCTGGGAAGCGGCACTTCGTCGCCTGTTTCGAGAAACAGCCGGTAAGTCGGCTTGTGGAAATGCCGCACGGCGTTGATCTTGCGCCGCATCCAGCCGGCGTTTGCATGGTTTGTCCCCGGCAGCGCCGCAAAAAACAACATCCGGTCCCAAAGGCTGACTTCAATGGTCACAGCCAGCTTGTTTTGCAGCGCCCGCTCACGCAAACGCGACCCAAGCGCAAACGCGATCTCCTCGTCAAACGACGGGAAAACAAGCATCTGTTCCTGCTCGATAATCTTCTTGATGTCGTCGATCTTGGCCATATGCGCCTCCGGCAGCGCGCGACCCTACCCTTGCCGCGCGCGCAAGATCAAGCCGATGGCTTTGCCTTTTGCCCGGCAATATAAACGTCCCGTATCGCCCGGTCATCGCCCAGCGTCTGCAACAGGAACAGTTCTTCCGGCAAGCTTTTCACCGTCTCCATCCGCAAAGCCATCGCAGGCGTCGCGCTCGCATCCAGCACCACCAGATCGGCATCGGTGCCGGCCTCCAGCGTGCCAACGCGGCCGGCAATTGACAGGGCTTCGGCATTGCCGCGCGTCAACTGCCAGAAACTCTGCAACGGGTTCAGCTTTTCGCCCTGCAGCGCAATGATCTTGTAGGCCTCGTCCATGGTGCGCAGCATCGAATAGTTCGTGCCGCCGCCGACATCGGTCGCGGTCGCAATCCGCAGCGGCTTGTCCCGTTTGCGATAGCGCTGATAGTCGAACAGGCCGGAGCCAAGAAACAAGTTCGAGGTCGGGCAGAACACCGCGGCCGATCCTGCTTCGCTCAGCGCATCCGCCTCACGTTCCGACAAGTGGATGCAATGGCCGAGCAGCGTCTTTTGTCCCAGCAGCCCGTAGCGCGCATAGATGTCGGTGTAGTCAGCCGCGTCCGGATAAAGCTCTTCGCTCCAGCGGATTTCAGCGTGGTTCTCCGACAGGTGCGTCTGGATGTGGCAGTCGGGAAATTCGCGTGCCAGCGCCTGCGCCATTTCCATCTGCTCAGGCGTCGATGTGATGGCAAAGCGAGGTGTGATCGCATAGAGCTGTCGCCCCTTGCCATGCCACTCGCCGATCAGCGCACTGGTGTCGTCATAAGACGTCTGCGGCGTGTCGAGCACAGCCTCCGGCGCGTTGCGGTCCATCATCACCTTGCCGGCAATGTTCAGCATGTTTCGCGCGTGGCTCTCGGCAAAAAACGCTTCAGCAGATGATTTGTGCACCGAACAATAGGCGGCGACCGTCGTCGTGCCGTGGCGGATCACCTCGTCCAGAAACAGCCGTGCGATGCGGCGGCCATGCTGCGCATCGCGGAACTTCGATTCTTCCGGGAACGTGTAGGTCGACAACCAGTCGAGCAGCTCCGCACCATAACTCGCGATCACCTGCATCTGCGGATAATGCAGATGTCCGTCGATGAAACCGGGCAGGATCAGGTGAGGCCGATGATCGATGATCTCCACGCCCTCACCGGCCTTCTGGCGCACATCGCCATAAGTCCCGGCGGCAACAATCTTGCCGTTTTCGACCAGCAGCGCGCCGTCATATTCAAACACGTAGGACGCATGGTCGTCAGCACTTTGGGGTTCGCGCAAAAATGACAGCGTGCGCCCGCGGATGAGGGTGGTGGTCACCGTGCTTCCTCAAACCATGCCGTCAGCAGCGCCCGTTCTTCCGGCGTCACCATCGTCACATTGCCCGGCGGCATGGCGTGACTGCGACCAGCCTGCAGGTAGATCTCCCGCGCATGGGCGGCAATCGTCTCGTCACTGTCGAGCAGCACGCCTTTTGGCGCAAAAACAATGCCGTCCCATACGGGTTCAGCCGTATGACACATCGAACAGCGGCTCAGTACCGTGTCTTTCACCGCCGGAAAATGCGTCGACGACACAAACTGCTGCTCCATCGCCGAGAGTTTCCGTTCGCCTGTCAGCGCCGCCGGCACGGTCGACAGCCACATCATGATGATAAACAGGACAGCAGCGGCTCCCCACGTCCAGTGCGGGTCGCCTTTGCGGGCATGCACCGTGTTGAAATAATGCCGGATCAACACGCCGATGATGAACACGATCGACGCGATCACCCAGTTGAACTCGGTGGCGTAGGCCAGCGGGTAGTGGTTCGACAGCATCAGGAAGATGACCGGCAGCGTCAGGTAGTTGTTGTGCAGCGACCTTGTCTTGGCGATCTTGCCATATTTCGGATCCGGCTTGCGCCCCGCGATCAGGTCGGCAACCACGATCTTCTGGTTGGGAATGATCACCATCGCCACATTGGCCGACATCACGGTGGCGGTGATTGCGCCCAGATGCAGGAACGCCGCACGGCCGGAAAACACCTGCGTGTAGCCCCACGCCATGGCAACCAGAAACGCGTAGAGCACCAGCATCAGCGCGGTGTCGTTCTTGGCCAGCGGCGACTTGCACATCAGGTCGTAAAACACCCAGGCCAGCACCAGTGACGCGACCGAAATCGCGATGGCCACTGGCTGCGACACGTCCAGCACATTGCGGTCGATCAGGAACAGGTCAGCGCCGGCATAGTAGACCACCGCCAGCATCGCAAAACCCGACAGCCAGGTGGCGTAGCTCTCCCATTTGAACCAGGTCAGATGCTCGGGCATTTCGGCCGGCGCCACCAGATATTTCTGGATGTGGTAGAAACCGCCGCCATGCACCTGCCATTCTTCACCATGCGCCCCCACAGGCAGGCCGGGACGCTGGCGCAGACCGAGGTCCAGAGCGATGAAATAGAAGGATGAGCCGATCCAGGCGATGGCAGTGACGATGTGCAGCCAGCGGACGGCAAAGCTCAGCCATTCCCAGAAAATCGCGTAATCGTACATTGCCTGTCCCTGGCCCGCCCCTGTTTGCCGCCAGTGTAATGGCTGGCCTGCAATGCGGAAGTCCATCGCGTCCCGATAACTTTCAAAAAAATCTGGAAAGTCGAAGGCCGATTGCATAGGAATGCAAAAGGGGGAACCGTGGCTTATCTCGACAACATTGCCGTCTTTGTCCGCGTCGTGGAGTTGGAAAACCTGTCTGCGGCCGGCCGCGACATGCGCATTTCGCCGGCTGTCGCCTCCAACCGCATCAAGGAACTGGAAAAATATCTCGGCGTCCGGCTGTTCAACCGCACCACGCGGCAATTGACCCCGACCGAACATGGCCGCGCCTTCTATGAAGGCGCACGCAAGGTGATGGACGCTGTCACCGAAGCCGAGGCCGCCGTCAGCGCACTCTCCGGAAAGCCGCGCGGCACCATCCGCGTCACCGCCCCGCTCGGACTAGGCCGCCGCCTCATCGCCTCGGGCATTCCTGAATTTCGCGACCGCTATCCCGACATCGAAGTGCGGCTGCGGCTGTCCGACCACGATGTCGACATCATGAAGGAAGGCATCGACGTCGCCTTCAAGCTGGGCGTTCTGGAAGATTCCAGCCTGAAAATGCGCGGGGTCTTGGAATGTGAGCGTGTGCTGGTGGCCGCTCCCGCCTATCTGGCGCGCAAGGGCGAACCTGCCACGCCGACCGAGCTCGTCAGCGCCGGGCATGATTGTCTGATGCTGCGCTATCCTGGCGTGCGCGAGCATTTCTGGTCGCTGCGCGAAGGGGCAGGCTGGGCGAAGGTCGACGTGCGCGGCCCCTACGATTCAGACGATGGCGATGTGCTCACGGGCTGGGCGCTGGCGGGACACGGCATCATCAACAAGCCGCGTTTCGAGGTTGAACCCTTTATCCGCGACGGACGGCTGCAAATCATCCTGGCCGGCAATCCTCCGGCCCCGGTGCAACTGGCGGCGCTTTACCCGCATCGCAACTATCAGGACCAGAAAGTGCGGCTGCTGCTCGACTTCATGGCCGACCGCTGTCAGCGGATGATCCGCGACATCCTCAAGGGTAAATAGCAGCGCATCAGCGCAAGCCCAGCACCGACAGGATGAACAGGACAACGACCACAAGTCCGATCAGATAGATGATGCTGCGCATTGAAAAACTCCGGTTAACACTGCAGAGTTAACCGGCTCAGCGCCGCATGGTTCCACTCTCAAGCGCACGGATGATCTCGGCCGCAGCCAGCGCCGCGATCACCTCAGGGCGTTTGTCACGCACTCCATCGCCGCCGATTGGCGAGACGAGCCGCTCCATTTCATGTTCGCTGCCACCTGCCTCGTGCAAATACCAGCTCTTGAACGTCGCCCGCTTTGTCCTGGATCCGATCATGCCAACATAAGCGAGATCAGACCGCTTCAGCGCCTCGGCGACGATGAGAAAATCCAGCGCATGGTCGTGCGTCAACACCACGACAGCGCTCCCGGGCGGCGCCTGGCGCACTGCTTCCTCAGGCACTGCAACCAGTCTGGCGGCGACACTTTCCGGCATATCCTCAAGCGCCTCGGCGCGAGTCTCGATCACCGCAGCCTTCACCGGCAGCAGCGCAAAGGCCGACGCCAGCGCATGCCCGACATGGCCGCCGCCAAAAATCAGGATTTGCGGCAGGCGCGCATCGGCTTCGCGCGCCATCTCCAGAAAAGCCTGCTTAGCCACATCGTCCATCAGCCGGATCGACAGTTCAACCCGCCCGCCGCAGCATTGGCCGATCTCGGGTCCGAGCGGCACGTCCATGGCATCGGTCGCGATCTGGCCTGCCAGCGCCTCTCGCGCCCGGGCAATCGCCATGAATTCCAGCGCTCCGCCGCCGATCGTGCCGAGCATCGAAGACGGCGACACCAGCATCCACGCCCCCTCCTCGCGCGGCGTCGACCCGCGCGCACGGGAGACTTCGACAAGTGCGATGTCCGGGTGGGTTTCGAGGAAGGCGGTTGTGTCGGCGAGGCGGGTCATGGGTAAGGTCACCGCTTACGCCTGATATTGCACCGCCCCCCCTCTGGCCTGCCGGCCATCTCCCCCTCAAGGGGGGAGATCCCGCGCGGGATCGAAGCTGCCCAATCTCCCCCCTTGAGGGGGAGATGGCCGGCAGGCCAGAGGGGGGGCGGTGAAGAAAAAAGCATCAACGTCGACAGGATCAGCCTACAGCCCCGCCCCGCAACCGCTCCACCGCCATCAACACCCGTTCAGGCGTCGCAGGCGTGTCGAGCTGCGGGCAGACCGTGTGGTTCGCAACACTCGCCACCGCATCAGACAGCGCGTGCAGCACCGCCATGCCAAGCATCAGCGGCGGCTCGCCGACCGCCTTTGACTTGTGCACGGTCGGCTCGGCATTGCCGGCCCAGTCGGCCAGCGCGACGTTGAAGATCTTTGGCCGGTCAGACGCGAGCGGGATCTTGTAGGTGGACGGCGCATGTGTTCTCAGCCGCCCCTTGTCGTCCCACACCAGCTCCTCCGTGGTCAGCCAGCCCATCCCCTGAATGAACCCGCCCTCAATCTGGCCAAGGTCGATCGCCCGGTTCAGCGACTTGCCGGCATCGTGCAAAATGTCTGTGCGCTCCACCATATATTCGCCAGTCAGTGTATCGATCGACACTTCCGAGCAGGCCGCTCCATAGGCGAAATAGTAGAACGGATGGCCTTCGCCCTTTGCGCGATCCCAGTGGATTTTCGGCGTCTTGTAGAACCCTGCCGCCGACAATTGCACCCGCGCCATATAGGCCTGCTTGACGAGGTCGGCGAAGGCAAATTCCTGATTGCCCACCTGCACCCGGTTCGGCTTGAACGCGATCTGGTCGACCGGCACCGAATATTTGTCAGCCGCAAAATCGATCAGCCGCTGCTTGATCTGCTGCGCCGCGTTTTGCGCAGCCATGCCGTTCAGGTCCGTGCCCGATGAGGCCGCAGTCGCGGACGTGTTCGGCACCTTGCCGGTCGTCGTAGCGGTGATCTTCACCTGATCGATGTCGATCTGGAATTCTTGCGCCACCACCTGCGCCACCTTCACATAGAGGCCCTGCCCCATCTCGGTGCCGCCATGGTTCAGGTGCACGGATCCATCCGTATAGACATGCACCAGCGCGCCGGCCTGGTTGAAATGTGTTGCCGTGAACGAGATGCCGAACTTCACCGGCGTCAGCGCGATGCCGCGCTTGACGATGTCGGAATTGGCGTTGAACGCCGCAATCTCCATCCGCCGGCGGCGATAGTTGCAGCTCTCCTCCAGTTCGCCAACCAGACGGTCGAGGATGTTGTCTTCGACCCGCTGGTGATAAGGCGTCACGTCGCGTTCGCCGACGCCATAAAAGTTGCGCTTGCGCACATCGAGCGGATCGAGCGAGAGCGCAAACGCCACTTCGTCGATCACACGCTCTGCGCCGACCATGCCCTGCGGCCCGCCAAAACCACGAAATGCGGTGTTGGACACGGTATTTGTGTAGAGTGGCGCGCTCGTCGCCTTAACCGCCGGATAGAAATAGGCATTGTCGCAGTGGAACAGCGCCCGATCCGTCACCGCGCCGGACAGGTCGGCTGAAAACCCGCACCGCGCTGCATAGTGGTAGTCGACGCCCAGAATATTGCCGTCGTCGTCAAAGCCGACATCATATTCGACAATGAAGTCGTGCCGCTTGCCGGTCGCGCTCATGTCGTCGTCGCGATCGGGGCGAATCTTCACCGCCCGCTTCAGGCGCTTGGCGGCAACGGCCGCGACAGCCGCAAACTGATTGCCCTGCGTTTCCTTGCCACCAAACCCGCCACCCATGCGGCGGATTTCGACCGTCACAGCGTTGCTTGGCACGCCAAGCACATGCGCCACCATGTGCTGCACCTCGCTCGGGTGCTGCGTCGAGGAATAGACCGTCACGTCGGAATCCTCGCCCGGAACGGCAAGCGCGATCTGGCCTTCCAGGTAAAAATGGTCCTGCCCGCCGATCCGCATCTGGCCCGACAGCTTTCGCGGCGCGGCCTTGATTGCTGCCGCCGCGTCGCCGCGCTTCAGCACCATGCCCGGCGTCACCATCTTGCCCTTGCGCAGGTCGACATCGCCGATATCCGTCACAAACGGCAGAGCGTCGTACTCAATTCTGGCCAGCTTGCAGGCGCGCCGCGCCTGTTCACGCGTCTCGGCGATCACTGCAAACACCGGCTGGCCGTGAAATTGCACCAGACCGTCCGCCAGCACCGGCTCGTCATTCTTGCCGGTCGGACTGATATCATTCGAGCCCGGCATGTCCTTGGCAGTCAGAACCTCGACCACGCCCGGCGCCTTGTGCACGGCATCAAGGTTCATCGACTTGATCTTTCCATGCGGCACGTCGGCCAGCCCGAGACAGGCATGCAGCAGACCCGCGGGCTCCGGCATGTCGTCAATATAGACCGCCGTTCCCGTCACATGCTTGTGCGCGGAATCGTGCCGCTGGTCGGTTGCGACCCCGCCCTTGATCGCCTCGGCGCGTATGTTGGGCTTGTGCTGGTTCATGCCGCGCGCTCCCGCGTCACCGTGATCGGCTTGGCAGTGCCGGTCGTTTCAAGGAAGAACCGCTTCAGCAGGTTTTTTGCCACCAGCATGCGGTATTCAGCAGACGCCCGCATGTCGGACAATGGCGTGAAGTCGCGCTCAAACGCAGGCAGCGCCGCCTCGACCGCTTCCATCGACCATTTTTGGCCAATCAGCGCCTGTTCCACCGCCGCAGCGCGCTTTGGCGTCGCCGCCATGCCGCCATAGGCGATGCGTGCGCTGGTCACGGTACCGTCCTTGTCGGTCTCCACCAGGAATGCGCCGAGTGCCGCGGTAATATCCTCGTCACGGCGCTTGGTCACCTTGTGCACGGCAAAATGCGCGCCTTCCGGCGGCAGCTTCACATGCACCGCCTCGACAAACTCGCCCGGCTGCCGGTCCTGCTTGCCATAGGCAATGAAGAAGTCTTCCAGCGGAATTGTCCGGCTTTCCTTGCCCTTGCGCAGGGTCAAAGTTGCGCCAAGTGCAATCAGCGGCGGCGGCATGTCGCCAATCGGCGATCCGTTGGCGATGTTGCCGCCAATCGTGCCCATATTGCGCACCTGCTCGCCGCCGATCCGGTCGATCAATGGTCCGAGCGCCGGGATTGCGTCGGCCAGCGCCTGCCGCGCCGACGTGTAGCTTGCGCCTGCGCCAATCGTCAGCTCGCCACCTTTCAGCGTCACCGCCTTCAGCTTGTCCAGATGGCCGATAAACACGACAGGCGTGATGTCGCGCATGAATTTTGTCACCCACAGCCCGACATCGGTCGCGCCCGCCACGATCCGCGCATTCGGCTCGTCGTCCAGAATGTCGGCAAGGTCGTTCACATTGGCCGGGAGCACCAGCCGCTCCTTGCCCTTGCCGATCTCGACACGCTTGCCGTCGCGAATGTCGAGCAGCGCGTCACAGATACGCCCGCGCTCGGCCGCCAGTTCACAATCCGCCGCGACACCATAGGTGGAGATCTGCTTCGCCGCCTTGACGATGGCGTCATAGCCGGTGCAGCGGCAAAGGTTTCCCTGCAGCGCCTTTTCCACGTCGGCATCCGTCGGCCATGGCTCGCGCATCCACAACGCGTAGAGGCTCATCACAAAGCCCGGCGTGCAGAAACCGCACTGCGACCCGCTAAAATCCACCATCGCCTGCTGCACCGGGTGCATCCGGCCATTATGGCCGCGTAGATGCTCGATCGTCACCAGATGACAACCGTCCAGCGTCGCCAGGAAGCGGATGCAGGCATTGACCGATTCATAGACCAGATTGCCGTCGCACAGCCGCCCCACCAGCACCGTGCATGCCCCGCAATCGCCCTCGGCGCAGCCTTCCTTGGTGCCCCGCAGCGACTTGCGCAGTCTCAGCCAGTCCAGCACCGTCTCGTCGGGCTTGAGGTCAGCCACCTCCACCGTTTCGTCATTGAGCAGGAAACGGATCGTATTGCGTATGCCGGCGCGCGCCATCAGCTGCCCCTGTAGGTTGAATAGCCGTATGGCGAGATCAGCAATGGCACATGGTAATGTGCGTCTTCGGCCATGCCGAAGCGGATCGGCACCTGGTCGAGAAAAGGCGGATCCGGCAGCTCGACCCCGCTGGCGCGCAGATAGTCGCCCGCCATGAACACAAGCTCATACTGCCCGGCGGCGAAATCCTTGCCATCTAACAAAGGACTATCCACACGGCCGTCCGAATTGGTCACGACGGTCTTGAGCTTGCGGTGCGAATTGCCTGTCACCTTATAGAGCATGATTGTCAGGCCCGCAGCAGGCTTGCCGCTCGCGGTATCCAGCACATGGGTCGTCAGTCTGCCGCCAGCTGCCATCAAATCATGTCCCCTTTTGCCAGCAGCATCGCCGCCTATGGATTGCCCGTCAATAATCTGAAACTTATAGGCGATTGGCCAATCCGGCGGAGCACAAAGACTTTCAAGAAAATATCGGGAAATCGCCGCGTTCGCCTTTGCTAGTCTGGGAAAACATGACCAAACCCAATCGATATGTCCGCGACATGCGCGGCTACGGCCCCAACCCGCCAGATCCGCACTGGCCGGGCGGCGCCAATGTCTGCGTCCAGTTTGTCCTCAACTATGAGGAAGGCGGCGAAAACAACGTCCTGCACGGCGACGCGGCCTCGGAAGCCTTCCTGTCGGAGATCACCGGAGCGCAAGCATGGCCCGGCAAACGCCACTGGAACATGGAATCGATCTACGAATACGGCGCGCGCGCCGGCTTCTGGCGGCTCCACCGCATGTTTACTGCGGCAAACGTGCCCGTCACAATCTATGGCGTTGCGTCCGCACTCGCCCGCTCGCCCGACCAGGTGGCGGCCATGCAGGACGCCGGCTGGGAGATCGCCTCGCACGGGCTGCGCTGGATCGACTACCGCGACCATGACGAGGCGACCGAGCGCGCCGACCTCGACGAAGCAATCCGCCTGCACACCGAAGTCACCGGCGAGCGCCCTGCCGGTCTCTATCTTGGCCGCACCTCGGTCAATTCGGTCCGTCTCGCCTGTGCGGAAGGCGGCTTCGAATACATTTCCGACACCTATGACGACGACCTGCCCTACTGGCTTGACCACGACGGCCACGGCAACCCCATCGCGCCACAGCTGGTCATTCCCTACACGCTCGACGCCAACGACATGCGCTTTGCCATCACGGCGGGCTTCACCGATGGCGAACAGTTCTTCAATTATCTGAAAGACGCATTCGACACGCTTCATGCCGAAGGTCAGGCCGGACGCCCGGCGATGATGAGTGTCGGCCTGCATTGCCGGCTGATCGGCCGACCGGGCCGTGCGGCTGCGCTGAAACGCTTCATCGACTATGTGCAAAGCCACGACAAGGTCTGGGTCGCGCGCCGCATCGACATCGCCCGCCATTGGCGCGAGAACCATCCATACCAGCCCGCCGCCTTGCGCCCCTCGCGCATGGACCGGGCTGCGTTTGTGCAAAAGTTTGGTTCCATCTTCGAACATTCGCCCTGGATTGCCGACCGCGCCTACGATCTGGAACTTGGCCCCGCCCATGACAGTTCGAGCGGCCTGCACAACGCGCTGGCGCGTGTCTTCCGCTCGGCCAGCGACACAGAACGCCTCGGCGTGCTCAACGCCCACCCGGATCTCGCCGGCAAGCTGGCGGCAGCCAAGCGCCTGACGGCGGAATCCACCTCCGAACAGGCGTCCGCCGGGCTCGACGCGCTGACCGACGACGAGCGCGACACGTTCACGCGGCTCAATACGGCCTATGTCGAGAAATTCGGCTTCCCCTTCATCATCGCGGTGCGCGACAACACCAAGGCGTCGATCCTCGCCGCGTTTGAGACCCGCATCGCCAACAGCCGCGATCAGGAATTTGCGACCGCCTGCAAGCAGGTCGAACGTATCGCATGGTATCGTCTGAGAGATATGTTGCCATCATGAACCGCACCTATTACGCGCCCAAGGGCGGCCTGCCGCCCCAGACCGACATGATCACCGACCGCGCCGTGTTCACTGACGCCTATGCGGTCATCCCCAAACGCGAGTTCTCCGACATTGTCGTCAGTTTCCTGCCGCATTGGGACCTGACCCGGCTGTGGATCATTGCCCGTCCTCTCTCGGGCTTTGCCGAGACCTTTTCGCAATACATCATGGAAGTGCAGCCAGGCGGCGGCAGTGCAAGACCTGAGCCCGATCCGCAGGCGCAAGGCGTCCTGTTTGTGGTCGACGGCGAAATCACAGTCATCTGCAACGGCGAAAAGCACGCGATGAAGCCGGGCGGCTACGCCTATCTGCCAGCAGGCTCGGCCTGGACACTTATCAATGGCGGCAAGAAGACCGCACGCTTCCACTGGATCCGCAAGCGTTACGAAGCCGTCGACGGTCTGGACAAGCCCGATCCGCTGTTTCTCAACGACAATGACATCGAGCCAATGGCTATGCCGGACACGCAAGGGCGCTGGGCAACGACGCGCTTTGTCGACCCGTCGGACCTGCGCCACGACATGCACGTCACCATTGTCACATTTCAGCCCGGCGGCATCATTCCCTTCCCTGAAACCCATGTCATGGAGCACGGGCTTTATGTTCTGGAGGGCAAGGCGGTCTACCGGCTGAACCAGGACTGGGTCGAGGTCGAGGCTGGCGATTTCATGTGGCTGCGCGCCTTCTGCCCGCAAGCCTGCTACGCTGGCGGCTCCGGCCCCTTCCGCTACCTCCTCTACAAGGACGTCAACAGGCACGCTGCGCTCGGCGGCTTCCAGCGGGCCTGAGCGGATGTATGCCCTTGATACGACCCCCCTCTGGCCTGCCGGCCATCTCCCCCTCAAGGGGGGAGATTGGGCGATGTCGGCCCCGCGAATAGTCTCCCCCCTTGAGGGGGAGATGGCCGGCAGGCCAGAGGGGGGTCGTTGCAGAACTGAAAACGGCGGTGGAGGGGGCACAACCACATGAAAACCATCACCGCCCAGCCCCTCACCCGGAAAACCTTCGCCCCGTTCGGTCAGGTACTCGATCCCGACGAATGGGACAACCACTACCCGATCAATGCCGGCAAATGTGAGCGCTACCACGACATGGCGACCGCCGAAGCGGCAGGAACCGACGCCCGCGTCATCCTGTCGGTTTTCCGCGGCACACCCTACCCGTTCCCGCTCCAGCTGACGATGATGGAGCGCCATCCCTATGGCAGCCAGGCCTTCATGCCGCTGTCGCCAAAACCTTTCCTTGTCGTCGTCGCGCATGACACGCCGGATGGCCCCGGCGAGCCGCAGGCGTTCGTCACGAGCGGCGGCCAGGGCGTGAATTATCCAAAAAATCTCTGGCACGCGGTGCTGACGCCAATCGGCCAGCCGCAGGATTTTCTCGTGGTCGACCGCGCCGGCGTCGAGAAAAATCTCGAAGAGCATTTTTTCGCCGAACCATATGAAGTCCGCCTGCCTGAACCGGAAATGCCTGACTTCGGCGGACGGGAGTCACGCAACAAGGGACGCCGCGTGTTCTCCTCTCGCCCGTTGCGAAACGGCTAAACGCCCACCCTCCACTTGAGGGGGGCCGAAGGACGGGCGAGACACGTGGCTCGCCCCGGCAAGTCGGCGCGCAGCGCCGGGGTGGGGTGATAACCCTCCACGGCACAGATCTTTCGAGGAACTCAAATGACCAATGCCGACCTGATCTCCCGTATGCTCGACGTGATCGAGCACGACATCGTGCCCAAAACGCGCCAAGGCGTCGCTGCCGGCAACAAGCTGTTTGGCGCTGCCATCCTGCGCAAGGCTGACAATTCGGTCGTCATCGCCGAGACCAATAACGAGATCGAGAACCCGCTGTGGCATGGCGAGGTCCACGCGCTCAAACGTTTCTACGAACTGCCGAAGGACGGCCGCCCAGACACCAGGGACTGCGTCTTCATCGCCACCCACGAGCCCTGTTCGCTCTGCCTGTCGGCCATCACCTGGACCGGTTTCGACAATTTCTACTACCTGTTCAGCCATGAGGATTCGCGCGACGCCTTCGCCATCCCGCACGACCTGAAAATCCTCAAAGAGGTCTTTACCCTCGATCCGGGCGGCTACAATTCCGACAACGCCTTCTGGCATGGCCGCTCGATCCGGCGGATGATCGCCGAACTTCCGGAGCCCGACCGCACCCGCCTCAGCGCCCGCGCCGACAAGATCGCCGCGATCTACGACGGCCTCTCGGCCGAATACCAGGCGGGCAAGGGCGAGAATGACATTCCGTTGAATTAGCGGTGGCCAATGTCGCAGCCGCGCCTTGCTTGCGCGATGGACTTGTTGTCCCCTGCGGCCATGAGAATCGTAATCGAGTTCCCGCGCAAGATTGTCGAATTCCCCGACATGGGTATTGTCATGCCGGATGGCTGCCGCCTGTCAGCGCGGATCTGGATGCCTGAGGATGCCATTGGCGATCCGGTTCCGGCCATTCTCGAACACCTGCCCTATCGCAAGCGAGACGGCACCACTGCACGTGACGAGCTCACCCACCCCTGGTTCGCGGGCCACGGCTATGCCTCGATCCGCGTCGACATGCGCGGCAATGGCGACTCTGAAGGCCTGATGGAGGACGAATACACCGCTCGGGAATTGCAGGACGCTTGTGATGTTATCGCCTGGGCCGCCGCGCAACCCTGGTGCAACGGCAAGGTCGGCATGATGGGCATCTCATGGGGCGGCTTCAACGGCTTGCAGGTCGCCGCGCTCCGGCCTCCCGCGCTGAAAGCCGTCATCACGCTCTGCTCGACCGTCGATCGCTACGCCGACGACATCCACTACAAGGGCGGCTGTCTGCTGAACGAAAATGTCGGCTGGGCGGCCAATATGCTCTCCTATTCCTCGCGCCCTCCGGATCCGGCGCTGGTCGGCGATGCCTGGAGAGACATGTGGCTCGACCGGCTGGAGAACATGCCCTTCCTTGCCGAGACCTGGTTGCGCCACCAGACCCGCGACGCTTACTGGAAACACGGCTCGGTCTGCGAGGACTATTCAGCAATTGAAGCGGCCGTATTGTCGATAGGCGGCTGGCATGACGGCTATCGCAACACGATCTCGCATCTGGTCGAGAACCTGTCATCGCCGGTCAAGGGCATCGTCGGCCCGTGGATCCACAAATATCCCCACTTCGCCAAGCCTGAACCCGCCATCGGTTTCCTGCAGGAGGCGAAACGCTGGTGGGACCATTGGCTTAAAGACATCGACACCGGCGTTGATAACGATCCCGCCATGCGAATGTGGCTGATGGACAGTATCCGGCCGGCGAGCTGGCACCCCGAACGGCCAGGCCGCTGGATCGCCGAACAGAATTGGCCTTCGCCGCAGATCACTGAACGCATCCTGCATCTTGCCGGACAGAGCCTGTCGGCAGCTCCCGCCCCGGTCTCCCGTATCGTCGCCTCGCCACAGGATTGCGGCCTTGCGGCTGGCGAGTATTTTCCGTTCAATTTCGGACCAGAGCTTCCGTCCGACCAGCGGCCGGACGACGCCCTGTCGGCCTGCTTCGACAGCGAGCCGCTCGACGAGGCCATCGACATCGTCGGCGCACCACGCTTTGCCTTCGCCTTCACCTCCGACAAGGCGCAGGCCAACATCTGCGTCCGGCTTTGCGACGTCCATCCGGACGGCGCATCCGAACTGATCTGCTACGGCCTGCTCAACCTGACGCATCGCAACTCACACGAAAACCCGGAGCCCCTGACACCCGGCGAGCCCACAACGGCGGCCTTTGATCTCGATCAGATCGCCTACCGCGTACCCACCGGCCACCGCCTGCGCGTCGCGCTATCCACCACCTACTGGCCGTCGATCTGGCCTTCACCCGAGCCAGCCCAGCTCACCGTCACCTCTGGCCAGATTGGCTTGCCGCTTCGCCCTCTCGCAGACGCTGTCGAGTGGTCGTTCGAGCCGCCTGAGGCGGCTTCCGGCTGGAAGGTCGACACGGTTCGCCCCGCCAGCTCCGGCAGGGTCGTCGAGCGCGATCTTGAGACTGGATTGGTTACCGTCACGGTGACCAATGACTTTGGCGAGGTACGCGATCTCGACCACGGCCTGGTCAACGGCTCGTCAATGTCCGAACGCTGGACCATCCATCCGGACGATCCCCTGTCAGCGGCCTGTCACATCGAGTGGGAGCAGACCCTGTCGCGGGGCGACTGGTCGGTGCGCACCCTGGCAACATCGGCGATGAGGTCGACAGCGGCGGAATTTATTGTTACGTCGGCCCTATCGGCCTGGGAAGGCAATGATCAAATTTTCAATCGCGGCTATTCGGCAAGGATCGCACGCGCCTTTATCTGACAGATGCGACATGTTCCGTCGCATAAAACCAATTACGTCAAGGAATGTCGTATTCGGCCTTGCAGAGGATTGGAAAACCACGCCAATATTAAGGCAACGAACAGAGGCCCGTTAGTGGCCCGGGTGAACACACGAGTGAGGAGAACACAATGTCCCGTGAACTGGACTTCCTGAGCAACTATGTCGTTTCCGGCAAATTGAGCCGCCGCGACTTCCTAGGCCGCGCCGCCGCTCTCGGCGTTTCGGCAACAATGGCAAACTCCTTGATTTCCACCGCAGCGCGTGCCCAAGGCCCCATCAAGGGCGGCACGCTGAAAGCCGGCATGGTCGGCGGCGAAGCCACCAACAGCCTTGATCCTGCATCATGGCAATCGCAGGTCCCCTACAAGTTCGGCCGCATGTGGGGCGAACAACTTGTCGAAGTGTCGCCAACCGGCGAACTCGAGATGAAACTCGCCGAAGAGGTTTCAGCGTCAGACGACGCCAAGGTCTGGACGTTCAAGATCCGCAAGGGCGTGCAGTTCCACAACGGCAAGGAACTGACCCCCGACGATGTCGTCGCCACACTTGAGCGCCATTCTAACGCCGATTCGAAATCGGGCGCGCTTGGCCTGATGGGCGAGATCGATACGATCAAGGCCGACGGCGGCAATGTCGTCATCAGCCTGAAGGAAGCTGACGCCGACCTACCCTTCCTGATGACCGATTACCATCTGATGATCCAGCCCAATGGCGGCAAGGACAACCCGGGCGAAGGCATCGGCACTGGTCCTTATAAGGTCGCTGAAAACCAGCCTGGCGTGCGCCATGTCGGCCAGCGTTTTGACGGCTACTGGAACAAGGACGGCATTGGCCACGCCGACACGATCGAGATCATCGTCATCAATGATGCGACGGCCCGCACCGCTGCTTTGCAGGGCGGCCAGGTCGACATGATCAACCGTGTCGAGCCGAAGATTGTCGAACTGGTCAAGCGTGCGCCAGGCGTCACCATCCGCAACGTGTCAGGCAAGGGCCACTACGTTTTCATCGCCCATTGCAACACTGCGCCCTTTGACAACAATGACCTGCGCCTGGCGCTGAAATATGCGATGGACCGCGAGGAGCTGATCCAGAAGATCCTGATGGGCTATGGCACCGTCGGCAACGACACGCCGATCAATGCCGCCTATCCGCTTTTCACACAGCTTGAGCAGCGCAAGTTCGATCCTGAAAAGGCGGCCGAGCACTACAAGAAGTCCGGCCACACCGGTTCGGTCCTGCTGCGCACGTCGGACGTCGCATTCCCCGGCGCTGTCGACGCCGCCCAGCTCTATCAGCAGTCTTGCGCCAAGGCAGGCATCAAGGTTGAGATCAAGCGCGAACCCGGCGACGGCTACTGGTCGGAAGTCTGGAACAAGCAGCCCTTCTCGACCTCCTACTGGGGTGGCCGTCCGACGCAGAACCAGATGTTCACCACCGCTTATTATTCCAAGGCGGACTGGAACGACACGCGCTGGCTGCGCGAGGACTTCGACAAGCTGCTGATCCAGGGCCGTGCGGAACTTGACACCGCAAAGCGCGTCGAAATCTACAAGACGATGAACGAGATGTTGCGGGACGAAGGCGGCGTCATCACGCCGATGTTCAACGACTTCATCGACGCCACCGGAAAGCGGGTTGCGGGTTGGGAAAACGACCCGAATGGCGAACTGATGGGCGGCTACGCGCTGGCCAAGTGCTGGATCGCGGCCTGACGGGCTGAGACGATGAATTCTCCCGTTCTTAAACTCATTGCCCAGCGCGTCGCGCTGGGCATCCTGCTCCTCCTCGCGGTGTCGGTGCTGATTTTTGCCGGGACGCAGATCCTGCCGGGCGACGTCGCCCAGTCCATTCTCGGCCAGTCGGCGACACCTGTCGCACTGGAAAATCTGCGCCGCGATCTCGGTCTCGATCAGCCTGCCTATGTGCGTTATTTCAGCTGGCTCGGCGGCGTTCTGACCGGCGACCTCGGCACCTCGCTCGCAACGCGTCAGGACATCACGACAACGCTGATGCCGCGCCTGTGGAACACGCTGTTTCTTGCCTTCTGGGCGGCAATCGTTTCCGTCCCGCTCGCGATCATTCTCGGCCTTCTTGCCGTTCGTTATCGCAACGGCCCGATCGACAAGCTGATCTCCGGATTTGCGCTGGCCTCGACATCGCTTCCAGAGTTTTTCATCGGCTACCTGCTGATCCTGTTCTTTGCCGTTCAGCTGCAATGGTTCCCGTCGATCTCGACGATCTATGACGGCATGCCGTTCCTGACCAAGCTCAACGCGATTGTGCTGCCGGCCACCGTTCTGGTGCTGGTCGTTCTGGCGCACATGATGCGCATGACGCGCGCCGCGATCCTCAATGTGATGCAGTCAGCCTATGTCGAGACTGCGGAACTGAAAGGCGTCAGCCAGTTCGACATCATCCGCAAGCACGCCTTTCCGAATGCGGTCGCACCGATCATCAACGTTGTGATGCTCAACCTCGCCTTCCTCATTGTTGGCGTCGTCGTGGTTGAGGTGATCTTCGTCTACCCCGGCATGGGCCAATATCTGGTCGACCATGTCGCCAAGCGCGACGTGCCTGTCGTGCAGGCGGTCGGGTTGATCTTCGCTGCCGTCTATATCGGCCTCAACATCGTGGCCGACGTGGCTGGCATTCTGACCAATCCGCGTCTGCGGCATCCAAAGTGACGGGGCGCGGATCATGAACCTCAAGCACATTCCCGCCGGCGCGCTGATCGGCCTCATCATCACCGGGATATTCCTGTTCGTTGCTATCTTCGCGCAATGGGTCGCGCCTTACGGGCTCGGTGAAATCGTCGGCGGCGTCTGGGAGCCGATGTCCTCCAAATATTGGCTCGGCACCGACAATCTCGGTAGAGACCTGCTGTCACGGATGATCTACGGTGCGCAGACGACGATCTTGATTGCGGCGGCGGCAACAGCACTGTCCTTCACACTCGGCTCGATCCTCGGCTTTGCGGCCGCAGTCACCGGCGGCTGGTTCGATATGACAATGTCTCGGTTCGTTGACTTGTTGATGGCCATCCCGACGCTGATTTTTGCGCTTGTCGTCCTGTCGGTTCTCCCGACAACGGTCGTCACGCTGATCCTGGTGATGGGAATCCTCGATTCCACGCGCGTCTTCCGGTTGTCGCGCGCGGTTGCTGTAGACATCAACGTAATGGACTATGTGGAGGCGGCAAAGCTGCGCGGCGAAGGGACGGGATGGATCATCTTCCGTGAAATTCTTCCCAACGCTCTTTCGCCATTGATCTCGGAACTTGGCCTGCGCTTCATCTTTGCGGTTCTGTTCCTTTCGGCGCTGTCGTTCCTCGGTCTCGGCGTCCAGCCGCCGGCAGCGGACTGGGGCGGCATGGTCAAGGAAAACAAGGACGGCATTGTGTTCGGCATTCCCGCCGCGCTGATCCCGGCTGGCGCGATCGCCGCGCTCGCCATTTCGGTCAACCTGGTTGCGGACTGGATCCTGAACCGCACCGCAAGCCTCAAGGGAGGACGCGGCTGATGGCGAACGGCGTTCAGAAAAGGCCTGCCGCCGAAGGCAGGCTTCTCGAGATCCGCAACCTCAGGATCGAGGCGAAGGTCTATCCGCCCGGCGAAACGCCGCGCAACGTCACGATTGTTGACGATGTTTCGTTGACGCTTGAACGCGGCAAGGTGCTGGGCTTGATCGGCGAATCCGGCGCCGGCAAATCAACCATTGGCCTGTCGTCGATGGCCTATGGCCGCGGCGGCGTGCAGATCACGGGTGGCGAAGTCGTTCTCAATGGCCGGGACATTCTCAAGGCCGGCAAGGAAGGCATACGCAAGCTGCGCGGCAACGAAGTCTGCTACGTCGCACAATCGGCGGCGGCTGCGTTCAATCCAGCGCACAAGCTGATGGATCAGGTGGTGGAGGCGTCCGTTCTACACGGAACATCGACACGCGCCGAGGCGGAGGAGCGGGCGAGGCATCTGTTCAAGAAACTCAGCCTGCCTAACCCGGACACAATTGGCGATCGCTATCCGCACCAGGTCTCTGGCGGGCAGCTGCAACGTGTCATGACGGCAATGGCTTTGTGTTCAGAGCCGGACCTGATCGTCTTCGACGAACCGACGACGGCGCTTGACGTCACAACCCAGATCGACGTTCTGGCGGCGATCAAGGACGCGATCCAAGATACCGGCGTCGCTGCGCTGTACATCACACATGACCTTGCCGTTGTCGCACAGGTGGCGGACGAGATCATGGTGTTGCGTCACGGCAAGCTGGTTGAATGGGGTGGCACGCGCCAGATCATCAAGGAGCCTCGGCAGGAATACACCAACGCTTTGGTCTCGGTGCATCATATCGAACACAAGGAACAACCGCCGTCGGATGACCCGTTCCTGTCGGTCAAGAACGTGACAGCCGCGTATGGTGGCGGCGCGGTCAAAGTTCTGAAGAACGTTTCCGTCGACATCTACCCAGGACAGACGCTTGCCGTTGTGGGCGAATCCGGTTCGGGCAAGTCGACGCTGGCCCGGGCCATCACCGGCTTGCTGCCGCCTGAACAGGGTGATGTCACCTTTGCCGGCCGCCCCCTGCCGCGTGCGCTGCGCGACCGCACGCGTGACGATCTGCGCGAGCTGCAGATGATCTACCAGATGGCGGACGTTGCCATGAACCCGCGCCAGACGGTGGGTACGATCATCGGCCGGCCGCTCGAATTCTATTTTGGCATCAAGGGCGCCGAGCGCGACCGTCAGGTGATGGACCTGCTCGACAAGATCGAGATGGGCAAGGGCTTTGCGGACCGCTACCCGGCCGAACTGTCTGGCGGCCAGAAGCAGCGCGTCTGTATCGCCCGGTCGCTTGCCGCCAAGCCGAAGCTGATCATCTGCGACGAGGTGACATCGGCGCTTGATCCGCTGGTCGCAAACGGAATTCTCAAACTGTTGCTGGAGCTGCAGAAAGAGGAGAACGTCGCCTATCTGTTCATCACCCATGATCTGGCAACGGTGAAGTCGATCGCAGATTCTATCGCGGTGATGTATCGCGGCGAAGTGGTGCGCTACGGGCCAAAGAGTCAGGTTCTCGCCCCCCCGTTCGACGCCTATACTGATCTGCTCCTGTCGTCGGTTCCGGAGATGGAAATCGGCTGGCTTGAGAAAGCGATCAAGGGCCGCAGGATGGAAGCAGCGGGGAACTAGCCTTCCCTTCCCGTTTCACGTCGACAATTGCCAACTCCCCAATCGGGAGAAGGACCGGTTTCTATGCCTCTCAAATCAAAACTCCTGCTCATCATTCTCGACGGTTTGCCCTGGCGCAACTGGAAGCCATTCATGGGCAATCTGGAAGGCTGGGTGCAATCCGGGCAGGCGCGCAAATGGCGCATGCGCTCCGTGCTGCCATCCACATCGGCCTGCTGCTACGCGTCGATTCACACCGGGGTGCCGCCCCAGGAGCATGGCATCCTGTCAAACGAGGTCCGCTTTCGCGTCGAGCAGCCTGACATCTTTGGCGAGGTGACCAAGGCAGGCGGCAAGACGGGTGCAGTAACCCATTCCTATTGGTCGGAATTCTTCAACCGACACCCGTTCGATATGGTGCGCGACATTGAGTATGACGAGCCTGGCTCACCGATTGCGCATGGCCGCTTCCACACCATGACCGGCTACGGCCACGACAATCAGATGACGCCGTCTGACGTTGATCTGTTCGCGACGCTTACCATGCTATGCGCCCGTCATGGCATCGACTACGGCATCCTGCACACGTGCACGCTGGATTCGATGGGGCATCGCTTTGGCCATGACTGCCGCGAGATGGACCACGCGCTTTACGTCATGGACGCGATGCTGGCCGCCTTCCTGCCAAAGTGGCTCGAGGCCGGCTATGAAGTGATCGTCACTGCCGATCACGGCCAGACCAATCGCGGCCACCACGGCGGCCATGATGACGAGATGCAGGACGTAGCGCTGTACTATTTCGGCCAGGGCAAGGGACCGAAAGAGGATGTGTTGCTCGACCAGTTGCAGCTTGCCCCCACGGTCCTGAAGCGGCTCGGCGTCCCGATCCCGAAGTCGATGAAGGCGAAGCCATTTCTGAGCTGACGGGCGGCTTCAACCAGCCAGCCGCCGCACCAGATAGCGCACCGTACGTTCACCGCCATAAATCATGGCGTGGCCTACCTCTTCAAAACCTAGCGCAGCGTGAAATGCGTCCGAACCTGGATTGGGCGGATCAGAGTTTACCTCGCAGGCGATCATCGTGTGACCATCTGAAGCCGCCTTGGCAAACAGCGCCTCATAGAACTGGCGGGCAAGCCCGCGCCCCCGCGCATGTTCGGCCACAATGATGCGATCGACATAGGCGAAGCGCTTGTGTCGTTCCCTGAACCAGATGAAATTGGCGCTGTCATAGTCAGCGCTCTCGTCAAAGGCGATAAGCAGCGCATCGTCCATTCCGGCCCGCAATGCCAGATAGGACTGGCCAAGCAGGTGCCGCAGCTTTGCCGCATCAAGCAAAGATGTCTCGCGCTGATGGCGATTGTTCAACGCAAGAATTGCCGCCTCTTCGGCCGGGCCAATCGGCAGAAATTCAGCCTGCACACTCATATCGCTCGTTCAGTCCGTGCGTTTCAGCGATCTGTCTTTTTCGCAGCGTGACAACGGAATGATCTTGCCCGAATAGACGCGCGCAATGCGCCCCTCAGCCTTGTCGACGTCGACGCTGAGACAAGCGCAACCATAGCCGTAATTGCCGTTGGTTGCGACATACTGCTTTTCGTCAAAGGGCGGCACTTGATCCATAACCGACTCGCGATATTCCTCGCCCTGAGCCATCAATGTCCAGCTTCCATCCTTGTCGGTCAGCCACCAATTGCCGGGCGTCGGATTTTCCAGCCAGCCGCAGCGGTTTTCCGCAGCCGCAGCGCTGCCCGCGGCCGCAATCATCAGCCCCACTGTCAGCAATAATCGAACACTCATCTCAGACGGTTTTCGTCCCAGTCGCGCTTGCCCAGCATCCTGACCGCTTCGACAATCCGCGCAAAACTGTCGCGCGCCCGCTTCACCGAATGGCGCGCACGCAGATATCCATGCACCATTCCGGTCTCCTCGATATTCAGCGCCTTACCGCCTGCCGCCTTGATCGCATCGCGATAGGCAGGACCGTCCGACGCCAGCGGATCGATTTCCGCCGCGATGACCACCGTTGGCGGGAGTTTGGAAAAATCCGTATCGCGCAGCGGCGCAAAGCCAGGATCATTCGACACATCCAGACCACCGGTGCGCATTTTCATGTAATAGGCCATATCGCCAAGCGTCAGCAGCGGCGCATCGGGATATTTGACATAGGATCCCTTGGTGCGGTCGCCTCCCAGTCCCGGATAGATCAGCACCTGGCCGATGGCTGCATGTTCATGATTCCGGTAGCGCCCGGCTACCGCGGCCGCAATGTTTCCCCCGGCGCTGTCGCCTGACAGCACGATGCCGCGGTCCGCATAGGTTCTTGCCGCCCATTCAAACGCCGCATAGCCATCATCATGGCTTGCCGGATAATAGTGCTCCGGCGACAGCCGGTAGTCGACCGACACGACGTCAAAACCGGTCTGGTCACAGATTTCAGCGCACACATCATCATGGCTTTCCAATCCGCCAAGCGTGAAGCCGCCACCGTGGAAATAGAGCACCATCGCGTCGCTGTTCGCCCGCGCCGCACGGTAGATTCGGATAGGGATTTCCCGGTCCGGCATTTTGATGGTCGTGGTCTCTGCCTTCAGGCCGGGCGGATATGCGGCATGAAAGGCGCGAGCCATTTCGTCATACATGTCGCGCTGCTTCTGCATCGAAAAATCGACATTGCCCGGCGGATAGAAGCTGTTGGTCTTGTCGACAAACGCCCAGGTCTCGGCATCGAGCAGGTTTGTATAATCGGTCACTTCATTTCCCCTTCCACACCGGATCGCGCTTTTCAGCGAAAGCCTTGAACCCTTCGAGATTGTCCTCCGAACCGTAGAGTTTGTCGACAGTCGGCAATTGACGCCGGGTGATGCGATTCATCGTATCTTGAAACCGGGCGCCTTCAGCGTCACGCGCCGTCTCCTTGATCGCCGCAAACACCAGCGGCGGTCCCGACGCCAGCAGCCGCGCGATCTCCCAGACACGTTCCTCAAGCTTGTCCTGGGCCAGTACTTCGTTGACCAGGCCCCAGCGATGCGCCTCCTGAACATCCATCCAGCGCCCGGTCAAAAGCAGGTCCATAGCCACATGATAGGGAATGCGCTTGGGCAGCTTAATCGTGGCCGCGTCAGCCAGTGTACCGGCCTTGATTTCGGGGAGCGCAAATGACGAATGCTCCGACGCGTAGATCAGATCGCACGACAGCGCCAGCTCGAAGCCGCCGCCCACCGCCATGCCATTGACACAGGCGATCACCGGCTTGTTCATGTCACGCAGCTCCTGCAAGCCGGCAAAGCCGCCAACGCCGTAGTCGCCATCGACCGCATCGCCTCCTGCAGCTGCTTTCAGGTCCCACCCGGCCGAAAAAAACTTGTCACCCGCAGTTTTGACAATCGCCACGCGGAGCGCAGGGTCGTCGCGAAACGCCTTGAATGTTTCGCCCATCAGCCGCGACGTTTTCAGGTCAATCGCATTGGCTTTCGGCCGGTCAAGCGTGACCTCCAGCACAGCGCCTTCGGTGCGAGTAGAAATAACGGTCATCACGAGGCCCTTTCAGTGCCAAAAACCATCAAAGCATCCGCCGCCCATGCACCATGTTCGCACACGATCAGCGGATTGACGTCGAGTTCTTTCAGCGAGCCGGCGTTCGCAACCGCGAAGGCGGCGATATTGCCTATAGCGTTCACAGCCGCAGCAATATCGGCCTTGGGGCGTCCGCGAAAACCGTCGAGCAGCGGGAACATTTTCAGCGCGCGCAGCGCAGCCTCTATGTCGCCATACGTTGACGGCAGCAGCAGCGTAACGTTGTCTTTCAGCAACTCGACCAGCACACCGCCGGTTCCAACGGTCATCACCGGTCCAAACAGCGGATCGTCGGTGATGCCGACAATCAGCTCGCCGATGCCTCCGGTCACCATGCGCTCAACATAGAGGCCGGACCCAAGACCTTCCATCGCCATTGCCGCCACATGAACATTGTCTGCATTGCGCAGGTTGAGCTTTACGGCGCCAGCCTCAGATTTGTGCGCGATGCCGAGCGCTTTCACGGCAACAGGGTAGCCAAGCGTTTCCGCCATCGAGACGGCTTCGTCTGCACTGGTCGCACGGCGGCCATCAGGCACTGGAACGCCAGCGCCGGCAAGCATGGCTTTCGCAGCGGCTTCGTCGGGATTGTTTCTTCCCTGACGCTCCCCTCCTGACGAAACGCCTATCAAGGTAGGAGGAAAATCCCGCCGCCAAGCCTGCCCGACAAAAAGGGCAGCCTCCGCAGCATCCATTGCTTCCTCGATGCCAAGCAGCGGCACGATCCCGCGCCGGAACAGGTCCTCGGCATGCGCCTCAGACAAATTCTCGCCCATCGAGGCAACAATTGCGCCTTTGGCGCCATTGGCCTGCAGCGCGGCATCGAACGCATTAACTGTCAGCAGCCAATCGGCATCGGAACAGCGGTCAGTACGCGGGAAGTCGAGCACCAGCATGTTGAGATCAAACCCGCCGGACACCATCGCCGAAAAGGCGGTCGTCATCGCCGGTTGATTGTTCCAGATGTAGGTGTTGTAGTCGAGCGGATTGGCCACAGCGACGAGCGGTCCGAGCGCTGCCTGCACTCGTGCGATATGTGCGGTTTCAAGTGCCGGAAAGCCCACCTGCCTGCCCTCGGCACAGTCGGCCATCACCGACGCCTCGCCGCCGGAGCAGCTCATTGACGACAGCGTCCCGCCAGAGAGCGGACCAACGCCGTGCAAGAGCTTCAGCGTTTCGAGGAAAGACGGGATCGAGTGCACCCGCGCAATGCCGAGACGTTTGAGGAAAGCCGACGAGGCCGCGTCCGAACCTGCAAGCGAGGCGGTATGCGAAACGGTTGCCGCGCGCGCCTGTTCCGATTTGCCAACCTTCATTGCCACGATCGGCTTGTTCAATTCTCGCGCCCGCGCCGCAAGCTTTTCGAACCCGGCGGCCGAATCAAATCCCTCGATGTGCAGGCCGAGGCACGACACCCGTTCGTCCTCGATGAGACCAAGCGCCATCTCCGACAGGCCGGTCTGCGCCTGGTTGCCCGCAGTCATCAGATAGGCCACTGGCAGACCACGCGCCTGCATGGTCAGGTTGCAGGCGATGTTGGACGATTGCGTGATAATCGCCACGCCACGCGTGCCAGGCTTCAGCCGCTTGCCACCATGCTGGTCCGGCCACAACAGCGCACCATCCGCATAGTTGATCAGGCCATAACAGTTTGGCCCGATCACCGGCATATCGCCAGCGGCTTCGAGCAGCGCGTCCTGCAGATTCGACCCGTCTGCATCGTAGGCGCCGGTCTCGCGAAAGCCGGCAGCGAAACACACTGCCCCGCCCGCGCCGCGCTCGCGCAGCTGCCGTACGACATCAATGGTCAGGTTGCGGTTGACCCCGATGAAGGTGGCATCCGGCGCGCCTGGCAGGTCTGCAATCGACCTGTAGGCGCGAACGCCCTCGACCGCATCCTTGGTCGGATGCACCACCCAGACGTCACCCGGAAAGCCCATCTTGAGCGTCTGTTTGACCACATTTGTTCCAAACCCGCCGCCGCCAACGACACAGATCGACCTTGGCCTGAGCAAGAGAGACAGGTCTTTCACTGCTGTCACTGTCATGGCGCAACCCGGGTTTCAGGATTGCCGTCCAGCTTGACGGCGTCCGCTAAGTTCTGGATTTCGGCCGCATAGTCCGCCACGGCCTGCACACCTTTGGGACTGAGTGCGTAGACGCCAGTGGCAACGCGTTCGAACCAGCCATAGTGATTGTCGGCCATGATCCTGCGTGCATGACCAACCTGCGAACCGGCGGCCACCACCGCCGCCTTGGTCGGACCCTGCCGGTCAAGCAAGGCAAGACATCGCAACGCCTCCTGCCGATAACCTGTAACAAGTTTGCGGCGGGTCGAACCACCATCGTTCGGATCGCCGACCAGCCGGGCAAACTCGCGCAACAACCGCGCCTTTTGCGGTTTTGACTGGCGCGGTTTGTAGGGCTCGGGGTCACAATGGATTTCGACGTATCCGTCCGGCAGCCGGATCGTAATCAACCCAAGGCCAAGCCTGCGGCAGAGCTTGCGATTGTCAACCAGCGCATTGTTGAACAGACGTCCCTTGCCCTGCGGCACGGCGATGTAGACCGCGTGGGTCAAGGCCTGGCGTTCAATTGCCTGATGGAACAGCGACAAGGAGAACCCGGTCTTGAGTTCGACGACGACAGGGTCTTCGCCTTTGCGAATCGCAACGACATCAGCGGCCCCGACTTCGCCCTTGACCTCATAGCCCTGCCCTTCGAGCATCGCCTTCACAGGCTGGTAGAGATCAGTTTCCCGAATGCCGGTCTTGGCCATCGCGCCCTTTCAGCCCCCGACCGCCCGGAGCAGGGCGCGTGAGATGATGTGCCGCTGAATCTCGCTGGTGCCCTCCCAGATGCGTTCGACGCGAGCATCGCGCCAGATGCGCTCCAGCGGCAACTCGTCCATCAGCCCCATGCCGCCGTGGATCTGGATCGCCTCATCGGCAATGAAGGCGAGGACTTCGGTAGCCTTCAGCTTGGCCATCGCCATGTCTTCGTCGGTCACGGTGCCGGCATCATATTTCCATCCGGCCTCACGGGTCAGCAGTTCGGCCGCCTTCAGCTCCATCGCCATGTCGGCCAGCTTGAACGACACGCCCTGAAATTTGCCGATCTGCTGGCCAAACTGTTCGCGGTCGGCGGCATAGGCGATCGCGTGGCCGAGCGCCCGTTCGGCGCGGCCGAGGCAGGTCGAGGCGACTTGCAGCCGCGTCGCGCCGAGCCAGGAGTTCGCCACTTCGAAACCACGATGCACCTCGCCGAGAATCTGTTCTTTCGGAATACGGCAATCGTCAAATTCGAGGATCGAATTAGTGTAGCCGCGATGCGAGACGTTTCTATAGCCGTCGCGGACAATGAAACCCTTCGTCCCTTTGTCGACGAAGAACGCCGTGATCTTCTTGCGTTTGCCGCGCGGCGAATCTTCCTCGCCCGAAGCCATGAAGCAGATTGCGAAGCCAGCCAGATCGCCATGGCTGATGAAATGCTTGGTGCCGTTCAGCACCCAGTCGTCGCCATCCTGGCGGGCGCTCGCCTTCATGCCGCGCAGGTCTGACCCCGCGCCCGGTTCCGTCATGGCGAGGCAATCCCATGTCTCGCCGCGAATACAGGGAAACAGATATTTCTCGCGCTGTTCGGGCGTGCCGGCGAGCAGGATGTTGGACGGGCGTGCGACGCACGTCCAGTGCAGCGCGTAGTTGGCGCGGCCAAGCTCCTTTTCGTAGAGCAGCCAGGTCAGCGTATCGAGCCCCGCCCCGCCGACGTCAGCTGGCATATTGGCGGCATAGAGCCCAGCTTCCATCGCCCGTTTCTGGATCTGGCGGATCAGATCGAGTTCGAGTTTGCCCGTGCGCTCGACCTCGGCCTCATGCGGATAGAGCTCGTTTTCGACAAAGGCGCGCGTCGTGTCGACGATCAGCTGCTGCTCTTCGGTCAGGGCGAAGTTCATATCACCGCCCTCCCGCCACCTTCTTGAGCTTTGTGGCCTTCGCCTTTTCTGCCGCCTTCGACACTTTGGCAGCACCTTTGCCGAGCCGCTTGACGAAGGAATTGTGCAACTCGCCCGCGCCCCAGCCTTTGCCCTTTTCGGCCTTGGCCAGCGCTTCCATGATACCGACCAGATTGTCATCGCGGATGCGTTCAAGTTCGCGGATAGACCATTGGCCGGACTGGGCGTCCGACTGCGTCGCGATGAGGTCGACGAGTTCTTCGTTGAATTCAGGAACATCCATCAGCTTGGTCCAGGGCCAGGCGAGAGCCGGCCCGAACTGGGCCATGAAATGACGCATGCCCGCCTCGCCACCAGCAATGCGGTAGGTCTGGAACATGCCCATCTGCGCCCACCGCAAGCCAAAGCCGTAGCGCATGATGTCGTCCAGTTCCTCAACCGTGCACACGCCGTCCTTGACCAGCCAGAGCGCCTCACGCCAGGCCGCTTCCAGCAGACGGTTGCCGACAAAGGCATCGATCTCCTTGTTGATGACAACGCACTTCATGCCGATCGAATCGTAGGCCTCGACCGCCCGCGCAACCGCCTCCTTCGATGTCTTCTCGCCGGGCACGATCTCGTTGATCGGCAGCAGATAGACCGGGTTGAACGGATGGGCGACGAGGAAGCGCTCAGGGTGCTTCATATCTTTCGCCATCTCGGTCGCCTTGAAGCCAGACGTCGACGAGCCGATCAACGCGTCGGCAGGTGCCGCGGCCTCGATTTCGGCCAGCGTCTTCAGCTTGATCTCCAGCCGTTCCGGCACGCTTTCCTGGATCAGGTCGACGTCTCTTACCGCCTCGGCGATGGATTTCGAATAGATAACCTTGCCTTCCTTCGGCAGGCCTTTTGTCGCCATCCGCTTATAGGCGCGCCGTGCATTGGCCATAACCTCGTCAACCTTGCGCTTGGCTTCGGGGTGCGGGTCAAAAACGTTGACGTCAATGCCGTTCAGCGCCAGACGGGCAATCCACCCGCCGCCGATCACGCCGCCGCCGATACATGCTGCTTGTCTGATGATCGCCATTGTCGTGTCCTATGCCGCCAGCATCGCGCGTTTGGTCAAGCCAAGCTTTTTGCGCACTTCGTCCGGGCCGATCACCCGCGCGCCGAGATTTTCGATCACGGTCACCGCACGCTCCACTAACTGCGCGTTGGTCGCCAGCACCCCTTTGTCGAGCCACAGATTATCTTCCAGCCCAACGCGGACATTGCCGCCAGCCAGCACCGAGGCAGCGACATAGGCCATCTGGTTACGGCCAAGTCCGAAAGCCGAGAACGTCCAGTCCTTCGGCACATTGTTCACCATCGCCATGAACGTGTTGAGGTCGTCGGGCGCGCCCCATGGCACGCCCATGCACAGCTGCACCAGCGCCCGCGGTTCCAGCACGCCTTCTTCGACCAACTGCTTGGCGAACCACAGATGTCCGGTGTCAAACGCCTCGATTTCCGGCTTGACGCCCATCTTCGTCATCATGCCACCCATCGCGCGCAGCATGCCGGGCGTGTTGGTCATCACATAGTCGGCTTCGGCAAAATTCATCGTGCCGCAATCGAGTGTGCAGATTTCCGGCAGGCACTGGCGCACATGTTCGACACGCTCGCTGGCCCCGGCCATGTCGGTGCCCTTGGTTTTCAGCGGCAACGGGTTTTCGACATCGCCAAACACCATGTCGCCGCCCATGCCCGCGGTCAGGTTCAAGACGACGTCAACCTTGGCATCACGAATGCGTTCGGTCACTTCGCGATAAAGATGGATGTCGCGGCGGGGCGCACCAGTCTCTGGATCGCGCACATGGCAATGGACAACCGCTGCGCCCGCCTTGGCCGCGTCGATTGCGGCGTCAGCGATCTGCTTCGGCGAACGCGGCACATGCGGCGAACGGTCCTGCGTACCGCCTGAGCCGGTGACGGCACAAGTGATGAAGACCTCACGGTTCATTTCGAGCGGCATGTTTCTTCTCCGGCTTTCAAGACACAAGCTTCGTCCCTCTTGCGCGCGAATGTCTTGCATTTTACGAAGCGCAAATGGCAAAAGACGAATTGGCAACAATCTTTGCTCCAAGCACAGAGCCGCTGCGCGTCACCGTGCTGGTTTTGTCCGGATGCTCGATCATGTGTGTCGCATCCACCATCGACCCGTTGCGCGCTGCAAACCGTATTGCCGGCAAGACGATCTTCGACTGGACGCTTGTATCGCCCGACGGCCAGCCCGCCATCACCACATCCGGGCTGCCGGTCCAGGTTGCCGGCAGGTTTGAGTCAGGCGCACAGGCAGACGTGCTGCTGGCAGTCGGTGGTTTTGGCACACGCTACGAGACAGCGTCGCAACTGGCGGCGCGGTTCCGCAAGGCCGCAAAATCGGCGCGTGTTGTCGGCGGCATCGAGGCCGGCGGCTGGCTGCTCGGCCGCGCCGGTCTGCTCAACGGGCGTTCGGCCACGACGCATTGGGAGGATCTGGAAGATTTTGCCGCCAGCTTCCCCGAAGCCGATATACGTCCCGACCGCTATGTCATCGACGGACCGATCCTGACCAGCGGCGGCGCATCGCCGGCATTTGACCTTATGCTGTATCTGGTGCGCTCGCGGCTCGGCGCTGCGGTGGCGCTGGATGTCGCCAGCGTGTTCATCTACGAGCAGGCCCGCGCAGCGGGAGACCCGCAGCCACTGGTCTCGCTTGGCCGGATCGACCGGCAGGATCCAAGGCTGGCGCAGGCGATCCGGCTGATGGAAAGCCATGTCGACCAGCCGCTCACCATGTCGGCCATTGCGCGGCGGGTCGGGTTGTCGGCCCGCGCGCTGGAACAATTGTTCGCCCGTTCCCTCGGTGAGACGCCGGGCGCCTATTCGCTCAGACTACGCCTGAACGCGGCGCGCCGCCTGGTGCTCGATACGGTCGAGCCGATGGCCGCGATTGCGGCGCGAACCGGGTTCTCATCAGCCTCAACGTTCAGCCGGGCCTTTGCGGCGGCTTTTGGCGAACCGCCCGGGCGGATGCGGCGAGGTTGAGAAAGGCAATCAAGCGATATATATCATCGGTATATACCAATTTGGAATTACCAGATGGGCTCGATCGGAAAACTATTCAAAAACGGCCGCAGTCAGGCCGTGCGAATTCCCTCGGAATTCAGGTTTGAGGGAACAGAAGTCGAGTTCCGCCCCGGTCCGAATCCAGGTGAGGTCATCTTGTCGCCACGGCGTCAACCTACCGGCTCGTTCAACAACTTCTTCAAATTGCGCGCCAATATTCCAGCATCAGAGCTTGAAGAATTTCTGCATGAGCGCGATCAATCCGGTCAGGTACGCGACGATCCGTTTGTATGACGATGTGGATGCTCGACACCAACATTGTCAGCGCCGCGATACGCCAGAAATCCGCCGCACTCGACAAACGTCTGAAGGAAGCGGTTGCCGGCTCCGGGCTCTGCGTTTCCGCGGTCACCTTCGGCGAGGCTCGCTATGGTGCGGCCTTCGCACCAGAACGGACACACCTTGTCGAGAGTCTCGATGCGTTCTTTCTTGAGCTCCAAATCATGCCTTGGACCGCAGCCACGGCAACTGTTTACGGTCATCTTCGGGCCGACATGCGGCACTCCGGTTTTGCGCTCCAACCGCTCGACATGCTCATCGCCGCGCACGCACTCGAAGCGGGCGCGACGCTTGTTACATCAGATCGCGCCTTCCTTCATGTCCCAGGTCTCGTCGTCGAGGATTGGACTGCCCGTTAGGCGACCGCCCCTCGGCGACGGGACGATGGATCACGCCGCGGCCGGATAGTCAGTGTAGCCCTTTGCACCACCACCATACAAAGTGAACTTGTCGAGTTCGTTCAGCGGCAATCCCTTGCGGAAACGCTCGACCAGATCCGGGTTCGAAATATAGAGCCGCCCGAAAGCGACAAGATCGGCCCGTCCGCTTTTGACAGCCTGCTCGGCAAGCGCCTGATCGTAGCCATTGTTGACCATCCACGCGCCCTTGCCACCAGCATCGCGGTAGGCGGCCTTAAATGCATCCCAGTCAAACGCCGCGTCGCCTTGGCTGAAGTCACGCGGACCGCCGGTCGCACCCTCAATGATGTGCACGAAGGCAAGGCCCTTTGCGCCAAGCCCACGCACCACATGCTCAAACAGTGGCTGCGGATTGGTGTCCGATGCGTCATTGGCCGGCGTCACCGGTGACAGCCGGATGCCGGTGCGCGCTGAGCCTACGGCCTCGATGACTGCATCGGTCACCTCGAACAGGAAACGCGCCCGGTTTTCAATCGAACCGCCATAGGCGTCATCTCGATGATTGCTGCCTGAACGCAGAAACTGGTCAATCAGATAGCCGTTCGCGCCATGGATTTCGACACCGTCGAAACCGGCGACCTCGATGGCGGCGCGGGCCGCGCGGCGATAGTCCTCGACAATGCTGCCAATCTCGCTGATTTCCAGTGCGCGCGGCTCTGACGTCGGCTCAAACGCGCCGCCTTCGGGCTTGACGAGAAACGTCTTCGATTTGGCCTGGATCGCTGACGGCGCAACCGGCTTGCCGCCATCTGGCTGCAGCGAATTGTGCGACACGCGACCGACATGCCAGAGCTGGGTGACGATCTTTCCGCCCTTGGCATGCACCGCATCAGTCACCTTGCGCCAGCCGGCAAGCTGCTCATCGCTATAGAGGCCGGGTACGTCGGCGTAGCCTTGCCCTTGGTGGCTGATCGCAGTCGCTTCGGTGATGAGCAGCCCGGCGCTGGCGCGCTGCGTGTAATATTCAACCGCATGCGGGCCGGGCACGGCATTGGGCGAACGGTTGCGCGTCAACGGCGCCATCACAATGCGGTTGGATAGGGTCAGATCGCCGGCGCGGACGGAATCAAAAAGCGTGGTCATGGGAGCCTCGGTATGAAAATGGGATGAGACGTCTTACCCGCCTCACCCCATTGACCTAGGGACCCGCCCCCAAAGTTTGCAGCAATCCTGTTCCAGATTTTGTTTGGTCCAGGAAAAATCTACCCGGCGGTCAAACGCGTTCCAGAGCAATCGCGATGCCCTGGCCAACGCCAATGCACATCGTCGCCAGTGCCAGTTTTGCGCCGCGCTCGCGCAGTTCAAGTGCAGCGGTGCCAGCAATACGCGCGCCAGACATACCGAGCGGATGGCCAAGCGCAATCGCGCCGCCATTGGGGTTCACGTGAGCAGCATCTTCGGCAATGCCGAGTTGGCGCAGGACAGCAATACCTTGCGACGCAAAGGCTTCATTCAACTCAATCACGTCGAAATCGGACGGTTTCAGTCTGAGACGGGCACAGAGTTTTTGCGTGGCTGGCGCAGGGCCAATACCCATGATGCGCGGCGCAACGCCTGCGGTAGCAAGGCCAAGCACGCGCGCAATTGGCGTCAACCCATGCTTCTTCGCCGCTGCTTCCGACGCAACGATCAGCGCAGCTGCACCGTCATTGACCCCGGACGCGTTGCCGGCAGTCACTGTGCCGCCCTCCTTCTTGAACGGCGTCGGCAGCTTTGCCAGCGACTCGACAGTCGTTCCGGCGCGTGGATGTTCGTCCTTCGAGACAACAACCGGATCACCCTTGCGCTGCGGGATTGTCACGGACACGATCTCCTTGGCGAGGCGGCCATTTGCCTGGGCGGCGACCGCCTTGTCCTGGCTACGCACCGCAAAAGCATCCTGATCGGCGCGCGACACACCAAATTCCTCAGCGACATTTTCGCCGGTCTCCGGCATGGAATCGACACCATACTGCTTCTTCATCAGCGGATTGACAAAGCGCCAGCCGATCGTGGTGTCGTAGATTTCGGCATTGCGCGAAAAGGCCGTTTCCGCCTTCGGCATCACGAAAGGCGCGCGGCTCATGCTCTCGACGCCGCCTGCGACCATCAGTTCGTTCTCACCCGCCTTGATGGCGCGCGCCGCGATGCCCAGCGCATCCATGCCGGAGCCGCACAGACGGTTGACAGTGGAGCCGGGAACGCCAATCGGCAAACCCGCCAACAGCGTCGCCATGCGCGCAACATTGCGATTGTCTTCCCCGGCCTGGTTGGCGCAGCCAAAGATCACATCGTCGATGGCGCCCCAGTCGACATTGGCGTTGCGCTCGACCAGCGCGCGCAGCGGCACTGCGCCAAGATCATCGGCCCGCACAGACGACAGCGAGCCGCCAAAACGGCCGATGGGCGTGCGAATGTAGTCGCAGATGAAAGCTTCAGTCATATCAAACCTCCGGCACGATCAGATCTTTGACGCCGCCTTCGACCACCAGATCGGCCTCGGTCAGCGCCTGCAATTCTTCGAGGCTTATGCTTGGCAGCTTTTCCCGCAGCACGAAGCGCTCGTTCTTGACGTCTATCACAGCCAGGCTGGAGTAAACTGTCGTCACGCAGCCAATGCCTGTCAGTGGCAGCCGGCAACGCTTCAACAATTTCGGTGCGCCCTTTTTGGTCACGTGGTCGGTCACAACCCAGATTTGCTTGGCGCCATGCACAAGATCCATCGCCCCGCCAACCGCCGGCACCGAACCGGGGCCCGTGCTCCAGTTTGCGATATCGCCATTCTCGGCAAGCTCATAGGCACCCAACACCGCAATATCGAGATGGCCGCCACGCACCATGGCAAATGAATCTGCATGGTGGAAAAACGACGCGCCGGGGTTCAACGTCACTGCCTTCTTACCGGCATTGATCAGGTCCCAGTCTTCCTCGCCTTTCGCAGGTCCCTCGCCAAATCCGAGAATTCCATTTTCGGTATGGTAGATCACTTCGCGGCCATCGGGTTTGAACTTGGCGATCATTTCGGGAAAGCCGATGCCCAGATTGACGTAGGCCCCGTCTGGCAGGTCCTGCGCGGCGCGCCAGGCGATCTGCGCGTTGCTCAGCTTGATGCTCATTGCTGTACTCCCTCGCGCAGCAGCACTTCTTCCTGCTTCGGGTTGGAAACTTCAACGATCCGGTTCACAAAGATGCCGGGCGTTATCACCAGCTCCGGGTCAATCTCGCCGGGTTCGACAATGCGGCTCGCCTGAACGACTGTCTCCTTTGCCGCCATTGCCATCAGCGGCGAAAAATTGCGCGCCGCCTTGCGGTACGTCAGGTTGCCCATCCGGTCGGCCAGCTCGGCCTTGATCAGCGCCACATCGGCCTTCAGCCAACGCTCCTGCACATATTTGCGGCCCTCGAATTCTTCGACCGGCTTTCCCTCGGCAACCAGCGTTCCAAAACTTGTTGGCGTATAGAATGCAGGAATGCCTGCGCCACCGGCGCGAATGCGCTCGGCGAGCGTGCCCTGCGGCACCAGCTCAAGTGCGATCTCGCCCGCCAGATATTTATCGGTAAACGCCTTCGGGTCGCTCGAGCGCGGGAAAGAGCAGATCATCTTCACCACCATGCCGGCGTAGATCATAGCTGCAATGCCGACATCGCCATTGCCGGCATTGTTGTTGACGACTGTCAGGTTACCCGGGCTGCCGGTTTTCTTGTAGCGATCCACCAGCGCGTGAATCAGCTCGATCGGCGCGCCTGCCCCGCCAAAGCCGCCAATCATCACAACCATGCCGTCGTCAACGACGGATACGGCCTCCTCTACCCCCGGAACGACCTTGTTCATCTTCTCTCCCGATTCCACAAAGTTCGTATTGCGAACTTATGTTTCATATGAGATACTTGATAAATGAACGACGCTGACGAGTCAACGGATCGGCAGGGCGACCTCGTGGGATCGCTGCAAAAGGGATTGGGTGTGCTGGAAATCCTGGCGGCGCATCAAACCGGCATGACACTGACCGAAATGGCCGAAGAAGCGGGACTGACCCGTGCCGGCGCCCGCCGCCTGTTGTTGACCCTTGCCGCCAGCGGTTTCGCCGATCAGGAAGGCCGGGTGTTTCGCCTGTCGCCCAAGCTCTTGACACTCGCCCGCCAATGGGTTGGCGAGTCGACTCTCTGGAGCTTTGCCGAGCCGCATATGCGACGGGTATCCGAAACGCTGAACGAGTCCTGCTCAGCCGCCATTTTGTCGGACCTCGACGTAGTTTATGTCGCCCGGGTCGGCTCAACGCGCATCATTTCGGTCGCGCTACATGTCGGCACCCGTCTGCCTGCCTGGTGCACATCGATGGGCCGGGTGCTCGTTGCGGGCCAAGACGCCGATGACATCAACGCCTTTGCCGCTCGCTCAGTGCCAAGCGCCTTGACGCCGAAATCAGTGACCACGCCGTCGGCACTAGCCAACGCCATCCTTCAAGCGCGCAACGACGGCTACGCATTGGTCGATGAGGAACTGGAGCTTGGCTTGCGCTCAATCGCCGTGCCGATCCATGATCGAATGGGCCGCACGGTCGCCGCAATCAACGTCTCGACGCAGGCAAGCCGTCATTCTATCGAAGCGATGAAACGCGACATGCTGCCTTTGCTGCGAGAAGCAGCGCGCGGCATCGAAGACTACTTTGTTGTGCAGTAATTAGCCAGTTCGACCGGCTTGGCGATCAATCGCAGCGCGCATGCCATCGGCCAGCATCGTCTCAAGCTTTGACGTCACGGCGGCGCGCCATTCCGGTTCGTCGGCGAGCTCGCTTGGAAATAGGCCCGGCAAAGCCAGCAGGCGATCCGCAATAGAGCCTGCATCGCGCCCTGGCCCATTCAGCAGCGCGGCAATTTCAGCGTCACGCGGATCGCGCAAGGCGTATGCCTGGCCGGTCTCGTCCATGCCCAGACAATACCGCATCCATGCCGCGACAGCGAAGGCATAAGCGTCAAGCGATCCGCCAGCACGCAGGGTTGCGATTGCGGGTTCGATCAATCGCTGGGGCAATTTTTGCGTCCCGTCCATCGCAATCTGGTAGGTCTGGTGCGCAATCGCCGGATTGGCGAAACGGACCAAAAGGTCGGCTGCATATTGACCAAGGTCGACGCCCGGCACTGGATCAAGCGTGGCGGCAGCCGATTGCATCTGCCGGGCTATCAGCGTTGCCAAGGCGGCATCGCCCATCACGTCGCGCACATACTTATGACCGGCTATGAAGCCTGAATAGGCAAGCATTGAATGCGCGCCGTTCAGCATTCTGAGTTTCATCTTTTCATGGGGCGCAACGTTCTCGGCAAAGATCACGCCGCCAGCTTCCCAGTCCGGCCGGCCAGAAGTGAACCGATCCTCCACCACCCATTGCGTGAACGGTTCAGTCTCGACCGCCGCCTGATCCTCATAACCGGTCAGCCGCGCCGCCTCGGCAAATGTCTCAACAGTGGATGCGGGTGTGATGCGATCAACCATGGTTGACGGGAACGCGACATTGGCGCGGATGAACGCCGCCAGATCAGCATCCACCCTGTCCGCAAACTCGCTCACCAGCCGCTGCAGCACTTTGCCATTGTGCGGAAGGTTGTCGCAGGTCAGCACGGTGAACGGCGCCAGACCGCGTTCGCGCCGCAGCCGCAACGCCTCCACGATGTAGCCGACAGCGCCGACCGGCTTGCGCGGATTGGCAAGGTCGGGAGCAATAGACGGATGCGCAGCATCCAGCCCGCCGGTTTTCGGGTCGACGCCATACCCCTTTTCCGTGATCGTCAGGCTGACGATTCTCGTCTCCGGCGCCGACAGCGCCGCCATCACGGCGTCCGGCTCGCGCGGCGCGACCAGCACTTTCCGGATCGAGCCGATGACCCGCGGCGCGACGCCATCCGGCCCCCGCACCATCAGCGTGTATAGCCCGTCCTGCGGATTGAGTTGATCAGCGACATCGCCCGAACGCAGCGACACGCCGGTGATCATCCAGTCGCCACCCGACGCCGCCAGCGCATCATCAGTCGCCGCGGCTTGGTGCGCCTTGTGAAAGGCACCCGTGCCCAGATGCACGATGCCTGATTTCAACGCTCCGCGGTCATATGACGGGGTGGCGATGTCAGCGGGCAGGTTCGAAGAAGAAGACAGGCGGGTCATGCGGATTTTTCGATCATCGGATGCCGCAGCGCAGCCATGACGCCGCGCAATTCTGCAAGCCCTTTCAAGCGGCCAATTGCAGGATAGCCGGGCTGCGCGCCGCGCGTCAGATCGTCGAGAATGTCCTGGCCATGGTCCGGCCTCATCGGGATCTCGGCGTCCTTGCGGCCCGCCTTGCGCCGCCGTGCCTCCTCGGCCAGCAGTGCAGCGACCACCGCAACCATGTCGGTCTGACCGGCCAGATGCTCATCCTCGAAGAACGAGCACGGCGTATCTTCGGTGTCGCGCCGCACATTGCGCAGGTGCACGAAATGGATGCGATCAGCCAGATTTCGAGCCATCGCAGCGCAGTCGTTGTCCGGCCGCACGCCCAGCGACCCGGTGCAGAAGGTGACGCCATTCGATGGCAAGTCGACCGCGTCCAGCACGACGCGATAGTCCGCTTCCGTTGACATGATGCGTGGCAGACCAAGCAGCGAAAATGGCGGATCGTCCGGATGGCAGCAAAGCCGAATGCCAAGCTTCTCGGCGACAGACGACACTTCGGCGAGGAAGTCGATCAGGTGCTTGCGCAATGTCTCGGGCGAAACGCCGTCATAAGTGGCGAGATGCGCCGACAGTTCCGGCAGCGACCAGCTTTCGACAGCGCCAGGCAGACCCGCAGTCACATTCGACGCGAGCTGTTTCTTGCGTTCCTCGCTCATTGCCGCAAAGCGCTTTTGAGCCTCCGCAACGACATGCACCGGAAAACTCTCCGACGCGCCTTTGCGCTTGAGTATATGAATGTCGAAGGCGGCAAAATCCGGCAGGTCAAACCGCATCGCCCGCCCGCCATGCTGCACACGCCAGGCCAGATCCGTGCGGGTCCAGTCAAGAACCGGCATAAAATTGTAGCAGACGACCTCGATCCCTGCGTCAGCCAGATTTTGCAGGCTGCGCTTGTAATGCTGGATATGAACCTTCCAGTCGCCGGTCTGGGTCTTGATCGCCTCGGACACAGGCAAACTCTCGACAACCTCCCACTTCAGGCCGCTGATCGACCCATCTGGCAGGAAGGCGACATCTCGTTGCCGCTTTTCGATTTCCTCCGGCGTCCAGATGTCGCCGGTCGGCACATGGTGCAGCGCGGTGACGATGCCTTCGACGCCCGCCTGACGGGCGTCCTCGATCCTCACCTTGTCCTTCGGTCCAAACCAACGCCATGTCTGCCGCATGCGATCCTCCGCTGCCGCAAACTTGTATGGTAGTTAGGGTGAGCCGGTCAAGTGAGCGTTTTGCATGACCGTGAATTGAGGTGTTTCCTGCCTAGCGATATTCGAACGTCGCGTAGTCGCTCAGCCGAATTTCCGGGGACGCTCTCGAACCAAAATGGAGACCTACCGCCTTGTATCGGAAACAAAGCTGACCTTCCGTGGCGGCGCGTTCGAGCCACTCATAGGCAATCCGTTTTCCCGGCGGCTCATACAGACGAAGGTTCTTGAGAACTGGAACGAAAACCGCCCCGGGTCTCACAGCCTGATCGACATAATTTCGAAGCGCCGGGTGGTCCTCAAATCGCTCAAGGCTCGCACCCAAACCTTGATAGCCCCAAGCGGGCCTGTCTTTCACGGCGTCACAAATTGCCAGGGTGCCAAGCACTGGCGAGCCGTTGCCTTCCGCAAGCGAGAAGACATCTGGCTGCGGTTCAAAAATGAAGTAGTTGACGTCCTGCGGCAATTTCAGCGTCTGCCTGATCAGGCTGAAATTGACAATGTGCGCAGGCTCGCCACTTTTCGGATAGGTCTCGTCCAGAACGAAGCTGCCAGCCTTTGCCAGTCCGATGCCCGGATTTGACGTTGCGGCTGTTTCCTGGGCCACCGCATGCGGCGGTCCAGTCAACATGACGCACAGGGCGATCGCGCTGCGCAGCACCGTAAAACCAGCAGGCTCACACATACCGGTTGACGATATTCTCCAGCCATTCCTGCCGGCCAGACTTTGGCTGCGGTTCGATCTTCTTCTTGACCACCCTATCCGAAATCTCTTCCAGCGTGCGCTTGCCGGCAAGCATCGCCTTGGCTTCGGCCGATTTCCAGCCCGCATACCGTTCGTCGAGCGGACCAGACAGCGCCTTGTCTTCGATCATCCGCGCCGCGGCTTTCAGCCCACGGGCGCAGCAGTCCATGCCGCCGATATGGGCGGCGAGCAAGTCCTGCGGGTCGAGCGACTGTCGGCGCAATTTGGCGTCGAAATTGGTGCCACCGGTTTTGAACCCGCCGCCGCGCAACACTTCGTAATAGGCCAGCGCCATTTCCGGCACATTGTTGGGGAACTGGTCAGTATCCCAGCCGGATTGGTAATCGTTGCGGTTCATGTCGATTGAACCGAAAATCCCGAGCGCATTGGCCATCGCCAGCTCATGCTCGAAGGAATGGCCGGCCAGGATCGCGTGGCCCTGCTCAATATTGACCTGGACCTCCTTTTCGAGCCCAAAGTCCTTGAGGAAGCCGTAGACGGTCGCCACGTCAAAATCATACTGATGCTTGGTCGGCTCCTGCGGCTTCGGCTCGATCAGGATCGCGCCCTTGAAGCCGATGCGATGCTTGTAGTCGACAACCATCGACAGGAATCGTCCGGCCTGCTCACGCTCACGCTTCAGGTCGGTGTTTAGCAAGGTCTCATAACCTTCGCGGCCGCCCCACAGCACATAGTTCTCGCCCTTCAATGTCTTGGTGGCGTCGAGGCAGGCTTTCACGGTCGCCGCTGCATAAGCAAACACATCTGGATCCGGATTGGTGGCGGCACCGGCCATATAGCGGCGATTGGAGAACAAGTTCGCCGTGCCCCACAACAGCTTGACGCCCGTCTGCTTCTGCTTCTGCGAAAAAATGTCCACGACCTGCTCGAACCGGTCGAGGCTTTCGGAAAACGTCCCGCCCTCGGGCCGGACGTCAGCGTCATGGAAGCAGTAGTAGGGCGCGCCGAGCAGCGTGAACATTTCAAACGCAACGTCTGCCTTGAGTTTCGCGCCCTCCATCGTCTCGCCGAACCAGGGCCGCTCAAATGTTTGCCCGCCAAAGGGGTCACCACCCGGCCAGGCAAACGAGTGCCAGTAGGCAATCGAAAACCGCAGATGGTCTTCCATCCGTTTGCCTGCAACGATTTCGTCCTTGTTGTAGAACCGGTAGGCAAGCGGGTTGGTCGAATCCGGCCCCTCATACTGGATTGGCTTGATGTCGCCGAAGAATCCGGTGGTCATTTTGGGCAACTCCTTCAAATAGCGGTCGGGCGTAGAAGTGAACGGTCAGAAGCCGGCATTTTTCATTGCCGGATAAAGTGCGAGGTAACGGCCATAGGCCCGCTCGTAGGCCGACGCGAGGTTAGCATCAGGCTCGATCGTGGCTGTTGTTTCGGGCGGCGTGCAAACTACAAGCGGATCAGCTTTTTCGGCAGCGATGAGGCCGAGCCGCGCGGCGCCGAATGCGGCGCCAAAATCGCCATCCGCCGGGATGTCGACCGCAATGCCCAGAATATTGGCGATTGATTTCAGCCAGTATCGTGACCGCGAGCCGCCGCCGATGGCCGTCACCCGGTCAAGTTCGGTTCCGGCGGCGCGCAATGCTTCGAGGCTGTCGCGTAGCGCAAAGGCAACGCCTTCAACAACGGCCTGCGTCAGTTCTTTTGACCCAGTTGCATGGCCAAGTCCGGCAAATGCGCCACGGATTGAAGCGTCGTTGTGCGGGGTGCGTTCGCCCGACAGATAAGGCAGGAACACCACCTGGCCCGGTCCGGCCGGCGTGTCGCCAAGCGCCGCCGTCAGCGCGCCGGCTTCCTTGCCGGTGATGCCGGCCAGCCAGTTGAGTGAATCGGTTGCCGACAGGATGACGCCCATCTGATGCCAGGTGTCAGGCAGCGCGTGGCAGAACGTGTGCACCGCGCTTTCGGGATTTGGCAGATAGGACGCGTTGGCGGCAAACAGCACGCCAGACGTGCCAAGCGACACAAAGGCGCGGCCCGCCTCGACCGTCCCCATGCCGACAGCCGAGGCGGCATTGTCGCCCGCTCCGCCTGCAATGATGACATTGCCGCCCATGCCCCAGCGCGCCGCGACTGCGCCTCGAAGCGTGCCGCCCTGCTGCGTGCCTTCCACCAGCGACGGCATGTGACCGACGCCAAGTCCGGTCGCCTCAAGCAACTCGGATGACCAGGCTCTTTTGCCCGTGTCGAGCCAGGATGTGCCGGCCGAATCCGACATCTCCGAAATATGCTCGCCGCTCAGGTAGAGCCGCAGATAATCTTTCGGCAGCAAGACCTTGCGTGTCGCACCAAAAATCTCCGGCTCGTTGTTGCGCACCCAGACGAGCTTCGGCGCTGTGAAGCCCGGAAACACGATATTGCCGGAAATCGCTCTAAAGCGCGGATCGGCATCGAGTTCGGCTGCTTCCTTGTGGCTGCGCGTGTCATTCCACAGGATGCAGGGCCGCAGCACTTCGTCGCCAGCGCCAAGCAGAGTCGCCCCGTGCATCTGACCCGACAGCCCGATGCCGCGCACAGCAGCGAGTTCTTTGGGATGGCTCGCCTTCAGCGCAAGCACCGCGTCTTCCGTGGCGTCTATCCAGCTCACAGGGTCCTGTTCGGACCAGCCGGGATGCGGCCGCGAAACAGTGAGGTGGCCGTTTGCCGAGGCAACAATCCGCTGCGCATCGTCAATCAGCAGCGCCTTGACGCCAGATGTGCCGAGGTCGAGCCCCAGATACATGTGCAATTTCCTCCCGGCAGGCTGCGCCGCAAAACGGCTCAGCGCAGCAAGCCGCTAGTCAACCGGAACTCGGTTTGTCTGGCAAGATTTATTTCGACACTCGAAATAATTAAGCTCCCACATGGCTGCGTCTCAACTTTAACTTGTGCCGTTCGCCCGATTCTGCAATCGGTAGAGAGCAAATTAGGAATCTGAGGATGAAGCGAAGCCTGTATCTTTTGGCGGCATTGGCCGTGTTGAGCGGGTGCACCGGCACGTCGCAAGAAGGTTTGGACAAGACCCAGCAGATGTTGAGTCGCAGCGCTGCGCTGAGACAGGATGCAAACACCGTTTGCATCGAGGAAGTTGCGCTGCAAGCAAAAGCGAGGCGCGAAAACATGGCCAAGGTCATGAGTGTACCGCTGGCCAGGGTACCCGTTACATTCTGCCGCCGGGTTCTCGGCGCAATGGCTTCAGGCCGGCTCAAGCAGGCGGATTTCGAGGCGGCTGTGCAGGGTCAGGGAACACCTACCGTCATGAGGATCCTGAAAGGCCGGGGCTGATCGCTGCAGCGCGTTGGCTGAACAAGGCAGACAACGGGCTGTGTGGCCGATGCTCCATGCGCTCTTGCGTCAGGCGCTGCGCCAGCCCGGCATCGCCTGACCGGATCGCCGCCTCGATCAATGTCAGGTCAATGACGTCGCGCTGCGCATGGCTGCCGCCGAAGCGATGTGCGATGGCGCGGATCGGAGCGAGCAGACGCGCGGCTTTGGCATAGTCTCCATCGGCAAACGCCCGAATGCCGTGCGTCACCGGCAGACCGACATCACGGGTGAACCCCGCATTGTCACCCTGACCTTGCGCGGCATCCTGCTGCGCATGCAGCAGGGTCTCGATGTCGGACGTCCGCCCGGTTGCGGCAAACGCCATCATCGCATGCATGTCATTGAACGCGTAATTGCCTGATGCAGCGTGCGGCGCCCATTGATCCGCGACCTGCCGCCAGCGGTCGCCCGTATTGACCCCGCCAAGAAACAACCGCCACAGCAGCGCCGATGCATCGACCATATCGAGCGCGATTGCGGACTGGCCGCCCGCCATTGGTCCGTCATAGAGCGATAGCACCTCGTCGTGTTCGCCGAGATCGTAGTGGAACAGCGCCAGGTGCCACCAATTGTGCACTTTCATGAAACTGTCGCCGGCCCAGACTTGCGGCGCGGCGCGCATCCAGTTGATGCCGTCGTGCTGGCGGCACATCATTTCCATGACATGGGCGACAGCGTGCTGGCCCCAGCCATCGGATGGCTCCAATTCCACTGCGCGCCGGCCGGCGGCCTCGGCCGCAGCATAGTCGCCTGTCTCCTCGAGCCCGAAAGCCTGCGCCGACAGCATGGCGTGATAGCCCGGCATCGCTTCGTCCCAATGCGGCATGGCAGCCGCAATCCGGTCGCGCAGCATCGGCGCATTACCGGTGAAGAAGTCGATCTGGTGGCCGATTTGCAGGGCGAGCGCATCGCGCGGAAAGTCACGCGATACCGCGGCCAATGTAGCGCCGGCGGCATTCCACTTGCCGGCAACGAGCTGACCGAGCGCGTCAGCATGCCCCCTTTCGCCCGCCGTCAACTGCTGGCCGCGCACTGCCTGCCAGCTTTGCCTTGTGACGTCTTGCGCCGGGGCTTCGGTTGAAAGTCCGTGCAGCCAGCCCAGCATGATATGCGCCATGGCGAAACTGGGCGCCTCGGCGAGCGCCGCCTGCAAAGAAGCGACAGGATCACCGGTAAACGTCTGCAATTGCCGCACAGCCCGTAGATAGTGTGGCAGCGCTTCGGCCGTCGCGCCCGTTAGCGGATTGCCGGTTTCATCTTTGAATGTCGCCATGGCCGGATTTCCCCTGACACAGTTTGAGGGTTCAGGCCGCGCCGCGTGACAGTGCGGTTGCGCAGCCGGCACCGATGAGCAGCGCGCCGCCTGTGCGGTTTACCATTTTCACAACCCGTTCGTTCCCGAAAGCTTTTCGGGCGCGAGACGCGACAAACGCATAGGTAAAGGCGTTCAGAAAAGCGAGCACGAGGAAGGTCGTTTCAAAAATCGCCATCTGGCTCCAGAAATCTCCGTGCCGGTCGAGGAATTGCGGCAGGAACGCCACGAAGAATGTGATGCTCTTGGGATTGAGAGCTGTGACCAGCCAGGCATGGCCAAGCATGCGCGCAGCTCCGGCTGCGTCGGTGCGTGGCTGCGCCGCCATGGTGCCGCCTGCACGAAACAGCTTGATGCCGAGCCAGATCAGATAGGCGGCACCGGCCCATTTCAGCACCGTGAACAGCGTGGCGGACGCCATCAGCAGCGCACCAACGCCGAGCATCGAGAGCGTCATGGCAGTGAAGTCGCCGAGTGCGACGCCAATCGACATCGGCAACGCCGCCCGCCAGCCCTGACCCAACGCGTAGGAGACAACCAGCAGAACAGTAGGCCCGGGGATGATCAGCAGCACCGCAGATGCAGCGGTGAACGCCAGCCAGGTTTCGAACGACATGGGATTTTCCTCACGTTAAAGAAGAGTATAAATCCACCGGTCTGCGACCCTGTAAAGCGAAATTCTAGGTGGTCTGGTCGAATTTCAGATCGAGATAATTCTGCGAGATCTCGCGCATGCGCGTCCCGTCAAACGGTTCGCCATGCCCACCATAGACAATGCGCGGGTCGATGTCCGAGATCAACCGCCGCATTGTTTCACAATACGCCCCGATGTCGCTGCACGCCATGTCGTCGAGCAGTTCCTCATCGTAGATCGCATCGCCTGCAAACAGCAGCCCGTCGCGCGCATCGAACAATGCGATGCAGGGCGAATGGCCGGGAAGTTCAAGAACGTCAAAAACGCGATCACCGAGATCGACCTTGTTGCCCTCGGCGAGCGGCATGGTGAGCGGCGCAGGTTTGAGCCGGTAGTCTTCGATCCGCCAGCCGGGGAATGGAAAGCGTGTCACCGGTTGAGCGCGATGGCGGTATTCTTCGGCATAGGTCGCCCCGTCCGGCATGGTAGCGAACAGTGCGGCTTCCGATGCCGGCCCGGCGCGTTGTTCGAACTCATGCAATGCCCCGACATGATCGACATGGATATGGGTGGCAAGCGCGATCGCCGGCTTGCCGTCTGTCAAGGGCAATACCGGTTTCAGCGGCAAGATGCCCATTCCTGCATCGACCAGCAGGTCACAGTCGCGTCCATGGAGGAAATAGAGATTGGCGCTATAGTAAGCGTCGACGAACGGTTCCGTGATGCGCAGCACGCCATCGGGCTGTTGCTCCAGTCCATACCATTGCTGCGGCGTCATTGGTGCGGTCTCTGTCACGCTTCGGCTTGATCCTGACAACTCATGGCAACATACCTGCCATAGCCAGATTTGAAACGGTATCGCCACGCCGAAAAACCCTTTCGGGCAATGGGGCTGGGGTTTTCAAAGAACGCTCCCTTTCGGGGGAGAAGGAAGCCGGGCGCGGTGACCGTGCGGGTGGTTTCCTAAGTGATACTGTAGCGCGGTTTCCCGCGCCCGGCTGGCGTTTGACCTCCGGCGTTTGCCGGCCAGCAGGCATTAGCGCCTGTCAGCTCACGGGTCCCGCCTGGCGAGGCTGGAGCTTTGCGGAACCGACCCGCTTCGCCCCAGCGCCGCATCTGCCTGGATGCTCGGTGTGCGCACCCGATCCCGAAGCAGACTGCGGGGAGAAGAATACGGGCGGGCCGGAAGGGGTGAATAGAAATGACCGGAATGATTCGCGCGGGTAAGTTAAGGTATTGAACAGGCGCAGTCTTTTCTTCGCAGAGCAGTCCCGGCTGCTGGTTTCATCCTCCAATTTTGCGCTGATACATGCCCCCTCCACCACTTCGTGGTCCCTTGCCGGGGCGAGCCACGGGTCTCGCCCGTCCTTCGGACCCCCCGCTTCGCAAGGGAGGATAGAGGTCGAGGATGGCCGCAACGCAATATCCTCCCCTGTTTACGGGGAGGGGGACCACGAAGTGGTGGAGGGGGCGTCGAGCATTGCCTCAACACCTTTCCCGGCTAGATTGGGACCCACTTCAAATAGGATGGAATCACTGCCAATGAGCCTGCAATCCGTACGCGACTTTTTCGCTGCAAATGCGCCAGACATCGAGGTGCTGGTGCTCGACCAGTCAACCGCAACCGTGGCGGAAGCAGCCCAGGGTCACGGCGTTCCGCCCGAACAAATCGCAAAGACACTGTCGCTGCGCGTTGGCGATCGGGTGATGCTTGTCGCCACCAGCGGCACGGCCAGGCTCGACAACAAGAAGGCAAAAGCAGCGTTTGGCGGCAAGGTGAAGATGCTGGATTTTTCAGAGGTCGAAGAAGTCACCGGCCATCCGGTCGGCGGCGTATGCCTGTTTGGCGTCAAGCCGGGGCCGGAACTGTTTTGCGATACGTCACTCAAGGCTTACGCAGAAGTTGTGCCTGCAGCAGGTGCGCCTAATGCAGCGGTGCGCATCGCGCCAGAGCGAATGGCCACGCTGACAGGCGCAGCCTGGATCGACGTGTGCACCTGACCTGCTGCCAGGCAGACAGCTATCCGGCCGGGCGGCGCGTCAACACAGCGCCCTTGTGGGCGGCAATATGGTCAGTCTTGTCACTCTTGATCTCATACTGCGGGTCATCAACCGTCGCATGATGGGTGTGGCCCTTGTAGTTGAAGTCGGCGGTATGGATCGCGATGATCGTTCCCGAAACGCGCCCGGCCTCGGAATTCCAACTGACATGATCGCCGATTCTGAAACCTTCCGGCATCTGTGACACTCCCGTCCGAAGACGGATCTATCCCATACGTTCGGAAGCATAGCTACCCGGGCTTGGCGGGAACACGACGGTCCGGTTGCCATTGATAAAGGCGCGGTGGTGGATATGCGCGTGAATGGCGCGCGCCAACACCTGACTTTCGACATCGCGCCCGATCGACACATAGTCTTCCCCGCTCTGCGCATGGGTGATGCGTGCGGTGTCCTGTTCGATGATGGGGCCTTCGTCGAGGTCAGCCGTTACATAGTGGGCGGTGGCGCCAATCAATTTTACGCCGCGCTCATAGGCCTGCTTGTAGGGGTTTGCGCCCTTGAAACTCGGCAGGAAAGAGTGGTGGATATTGATGATCTGCCCTGACATCTTCTGGCACATCTCGTCCGACAGGATCTGCATATAGCGCGCCAGCACGATCAGCTGCGTGCCGGTCTCCTCGACAATATCCATGATCTGCGCTTCGGCCTTGGCCTTGTTGGCCTTGGTGACGGCGATCCGGTGGAACGGAATGTCATGGTTGGCGACGAGCTTCTGGTAGTCAAAATGATTCGAGACGACTCCCACAATGTCGATCGGCAAGGCGCCAATGCGCCAGCGATAGAGCAGGTCGTTGAGGCAATGGCCAAAACGCGACACCATCAACAGCACCTTCATTTTTTCGGTGCTGCTGTGGAAAGCGTAAGTCATGTCGAACTTTTGCGCGATGCCGCCAAAACCGTCGACCAGCTCCTGTTCCGTCTTCCCATCCTGCGAAATATAGGAAATCCGCATGAAGAATTTTTTGGTGTCCAGGTCGTCGAACTGCGAAGAATCAATGATGTAGCAGCCATTCTGGGCCAGATAACCCGAAATTGCCGCCACGATGCCGCGCACCGACGGACAAGTGACGGTGAGGATTGAATGCTGTTCGAGAGGCATGGCCATTTCCAGTGATCTGATGTCGAAACGACGCGACAACTAGCCCAGACGTGATGCGGTGGCTATCCGGAATCCGACCGTGACCGGCGCTATCAATTGCAGTCGGCCGCGGTGACAGGAATGGTGACGATCGGAGAATTGTCCGCGTCGACATACCTTTCACGGAAGGTGGCGCCTGCGCGCAAAACCGACAAGAATGCAGCTTGTCCACAATCAAATGCGATGACATCTTTCTTGAATTGGTCGCTCAAAACCCCCTCAGGGTCGGTTACTTCGAAGGTACGGAAGAGATCCATCCCTTCGGCACGCACACTTTTCAGAACAGTCACCTCATCAATCGTGACAGGCGCCTGGAATCCGCTCTCGATCAACTTGAGCATAAACTCGACACCTTGAACCCGCAGTTGCATGTCGAACGACTTCATCTCGAAATCAGGCGCCGCCTGAGCCGCAGCCAATTTCGCATCAGCCCGCTGCTCAATCCACTTGTTGACGAAACCAGAGGCCAACAGAAACAGGAAACCTGCTACGACACCCGGAGGGCCCCAGAAGAATCGGGAAACATCATCGTCCGGCTCATCATCAGAACTTGAACTCGCAAAAAACAGCCAAAGTCCCACCAGCGGGACGATGACGAGGTAAGCCCCTCCGTTGCCGCCGAAGGCGTCACGCGATCTGGCGCAGGCAATTCGACCGAGAAACACGCCATAGGCGGTGCAGGCGAGAAAATATGACAGAACGATCAGCCAGAGCCTTCCACTGAACATCGCCTCAACGGTGAAAATCCAGACGATGCCGAAGGTGCTGAGCAACAGAGATCCTAGGCCGACCAATGCGAAATAGGGTGCGCGCGGAAGCCGGTCATGTTTCTGGTCCAGGGAGATGGTCACAAATGCGACAAAGAAGACAAAACAGATCAAGATGAGTGGAAGTCGGGCCTCAGACTCACCGATCAGATAAAAGGCTAGTCTTTCCAGCAACGCGACATCCCCTTGATTGCAAGGCACTGTGTCACGAAGCGCATGTGAAGAACAAGATAGTAAACTGCGGAGCGAATTGCATCGTCGCCAAGTCAAACGCGACGCCAGAAACACAAAAGGCCCGCTCGAGGCGGGCCATTTTCTTGGTGGCGGGAGCAGGATTTGCGGTTTTCTGTCCCGCTGCGTCGGCAAAGCCTCCTGGCGGCCCCCTCAGAAGAGGCTCAATATCATCTCTCACCACATACAAACGCAAAAAAGCCCGCGCGAGGCGGGCATTTTTGACGTTTGGTTGCGGGAGTAGGATTTGAACCTACGACCTTCAGGTTATGAGCCTGACGAGCTACCGGGCTGCTCCATCCCGCGTCAACCGGACGATGGGGCGAACCCGCATCGAATAGAAGCTGGTCTGAATGAACAAGGCCGCCCATGGTCAAATGACCGGCGGCCCTGAGCCGCCCAAAGGCGGAATGCGTAAAGAGAATTCAATACATGCACTTGACAGACCTGGCAGCGACCTACTCTCCCGTGCCTTAAGGCAAAGTACCATTGGCGCTGGAGCGTTTCACGGCCGAGTTCGGAATGGGATCGGGTGCAGCCGCTCCGCCATAACCACCAGGTCAGCGAAGTGCATATATTGTTGAGAAGCTGGTGTGCGTTTTCCGTCATCCAATTGATGGACATGGAGAATGAGAATGATCAAGCCAATCGAGTTATTAGTACCGGTAAGCTTCACACATTACTGCGCTTCCACACCCGGCCTATCAACGTGGTCGTCTACCACGACTCTCAGGGAATACTCGTTTTGAGGCTGGTTTCCCGCTTAGATGCCTTCAGCGGTTATCCATTCCGTATATAGCTACCCTGCTATGCCGCTGGCGCGACAACAGGTCCACCAGAGATACGTCCATCCCGGTCCTCTCGTACTAGGGACAGATCCTCTCAATATTCCTACACCCACGGCAGATAGGGACCGAACTGTCTCACGACGTTCTGAACCCAACTCACGTACCGCTTTAAATGGCGAACAGCCATACCCTTGGGACCTGCTCCAGCCCCAGGATGCGATGAGTCGACATCGAGGTGCCAAACAACTCCGTCGCTATGGACGCTTGGGAGTCATCAGCCTGTTATCCCCGGCGTACCTTTTATCCGTTGAGCGATGGCCCTTCCACACGGGACCACCGGATCACTATGACCGACTTTCGTCTCTGCTCGACTTGTCAGTCTCGCAGTCAGGCAGGCTTATGCCATTGCACTCAGCGAACGATTTCCGACCGTTCTGAGCCCACCATCGCGCGCCTCCGTTACTCTTTGGGAGGCGACCGCCCCAGTCAAACTACCCACCATACACTGTCCCGGGCCCGGATAACGGGTCGCGGTTAGACATCCATGAAGATAAGGGTGGTATTTCAAGGGTGACTCCACCAAGGCTGGCGCCTCGGCTTCAAAGTCTACCACCTATCCTACACATGCCGTCACGAATGCCAGTGTAAAGCTATAGTAAAGGTGCACGGGGTCTTTCCGTCTAACCGCAGGAACCCCGCATCTTCACGGGGAATTCAATTTCACTGAGTCTCTGCTGGAGACAGCGGGGAAGTCGTTACGCCATTCGTGCAGGTCGGAACTTACCCGACAAGGAATTTCGCTACCTTAGGACCGTTATAGTTACGGCCGCCGTTTACTGGGGCTTCGATTCAAAGCTTGCACCTCTCCTCTTAACCTTCCAGCACCGGGCAGGCGTCAGACCCTATACGTCGTTTTGCAACTTCGCAGAGCCCTGTGTTTTTGATAAACAGTCGCTACCCCCTGGTCTGTGCCACCCCCATACACTTGCGTGCAAAGGGGTCACGCTTCTTCCGAAGTTACGCGTGCAATTTGCCGAGTTCCTTCAGCAGAGTTCTCTCAAGCGCCTTGGTATACTCTACCAGTCCACCTGTGTCGGTTTAGGGTACGGACTATAAGCAGGAGCTATTTCCTGGAACCGCTTCGCTGCCCGGCCAATCCAATAAGGCCGAACAACACACACGATCCGTCACTACCTGCAGGCTCACGAATATTAACGTGATTCCCATCGACTACGCCTTTCGGCCTCGCCTTAGGGACCGGCTAACCCTGCTCAGATTAACTTTAAGCAGGAACCCTTGGACTTTCGGCGAGGGAGTCTCTCACTCCCTTTATCGTTACTCATGTCAGCATTCGCACTTCTGATACCTCCACCAGTCCTCACGGATCTGGCTTCATCAGCTTACAGAACGCTCCGCTACCGCTTACACTTGCGTGTAAACCCAGAGCTTCGGTGCATGGCTTTAGCCCCGTTACATTTTCGGCGCAAAGACCCTTATTTAGACCAGTGAGCTGTTACGCTTTCTTTAAATGATGGCTGCTTCTAAGCCAACATCCTGGTTGTTTTGGGATCCTCACATCCTTTCCCACTTAGCCATGACTTGGGGACCTTAGCTGCTGGTCAGGGTTGTTTCCCTTTTCACGACGGACGTTAGCACCCGCCGTGTGTCTGCCGACTAGTACTCCTGGGTATTCAGAGTTTGCTTAGGTTTGGTAAGACGGTGAGTCCCCCTAGCCCATGCAGTGCTTTACCCCCCAGGGTATTCGGTCGACGCTCTACCTAAATAGATTTCGCGGAGAACCAGCTATTTCCAAGTTTGATTGGCCTTTCACCCCTAGCCACAAGTCATCCCAATCTATTGCAACAGATGCGGGTTCGGCCCTCCAGTAAGTGTTACCTTACCTTCAGCCTGCTCATGGCTAGATCACTTGGTTTCGGGTCTAATGCGACGAACTGAACGCCCTGTTCAGACTCGCTTTCGCTGCGCCTACACCTATCGGCTTAAGCTTGCTCGTCACACTAAGTCGCTGACCCATTATACAAAAGGTACGTGGTCACCATTTCAGGCTCCCACTGTTTGTAGGCAATCGGTTTCAGGTACTCTTTCACTCCCCTTGTCGGGGTGCTTTTCACCTTTCCCTCACGGTACTAGTTCGCTATCGGTCATGCACGAGTACTTAGGCTTTGGGGGTGGTCCCCCAATGTTCAGACAGGATTTCACGTGTCCCGCCTTACTCGAGGATCATGGTTTGCATTACGCATACGGGGCTGTCACCCACTATGGCCCTCCTTTCCAGAAGGTTCTGCTTGTCTCACCATGATCACTGGCCTGGTCCGCGTTCGCTCGCCACTACTAACGGAGTCTCGGTTGATGTCCTTTCCTACGGGTACTTAGATGTTTCAGTTCCCCGCGTTCGCTTCTTACCCCTATGTATTCGAAAGTAAGATACCTTTTTCACGATACTTGAAAACCACAACCGTCGACTTGCCGAAGCTCATCGGCGGCTCTGATTTTTCAAGTATCTAAGGTGGGTTTCCCCATTCGGAGATCTACGGGTCAAAGGGTATTCGCACCTCACCGTAGCTTTTCGCAGCGTATCACGTCCTTCATCGCCTGTGCATGCCAAGGCATCCACCAATTGCCCTTAAGACACTTGATCATTCTCATTGCCAATGCCCATCCGGACCGAAGTCCACATGGAATTGACAGAAAAGACCAGCTTCTCGAGATCTGTTCGCTGGCGCGGTTAGGCGACCAATCATTTGCCAGGGTTTGAGCGACCACTGGCGACGGACCTCCAAAGGAGGAACACGAACAAATCTTCTCTTTACGATTTCAGACAGAACAGGCAGACGGCCGAAGCCTTCTGCAAACTTGTTATACGAATGACCGCTCTACACCTTCCTTCAAAGAGAAAATGGTGGAGCCGGACGGGATCGAACCGACGACATCCTGCTTGCAAAGCAGGCGCTCTCCCAGCTGAGCTACGGCCCCTGATAGTGGAACTTGGTGGGCCTGGGAGGACTTGAACCTCCGACCTCACGCTTATCAAGCGCGCGCTCTAACCAACTGAGCTACAAGCCCTAACCATACCCTGCTGGTCTGCCGAGATCAGCGACCTTAGGGCACAGGTTGGTCATTCGCGAAGAAAGAGAAACGAAGGCGGCACGTCCCGCGCTGTATGCACGATGGTAAGATTGACTATCTTCCATCTTGTTCCAAGAGAACCGAAAGGCAGAGGCTCAACAAGTGAGCGTTTCCATTAGGGTTCTTCCTTAGAAAGGAGGTGATCCAGCCGCAGGTTCCCCTACGGCTACCTTGTTACGACTTCACCCCAGTCGCTGACCCTACCGTGGTCGCCTGCCTCCTTGCGGTTAGCACAGCGCCTTCGGGTAA
>Ga0209793_1000146_pt1 | contig 124341 bp, 128 predicted proteins | sample EBPBio122009_DNA_FD_185863 | JGI IMG/M metagenome (GOLD analysis project Ga0209793, IMG submission 185863) | Wastewater treatment Type I Accumulibacter community from EBPR Bioreactor in Madison, WI, USA - Reactor 1_2/2/2009_ DNA (SPAdes) (version 2) | ecosystem: Engineered > Bioreactor > EBPR...
GGCTACGGCCCCAACTGTCGCCAAGGTTAATGGCGTCGCTGTTACGGGTACGCCGGCTGCTGGACAGGTGCTCAAGGCCACAAGCGCTACGGCTGCTAGCTGGCAGGCGGACGCTGTGGGGACCGCCGCAACCTGGGGAAGTATCACTGGCAGTATCACGAGCCAAAGCGACCTTAACAACGCACTTGTTAACAAAGCAAGTGTCACCAGTTGGGCGTCAAAGGGCGACCTGATGTCGGCAAGCGCACCTGGCACCCTGGGGCGTATATCGGTCGGCACTGATGGCCAAGTGCTCACCGCTGATTCATCAACAACTTTGGGGCTCAAATGGGCAACTCCATCGGGATCAGGAAGTGTCACCTGGGGAGCGATCACTGGCACGCTTTCTAGCCAAAGCGACCTTAACGCCGCGCTCACAGGCAAAGTCGACAAGAGCGTCTGGACAACCAAGGGCGATATCCTGACAGCCTCGGCCGCCAATACACCTGCTCGTACCGCCGTCGGTACCGACGGACAAGTGCTAACCGCAGACTCACTCCAGGCTAACGGCGTACGATGGACAACGCCATTCACAGGGGTCGGTACTACCAAAGTAACCGTCGCCGCAACCGCTCCAGGCTCACCAGCGGTAGGCGACCTGTGGGTGGATATCAACTAGCATGGCTACTCAACACGTAAGCATCTGGCGGGATGAATATACAGACCTTTCGCATGTTTATAAACGTGCTCCCTCCGCAGACCCTACGGGTGTCATTACCTCTAACGGTACAGATCTCATCATCAACACGCTTGGTACGGGATCGGCTGGCGCAAACTATACAAGCAACGTCTACTTCTACGAGATGCGGGCGAGCACCAACGTCGACATATACCAGACCTCAAACAACTACTCTAGCGTGCAAATCTACGGCGGTACAGCCACCGTAGGGGGCAGCGGAGAAACCGCGCAGGCGCGAATGCAGTCGTTTACCGCGGTTTCTACGAATGTATATGGCGCTTCGTTCTATCTTGTAAAGTCGGGGACGCCGACTGACGATATTAAGGTCAGTCTTTGCGCGGACTCTGCGGGCACTACCGTACTCGCTACAAAGACGATTCCAAGTGCCAATCTCACTACGGCCGCGAGTAATTCATTTATCTTCGGAGATACTGCACTTACGGTAGGGACTATGTACTACCTGGTAATTGAGCGTACCGGCGCACGCGATAACACCAACTACTGGAGCGCGCAGTGCGACTCAAGTGCAAGTCAATATGCTGGTGGCGGTATCTGGACAAGGACAGATGGGACATGGACGGCATCCGGCACGGCAATAGATTTTGTATTCCGGGTATACGGACATGACACCTTTGATATGTCGGGGGGTCAGGAGTTGCTGTGGGAAGTAAATTCTGCTGCTTCGACTATCAACAGCGGCACGCTGATGTTCCCTACGATGGATATATTCGATAAGGTGAATGGCACCTATGCACTGACTTACTCATCGGGATTAAACTTTACGGCTGCGAAGACATTTTGGCGTGTTGCATTTCCTGCAGGCAAGCTAACTGTCTACTCTTCTGGTAACGGTACGACCTGGGCAACTGAATATACAGGTACAACCACATTTACTACCAACCAGCTTAAGTCGGTCTCGCCAGAATTTGGTATGACCTCGAGCAGTGGGTCGGTAGTGGCGCTTAAGTACTGGTCATATGGCGCCCAGCAGACTGTAGCCACCCAGGGTATCAAATACTGGAATGGTACTGCCTGGGCAGCCAGGCCGGTGAAGTACTGGGATGGCACCACCTGGGTGCAAAAACCCATGAAACATTGGGATGGCAGTCAGTGGGTGACGCCAACCTACTAAGGCAGTAGCTTGCTTCCTCTGTCATGTCGTGTAGAGCGGCTACATAGCCGCACCTACGCTAGTTAACGCTAATACCTGAAAGGTTCCCATCTATATGTATTCTCGACGATTGCGCACCGGCCGCCCTACGCCATCTGTGCTACCACCGCTTTCTATCCTGCGACAACGGGACTTAATTGACTCTTGCACCACTAGCCCAGGCTCCACTGCCGGTGCTGTTGACGCGGCGGTAGTAGGCGGCCCAGCAATTCGTTTTGATGCCGCAACTAATCTGACAAAGGTATACACGCGCGCCTTTGCGCAGCCGATTGACTTCACCAACAAACGCCTCGAGCTAGAGGTAATGGGGATTAATCGTAGTGCAACAAACTCTGTTACTATTTTGGTTAGCTCTGATGGGTTTGCTACTACAAGTATTGGTGGATTTATACAGCCGGTTAATGCCGAGAATGCCTGGAACGCTTCGGGTCAGTGGCAAACTGTAACGTTTGCTATGAACACCAACCAGACCGCGCCAGGCGGAAACTACCAAGCGATTTTTACCACACCCGCGAACCCGCCGGACTTCACAAAGATCACCCACTGGCGCATTAGCATTCGTGATATCTACGGAGATTCCCTGCCGCTCACCCAGGTGTGGGTACGTGCAGTCAATGCGATTGAGCTACCTCCCGAACCGATTATCTCGTTCCATTTTGACCGCCACACCGTAGACACGGTATACAACACCGCAGTACCAATCTTGCAAGCCAAAAACTGGCCCGCCACGATGATGCTTCGCGTGATGGCACTACAGAGTGGCGGCTACAGTATCACTGTACCACAGGCACTTGACCTCAAAAATAATTGGGGCTGGGACTATGGCTACTATGAATACTCGAGTTATCTAGAGAATGCCAACAACTATCAGAATTACACCACGCGTTCCCAGGCGCAGGCCGAACAGCTGATTAGCGATGGTATCGCACAGATGGACGCCTGGGGATTGCTTACCAACGGTATTCGCATCTGCGCCGGGCAAGACCGCAAGCTCTCTGATTCGTTTGGCCTCGCACTTCTCAAGCAATACTTTGATTATGTAAACGTACCGTGTTCGCTTGAATCATCAGCATATTGGCCCGCCGATAATGGTATGCGCGCCATCACCAGATACGTATTGGGCGGCGAACCCGTCGCGCAGGTATACGCTTCGATCGATCGAGCAGTCGCCAACAAAGAATGGATGGTGCTGAAATTCCATGATATCACCGATTCTGGTACGGGTATTCCCACGCCAATCGCTGACTTTCAGGCGATTGTGGACTACGTCGCTAGCAAAAACGTACGCGTGATGAGTACGAGCGCAGTGCTGTCGCTCGGAGGTACGGGCTATATGCCCGTGTCGTAGGAAAAGATCGTATGTCTATTGGCGCTATGCGACTAAAACGAGGCGGGCACGGGCTAGACGCGCAGGTCGCTTTTGCGCCCGCCTTTCACTGGGATGCATCGATATTAGAAGCCACTACACTCGTTGACTACAAGGTCGACAGCTGGACCGACAACATATCAAACATTGCGGCTGTGTTGCCAACGACGGCAATTGGGACGGTCGCTACCCCCAAGGCGCCACTGCTAGTAAAAAACATCTACACGAATCGCCAGGTGGTGAGGTTTTCGTCGTCAGCGCAGCTGCGCGCAGCAATCGTCACCGACGGACCTATGACGATGTTTGTGGTGGCTAAGCGTAACGTATCGAGTGATGTCTGTGCAGTGGTATCGACCGCCCCGGGCATCGGCGGTACCGGCCTGAGCCTGGAGTTGCAGCGCACGATAACAGCACCCACCCACAGCGTCACCTATGACGTGCAAGCGAATGGTGGGGCCGTAACAAACGTCTATGCAAACGGTCAGCCTGCGTCGGTAGGCGCATGGACTACTCCAGCTGATGACTTGGCGATTTATGAGATGTCGGCTATCGCACCGAGCAACTCGACAATCACGATAAATGGCTACCAGGATACTCTTTCGGGCGGATGTGATGTGGCGGAAATTATGGGATACAGCGGCACGCCCACCGTAAGCGAAGCAGCTGCAATTCGCGCTGGCCTGGCCGCAAAGTGGGGCATCAGCCTTGGCAGTACCTATACCTATGCACCTTCGGCCCCACAGTATCTTTGCACAACCCCACTTGAAACCGCCCTTAATCTCTACTGGTCGCGGCCGGTAGACCTCGTCGGTACATCGCCTGCGACGAACTATTCGTATGCTATCTACATTGACAATGCGCTAGTAGGGACGCTTGCGCCCGGCAGCTCAACCCCGCCTGCGACTAATTATGTAGTGACCGGCTTGACGCCCGGTACCTCGTACAATGTACAGGTTGCTACCGTGGTCAATGGCGTCGAAAGCGTGCGAGCGACCATCACTGCAACCACTGCGACAGCAGGAAGCCTGTACACCGGCACATCTACGGGCACAAACGGCGCCCGCTTATCTGAAATGTTTGGCGGTGACGGTAATGGCTCATGGGCGAACACTGCCATGCCCGCGACGACCACCAGTAGCCCTAACGAAACGCAAGCAGTTGCCGACATCGTTCAGTGTATCTATTCGTACGCAACTGGCACCGATGCTTCGCCATACGGCAAGGTGCTGGCGTGGCCAACGTTATCGTACAACACATGGTCGTCAAGTCTCAATGTTATCAACTCGGCAACTATCCCGCTCGTGTCGATTACGATGGTTGGCAGTTTCGTTAGTCAAGGCTGGGCGCAGTCGACCCGCGCCATGCTGCGTGCGGGCATTCCTATGCCTGCAGGGCTAGAACCCACTAACGATACCGACGGCACGATTCACCTGTACGACCCAGATTGGAAATGGCGCAACAACACTAGCGACTCACAGTATCATGGTCGTATCTGGGAGCTGTGGGGCGCCAAGAGCCCAATGCAAAACTACGGAGCGGGTGATCCCGCCCGCTGGACGGCGCTGCACGGAGGGCGATTCACCGGGGCTACCACCCGCAAAAGTGCTCGACCGCGCACACTTTCATCCAGCGTGTCAACGTATCCAAGCTATGGAGCACCGTCGGTGGTAGACAAAAACTTCCCTACCGCAACTACCTACTGGGGATTTGGGCCGGACGGCGTAGCAGAATACTCTACCTATATGTCCTCTGTATCGCACATCCCAATGAGCCACCATATCATTCGAAAAAGCGATCTACAAAATGGCGTTATTAAACACCCGATTGGCTTCTCACTGTATGGCATTTACCCGACCTCTAATAAAGGACCTAATGTCTGGCCGGCTAACGGCTACGATGCTGCATCGCGCACCTGGATGGGTCAGGGCAGCCGATTTCGACTACCAGCCAACTATGTCGGCGCTTACCCCAGCGGAATGCCGGTAGAATGGCAAGGGCTTTACGATATGTTCATTGCCTGTATGCGGGATTACGGCATGATGTTTGTGGACACGACTGGGTCATCATTTGGTATTCGCGGCGAACCGGGTTTGGGCGAGTTCCTTCCTGCAGGCTTTGATAGCCGACGTTTTATTCAGTATCTGCCCTGGAGCAATCTAAAGATGCTGTCGGTAGGAAGCGACGCCAATTATTATCCGTAACAGTATGGTATCAAGAGTGAATCACCTCTTGTGCTGCGATATGATAATCCGTGATTAGAGCATTGTATAGACAAGCGTCGCCGCAGGTTGCTCAAAATTATCGACAACGGCTGCAACCTTGTAGGTATAGGTCGCGCCATGTGTACGGTTATAGTCTATAAAGTACGTACCATACGTCCATGGAGCGCCGCCGCTCACGACACCGCCGTTACGATAGATGCGGTAGCCATTCAGCGTGCCCGTAATAGGGCTCGGGGCAGTCCACGTGAGGTTAATATTGGCACTGGAAGCGCTCGAGGTAGCAGCAAGATTCGTTGGCGCAGGGGCGGTACCTCCGAGCGCAAGGGCCTTGCAGTAGTATGAGGTCGCTCGCTCTGTGCCATTACTAATGGCACGAATGCTATATAGGTAGTATGTTCCATATGCGCTCGTGGTATCGGTATATGAGAAAGTTGATGCATCAAACGTAGCCAGCAGCGTACCGTTACGATACAGCTTGAATCCCGTAAGAGTATCCACATCCTTGAGCGGCAACTCCCATGTCAGTGATATCGTCGGTCCGCTTGCCGTAAAGGCCAGGTTTTGTGGCTCAGAGCCAATGTCATGACCGAGATTCCAGAGGCGCTGGCCCGCATCGCTGAGGTTGACATTGAGGCCACCGGTATAGAAACCTCCGCCACTGTTCTTGAGAGACATTTTGGTATTCATCGAACCATGCCACCAGAACACGCCAGTCTTCATAGTAGCCGCCGCCTCAAATGCCGATACCGCGCCGTTTTTGTTATTAATGAACGGCCCAGCATCCGCCTGTGTATTATCCCAGGTATAGCCCACCTCGCCAATCAGGAGTGGGACTTTAATCTTGTCATGGATAGAATCGACGTAGTTGATGTATTTGCTGACCGAAGTATACATATCATAACCACCGTAATTATGCATAGACAGAACGATATTATTGTAGCCACTAAATACCGCAGGCGCCATCGTAGGGTCGCTAGTAAGTTTAACGCCCGGCATGTCGGTTTGCGGACCGACATCTCCAGCACCCACCATTGCGTCAACGACGATGATATTATCTGGCGCGAGACTCCTCACGAGATTGAGGTGAAACGTGTGGAGGTCGACCCATGCTTGATTGTTCTGCCCAATTGGTTCATTGTCGAGGTTATACCAAACGTAAGCGTTGTCCTTGTACCGCACAGCACAATCCCGCCAAAATTGATTAACTTCTTCGATATATGGGCTCGCGAGACCTTCGGCGGCTTTAGCGGTCCCAGGAAACGATGTCTTGAGCTCGAAGAGGTCGTGATTATCAATGAGGACGACGATGCCTTTAGCGGTATATTCATTGACAATCCCGTCAATGATTTGGAAGACTTGATTGTACCCGCCTGTCGGGCTGCCGGTATAGGTAATCGATTGAGCAGGCAGTGTCCAGCTAATACCGGTATTTTGCACGACAAAGAGGCGGATTGCGTTCCAGCCCCACGCTTGCGCATCAGCAGAGTGGCCAGTAGCAGTTCCCTGTTGGTTGCCTCCTATCGTTGAACCAAGGTTGGCACCGATTGGAATAAATGTTTTGCCATTTGGATCGATGATACGACCATCGGTCGTCGTGTAAAATTTTCCAGTAACAGGATCTCCTACGGGTACAGGTGAGTGCTTTTTTGCAGCTTGTTGTAGTCGCTGTGATAACATATATCTTCTAGTATACCGTATTTATGGTTATGATTGAGGGTGACTTTTTGAATATTTTTTATAAAATATGCGAGCTTGTTTACAAAACAGAAACGCCTATGGTTAAATACTAGCAGCACTATAACTATTCACAAGTGAGGGGAAAACACACATGGCACGGCTACCTATACCAGGGCAAGATAATGGCACTTGGGGGCAGATTTTAAATGACTATCTGTCGCGAACACGCAATCGGAGCTTTCCTGAGCCGTAGACCACCACGCAAACACCCCTGTCAAAACAGGGGTGCTAACGTGGTGACCCTGATTGAGTCGAACTGGAACCTTATCTGTGAGGAAATACTACGCTGGGTAGAGATACTCCGGGGAGAACGGGGGTTATTACCTCTCCCTACGCAGTTATAAACCTAGTACCTTCACGAAGGTTGCTTACTATTTAGCTAAGTCCGAACATCGCTCTTTCGCATAGTCCCAGGACGAATAATCATATTCTTTCTCACCTATAATAAATGGGTCCTCGCCAAACATTTGGTACGAGGTATAAAGCTGACCAGCGGTCATGCCAGGCTCAAGTGCTGATTCCAAATACTCGTCTACAATAGCTTTGCACTTAGCCACAGCTTCATCATAGGTGGTGTATTCACCAGATTTATAGCGTTCGTTCTCGTCAGTAAAATGGAAGTTGTCATCTACCATTACGATGTATGTTTCTTTAGTCATAGTAGCTCCTTTCGAGCCGCCATGGTCCACGATAATCGTGCGCTGTCCTCTACTTATATTATAGCATTTCCGCCTCTGTTACGCTAGGATGTAGCCATGGTTGAACTAACAGACGAACAACTTAAAAAGTGGAAAGAAACCTTTGCTAAAGACAGTATCACATATAACACCGACAAGGAGTATCGAGAGGCTGTAATTAACCTTATTGGCTACTTTGATGTGCTAATACAAATGGATTTGGAGCAAAAAGCTACTTCAAAAGAGAGTTAATGGCCTTAAACAGGTTTTCAAATTTATCGAGGGTGTCAGCGTCAATCGACTTTTTGGGTAGCGGGTTGGCTGCTAGGTGACTAGCTACAAGATAGTGATTATACCCGTTCGTTGGTCGTAGGCTAATTTTCTTCGACTTCAGATATTGCTCAATGCGCTGTGTCATTCGGTCGCCCTTCGGCAGGTCTTTTGCTGTTATGGTAGTGCCCTTCAGCTGCTTGGCGTAGGCTGCATTGAATAGATTTAGGTACAGGTCTTCACTAAGCATATCTTCAACATCGCTGGGTTTGAGACTCGCTGGGTCACGGAACTGAGCGTAGTTCATCACCTGCTTGTCCTTAATGATTTTATTTTGAATAAGGCTTTCGAGCCGTTGGTCGCTACTGCCTTCATAATCGTGTACGACGGCCATCTCCAATTCATTGCCAGCCAGGAGGCTGACGAATGTAGCAATCTTATCAAGACCGCCCGTCGGGACAATTACAATACTCTCGTCGAGACTAGTGCGCCCATCTTGCTCTAATAATGCGGAAAAGTACTTCCAAAAAATCAAGTCAGCTGGCCCTTCAACAAGTACATTCTTTGCACCGATGAATAGGTTCTGGGCCAGTGAGTAACCTAACCCTGCTTGTAGCGGGAATAGGGTCCTTTTATCAGTGCTAGAAAGGCTGCCCGATACGACCGTCCCTTTGCTCTTAACATCCTCCACCGTGCGTACCTGGTGCAGCTTTTCACTATCAATCATAAATGGTGAGTGGGTAGTGTAAAGTATCTGATGTTCTTTGGAAAGGTCATCAATATAGTGCAGGAAGTCTGCTTGCGCCAAGCCGTGCAAGCTTAAGCCAGGCTCATCCAGTAGCAATACCAGCTCTTTATCGGTACCGATGCGATTTCGGACGCTATTAAACCAGACAATAAAGCTGAAGAACCACACGAATCCCTTGCTTCGCTGGTCGAATGGAACAGATACACCGTGTTCAAGATTCTTGACACGTATATATAGATTCGCACCATTATTAAAAGGTGCTTCTTCATTAGGGTCTGTCTTTACGTCAAACTCTACCTGAAGCTGACTGTTCTGCTTCCAGTAGTTGAATACCTTGTTACTGATGTCTAGCGAGACCGCCTCAAGTTCGGCTTTAATTTCTTCGTAGCTATCAGGGTTTTCCAGCTCCTCAGTGGTGATATTTGCCATTTCCAACAGTCCTAGAGCAGTTTTTAGCCCTTGGTCAGTTGTGCCGTTGGCTTTCGCTTCACGAAGGTGCGGTATGTTAATTTTTCCAGGTAGGATGTTGTAATCACTGAAGTAAAGGAACTTAGGAACGTTATTCAGAATGTAGTGGCGGTAGATATAGTTACCCAGGCGAGTGTGGTTCCATGTACTGTTAGATACCTTGTACTTTGTACTGAGGTCATCGAAGAATGTCTTGTCATCACCAGTCAGCGTCTCACCTTCTAGGGTTTCGAGAATCTCATGGATTGTGGTCGCACTGGCGATTTTAGAGCGAACACCTTCGCTTATAGTAGCAGCGGAAACGAGCCGTTTTACGAATGCGCCTTCCTTGGCGGGTACGACGACGGTTGAGGAGTTATCGATATGATGCGTTACTTTGTAGATGTTACTGCTAAGAACATCCTTACCAAGTTCGGCTTCAATGGCTGCTACATCTTCATCGCTAAGCTCATAGGAGAGTACGGCAACGGTTGAAGATACCTTCTTGTCGGCACGGCGTTTGTACGTCAGCCAATCTTTACGAGGATAATCAAAAACCTCGTTATATTCTTCATCGTCAAGCACCGACTCCGCTTTATAGAGTGACTCTAGAAAAGCCGACTTACCAGCTTCATTGACTCCGACCAACACAGTTACATTTTCATCTATATCAACAGGGGTACTATCCTCGATTGATTTGTATTTTGTGATATGTGCCTTCGTCAGTTTCATGGTCTGTTTTTCCCTCCGAGCGTTATGTCTATTCCTAGCATACTCTTTTGAATAAGCATTGACAACGGGCTATTTTGGTTTTCTTAAATGCTAGTGCTTATTATTCAAAGTGACTTTTGCCATCCGAGAAACCATTGAACCGACCTTTACGTATTCTGATTTCAACCATAGTAGGATTCCACTCTGAGACCAAGACAGATTCACCTTCACCCTCCATGACACTTCTGCCGTAGAACGTACCATTTGGAATAATGGAATTTGCAATCGGGCGGTACTTTTCAAAAAGACGACGTTCACAGAACTCAAGTAGGTCGTTGCTTATGTCATCCTCGATAGGTAGCAGCACTCTCCACTCGATTTGGTCGCTGAAAAAATGTAGATATTGAGTGAGGAGTGGCTGCCTATGAATCGGGCGTAGCTTTTTCCAAAAACGAGCGTGTTCACGCCAGCGGGTGCTAATCAAGGTGCGTGATTTGCCAATATAGATACACTCACCAGACTTTCTATTAAACGCCCCGTATATGCCACTACACCGCCCTTGCCGTACGTCATCATTCTTCAGCAAGTCGGTGGCGTTCCCAAGAAGGTATTCATAATCAGCTTGTGCTGCTTTTTCATCGATAGTCTTTTCTGCGGTAGCCGATTTTTGTGGCATATCAACTTCATTGACCGCATGCAACTGTATGAGCTTCTCAGAGAGGGCTTCGAGCTGTGGTGGTTTCATGAGAGCGTAATCGCCCCATTTATTCTGTCTACCTGTCGTAAGGTTATCGACAATAACGTAACGGTTATACCTGCCATTGTCATGGATTTCTTTAATAATACCTTCTCGCAGCGTCTTAGCAACTATCTGTTTATTTTGCCACTTTAAGCTGTAATTATAGACTTTATCGCCGACTTTTAATGACCTGAACCATTTATCAGTCATTTGTTCTACTAGTACAGTTAGCTTTTCAGAGTCCATAGGGGGTCGTCCTGAAAACCTTACTTTTTCTTATTCTTTTCCATCTCATTACGTACTATCACCGCAACGAGCGAGGTTATGATAGCTGTAACAGGAAAGGCACTCCAAAACTTATTCCACTTCTGGTCGCTCGTCGCTTCGTATCCGTCATCCGCATACTCGTTACAGTAGCTTCCTCTATTATCCGTTTCTGACTCTACGCATGAGGGCTTTCCGAGATTGAGGGCAAGATAACCACTAATCGCTATAGCTACAGCCAAGCCTACAAGAATAAAAGGTAGCAACTTTCCTTTATCAGCTTCTTTTTTAATCCACTCCCAGCCAAACATTCCAACCGCCACTACAATGCACACTACGACACCTATGCCAATTCCCCATAAGAAACCTGACAAAGGATTTGGATTTTTACCCACCAGTCCCAACAATCCGCCTAAGACACCAAACATAAATACGGGAATCAGCATGAGGAAGGCGTAGGGCGACTTTGGTGTGTCTTTATCCTGCTTGGAAGAAGTCATGCTAAGAGCCTCGGTTTAATAGTTTAGCTTTTTCACTATCAAATTCCGCTTGAGTGAGCAGCCCCTGGTCTTTCAAACTAGCAAGCTTAGTGAGTCCGTCTGCTATATTGCTCTGGCCTTGCTGCTGTGGAGCCTGGCTAGATGTGCTAGCTTGTTTAACGGCCGATATGACCTTGGCCAACTTCGCCCGTAACCCCATAGGGGCTTTATTATCAACGAACAATATAACTTCCTGACCATCAGTGAGTTCGAGAGTGATGTATGATTCCTGGTCTTTGCTTTTCTTCTTAAGGGCAAAGGCGAAGATACCTACAGCGAGTAGGCGTGTAACCGTTACTCGTCGGTTCACTTCGTCTTTTCCTTCTATAGCAACATCTTTGATTTGCGTATTAGGTATAGTGAACTTAGTACTCATGACGGCACTAAATTCTGTTTGTTTTTCGTAGAAGGTAAGGATTCCTTTTGCCTTACGACTATCGCCGTAACCCCCCATATACTCTACGGGTAAAGCTCCTAACCTAGCACCCCGTGTATCCTTAAGTTCAGCGGACTTCTGCTGCTGTTCTTCGTAGCTTTTCTGTATGGCTTTGCCAGCCTTGTCGCCTGCGTCTTTTACCTTATCGAAAAATGACATGCCCGCTCCTTTGTATTATTTCTTACTGTTCGCTTGTTCATAACTATATAACATTTACATCCGTCTCCGCTATTAGTACGTAATGAAGTCGATTACCTGCATACCCGTTCCACCAGTAGTACACTCCATCGTACCTAGGGGCTTTTCTGGCCTAAAAGCACCCTGGCTATCTGCAATCTTCGCCTTGATGAGCAACGTGCCGTCTGGTTGCTTGCGCCTAATACTTGCCTGGTCGTAGTGCATATTTACATCCTTCACGCCAAAGTAAGATTCGGCGTATTCCTGGCAAGTAACCTCGGCTTCAAATAACACATCTTCGTCGGGATTGGATGAGAGGGTCGTAGCGTTGGTTTGCTTTTCTTGTTCCGCCTTCTTCGCAGCTTCCGCTGCTTTCTTATCTTCCTCAGCTTTTTTAGCAGCGTCTTCTTGAGCCTGTTTGTCTGCTGCTTCCTGGGCTTTACGTTTTGCTTCGGCTATTTTCCAGTCGTTATAAATCTGCTTGACCTGCGCAATGTCTTTCTCTGAAAGATTGTAATGAACGTGAACCTTCTTTTCGCTAACAGTCTCTTTCAATACCTTATTACGGAGCGTGATTGTCTCCTCGGTATCAATGCCCTTAGAGAGCGAGTCAACGTTGATGTCTTGCAGAGTATAAAACACGTAGCCAAAGATTGACTTGGAGAATTGGTTACCATTCGTTGAACTATATTCAAGCTCTACAGTACTGTAATTTGAGAATTCACCCTTTAGCGTGCGCTCCTGACAACTCATTTGCTGGGTCTGGGTACTATAGGTCGGATTGCAATCAAACGTTACGGAATCGTCAGTCTTTATGTAATAGTCACGTCCTTTCTCTAATTGCACCCGAACAGCCTGAACAGTGAACGGCGTAATGATTAAAAGTGTGAGGAGCGGAACTATGACTTTCTTGTGTTGCTTGAAGAACTTCGTGCCAATAATTTTGCGAACACCCCAAATGACGGCAGCGAGTACTCCTACCCACCAGAAAAGTATTACAAGAGCTAGTTTTGTATTGCCAGGCAGGCTTGTGAATTTTTCTTTAAGCTGGGTCTTCATATAGTCTCCGCTAGATTTGATTACGGCAAACTAAAAAGCTCGCCACGAGCGGTAACCTTTCGGCCACCCAATGCGGTTTCCCACATCGACAACGGAAAGAAGTACTCATGACGAGCTGTTTCTTTCCGTTGATTTGATTGCTCATACCTTCCCGAAAACGGGTGGCTCTAGAGCTTAGGTAGCCGAAACTACTTGTAACTGATTATACAACAGTACTGCACACAAACAGATACGAGCAGTTGTTTTACGCAAAAATCACTCGCACGAGACGAGTATTTGTACTCTACGAGATTCCGTAGGGCTTAGGAAGCTTCTGAGTGACCTCTGCGGGCATTTTTACTGTATCCAATTCGGCCATGAGTGCTACGAGAATGTCGTACGGAATACCACCACCCATATTGTAGTCTCGCAGATTCGGCAAAGTATCATGCGCCCATTCAGGGTGACCACCCATGTGGCTGAGGTGCTTACTTACAATATCTTTCGTGAGCGGGTGCGTTGCTAGAAACGAAAGTGTAAAGCTATTGGAGGTTGTCTTTTTAGTACTCATCTGCCGTCCATTTTACAGGGTGCCGTGCGATTACTAAAAACTCAATATCAGTGAGGAACAGTGAGGTTTTTACGTTTTTGATGAATTTCTATTATCAATAAAAACTATCTTTACCATCAAATCTTGAAAAATGCCAACCGTAAGCGTATAATGTAAACAGTCTATTTAACACTCTTACAATGGTAGCGAAGATATAGGCCAAATAGGCTTTAATACTAGCCCAGTGCTAGAATGGTCAGCTTACTCCTACTACTAATCTGTCCATAACCGAAGATGTATCGGTCTGTTCGCTATGGCTGAGAGAGTGGTAAGCACAAGTGCAACCAGAGTTAATAATCAGCGTCCAAGAGATGAGTAAGCTCCTCGGTGCCGATGGAAAAGGCATGTCAGATGACCAAATCGAACACCTCATCATGACCCTAACAGAGAGTAGCAGTATATTACTCAATCAAAAAAGTTCCAAAAATAGCGTGGGTAAGCTAGACTATAAGCATGAGTGATAATGACAAAATCACACGATATGCAGTAGCGTATATTCGTATATCTGACCGCAAACAAATAGAGGGTGAAAGTCCTGTCACCCAACGAAAAGCAATCGAGCAGTATGCCAAGGAGAACAACATACAGGTTCTTGAGTGGTTCTTTGATGAAGCAAAATCGGGCAAAAACGCCGAACGTGTAGAGTTGCAGAATCTATTGAAGTTTGCAATAAAAAATGCCAAAAAGATAGATTTGGTCTTAGTTTATAAACTGAATCGTGGCTCTAGAGACGCTATGTCCTACTACTCTCAAGTTAAGGGTGTCCTTGCTGGTAAAGGCATAGGCATAAGGTCGGCAAGTGAGCCAATGGTTGACGATTCACCTATCGGTCGTTACCTAGAAGGTGTAATCGTATTAAATGGACAGCTCGATAATGAAATTAAAGGCTCTACCACCACCGATAATATGCGAGGACTTGCGTTGCAAGGTTATTGGCAGCATGGCCCACTCCTGGGTTACGAAAAACACAAAGTCTTTAACGAACTTGGCAAGCCTCGTCCCAGCCTCAAGCCTGACGCAACGGCACCATTGATTGTAAAGCTATTGGAGCGGTTCAGTGAGGGCGACATTAACGCCATGCAGTTGCTTCAATACGCACATGAATTAAAGATAAAAACAAAACCCTATACCAAAAAAGATGGTACCAGAGTTCCGCCCAAACTAATTGGCAAGAATGCTATTTACGAGATAATAAAGCGTCCTGAATATGCTGGGTATGTTCACGATAAGTTTACAAACTATGAACTTGTTGAGGGCAAACACGAGCCACTTATCAGTAAAAAGCTTTATTGGCACAACCAGAAGTTGCTCAATAAAAAGGTGAAGGTCAAAGAAACTTACTCGAAGCATAACCCTACCTACCCTCTTAAAGAAGTATTGCTCTGTATTGGCTGTCATAAACCACTCTACGGCTCAGCTCCTAAGACTGGCGGTGGTAAGAGTAACTCGGCCCGTTACCATTGCTATCGCAAAGGTTGCGAGGGTGTTCAGAAGCGTTCTTTGGGTATCGGTGAGTCACATGAGGCATGGTTGTCTATGTTGCGACACATTCAACCCACAGACGGCTTCCTGCGGGGTTACAAGGAGATTTTGATACGCCAAGCTGCCAAAGAAAATGGTCGGGTTAATGATAAGGTTAAAGCTCAACGAGAAATCCTAGACGATATTGCCGAAACTCGCTTAAACGCCATTGAGGATAGACTGCTCGCAAAGGATGAGAAGCGTAAAGAAGAACTATCAGAACTGATTGAACGGTTGGACAATCGTAAGCTGGACGCTAAAGAAAAATTAGAGGAGCTACAAGAACAACAAACCGTACAAGAAGCGAAGATTAGCTATGCCATCAATTACATGCATGACATTGCCAAACAATGGCTAGACGCTGACTATGACCTACGGGTAAGGTTCCAAACCATGTTATTCCCAAGGGGTACAACCTTCGATATGACTACTAAGGAGTTTGGAACCGACAAAATTAGCCCACTTTACAGATACATAACTACAAAAGAAGACCTTCCTGAACCAGAAAAGTCTTCTTTGGTGACCCATGTTGACCAGACATGGAAACCTTTACTTGAGAGTATGGAGCGGATTGACGCAGCAGTTGAGGAACTAGTGCAAGAGGTGGAGGAGTAACATGTCGCGATATTCACGAACTCAGAGTGATAACGCATCGTTCGCCATCGTTGTTCTCGTAAGCGCTGCTGCCTGGACGCACAAGGCAGAACTAGTGCACATAGCCTACATAGCCTTCGGTGTGATGTGCTGCTTACTACTCCTCAAGTTGTTTTGGAAGCTCCTAGGTCACGGTCGCTTTGCACGGTTAAAGAACATCGACGCTATGGACGGCTTGGAGTTTGAGTACTACGTCGTAGAGCTGTTGCAGAGAAATGGCTTTAACAATGTCTCATTAACAGAAAAATATGATTTCGGAGTGGATATTATCGCCGAGAAGGATGGGATACGTTGGGGTATCCAGGCTAAACGTTACTCTGGGCCCGTCGGTGCAAATGCCATTCGTCAGGTTGTTGCCGGACTAAGGCTTTACGGATGCGACAAGGCAATGGTTGTCACTAATAGCACCTTCAGCACATTCGCCAAGAAATTAGCTTCTGGGAATGACTGTGTTCTCATTGATCGTGTTAAGTTAAGACGGCTAGAGCAATCCTCAAACAGTAACAGAGGTGCTATACTATGAACATGACTGGATATGTACCAACAGATGAAGATGTTGCTGCCATGGTGCGCGAGCTTGAGAAAAGTAATCCCGAGAATGCTAACCCCAAATACGCTCGCCAAATGCTCATTCGAATGAAGCTCATGTACCGTGAGCTTGGTCGCATTGACGAAGAACTACTCCACAAAGAAATGGAATCGTTCAAGACTGAGTCGACCGAAAACGATAACCACTAACAAGCCTCCTAGTTTCTGGTGTCAGTTTGGTGCAGCACAGTTGCTCAAAGTATAACCGTGTTACGGAGTTATTAAGTGCAGTTAGAGTCTGATTTATGGAAGCATTACTGTTGAAAGTATAGCTATGTTGGTGGGTCGTGGTTGAGAAGATATGGAACTTTTTTGCTGCCACCCATGCAACCAAACTATCACCGATTTATAAAGAAGCCCCACAATACGAGGTTAGGGATATAATAAGGCCATGAACATAAAGAAGAAGTCTAGTCCTGATGACGCACGAAAAGCCGCCGACGCCGGTACTGTAGCAGTAACTGGGTTTGCAAGTATGGTACACCCTCTATTGGGTGTTGCTGTTGGCATGGCTGTGGCACTCTTTGGCCCTGCAATTGAAAGGCGGCAAGGCCGGGCGAAAGAGCTAATCCAGTACGTTCACGATAATATCTCGGAGTTTACCCCTGCGATACTGAGCGATGAGGTGTTCCAAGACGGCTTTGTGCTCCTTATGGAAAAGTACATTAGGGAGCGAAATGACGATAAACGAGTAATACTACAAAAGGTTCTTCGTGGCTACATTCAAGCTCCAAATCTACTAGATTACCCCTTGGAAGAAATGGCAGACCTAGTGAGCCGAATCCGTATGTCTGATGTAGGCGTACTCCGCAAGGCATTACAGGAAGAGGTGGTGAGGGGTATTTTTAGTCCTGATTCCGACCCTCTCATGTTTAACCCCAATGGGTCATTCTTGCTAAGTGAAGATCCAAACGCAGTAAGCCGGTTGATATACTTCGGTTTGTTACATGAAGACAGAGTTAAGAATGGTCCGCGGGTAAAGGAGTATGACGAAAAGAACTTTTTGCATGTCTGGATATCTCCGGCTGGCAGAGCCTTTGCTACCTATATTAATCAGTAGTCAGGTTGCCTCTATCTGTAGGGTCGCCTAAGCGGTATAATTGTAAATATGCAAGATTATGTGGTAATTGATTATGCTTAACGGTCGTGCGCACTACACGATGTTTGATGAGCTTGGGGACACTGGCCTCGTGGATATGGTGAACCTTATATGCCGCGAAGAGTACGGTGAAACCGGCCTTGTACCATACCCCGCCAAAGGTAAAGACAAAGGTATAGATAGTAAGCACGTTGCAGCCGAGGCGGGTAAGCCATACGTGCAATGCAAATGGCGTGAGGTTGCTTCTTATGATGACAGGCCTCTACGCACCTCTATGCTCAAGACTTTGGGTACGGAGCTGGCCAAAGCCCGTAGCGAGGGTCGGACCGGCAAGGTTATCTTTGTAAGCAATGTCCGTCGCACGGCCGGCGACATAGCGACCGCCGAAGGAATAATGGGTGAATATACTGAGTTTGACGTTGAGTATTGGGATTTTGCCAAGCTAAACCATTTTATGAACGTTTACGATGTTATACAAGAGAAGATGATACCTACTTACAGCACACGGGAACTACGAAAAAGGCAAACCGAACAAGATAAGCGCGACGCCGAGCAGGCGATAAAGGCCAAGGAGCTGTTGCGCGGCTCACCTGATTTTCAGGCTGCTGCCCTCAAATTAAAACGCCTGCACATTGACTGGGCGCTGCTTGCCGACCAATATCTAGGCTTTCTTTACCTGATTGAACCAATCTACGTGGACGACCAAGACCACGTACGTGAGGTGGTACGCGATCTGTTCGCCATTGATGGGCCTACGGAACAGAAAGTTATTGAGCGGCTCAAAAAAGATTGCCGCATTGATGTTACTGGTAACGTAATAACTGTTGCCGATGCCACGGCAGCCGCTCAGGCAACCGCCCAAGTCGTACAGCACCTGGGTCCTGACCTAGAAAAAATTATAACCTTAATACAGGGAGCATAAGCATGAAGCGTGATATTTACTCAAAGCTAATGAAACTTCAATCGGCCGAAGCTGATGCCCTATTGGAGAGCAAGTTTAGCGAACTTGACGCCATTATCCGTGCTGCTAAGGATAACGATACTATATACAAGCAACTTGAGGCGTTAGAGCAGTTTATTTATAAAGTTAGTGATAAGACGTTTACTCTCGCTACATACCTGTTAGACATGGAGCCTATCCCCCCAAAGACCTACAAAACGCAGTTTGGACCTTATGATGGTAAAGAGCATGAGGACATAGTTAAAAAAATACTAGAACTGCTTAATAAAATTAGATACTACCAAACTCGAGAGATTATCTCAGTATATTTCGACCTGTACAGTAAGGGTGCTAAAAAAGAGCTTGAGGACAAAATTAGAGATATTGCTCAATACAATCTAGATGCCCTAAATCAAATAGGCTATAGTGCGCAACTCCATATTGTTGATTTCTTGAACACACATAAACCGCAAGACGAAGTGTATCTAGACTTTTTCGTAGAGGTTGCGCAGTACCTTGTTAGTGCCGAGGGCGAAGCGCACAACATGAAAGACGAAAATACACTGGTGTTTGGCTACGCTCCACTTCCGTACAATAAGGATATTGAGCACATTAGAAGCTGGTTACTTGACGAGTTTGATAAGCTACTTACAAAGCCCAAGGTTGATTTAGAAAGAAAGCTAAAACTAGTTGATTTGCTCAACTCTCTTACTTATGGCCCGCACCGTGGCAAGTCAAGCAAAGAACTCGATGAGCTTATTGAGAGCAATGCAAAGAGAGTAATAACTATCTACAAGGGGCTTATAGGCGCTAAAACTAACACCGATCTTGTGCTACCTTTGGCCTTAGAGATAGAGGAAAAGCTGATTTTTATTGAACGAGGTACTAAGAGTAAAACCCTACTGAAAGGAATTGAGGGCTTGTTTAAGCAATTAAACAATAATTATTTTTACTCAATATACAGAGTGCTTGTTGGTGCAAAGCTAGACTTTCTTAGCCGAAAGAACGAAACGTATGAAGAGGCTCACGCGGCAAATGAAAAAGAACGCAGCGAGCTTATTAAAAGACTGACTAATAAGGATAGTGATATTGTTGGTGTGCTTGAGGAGGTTGCAAAATACTGGGGCAAAGTTGATGCTTGGAAGCTTAATTCCTACGGCAGCTTCCTATCTGCCTTAGCTAAAGAAAAACCAAAAGTAGCCTACGAGATTTTGGAGCGTTCAAGTAAAAACAACACTCAGATTATGAAGTTTGCCGGCGACTTTATACTTGGTTTTAGAAATGGAAATGCTGCTGAGGAATACGAAAAAGCCATTGAGCTAGTAGTTGAAGGAAAGCACCGAGAAGCAGTACGCCTTATTTGCCTAGCAATGACCATTGGAGAACTTACTGATAATGACGTTGCTATGGCAACTGAGATATTGCGCCATAAAGCTAGATTTAGCTTTCTCAAACCAGAGAACGGACCAAGTTATACCCACTTTTTAATGGAAGTATTTATAAAACTGCTACCCCAAAAAAAAGTCTTATATGATGTCTTGTTTATTGAGTTACTTAATAACTACGATAAAGACCTGAACAGCTTTGACATTGCGACCGTACAACACAAGACTGACTTTAATAATGTGAGCGATACGGTAAGAGAATGTATAGTAGAAAAACTCTTAACTACCGGCGATATTTCCTACCATCACCAAGAGCTACTATTAAGCCTGTATAGTACCGCAGAGCAAATTGTGGCTTTCTTCATCGAGCGCATTAAAGTAAGAGAACGCAACCCCGAGCTGAAACGGCGAGAATATGACGCTGTACCTTACCACCTAAACGACGACCTTAAAAACGCAATTAAGGGCGATAAAGACTACGCTGATATTTTTAAAAACTCGCTCGCTAGCTTTACCCCAAAATGGTCAATATATAACTCTGAGCTCGCGGAATTTTTTAAGAGGGTTGGCGGGTATAAAAAAGCGATAATAGAACTTTTAAATGACACGAATAAAAATAGTTTGAAGCAAGTGATGGGCTTCTTTGATGGCATTGCCACTGAGCCAATTGACCTTGATATTGCCATTGAGATAGTTAAGCAAACGGATGATAAAAAGGTTTGGAGCTCAGTGAGGTCACATATTTGGACTACTGGCATGGTATCAGGAGAGTATGGGCTCGCTAATGAGCACCAGCGAAAACACGACTACCTTAAAGAGCACTACACAAAAAGTACCGATAAACGAGTGCTTGCATTTGTAAAGGAAACTCTTAACTGGCTTGAGGTACAGGTTAAAGCAGAGCGGCAAAGGACTGATGAGGAATTAAGACTTAGAAAGGTAGACTTCGAACATTAATAGTTTGTCATTTGGTTGAAACAATAATTTCAATCAAGAAAACGGTACATTTTGTCCCGTCAGGCCTACTTCACCGATTGTAGGTTGAAACCGTTGACCCGATCAACAAACAAAAAACTCCCGATCAAGGGAGCTTTTCTGGGTGTCAATTTGGTACGGGTGCGATTGCTAAAACCCGACGATATCGGTAATCGATATGTTGAGTGCTTTTGCAATCTTATAGAGAGTTTTTAGTGATGGCGTACCATCACCTCGCTCGATTTTTGCATAGTAGTTTGGGTCTAGTTCGGCCATCTTAGCTAGTTCCTTTTGGGTATAGCGAAGGCTCTTTCGCAGTCTCGAAAGATTTTCGGGGATTTTACTTGAGGAAATATGTTTGCTCACGGATTTATGATAGCACATCATCCCTTGCGCATATAACGTTACATGATGTCATATGAATATGCTTGCGGTTTTACGCTAGGGCTTGCGAAGTACAAATAACTCATTAAGTCCGATATCTAGCGTTTGGTCATCGAGTGCAGCAACTAAATCGCTGTACTTCGGCACCCTGTCGAACAAAAGCCCAAAGAAATTTGCTTGTTGAGCAGGATCGGCTTGGTGCAATATGAGCATGTCTGGTCGCTTGATAAGCTTTTTGGAGGTTCGAGTTATCCTGTCGCTACTACTATCATTTTTGGCAACCCTTTCATCTTGCTCGCTCCCGAGGTTCTTCATTCGTGATTCGATCCGCATGAGGTCGTCCTCGAGATATCTCACGGTAACTTCCGAACTTAGGAATTTAATCTTTTCAGCTACCATTTCTGCCTGTAGCTTTAGCTCATTGATTTTTAACTTAACTACCCCCTGATCTCGGTGTGATTCTGCCCGCCGCTTTCCCCATAATTTCAATACTGCGTCTACGAGGTAGGCTTCATACTCAGGTTTTATGTGTACTAGTTTTATAAATTCTTCAATGGTATTATCAAATTTCTCTTTAGGCTCCCTGAAGTAGTGATAGCGATAACTAATATTTAAGCTTCTTCGTCTATCACAGTGATAAGCTGGATACCTCTTGCCATATCTATTTCTAGCAGCACTACCGAGCAAGAATGAGCCGCAAATAGGGCACGCTACTACCTTTTTGTACGGATACATCGGATTAAATGTACGTTTTGGTACCCGTGTTTCCATTTTGTTTTCTTCTATGCGAATATTGTCTCCATTCTCAACAATCGTAATGCGACCTTGGTTCACCTTATTAAAGACATCAATGGACACGAGCCCAGCGAACTTGCACCGTACCGCTTGTCCCATGAGCCAACGTTCTGTATTAATACCAGCGTAAGCTGGATTACGAAGATAGGTATGAAGAGTTTTTATGATGAGCTGTTTCCCACCCATTTTTGCAACAATCCTAGTCTTGTCTTGTGCGTGACGTAAAAATTTAACTGGCGTACGAAAACCGAGTTTATTAATCTCACGTACAATTGCATGATCGTCAAGCGTCCCCCTACAGCGCAATTCGAACATTTTTATGATCCACTGACTTTCTTCTGGGTGTGGCTCCAATATCGATCGGTTGCCGTTAACGGTCTCGACGTGAACGTTCACATACCCTAACGGTGCTCGTCGCACCCAGTAGCCAAGCCTGGCGTAGCGGATCTGCGATCCTATCATACGCGTCATGATGTCTCTTTTTTCATCACTCGCGCGCTCAGCCTCAAGTATCTCTGAGTTTTTAGTCGGATCATACACACTCCATTTGTAGCTAATCCCAAGATGTTCGAGCGTATTCACTTTTTGCGCTCCAATAATCCCATGGATATCTGTCAGGTGAACATTTGCATTATCAAGCTGCATCTTGAGCTGGCTGTATGAATATGAACCACCACGAGTAAATCTATCGATAGACTTTACGATAAAAAGGTCAATGTTATGTTTTGGGTTTTTGCAGTAATCTATCGCTTCCTGCATAGGCTGCTGCTCTTTGCTAGCAGATTCTAGGAATAGAAAGAGCTTTTTAATCTTTATACCCCGGCTTTGCGCAAAACGTTCGATCTGTTCTTTCTGCGCTTCGGGCGAATCACCTTGCGTCCCTTGCTTAGTCGTAGAGACCCGGATTGCCGCGACGGCGTTCTGAATATGCTGCTTATACTCCATGTGCTAACCTCTCTCTTTACTAGATTTAGCCTTCTCGACCAACTTTTTCTCTAATAATATCTTGTCCAGAATGACGTTGGCTAAAAGCTCAATTCGTTCTTGGGTGGATAGTGTTAGTGTTTTAGGTGGCCCTGAACTCTCTTTGCTCACTTGTTTTGGAATACCCATATGCCTCCAATCACTTAGATGTCCTACCTTATTAGCGTAGAACAACAAACCGATAATTAAAACGAGGCACAAATAAACTGTATTGCGCCCCTGTAGCACATCTGTTACTGTTGGAATAATGGATAATATAGTGAAGCTGTTTGGTGATAATCCAACCGCAATCGCCATAAACTCCTCTCTTATGGCACTGGTTGTGTACTGGTTGTGGCGCATGCTACTCCGTCCGCTATTCATTATCGTCAGGAATCTTTGGATGTTGCACACTAAAAGGGATATCGCAGTGCTTGAGATAACACCGCCAAAGCAATCGGCCGCTCAACCGCTCAACACGCAAAGTCTGTTTGCCGTATTGCAGCAGCAATTTGGGCAGCATAGCCCGGTTTCCTTTGAAATTATCGGCAGTAAGAAAAACGGAATTAGATATCGTGTTATTGCCCCGCGACAATCCCTGCCGAGCATACAGAAACAGTTTGCATCATATATGCCGGAATTGAAGTTCAAGGAATTCGATACGCCTATGGTATTACCAGATGGTACACGTATTTTTAGCATCAGACAGTCTCGTCACTTTGCATATCCGCTCAAAGCTCATGAGGATTTAGACATGTCCGACCCCATTGCATTCATCGCAGGTTCAATGACACGCTTGCAGGGTAACGAAGAGGTCGCTTTGCAGCTCGTCGTGCGACGTTATAGCGCTCGGAAAGCTCGGCGTATCTATAACAAACTACTCGGCAGGGGCAAGGTAATGATTGATGGCAAGCTACGCTACTACCTACTGGCGTACAGCTGGGTGTGGGTACCCGCTGTCCTAGTTGGTTTACTCACTCATCAGTGGCAGATTGGTTTTGCGGTTGCGTTGGTACTATGGGTGCCAAGTCTTTTTGTTGAACGTACCGAACGAGAATTAACGCACCTCGAGGAGCAGCTGTACGAAAACATTGCCGCAAAGCTCGAACAGCCACTACTACAAACCGACATCCGGTTCGGTGTCTATTCACCCGACCGTGCGGCAACACTTACGAACGATTTCATATCTTCGCTCGAGACGCTCAATACTGAAGGCTTTCAACGCCTAAAACTTTCAAGGTCGTTACGCTATCAGCATTACCGAAGCATACTGTTTGGTCGTCGGCTTGGCTCTGTCTTGCCGTTCAGCTCGTCTGTGCTGAGTACGTCTGAGCTAGCCGCCCTATTTCACTTTCCGCAGGGCATCATACGTACAGAGGGCATGGTACATACGCACAGCAGGGTATTACCCGCGCCAGTTAGCCTACATGGTAACCCCAACCTTGATGTTGTCATCGGCGTCAACAAATATCATGGCTCTGAAACACCAGTAGGTCTGACGGAAGCCGAACGTGAACGACACATGTTTGTCGTTGGCGGTACTGGTAGCGGTAAGACAACCATGCTCAAATACCAGATTATACAAGACATACGGAACGGCAAGGGTATTGCTATTATCGACCCACACGGCGACCTTGCAGAAGAATTGCTCGAACATATCCCAGAAGAACGCAAACAAGATCTCATTTACCTCAACCCGGACAACCTTGATCACCCCATCGGAGTAAACCTGCTTGAGCTACCGGAAGGCTTAACGGGCAATGATTTACTCCGTGAAAAAGACCGCATTACCGAGTCGGTTGTATCTGTTATGCGCAAGATATTCTCCGAGGATGATAGCGGCGGTCACCGTATCGAGTACATACTGCGTAACGCAGTCCAGACGGCGCTCACACTTGAAAAGCCAACCCTATTCACTATCTTTCGCTTACTCAATGACGGTAAGTTTGCGAAAGATGCCATCAAAAATCTCGAAGATGAAGACCTTAAGGCATTTTGGAAAAATGAGCTTGGCAAAGCCGGTAGTATGCAGAAGGTTAAGATGGCTGCCGGTATTACGGCAAAGATTGGCCGTTTCCTCTTTTCTGCTAGCGCCCGGGCGATGCTAGAACAAGAGAAATCTACTATCAACTTCGATGAAATACTAAATGGTAAGATTTTCATCTGTAATTTTTCAAAGGGTCGTCTCGGCGAAGACACTTCGATGCTCTTTGGTGTGACAATTCTAGCTAAATTACAGCTTGCAGCGCTCAAACGCTCCGAGAAAAAACAAACAGATCGCAAACCTTTTTATCTGTACGTTGACGAGTTTCAGAACTTTGCAACATTGTCGTTTACTCAGATGCTCAGTGAAGCTAGAAAATACAAAGTATTTCTGACCATGGCAGAGCAGAGTACGCAGCAGCAAGATGACCAAAAGCTTGTAAATATCATCCTTGCAAACGTCGGCACGGTCGTCGTCTTCCGCACGGGAAGCCCGAAGGACGAGGAGCTACTTCTGCCACTCTTTGAGCCATACATTGAAAAAGGCGAAATCTCCAACCTCGCCGCATATAACTTCTACTGTCGTATCACGGGAGTTGATGCTCAGGAGCCGATGAGCGGCGAAACGATTGTGCCGTAACAAATGGAGTATCTTGTCTGCTCGACCTGACCGAACGTAGGTTGTAGCTCTACTAGCAGTACACCCCTTTAGCTGATAACTTATTTAAAGCTAAGGGCTAGTTGGATAATCAACCCAATTACTAGTACGACCGTGAGTACTACTATCCACTTTGTCAGATTAATCAGCTGACTTGTCTGCTTCGAGCTTTCGCTATTAAATGACCTGATGGATTTCGTGAGCTTAATTAACTTGCCTGTCTGATCCAAGGACTCTGCGGTGAACGCTTAAATCGAGTTGTCTAGCGTCGTCACCGCAGCGTGCAGCTCTCCGGTTATCAGCACTTGTTTCTTGATACGATCGTTGGTCGTGGCTAATCCCGCAACGACTTTGATGACGTTGCGGATGAAGTCTTCAACTTGTCCGACATCGCCTGTTGCCGCAAATGCGGTGTGGGCGAAAAGGACTGGCATTCCTATCGCCACAATGAGCGCTACTATTCTACGACTTAATTTTTCTCAAGTACTCAATGATGGGAGTAACCCAGTACTTTTTGTAATGCGTATAGGTCGGTTAGTTGTTGCGAATCGAGCTCCCATAGTTGCGTTGCTCTCTCCTTCAGGGCGGGGGCAACAGATTTCTCTTTTGCCAAACGATTCATACCGGTAAGATCTGCCTGCATGAGTATCACGTAGTTGATGTAGCGTTTATCGAAATCGATGCCACTCAGATTGTCTAATCCATTGTAGAGTGCAGCCGGTGACATCCCATTACCACTGTAGATGTCGATAGGCTCAGTAGTAGTGTCCGTAATACTTGTCGCTGCAGACTGCGCTTGCGATTTTGCTTGTGGCGTAGGTGTCTTGATTGATTTTGAGGCAACAAAAGAGGAGCCCGCCCATCCGCCAGCGAATGCGATTACGACTGCAATGATAAAAACGTACGGTTTCATACTCAAAAACCCCAGACTTTTTGCCATTGCCTCATTTTCTCAATCTGGTTCGACTGAGTTATAACGAGCGCTTCTGTTAGGTTCATCATTTCTTGGTGTTGGGCATTGGTTTTTCCGGGCTGCGACATATCGATGATTTCTTGCTGATGTTCAATCATGAGACGTAGAAATGCACTATCAAATTTGCTCCCCGTTAAACTTGATAGCTCCTCTTTTTTCTGAGCGGCTGAGTTCATCATTCCCATTGCAGTATGATCTTGCATGTCTATACCGCTTGTTGCCGGGTAACCCCATTGTCTTTGCCAGATTAGATAACTAGTTACTTCTGCCGGCTCAATCGTAAGCATCTCATTAGCTAATTCTTTAATCTCAAGTTGCTGCGAGTTGGTAACGGCGAGTTTTGCCATTTCAATCGTACCTTCATGGTGCGCAATGAGATTGCCAAGGAAATTTCGGTCATACTGTTCACCGGTCAATTGTTGCCAGATTTTGTAGGTTTCGGATTCCTTAATTGGCTTCGGAGATACGTCTTCAGTTGTCTGCAGGGCAGGAGTGGGCGGCTTTGTCTCAACCCTCCTCCCTTTACTCATTAGAGCTGTTCTGCCAACAAATAGAGCACTAGCGGCAAGTAGGACAACGACCGATAGAGCACTAGCGGCAAACATGTGGTTTCTTTTCATATAGCCTCTCATTCAATGTTTACAATTGGATTTTTCGAAGTAGCTGAGCATTGACCGCAACAATAATTGTTGAGAGAGACATCAACACAGCCCCTATAGCGGGAGATAGCACAAACCCGAGGCCAGAAGTTACACCAGCCGCAAGCGGGATGGCGAGGGCATTATAGCCTGTTGCCCAAGCAAGGTTCTGCATCATCTTACGATATGTTGCTTTAGAGAGGGTCACTGTTTTTGCAACACCACGGGGATCGCTGCTCGCAAGTACGATTCCTGCCGATTCGATTGCCACGTCCGTGCCCGCGCCAATTGCGATACCAATATCTGCCTGCGTCAGGGCAGGAGCATCATTAACACCGTCGCCTACCATCGCTACCTTGCTCCCATCGCGTTGCAATTGTTTGACGGTATCGGCTTTATGCTCAGGAAGCACCTCGGCGAAATATTCTTTGATCCCTAGTTCTTTTGCGACCCAAGCAGCCACCCCTTTACTGTCACCAGTAAGCATCGCTACTCGTTTGCCCATGGCGTGGAGCTGAGTGATTGCCGCACGACTCTCTTCACGGATAATGTCTGCGACCAGGAACGCTCCAATCACAGCCTGTTTGGTCGTTACGTACACAACTGTCTTACCATCGTCATCTGCGCGCTTCGCCGCTTCAGCGTACTTTTCGGTAAGCTCTATATTGAACTCCTCTAGTAAGCGAGGTCCACCAACGAAGTATGCGGTACCGTCGATACTAGCCGTTACGCCGCGACCAGACAGTGCCGAGAAGCCAATTGCGGAGCGTTTGGTTGCATTGTGAGCAACTGTGTATGAGACAATTGCTTTCGCGATAGGGTGCTCAGACTCTTGCTCGAGAGCCCATGCAATTGCGAGGACGTCATCGGCTTTGTCGGCCACTACCTCTACGACCCCCTGTTGCCCCTTCGTGAGCGTGCCCGTTTTATCGAAGAGTACAACATCAATGTTGCGAGCGGCCTCAAGTGCCATACGTTGGCGCACGAGCAGGCCATTCTTTGCTGCGAGGGTAGTGGAGATAGCCGTAACAAGTGGAACCGCTAAGCCAAGTGCATGCGGACAAGCAATTACTAAGACGGTGACGACACGCTCAAGGATGAATCCGGCGCTAGCACCCATTAACCACCAGCTCACTGCTGTTACAAGAGCCGCCCCGAGCGCGACAAATGTTAGGTAAAAAGCTGCCTTATCGGCAAGAATCTGCGTTGTTGATTTACTGGCTTGTGCATCGGCAACGAGTTTCATGATGCCTGCAAGCGCTGTGTCACCACCGACTTTGTCGATTCTGACAGATAATGCACCACTACCATTTATCGTTCCCGCAATGACTGAAGCGCCGACGGTTTTAGAAACTGCTTTTGACTCTCCAGTAAGCATCGATTCATTTATATCGGACGAACCTTTAATAACAGTGCCGTCGCTCGGCACTTGCGCTCCTGGTCGAATAAGCACAACATCACCAACCTTTAAAGTGCTCACGGGCATCTTCATAGTTGTATCACCGTGCACCACTTCTGCCTCATCAGGCAAAAGCTTAGCTAATTCGCCCAGCGCACCTTGTGCATTCTGCACTGAGGCCATCTCAAGCCAGTGTCCAAGTAGCATGATAGTAACGAGTGTCGCTAGCTCCCACCAAAAATCCATACCCTCAACAAGTTTGAACGTGACCGCAATGCTATAAGCAAACGCAACGGTTATAGCCATCGAAATGAGGGTCATCATGCCTGGTTGTTTGGCTGCAAGTTCATCACGTGCGCCCCTCAGAAATATCAAACCTCCGTAGATGAATATAATCGATCCAAGTAGCGCTGGTATGTAATCACTTCCGGTAAAACTTAGATTGAGGCCGAACCAACCTTGCACTGTCGGTGAAAAGAGAAGTGTCGGCAGCGTGAGCAATAGACTTATCCAAAACTTGCGCTTGAACATAGCAGGACTGTGTCCCGCATGTTTGTCATGGTTATTATGGTCGCTCGACATCTGAGATGCATCGTATCTACTGTGATTCATATTCATAGTTTCATGGTGGGTAGGTTCGTGTGAGTGATTGCTCATTGTGATAGCTGCTAGTGCATGTTGTGCATGCTGTTAGTTGCATCTTCGTTGTAGCCCCATGTTTGCTGCCACTGTTTCATGCTTTCGATTTCTTTTGTTTGGGCAGTAATAATGTCCTTACTCAGCTGTTTGACTTCATCGTGGGTCGCGCGAGTCTCGGCTAACCGAGCCATATCGATTGCACCTTGATGGTGAGCAATCATCATAGCAACAAAGTTCTCATCAAAGTCATCACCGCTACGGTTTTTCAGGTCATCTGACATATTATTCATGGACATTCCCATGTGCCCTGCGTCGGCATCTTTGATTAAAGAGGTACGCATGCCCATCATCTGCATCATGCCACGATTGTTATTGTTAACCGCCAAGACCGCACCGCCCCCGGCAATAAGCAGCCCTGCAAGCAAACCGATTGTTCCAACTAATATTGATTCTTTGGTCATTCCCATATCCCCTCCTAGGTTATTTATTGTCTTGCGTAGGTTAGCCGTCTGCTCGGATGTGTCACGAATTGTTCCCTGCAACCACTCGCACAGAAGTAATGCGTGCGGCCGCCCTCATCGGTAATATGGTCAAACGCTTTCGAGGCACTAAAGCGCATGCCGCAAACAGGGTCGGTTACAATCGGAAATAGCGCTTTACTGTCAATCGGCGTTTCGATACGATGCTGTTTACGCAGAAAGTCATGAATGATTCGGATTGATTTGGCAATACTATCATCACTAAGCCTGTAATACGATTCCCGTCCGCTTTTACGTACGGTCACGAGGCGTTGCTGGCGGAGCAGAGTAAGGTGCTGTGATAAGTTAGCTTGTCGTAGTCCGAGCATATCGGTCATTTGTCCGACGTTGAGCTCTCGATTTCCGAGTAGTAAAATGATCTCCAACCGTTTCTGATTGGCGATGACTTTGAAGACTTCCTCTTCGATAGCTAGCAGTTCTGTGCTCATATATAACAGTATAGCAATAATTTAATACATTCGCACTATTGAATGTATTAAATCTTTCATGTACTATGATAAGCAGTATGAAATTTGCACGCCTCAAACAGTATGCAGTTAGCACAGCACTCACTCTTTCTATCATCTTCTCGTTTGGTATGGGCATGCCTGCGGCTGCATTCGCCACTACACCCATGGATGGCATGGCTCATGAGAACACGGCTGTCATCAACTGCATCAACCAACATCATGTCGCTCCTGGTCCAGCAGAGAAAACTGTAATCGATAACCTTGACGATGATGACGAGCCAACCCCGAAGCCACTTCCGTATTTTGTGCAGTTCCAAACAGCCTTTGTCGAACAGCGACAAACTACCCCCGAAGACATTGTTCGATCCTCTTCGTATAATCCACCGGATATTATCAGGCTCACCAGCAACATACGATTTTAGACCATACTCCTTCTCCCCTAGAGAGCTATTAATGTAAGGAGTATGTTTTATGAAGTCATTTCACGACGAACCGTTGGCCAGTGATGGGAAGCATTATGCGTTTGATGTAGTCTGCGGCATGGATATTATTGCCGAGAAGGTCAAACACCAAAGCGAATTCCGTGGCAATAGCTACCATTTTTGTTCCCATGCCTGCCAAAAACATTTTGACGATTATCCAGAACGATATGTTTGGGACGAGGCATAACAGATGAAAAATAATAAAGTAAAACGAAGAAGAGCACATATGAACCCCAATACACAACACCAGCAGCAAGCACAGAGCCACACCAAAACAGTTCCAATCAAAGGCATGCATTGTGCATCCTGTGAGCTGCTCATTGCTGAAGAGCTTGAAGGGATTCCGGGAGTAGAGAGTGCTCAAGCGAGCTTGAAAACGAATTCCGCTACAGTAGTGAGTACGCAGCGCGTTTCGGACACAGCTATTGCTGACGCGGTAAAAGCCGCTGGATACGAAGTAGGGATAGAAACAGGCAAGAAGCCGTTGCTATCACGCAACCAACGAATATGGAAAGATGTAGCAATCGGGGCAACGCTGGTCGTTTGGCTTATCTTGATGTTCAAGATATTTGGCATCGATAAGCTGTTAACAACAACAACGAACAGTAGCAGTACTGGTACGATGGCGCTGCTTGTCGGCCTAACGGCAGGCTTTTCGACTTGTATGGCGTTGATTGGCGGATTAGTACTAAGCGTCGCATCAAAATATGCTGAGAATCATCCGGCTGAAACGCCTTTGCAGAAATTTCGGCCTCACTTGATCTTCAACCTTGGCCGTATCGTTTCATTCGTGGTACTTGGAGCGGTTATTGGAGCTATCGGATCGGCGTTTTCACTAAAAGGTTCGACGCTCGGTTTCTTGACAATCATTGTCGGGGTGGTGATGCTGGTTCTCGGACTGCAACTAACAGAGGCTTTCCCTCGTATTACGAAGGGGCTTACATTACCGAGCGGACTTGCTAAGAAACTTGGTATCAAGCAGCGTGGAGAACGCGAGTACAGTCATAAAAATGCCTTCATGATGGGTGCAGTAACGTTCTTTCTGCCGTGTGGGTTTACCCAAGCGATGCAACTTCTCGCCGTAAGTACGGGCAGCCCCGTTCAAGCGGCCATCATTATGGGTGCATTCGCGATTGGTACGTCGCCGGGATTGTTAAGCCTTGGCGGTCTTACATCTGTCGTGAAGGGTGTATTCGCACAGCGGTTCTTCCGTATCGTTGGCGTCATCGTCGTGGCAATGGCGATAATCAATCTCTCAAATGGCTACACACTCATGGGACTTAGTCGGTTCTTTGAGAACATCAAACTTCCCACAAGCAGCCAGACAGTTACTAGGGAAAATTCGTCGGCAGGATCGGTTATTTTGAATACAACTTTCAAGTTGAACGAAGACATTTCCCCGAGTACGTTTACCGCAAAAGTTGGTCAGAAGACGACTCTTCTTGTCGATGTCCAAGAGAATGGCCAGGGTTGTATGAGTACTATCATGATTATCGGTCTCGATGATACACCACAGTATCTTAAAAAGGGTGAGAAAATTGAATTGACGTTCACTGCGACCGAGCCAGGCAAGTACACTATCGCCTGTGCAATGGGTATCCCGCGCGGCACGATAACGGTAACACAATAAGGAGAACCCCATGTACGATCAAACATTTACCATCAATGGCATGCACTGCGAAGCCTGTACCAAATTGTCCGCAAAACGCATCCGTTCAATCGACGGGGTGACCGACGTCAGTGTTGAGCTTGACAGTGGGCTAGCCTCAATTGCGGCAGACCAACCAATAACAGTCGATGAAATTAATGCAGTACTTGAAGGCAGTGATTACCGCGCCGAGGAATACCATGACTAAGACAATTACACTATCAATACTAGGCATGCACTGTAGCTCATGCGAAATGCTCATCGGATCGGAACTCGAGGATATAGCGGGCGTCGAGCACTTTGCCATCTCCCAGCCCAACGAAAGCGGTAGTGTTACATTTGACGAAACACGCACCAGTATAAATGTTATCCTCGCTGCCGTAAAAGCAGCTGGTTATGAAGCGACCGTTGTTGATGAACCCCAGAGACCGGCAAGCTTGGTAAAGAGCGTCGCTATGGTCGAGGAGGAGCCAGTTGAGGTATCTTCTGCACCGCAACGAGTCAGAGTTGAGCTACAGACTGTCGCAGATGGCAGCGTGACGATTGGGGCTGATGGTCGACCGACATTTAGCGGTACGATGAGCGATACAAAATCTGTTACGATTGATGGCCAAGAGCAAGCAGCGGCTGATATGGCATCAGTTACTCAAGCAGCAGCGGCTACTACAATCGTGCAAGCATTGTCGTCTATATTCGCGCCAAAGGCTAAAGCGGACCCAGCTATCACTCAAACGGTCACGCCGTCACCACAAGACATCATTGCATCTACGTCGAATACAACTCGACTTGCAATTTACGGCATGCACTGCACATCCTGCGCTGGTCTCATTGAGAAGCAACTTTCAAAAGTACCGGGCGTCGAAAGTGCTAACGTGAATTTTGCCGCCGAAAAGGCACTGATACACGCTAATAGTTCAGTACCAACCGACGCGCTCATTGCGGCCGTCAAAAAGGCTGGCTATCAGGCAGAACCGATAGATAGTGAAGCAGCTGAAGTAAACGAAAAAGAAAACCGCGCAAAAGCGATTACAAACCTTCGAAACAAATTCCTCATAAGTATGGGTCTTAGCTTACCGATGCTGTACTTCATGTTACTCGACTTCTTCCCATTCTTACCTGGAGGAAAGATATTACCACCATACTTTGGTATTGTTTCACTCATTCTTGTGTTGCCAGTGCAATTTATCATAGGCGCTGGCTTCTATAAGGGTATGTGGTCGGGTCTGAAGATGAAGACGTTCAATATGGATAGCTTGATAGCTATTGGTACGTCAACTGCCTTCTTTTACAGCCTCGTGTACTACCTTATCTATGCCATCACTAATCAGTCTCTCATCGGCCTGAATGGCGTAAAGATACCCGAGCTGTACTTCGAGACAGCCGCATTCCTTATTACCTTCGTAATCCTCGGTAAATGGCTTGAAGCTAAAGCCAAAAACAAAACATCAGATGCAATCAAGAAGCTCATGGGGCTCCAAGCGAAGACGGCACGAGTCATTCGTAACGGCCAAACACTTGATATACCTATAGAGCAGGTTGTAAATGGTGACACGATCTTGGTTCGGCCCGGCGAAAAAGTCCCCGTTGACGGCGAGATCACCAAAGGCTCATCGGCTATCGATGAGTCTATGATTACCGGCGAGAGTATGCCGGTGGAAAAAAATGTCGGCGATACAGTGGTTGGGGCGACTATCAACAAAGTGGGGAGCTTCGAGTTTACGGCTACACGTGTTGGAGGCGAAACAACCCTCTCGCAGATTATCCGTCTCATCGAGAACGCCCAAGGCTCAAAAGCACCGATCCAAGCATTCGCAGATCGTATCGCATCGTGGTTCGTTCCTGCGGTTATTGGCATAGCCATACTGACGTTCCTCGTATGGTTCTTCGTGCTCGGCGCAGGCTTTGCTTACGCCCTCATGGCATTTACCGCCGTTATCGTGATTGCGTGCCCGTGTGCCCTAGGATTAGCTACGCCTACGGCACTTATGGTCGGAACTGGCAAAGCGGCCGAACACGGCATACTTATAAAAGGGGGCGAACCGCTGGAGATTGCCTGCCATGTAAACGCTATTGTGTTTGATAAGACTGGCACACTGACGAACGGCAAGCCTGAAGTGACAGATGTTATCGCGCTTGGTGAGTACGACGAAGATGATGTCTTACGACTTGCTGCTAGCATTGAGCGTGCCAGTGAGCATCCTTTGGCCGAAGCGATTTATCGCTACGCCGAAGATGAAGGTGTCAGCTTGCAGGAAACGAATGCATTTGAAGCTATTCCTGGACACGGCGTTAAGGCAGAAATTGAAAACGTTACGTACTACTTTGGTAACCGCCGGTTGATCGTAGAAAAGCTAGGTCTTGTGCTTGATCGTCTCGAGAAAAAGATTGAGCGCCTCGAAGGATCGGGCAAGACAGCCATGCTGCTCGCTACCAACGATGTCGTGATTGGCGTCATCGCCGTCGCGGACACGGTCAAGGTAACTTCCAGGGATGCCGTTGAGGCACTGCACGCTCGTGGTATTGAAACGTGGATGATTACTGGGGATAACGAGCGAACCGCTCGTGCTATCGCCAGCCAAGTTGGCATCACTAATATTCTTGCTGAAGTTTTGCCAGAAGATAAAGCAGCAAACGTCTTGCGTATCCAAGAGACTGGCAAAGTCGTTGCAATGGTTGGTGATGGCATTAATGATGCACCGGCGCTCGCACAGGCAGACCTCGGTATTGCCATGGGGAGTGGCACGGATGTCGCTATGGAAGCCGGTGGCATCGTCATCATCAAGGACGACCTTCGAGATGTTGTCGAGGCAATTAGTATTTCAAAGGCGACTGTAAAAAAGATACGCCAAAACATGTTCTTTGCGCTCTTCTACAATGTTGCTGGCATCCCAATTGCAGCACGTGTGTTCGCTTTCGCGGGATTAGTACTACGGCCAGAACTCGCCGGCCTTGCTATGGCGCTTAGCTCTATCTCGGTTGTGACAAACTCACTGACGCTTCGAGCGTACAAGCCCGGCAAGCGTAACTGGGTCTCTATTGTTACGCCAATCGCGATAGCGGTGCTCTTCACGAGCCTATTTGTTGGATTCGCTCGGCTGAGCAGCCAAATGGATCAGCAGACAGCCATGGCAGCAAGTAAGACAGTGGTGAATGAGAGCAGCTCGAAAGAGATCAATTCCACGATAGCCAATGCAACCAATGGTGCTACCTTCACAGAGGACGGCACACCAAAGCTATTTGCGAGCCTCTCTTCGTTGCCCAGTACTTTAGCCGCCGAGCAGGGTACTACGCAGCTAAAGGCTAAAACTGTGGTCATTGGCAGTAGTGAAGCAAAGATGATGCAGGATGAAGGACTTTTCAAGAAAGTTGGAGATACCTTACCTAACTTCTTCGGCATTAAGAATGTGACAGTAGGAGGAATTCTAAAGCCGACAGGAACGCTTGCAGATACATATCACTTCCTCGCTCCTGAGACCTATGACCTACTGGATGCACCAGCACGACTACAAGTCGTTGCCGAAGAAAACGGGAGCACCAAAACGTTCTTCTTTATCGATGGCAATGTGCCAGAGAAACTTGCTAAAGCAATCGGCTCGACGTTGCCTGCAAAAGTCGGTGGAAAAATATACTACCCGGTATATATCGGTAGTAGCGAAGCGGCCATGATGAAGGAGAAGAAGCTCTTCACCGCTGACGGTGATACGATACAAGGGTTTTTTGGCAACAATGCTATCGTATATACATTACCCAAAACTGACACCGTGCTTGATACCATGCACTTCGTGGACGCTGGCTTCACGGTTAGCCTTAAGTAGTACATTACAGGCTTCCTTCCTCTGCCTCTTCATTGTGCGGGTGAACCAAACAAGTCAAAGAAACAGTGAAGGTTCCTGTTTTCTCGCAGAGCGTCAAACACGAACCTTCACTGTTGATTATATAGAAAGCCTATTCTTATTCAAATCATCAAGTACCTATTCGAACGTGATTAACTGAATGCTCGCCTGTATCTATAAAATTGCTTAAACACAGGTTTGTATAGCCGCATATTCCGATGGCTTATGAAGACATCTGTGCTAGCGCGTCCGTTTGTTGCCGCATCATTTAGTATTCTTCGAGCAACCAAGCACTTAAAAGTCGAATAGCTCCCCGAGAAATCCTTCTTTTTTGCGACGCTTGCCGTACTGGCGGTCGTCGTCGCTACCATGCCTGTCATTGTCGTTGCGCCGCAGAGCTACAGGCTCATGGTAGGGTTGTCTTGAAATCCCGGCTGCTTGTGATTTTTCAATAATCTTATCGAGCTCACCACGGTCGAGCCAGACACCGCGGCACTTTGGGCAATAATCTATTTCGATACCGCTTCGCTCGCTCATGACTAATGCTACATCGTCGATTGGACACATCATATGGTAGTTTCTCCTTTAACTTACGCTTGTTTTATTATATGAAGCCTTACCCGCGTTAAACAGGCGCAGCCCATTCAGCACAACTAGAATGGCCATAATCGCATCGGCGGCAACCGCTACGCTCAGGCTGGCTAAGCCGGTAATACCGGCCACCAAAATGACGCCCTTGACGATAAGTGAACCATAGACGTTCTGGCGCACAACTCGGAACGTTTGTTGACCAACGTCCATTAGATAGGGTATCGTTCCAATCGCATCGTTCATGAGGGTGACATCAGCCGTTTCAATCGCAATGTCCGAACCGCCGCCGCCCATGGCAATACCGACATCCGCACGAGCCAGGCTTGGTGCGTCGTTGACACCATCGCCAACCATTGCGACACGTCCATACCGCGCTTGGAGCTTGTCAATCAAATCGGCCTTATCCTCTGGTAGCAGCGCGCCATATACTTCAGTAATCCCCGTTTGTGCGGCGATATACTGTGCTGCTTTTTGGTTATCTCCCGTGAGCATGACTGGTGTAACCTTCAGTTTCTTTAGGGCATCAATAACTGTTTTCGAATCAGCACGAAGCTCATCGGTGATACCAATGATACCAATAACTTTGGTGTCTTCACTGACAAGCACGGCCGTCATGCCCATACCCTCCAGTCGCTCAACTTCAGCGAGCACGTGTTTACAAGTCTTTGCACTCGCACCAATGTGTTGCAAGTTACCAATGGCGTGCGTTTTGTTATCGCATACCATACAGTTAGCGTTGCCGCCTCGCCCGGCCACGTTCTTAAATCCAGCCATCTTGTGCGGCTTGATACCTTTTTGCTCGGCATAGTCTTCGATTGCTTTCGCTAACGGATGCGACGAAAACTTTTCGATACCAGCCGCATCACCAATAACATCTACTTCATTTGCACCATGTAGGAGCACAACCTCAGCCACTACCGGCGTGCCAACCGTCAGGGTTTTGGTCTTATCGAAAGCGATTGCGCGAGTCTTGCTGAGCACTTCCAGGAACTTGCCGCCCTTTATGAGCACACCCTTGCGAGAGGCTCCCCCAATCGCCGCAGCAACTGCGACTGGCGCAGAAACCACGAGTGCATCTGGGCACGCGAGAACAAGCAAGATTAGTGCCCGTGTAAACCATTCATCAAAAGATCCCCCCATGACAAGTGGTGGTACGACTGCGACCAACGCCGCCATACCAAGTGCAACAGGGATATAGTAGCTGGCAAATTTGTCCAAGAATTCCTGCATTTCTGGGCGAGATTTCTGAGCTTGTTTTATCAGGGTGACTATCTTCTGAAGGGTGCTGTCGGCAATAGTTTTAGTGACTTTCACTTCGAGGTAGCCACTCAGGTTCTGCGTACCTGCATAGACAATCTCGTTACGGTATTTTTCTTTCGGTATGCTTTCCCCGGTAATGGTCGCTTCATCGATGGACGATTCGCCCTCGACGACCACGCCGTCAAGTGGAACCATATCACCAGGCCGAATCTTAACAATCTGGCCTTCACGTACCTGTTCGACGGGTACCTCGGTGCCATCTTTCAAGCGGGCAATCTTTGGCGCACTCTCCAATAATGCCGCGACGGCTTTTTGCGACCGTGCTTCCCCAAATTCCTCGAATGCTTCGGCTAATGCAAAGAAGAACATGACAGCGGCGGCTTCGGCTATCTGGCCAAGATAGAGTGCTCCAACCGCCGCGACGGTGACGAGGAGGCTGATTGATATCTTGCGTTTCAGTACACTTTGAACCGCCGAAACCGCGACTGGCGCACCGCCCGCAATGAGCGACACAAAATAGAGCCACTTAGCGATAGGCGCGCCCATGACACTGCTCAAGAGCCCGGCCACGAAAGTTGCGGCGGCGATAACAATGAGAATCTTCCCAATAGTTCTTTTGAGCGCTTCTTTGTTTGTCATGTCTATCATGTGCCATTCCTTGCCGTGACGCTTACTGCGTCATTATTTGTTATATCTAGCTTATATCACTAGAGTAGCGTTGACCAGTAGTCCCAAAACCGCTGCGTGATGAGACCGACGATAAGCATATACCAAAGGATGAGGATTGCGAGATGGTTTCTCTGCAACGCCTCGACTACTAACTGCCACTTCTTCGGTGTTTTCAGGTAGCCTTCACGGATGGTGTACAGTGTCGTATAGAGGAACATTGGTATCATAATCGTCCAGGTGATGAGACAGAAGGGACAGAGTGTACCAAGAATGAAGATACTCTGATACTGTAACCATGTGACCGCCAGGATACCAAACGTGACGCCACCCTGCGTACAAAGCCAAAACCAGCGCTTAAAGCGCGCACCCGCAAGGAGTGACGCGCCAATCGTAGCGACAATACTGAAACCGACGATACCAAACATGGTGTTGGGAATACCGAGGGCAGATGCCTGAGGTTTATTGATCACCGACCCGCATGAAATAATTGGGTTGATATCACAGCTCAATACCGCTGACGGGTTTTTGAGAATATTTATTTGTTCAGCAGTCAATATGACAGAGACGAGAACCCCAATAATCCCCCCAAGGAGCAAAATGTAGGGCAATGCTGTATCGCGCGACCAACGAAACCGTCGCATGATTAGTTTCCAGCGCTCGCCAGCGCTTGGTCAAGAATTTTCGAGAATGCCTCCGCGGTGTTGTCCGGATTCTCAATTTTTTTGCCATTCAGGACGAACGTCGGCGTGCCGTCACCCCCCAACTCACGTACTTCACTCAGGTCGGCATTGATAGTGTCGCTCAAAGAGCTGTCTTTGAGGTCGGCACGCAATTTCTCCATATCCAGACCTATCTCCTGCGCGTATTTATCCATGTATTGCTGTGTGTTTCCAGTCTCCCATGTTTTTTGGTTGGGGAACAGCTTAGCTTGCATTTCAAAGAATTTGCCTTGACGAGCAGCTGCTTCAGCATAATTCGCGGTTAGCCGAGAATACTGGTGGCCACCGCCCAATGGAAAATACTTCACCTGAAATCGTACCTTGTCTTTGTAGGCTTCTTTGACGGCTTCTAGCGTTGGGTAATATGCGGCACACGCCTCACACTGAAAGTCCACGAACTCTGTAAACGCAACCTTGCTGTCAAGCTTGCCGTAGACATTGTTTGACCTCGTCGCTTCTGTCGTGGGCTTAGTGGTTCTTTGGAAAACGACTAAACCGGCAAAACCGAGGATAAGTACACTGATTATAATTAAAAATTTACGATCCATCTGAATACTCCCATTACTTAGTTACTTTTCTTAGATAGTAGTAAGTAACGGCTCAAAAACGCATCTGGGTAGTAAGATGGATTTTACTGCGCGTAATAAGATAGCCGAGAAAAATAACGGGGATACCTATGTAGTACGACGTCAAAGGTGGGTTGGACCTTTGCCATACTGGCGGTGGCGTTGGTTCGATTTCACGTCTTTCGTCCTCAAATTTCAGCAATACCGGCGTTTGACCGTCGGTGTGACAGTTTGCGCAAGAACCGATTGAGCTCGATGTACCAGCATGCTGGGTAGCATTGGTTGAAACAATACAGAACCAGGTTACGACAAATGCAAGCACTACCGCCATAGCAATGCGGACGTTATGCTTCATGCCTGTTTTTGACCACCTAACGCGATGCATGCTTGTTATTATACCCGATTATGTCGTTTACCCATCCTGTTAGATCTCGGCATTGGATTGTATTATATCCATTTTAAAACAACGTATTGCAATACTATACGAATACAGCACTCGTTCGTATCGCGCAGGGCGAGATTGCCAATTCAAGAGAGACTTCCTTCCTCTGTCTCCTCATTGTACGGGTGAACCAAACAAGTCAAGGTAGTACAAGTCTCCACCTTGACTTCTTTGGTTTGCAGCCCGTGTTTGCTCGCCAGAGCGGCAGAAAGCCCGCTCAAGAATAAGAAGGAGGGTGTTATGGACACCGAAGTTCTACGAGCAACAGAAATAGCAAAGAAAAACGACGAGTTCCGTCGAGGAATGAGTGGTTGTACCGTCACGAGAGGTGTCGCAGCGCTTGCGACCTTCATGAATGAGATATTCGTCGCAGTACGCGACTTCTCTGAGTTCAGCGAGGATAACGATCCGTACGGAGAACATGACTTTGGGTCGTTTGAGATGTTTGCACATAAGTTCTTCTGGAAGATTGATTACTACGACGAGGCCCTGAAAGGTTGGTGTGATCCGCTTAGTCCGGATTGCAACCGAGTTTTAACCATCATGTTAGCAGAGGAGTACTAGGTACTCAGTCCTGAGCATGACAGTAAACTGCTCAGTTTAGTAACCATAAAGGAGTATTTGATATGGAATCTGTAAAGAATAGCAAAGGTGAACTACTTTACCACGTTCAGTCACTCACGGACTGGCACGAGCCGGTCGATATGTTTGTGTACTCAGATCATGAGCCAACCGAGCTAGACATGCGGAGGCTGGTTATCCGCGAGCTGTCATTAGATGAGAGCGCTGATTCTGAAGTTATTGATGAGTATGTGGAGTGCTCACGGGCGTATCACGTGTATACACAGCAACTCTAATAGAAACGTCCTGAGTATGACGAGAAAAGGCTCAAGCACACACAATCTCGGCATGTCTGCATTCTTACGACCTCGCACAGCTCAGCCGCAAGAATGCAGACATGCCATAGACGCTTCTTTACGAAGCGACATCGTTTGCTGTTTATCTATATTCGCCGCTTCGCACACCAGCCGGTACATATCCTTACAGGAAATGCACACGTCTGTCGCACGCAGCTACGAATGAAGACCACGGGTGCTCCAGCCTTGTGACCATTGTGAGGCGCGTTTCACTTGCCCACAATCGTCACCCCGGCTCATTTGAGCTTGATCTGGCCTACTTTTGCGATGACATAAATAGTGAAGTCGGTATCGTCGAGATAGGTATCTTCCATTTGCTGCTCGATGAATTTGCGTAGTCGAGTCCGATCTGATGCAGATGACCGAATCACATATACATTAGGGTATGCATCCCATTCCCACTCGTTACCCTCATAGTTCTCTATATACTTCCTGATGCGCTTTCTGATAAAGAATAAGTGTTGGCCATCTGCTACCTCTACGAAGAAACGCCTGCCTTTGCTTGGCGTAACGAGGAGCCCAGGCAAGGGTTTAATAACGCCCTCTGTGCCGTGCATCTCTAATGCCGTATCGATGGCTATTTTGGCACCAAAGTAGGCCTGCAAGTCGTTATATGTTGTGTGGAGGGCAACTTGGAGATCGATAAAGGCTGGAGTTTTCCTGGCGTCGGTTTTACGGCTTTTCCATATCGTCTCGTCGAGCTGAACGTTTGCCTCATTACGCAGGTACGTTAACGCTTGCTGTGTCAAAAAGTACCGTGCAGATTTATTTAAAAGCCGGTAACTTTTTTCATATATCTTTCCCAAGTAGCTGGCTTTGTTAAGGATTTCTAGTGCACTGTAGGCTGAGTTAGTAGTAATAGATTGATAGCGAGCGAGATTGTCTGTAGTTACGTATCTGAATTTTAGGACTGTTTTGAGGTTTTGGATTTGATTGTTATTGAGTTGTCTGTCCATAAGCTATACATAGTATAAAAGAGAAAGGCAGAATAATGCAACATAACAGAGGTCGATATTGCAGAAAGTTCTAATTTCGGAATTATAACAAAATACAACAGCATAAGCATTGTAATTATCCCTATTAGTGTAGTATAATTATCCTTATAAGGTAAGCTTTCGAGGGTAAAAATGAGCAGACCTACAGGATCAAAGAACAAAGAAATACCGCCAGAGATCACCCTGGCGAATGAAGCCGACCGGCTAGAATACCTAGCGGCTCTCCTGCTTGAGATTGCCGAAGAAGAGCTGCAAGAAAGCGAGGTGACGGTATGCAATCCGAGCTAAGCGGTAAAAATGCGGTTGCAGCCATCCGTGTCTCCACGACCAAACAAGGCACTGATGGTGACTCGCCTGAGGCCCAAAAAGAGCAGATCGAGCGCTTTGCAGAGACTAAAGGCATCACTATCAAAAAGTACTTTGTGTTCATGGAATCTGCCAGCAAAGAGCAACAGCCCATGCAGGAAGCAGTTGATTACTGCAAAAACGCGACAAACAGCATTGATTTGTTCATTATTAAATCGATTGATCGCTTTACCCGTGGTGGTAGCTTAAGTTATGACATGCTCAAGTCTCAGTTAGAGACGAGCAAGGTCCAGCTCGTGGACATCTACGGCGTAATCAGTTCACAGAAAGTTAATACTCTCGACCATCTCGGCTTTGAGTACAAGTGGAGCGTGTATAGCCCAAGCAAGAAGTCTGAGATCCTTGAAGCCGAACGGTCCAAGGATGAGCTACGCGATATCATGAGCCGTATGATTGGCGCAGAGATTCGCTATACCCAGAATGGCTACTGGATGCGACAACCTCCCTACGGCTACTATAGCGAAAAAGTAGACACCAACCAGGGTAAACGCACGGTCCTGCGACCACGAGAAGAAGAGGCTCTGTTTATCAGGAAGATGTTCGAACTACGTGCCGAAGGATTACTGACAGACTTCGAAATCGTCGAGAAGCTCAATGATCTGGGGTACCAGACACGTGTCAGCTTTATCCGCAACAAAGATGACCTGAGTAAGGTAATCTCTAAAAAAGGTGGAAAGCTACTAACCGTCAAAAGTATGCAGCGAATCATTCAAAACACGATTTACGCTGGTATTAATGTCGAAAAATGGACGAATTACAGTCCAACCAAGTGTGTTTTTGACGGACTCATTTCGATTGACCTGTTCAATAGGGCCAATCGGAGCAAACGCTACATCGGCTATAACGAAGCTGACGGCGAGTACGAAATTCATCGCCAGGCGCCCAAAAAACATCTAGTAGAGAAAGTCATGAATAATCCGGAGTTTCCATACAAGAAGTTTGTCTTGTGCCCAGAATGCAAAGGCACGCTACTCGGAAGCGCCAGCCGTGGTAAGACCGGTAAATACTACCCAGCGTATCATTGCAGTAATAAGGGGCATTATTTTCGCGTACCAAAAGATCAGATGGACGAGAAGATTGTTCAGTTCATACGTCGTATCAAAGTTAACCAAGACCAAATAGACCTTTTGCTCGACACGGTACGAAAAGAGTTCGAGCGCCGACAATCAATGACTGGCGATGATGAAAAGACACTCGAGAAGCACATACAGGCGTTCAAGGGCGAGGCAGAGACGGCACTCAGCAAGATTATGCTGCTCTCAAATCCAACAGCCATAGCCTACCTCGAGAACGAAATCGAGCAAATTCATCAAAAGATAACCCGACTAGAAAAGGAGAAGCAAGAAATGAAGAGTAAGAAACCTATAGATATTGATAGGATATTGGCCCGCGTCCGCTATTTCATGGAAAACCTCGATCTACTACTGTTAAAGCAGCACGATCCGCACAAAAAAGCCCAACTATTTGGGGTGCTATTCGATGAGCTTCCTACCTATGATGATTTAGATTATGGAACACAAAAAACACCCCTTTTTACAGGGGTGAATTCCGTTTTTCGACTTGCGTCACTTGAAAAATCTCTTATGGTGATCCCGCGGAGAATCGAACTCCGATTGCCAGGATGAAAACCTGGTGTCCTGACCGTTAGACGACGGGACCATTCAAACTAACAGCATCAAAATGCTAGGAGCGATTATAGCCTAATTACCCTATAAAATCAAGCGGCAGACGGCTACGATTCGCCGTAGCCCGTATCGCTGCCCGCGGCATCATTAGCGGCCTGGCGATACTGCACCAGCTCGGCCTGATAGGCATTGAGCTCTTCCTGCACCAGCTCGCCGTAGCCCGGAATCGCGTCGTTGAGCCATAGCGACGTCGCATACAGCGTAGCCGCCTCATCCTCATCGCCCATGGCCATCGCCAGCTGTTGGTATTCGGGGGTAGACTTGTAATCAGTGTGGAATTCTGCCAGCCAGCGATAGGTGCGGTCGCGATTTTCCTGAATGTCATTAAACTCCTCGACTTGCTCGTCGCTTAGCTCGCCGATTAGCCGCGCCGAGACGCGCTCGTTGACTTCCTCGGTGATTTCACCAATATACCGTTGCTTGTCGGCGTCGCTCATGGTCGCGACATTATACCCCACACTTGTCAAGAATTCATCGTCAATTACAAACATTTCCCACTCCTTTTACCTTATAAATCCTTTGGCTTCAGCAGCTGCCTTGATGGTGCTCATGGCCTGCGACGACAGATGGCCAGACGCCGGCATCCTAATCCAGTATGGGCTCGTAGGATCGCTGCTACGCATCGCCACGCCTTGCTTGATCAGCTCTTCCATCAATGGCTTGTTGCTGTACAAATCCTTGGCCTGCTCGGGCGAAAAGCCCATATCGGCAAACTGGTGATAAAAGCCCTCGCCCGGACTAATCGTATCGGCACCGGGCGCAAACTCAAACCCATGCGAACCGTTCTGGTTGGCAATCGAATCGAGCACCGCTTGGGGCGGCGTACCACTTGTATTTGGCGCAGGTGGGCTCTTTGGGGCAGGTACTGCATCGTGGCTAACAACTAGGTTATGTAGCGCATGTGCGCCTACCGTCACGCCGGCGCCAATCGCCCAGCCAGTCATAAATCGTTTCATGTTTTGGCGCCCCTTAGCGGTGGCCTTGTCCAGATCATTCTGGCTGGTTTCATGCGCCATATCAAGCTCTTTGCCCATCATCGCTGTAGCAATCTTGGCGCGAGTCGATTCGCTGTTGCTCGCTGCTTCTTTTTGGGCCTCGGCATTCAGGATAACTGGCGCCGCATAAGTGCGCTCGAGTGTGGCTTTTTCGGCCGCGAGGCTTTGGTCGAGCATATTCATGCGCGATGCATAGCCCACTCCCGAACGCATGCCCAGGCCCAGTGCGCCTACGCCTACCGCCACAATCGGCCAGCCGACACCAGAGAGCGCCATGCCCAGCCCCGCCTTCATACCACCCGCCACTGCACCAGTACCGCCGGTACGCAGGCGCTTGCCCCAGGTACTCTTGCCACCATTCAGGAAACCGCCGGCGCGAGCCATGAATTTACCAAACACCCCGCGGTCCTTGATGCGCTGTTCACGCTCAGTCAGCGTGGCGCGGCGGGCGTTGCGACCCAGCAGGCGGCACTCGTCAAAGAAATCATCGCTACGCTGCTGCTGGCGCTCTTCGTCGGTCAGGGTATCGTATAGCTTAGCCTTTTCTTTGGCCTCTACCAGCATCTGGGCAAAGTGTGTCTGGGCAGCCAGCATGGCGGTCTTGGATGTTTCTAGGGCATGCTCGCGCTTTTTGCGGCCAATCCGCCCGGGCTTGGTGTCGACATCGGCCTTGCAGCGAGCGTATTCGGCAATCGCCGCAGACAATCGTTGGCCTATTTCTGCGTCCACATCTAGATCTTGGCGGATTTGCTCTAGTGTCGCCGCTATCTTGGCGGCTTCGTCATCCGGGACTGATTCTGGCGTAGGTGACGTGGGTGGCGGGGTGGGTTGGGCGTTTTCATCAGCCTTGGCCGGGTCTTCGGCCTCTGGGGCAGCCTGGGGCTGTTCCGGGGCCTCGGGGTTGTTTGCTCGCGCTTTCAATCGCTCGCTAAATCCCTTGGCAGTCCCGTCATACTTCCTGCTCACAGGCGCGGTGCCAGCAGCCCGAGCATCCCAGGCCGCCTTCATCGCCTCGAGTTTCTCGCGATTCTCGTCGTTCAGTCGCCCTACTGGCTGTTTATTTGCGGCCAACTGTTCCAACATAGCTATATTCTCAGGAGTCAATGGATCCGGCAGATCGGCAGCTACGACCGCTTCTTCGCCCAACTCCTCAATTACCTCCGGATCAACAACCTCTCGCTCCGCCGAGGCCGGCGATTCGGCGGTAGTGCCGACTGCAGGCCGCTCACGATCGGCAGCAATTTCGGCATCAGCCTGCGCGATAGCCTCGGCAGCTACATGTTCCCGTGTCGGATCAGCCAGATCACGCTGCAAGGCTGCAAACTCATCGGCCGACAGCACAATCGGCTCCATACTACCATCAGCATATATCTCAGCACCCCTATACTCACCTGCCTGCTCATCAAAACTTTTCACAACCAAGGCCGTGCCATCAGGATATTTGAGGCGCGCCAGCGGCCCCTTGAGCATGGCCGACTTACCACCAAACACATCCTTGGGTGTAGGCATTGGACTTTCTCTATTTACCTCTTGTTGGTTCATTTTTTATCTCTTTATGCTTAGCTGTCCTCACTATACTATCCGTAAGCGTTTTGCGCAAGGGGTCGAGGGGTGGATATAATAAGCATAAGTTATTGACTTTTTTGCAAATTTGTGCTATACTGGCGTAGTCACGGTGATAAGAGGTGGAACTCTGTCGCCCATAATGGGAACGTTGACAATCAGGCTATACCTTTTTGTACCATCTGCTATTCGGTAGCTATGGTGGCGCGATGCGCTCGCACCCCTGTAGCTGCCGATTGGCAGCATGATCAATTAGAGTACATGAATATATTTTGGTTGTATACTTTGGTGCAGATATTGCGGGAATGATGCGGGTGCGAGGCGCCCCTATCATTCCCGTAGTATCCGGCCGGGATTACGGGAACCCACATTCAAATGCGGGCACCCGCCCGCCGAATCAAAGGAGTACACCATGTCGTACGAGACCCCGCACACTGACGCCGCGCTCGCCGCGATCAAGCCGGCCGTCCAGGCCGACATCGACCTGCACGTGAAGGCGGCCAAGGCCGCCTTCGGTGCAGCCATAGCCGAGGGTAAGCTGAACACCGCTTTTCAGGCGGTGGAGCAGGCCAAAGCCCACGACCAGGCCGCTGCGGCCGAGATGGCCACCGAGCTGTTGGCCGCAGACGAGCTGAAGCGGACTGGCGCCCCCACGGCGCCGAAGCCCAGGCCCAAGTCCGCGCCGAAGAAGACCCGACCCGCCCCCGCGGCGGACCCGGTCGACGACGCGAACATCGAGCCCACTCCCGCGCCGGCCCAGCCGGCTGCCGCTCAGGCTCCGGACGATGGCGAGCCCGCATGGCTCGCCAAGTTCACCGACAGCCGCATCAAGCCGATGGAGGACAAGCTCATCGAACACGATGACATCCTCGTTGGCAACGACACCAAGGGCGGCCTCGTCAAGGACGTGGCTATGCTGCGAAAAGAGATGAATGACGTACAGGCCCACCTCGGTTACAAGCGCGACAAGGACGGCAACGTGTCGTTTCTCACCACCGTCTCGGTGGCGGGACGAGAACTACGCGTCGTGCCGGCGTTGATCGCGCTCATCGCCGTGTTCCTGCTCGTCTACATCCCCACGGCCATCAACCGTGGGTTCTGGGCCGGCTTCACTTGGTGGAGCGTAATTCTGGCAGCGGTGGTCTCCATCGCTGTCCTCCTCTTCACTAACCGCACCCCTAACTCGACCGCCTCCGCGGCCTGAGAAGGTACGGGAGGAAAAAAGGAGACAACCATGTTCCACCCGCTAGCCAGGAAGATCAGTCTGGTCATCGCGGCGATCGTGGCAGGGGCGCTTCTCTTCGGAGGAGTGCTTATCGCTACGACACCGCGGGCCGCTGTCGGGCTGTGCGACGTCAAGTCGCTCCGCACGATGGCCGATGACCCGGCTTACGCCGACCAGGCTTCATACCTCCGTCAGGAGGCAAACGTCTGCGAAGGGTTGAACCCGGATGGGTCCGACCCCAAGCAGGTCGACAAGGACAAGAAGGAGTCCGAGAAGCGCGAAGCTGCAAAGCAGCAGAAGCGCCAGGTAGTCTGGCTGGTCAACGCTCCGGCGTCGACCAAGGTCAGTGTCAACTCGTTCGGTCCCAAGTACGCCCTTGAGCCTTCGCTCGCGGGTCGGCCGCTGGAGGGTCTGAATCTTGACGAGCTTCTCGTCGAGAACAAGTTCCGCCGGCAGCTCGATCCGTCGATGACGGCGGCGATGGGTGCGTTCGCCGAGGTCGGCCTGTGGACTCACGACGAGATCAATGCGAAGACGCGAGTCTTCGCTGGTGATTTCGCCAAGTGGGATGCCGCAAACGCGGCGATCGACACCAAGCTGGCCGCCCTCAAGGTGGCAGGTAAGCTCAAGATCGTGTCTCTCCCCTCGGGGATGTACACGGCCACCTATGAGCTAGTCGCCGGCGACGGCATGCCAAATATCTTGAAGGACGAGAACGTGCAGCGTTCGCAGCCGTTCTTCGCCCTCCAGATCGGCGAAGAGTATGGGCGCATCGAATGCTCGGCAGGCGGTCAGCAATACTGGCCGCACTCCGCCGGGCCCAAGATGCAGTCCATGCCGTCACCGTCACCAGGCATGACCCGGACCGAGGAAGGCACTCCTGTCAAGGAGCAGCCCACGCCGTCACCGTCCACCCCGGGTACGCCCGGAACGACGACAAGCACGCCGACGACGAGCACGCCGACCACCGGCACCCCCACCACGGGGACGCCCACGACCAGCGTGCCTACGACTTCGACCCCGGGTACCCCGGCGCCGAAGGACCCGTCGAAAGACGGGGGCAACCGTGGCAACGTGAACGAAAACCAGGGCCCGGGCGCGGTCACGACCCCGACGCAGCCTCCGGCTGCGCCGCGGACAAACCCGCCCGTTCCCACTGCAGTGCCTACCCAGGCGCCGCAAGTGACCGTTCACCCCGACCCGGTGCCGACCACTACGGTCGCACCCGGCACCCAGCCGCCCAACAACGGCCAGGTACCGGTCGGCCCCGGCGATCCGAACAACCCATTCTGATCGCCACCCGCCACCGCTGGTCGGCGCCCATTTCTCCCTATAGAGAAGTGCGGCGCCGACCGCGGCGGCAACCCCCCTATCCATGCACTCTTGATCATTGTCAGCGAGGCATTAACCTTGATCGAGAAGTAATTCTCTCACGTGTTGATGTCTCGCTGCATCAACCCCTACGTACACTAAGGCATAGTCTGATTGCAACCACTTCCGACCAGATGTTCATTAACAATCTATTACGGTTATGATTTTACATATTAATAAATAGTAGTGCAATAAAGTAAATAATATTGTATAATGACTAACGATTAGAGGTGACCGTCGTGTCGCCCAAGGAAGTAAAAGGAGAACCATATGAAACTATCCACCCTATGGCACCGCCTGCCTACGCGAGCAATCGCCGGCATCGCTGTCGCCGCTGCGGTCGTCCTACCTGTCGCTGTACAGGCATGGGGGCCAGATCGCCCAACCTACACGATCGAGCATCCCGCCGATCACATCACGTTTAACTCAATTACCAACAACCCCAACCTTGGTGATGAACGTAATTTTGTTACTATCCGCGAAAAAGGCACTACTGGCACCTGGAAAGATAGCGTGGCAGTACAGCCTGGCAAAGAATATGAAGTTAGCGTCTATGTACACAACAACGCGGGCGCCAACCTAAACCTTGTTGCCGAGAATGTCAAGGCAAAAGTAAACCTACCTACCACTACTGCCAAATCAATCGAAGTACAGGGATTCATTAACTCTAGCAATGCAACCCCTAACGAAGTCTACGACCATGCTACGTTTACTGGTACGCAGGATTTCAACCTCGCGTATGTTGCTGGCAGTGCCCACTATTACAACAATGCCTTTGGTAAATATGGCCAGGGCGCCGGCACACCGCTGCCAGAGAGTCTATTTACTGCGGCTGGGGCCACCCTCGGCTACGACCACCTCGACGGTCGCATTCCTGGCTGTTTCCAGTACGCCGGTGTTGTCGTCTTCACGGTAAAGCCACAGATTGCAGCTACCACGAGCGATTTTACTGTATCGAAGCAAGTTCGCAAAGCCGGCACCGGTACCTGGATGGAAACCACCAGCGCACTACCTGGCGACAAAGTGAACTACCGCGTTGTCTTCACGAATGTCGGCACGGCCGAAGCCAAAAACGTTAGCCTTCAGGACATCCTGCCAGCCCACGTTTCGTTCGTACCCGGCACGGTAAAGATCCTCAATGCTAATAATCCGAGTGGTGCCTTCGTTCAGAACGGTGATGCTCTCGTTCAAAATGGCGTAAATATTGGCAGCTACACTGGCGGCGGCTCGAATGCGATTGTCGCATTTGACGCAACCATCGCCAAGGAATCCGAGCTGACCTGTGGGATAAATACCCTACGTAACGTCGCCCGTGTCACTCCAGAAGGCCAGTCGACCAAGGAAGATGACGCCACCGTGACCGTCACCAAGGACTGCAAAGAAGCGCCAAAAGAGACGCCAATGAGCGTGTGTGATGTAACCGCCAAGAAGATTGTGACTATCAACAAATCACAATTTGACACCAAGCGCTACAGCACCAACGCGGCTGACTGTGCTGCGCCTGCAGCGCCAGTAGTCACCGAGCTGCCACAGACCGGTATGGGCGAAGTGTTCGCCACCGTCCTGGGCCTCGGCGCGCTTACTACGGCTGCCGGCTACTACATCGCTAGCCGCCGTTCATAATCCACTGACCGTGAGAGATAACTTAAATTACCCCTGTTTACAGGGGTAATTTTCGTTTTAGTAGCGGCGATGGCACAGAGCCTGGCATCATTCATTGCCGATTGTCAAGCGACTGCAGCTGCTCTATTCCCCGCTCCAAAGGGCGAATAGAGTAGCATAAGGAATGAGGCGAGGAATGATGCCAGGCTTCGGGCCATCGCCGCACCATTAAAGTGTTACAATGGAATTATGTCCAACAAACACAAGAAAAAGCGCACCAAAGCCTACCAGGGCACCGATGCGCGCACGCGCGAGCCGGTCATCACGCGGGTCACCGCGGCCAATCGCCATCCGGCGCACCAATGGCTGTACGATCGTCGGCAGTTTGCGCGGCCACTGACGATCGGGGCGGCGGTGCTATTTGTGCTGACGCTGATCATTTCGCAGATCGTGCGCATGATCCACGGCGCATAGTGTTGCCACCGGCAGCCTAAATCCAAAGGTACTGCCCTCGCCCAGCGTCGACCGAAATAACAGGCGACCACCATGGGCGTCGATGATTTTTTTTGCCAAATACAGCCCGATGCCGGTACCGTCGGGGCGCTGTGTACGGGCGTTCTCTGCCCGGAAAAACTTAGTAAACAAATGCCGCTGCTCGCTCGCCGCCACCCCAATGCCATCATCGCGTACCTGCAGCGTCACCTCGCCATCGGCATGATCCAGCGTCACCAAAATATGCCCGCCATCAGGGGTATAATACACCGCATTGTCGATAAAATTCGATACCACCTGGGTGAGCTTGTTGCCGTCGACACACAGCCGCGGAATGCGACGATCGTGATGGTAGACAATATGCATATTGCGGCCAGTAGCCAGCTGGATCGACTGGTTGACACAGTGGCGCACCAGCTCGACCAGGTCGGTCTGCTCGACATCGAGCATAAATTTGCCGGTCTGGAGGCGCGAGACATTGAGGAAATCACCGATAAGTCGCACCATGCGCTCGCTGCTCATATAGGCCTCGTTAAGGAACTTGCGCTGCTCGGGGCTCAGCTCGCCAGCGTCACCGTCGAGTAGCATACTAATGTAGCCCTTGATACTAGTTAGCGGCGTGCGCAGCTGATGGCTGGCCATGCTCACAAATTCGTCTTTAATCTGATCGATCGCCATCAGCTCGGCATTCGACTCGCGGAGCTTGCGCGTTGCACGCGAAACTTCGTGCCGCAGCTTGGTGTTAAATTGCTCGATCTCTTGGTATTTGTCGGTATTTTGCACGGCCAGCGACAACTCATCGGCGATCGTTGTCGTCACCGACAAATCCAGGCTACTATAGCTCTCGCCGCTATGTTTGTGGCCGAGCACCAGATAGCCCAGTGTCATGCCGCGACCCTGCATTCGCACCACCAGCCCCACTTCACCCACACTTACTCGATCGGTCTCGTCCATATTGACACGCGCCGACTGCTGCATCTGCGTCGCCCCGTATAGCTCGGGCTCAAGCCGTGACAACTTGGCCACTATCGCCTCGGGCTGGGCAAAACTGCGCCGCACAAACCTGCCATCGGGCTCGTCATCTACCAGCAGCACGCCCACGAATGACGGATGGATGGTGTCGTCGAGTATCGTCGCCGTGCCCTCGAGGATAGCGTCAAGATCGATGGTGCTCGCCACCAAATCGCCGTAGCTGTCAAGGACGTCTTTTGGATCGTACACCCGGCGAAAAAACAGCCGCGACGTAAGGCCATCAAACGCACGCTTGATAGGCGCAAATACCAACGCTGTCAGCAGCGCCACCACCAGGTAAATCATGTCGGCATTACCGCCAATCAGCGGTACAATCAGCCCGCTCCCCAGCGCCCACACGCCGGCTGCGTACACCGCGGCTAGCGCTAGCAGTGACAGAATATAGCTGAGCGACCGCACAAATGCCTGCTGCAGGTCGTACGGGCTGTATCTAAAAATCGAATACGCAATCCCCACCACAAATGTAATCGCAAATACCGGCCCCAGTGCAATAAAATCATACTGGCCCACCCACGGCAAAAACAGATTAAACACCAGCCCCACGCTGCCAGCAAGCACCATCGAGTACATAATTATCCGCTCGCGGCGCCGGGATTTTTTGGTACGCTCGCGGCGTAGCTTGCGATATTGCAAACAGACGATTGAGCCAAATATCGCCCCCACCGTCAGCGCATATATCAGATACCATTTGTCGTGGATTTGCACCCGCGCCGAATACGATAGCGCGGTCGGATCAACTACCTGAATCAGCAGTTGTGGGCTGGCTGTCAGCGCGCCGATCAAGATCGCCACCGGCAGCATCGCCACCAAACTCCCTAGCCACACTCGTGTATCGCGCCGTACCACCAACAAATATACCAGCAGCGACGACATAATCATCATACCAGCGGTATAGTAGGTGTTAACCAGCAGCTGCGACCATACCTTGTCGGTCGACAAAATAAACAGCCCGATCCCCCATGTCCACACCGCCAGCGAGCCAACAAATACCATAAATAAGCGATTCACCCAGGCTCGCCGCTCGCGCATAAATACCACCAGCCCAAACATCACGTCGAGGATACCGACAATCAGCAGTACGCTCGCGGTCATCATTGGCGCGTCACCTCGCAGATATAGTACATGCCGTCATCGGCCATCAGGAATGTCACAGCCGCTGCGGGTATGCCAGCCGCGCTCAAGAACTGCATGATCTGACGCGGTCGACGGACAATGACGCCAGGCCAGCCAAGCGCGTGCCGATGCACCGCGAGCTGCGGCCGGTTGGCGGCCATATTGCTAAATACAAACCGTCCGTCCACCGCCAGCGCACCATACACTCGCCCAGCGAGCGCCGCCGCCGCCGACTCATCTAGATACTCGACTACACCAAGCGCATCGACCAATTGCGGCCTACCGCGCAACACACCCGCGAGATCACGCGCACGGGTGATGTCAAGCTGGCGCTGCTGCACCACGCTGCCTAAGTGCTGCCGCCGAACATGCTCACGACCATGTCGCAGAGCAGCTGGGTCCCGGTCTACTAGCACCACTTGCAGCCGTCGGCGCAACCGTGGCGATAGACTGGTCAAATAGTCACAGGCAACGATGCCGGTGCCCGCACCCAGGCTCACCCAGCGAAACGTGCCACTAGACGATTCAAGCTGTCGCGAGGCGATCTCCATGAGCAAATACGCCCGCGAGCGTAGCCCCGTTGCGTCCAGACTATGCCGAAAAAACCGCCGTGTCACCGGATCGAGCCGCAAACCATCTGGCTGCTCCAGAGCATCGGGGTTGTAGGTAATATGCGTCGCCACCCCACCCGGCATATAGCGCCGCCACTGCCGCATTGCCGGTGGCAGATATGCCCACCACCGCGCCATATTGCCCCGCGAATCATGGCGCAGCCGCGGCCGACGCTTCAGATAGCGTTCCATCATCAGCTGTATAAACCCCCGCACCAGCCACCGCTCCAGCCCATACCGCGCGGCGCTGTAGCGATCACTTATGCGATAGCGGTGCACACTCACGCCATCGCATGTTGTCTGTCCCGCGCGCCATATTGCATATGTCTGAACTATACCCATCCTGATTACCATTTATTTTTATGCTTATGCTTGCTATTATATACGTAATGACCAAAATTGCTATCATCGAAGACGACGCCGCGATCAATCAAATGTATCGCATGAAGTTTGAGACGGCCGGATTCGAAGTATTGCTCGCCGACGATGGCGCCCATGGCGTCGAATTGGTGCAGAAATACCACCCCGACCTAATCCTACTCGACCTCCAAATGCCCCACATGAGTGGCGTCGAGGCGCTCGGCCGTATCCGCAAGCTTCCTGGCTGCGAGCAAGTGCCCGTCATCATCCTGACTAACCTCGGCAAAGAAGAAGCCCCGGCAGGCCTCGACAGCCTGCGTGTGCATAGCTATATCGTCAAGGCCGAATCGACGCCGCGGCAAGTCGTCGAGCATGTCAAGACGGCGCTCAAACAACAGGCGTAGCTGTCCTTTTGGCGCATTCTACTGAGTAGTAGGAGTTGCGTGCTTCGGGATGCGCGCCAGTGCTGCCTGAATCACATGATCATACAGCGCCGCGATCGTCAGCGGGCCCACGCCACCACGCAGTGGCGTGATAATTAGGTCGTCCCGCGCCCGCGCATCCTCGGCGACATCACCCACCAACGCGCCGTTTTCGCTGGCGGTACCGGCATCTACTACCACCGCCTCGATCGGAATCATATCGCTGGTAATTAGCCGCGGCACACCAGTTGCTGCCACAATCACCGACGCTACCGCTAGCGTCGACGCTAGATCTGGGGTGGATTGGTCGCACACGGTAACGTCGTAGCCACTCGCCCGCCACATCTCCGCCAGCGGCGCACCGACGAGCCGGCCATGGCCAACAATCACAATATGCGCATGGTCTAGATCGACATTGTAGCCGCCGAGCAGCCAGTTGATCGCTTCGGCGGTAGCGCTCGGGTAATCGCCCGCGGCCAAGCCATCGACGTCTTTGGCAGGGGCAATTGCTTGCACGATATCATCGGTCTGGGTTGGATCGGCCAGGGGTAATTGCACCAAAATACCATGCACCGACTCGTCAGCGTTAGCCGCCTGAATATGCTGCGTCATGTCGGCATCGGCACAGCTCACCACCTCGGTCTGGATCAGAATATCGTCGCCGTAGCGCTGTTTCATACGGATGTAGGCGTCGATAGCGCCGGTGGACTGAGTTGTTTTTATTACAACAAGCTTTGGGATAATACCGTGCGCTTGGCGAAGCATGCGCACCTGTCGCGCCTGCCGCTCCTGAATAAATCCGGCCAGCTCGGCGCCATTTAGTTCGCGTTTTGGCATATTAAATAGCGTCCTTTCGATCATTAATAAACGCCGCCCACTGGCGCACCAGCCGCAAAATCGTCTTGAGCGGCAGCTCGATCGCCATGTCGAGCAAGATGGTGACGATGTTGACACGGCTGTATTTGTCGCTCATCCAGCGGCCGACGATGACAAACGGTAGATAGATGATGTCGCGGATGATAGTGACGGCGTTTTGGTTGCTGTCGACCACCTCGATCTCGCGGATCAGGCGACTGAGGCGGAAGCCCAAGAAACTCGCCGCCGACAGAAATACAAAGAATATCGCGATGTGCACCCACGCGAATCCCAGCCGCGCCAGCCCGTAGGTGACGCCGGCGAACACAATTAGCGCTACCACCACATAGGCTACCGAGAACCCCATGCCGTAGCCGCGCGTATTGGCACGCGATTTGGCCAACGTCAGACGATCGCCGCCGTAGAGCATGGTGTCGATGCGGTCAACCAGCGCGGTGGTGTTGGCGTAGCCCGGCAAGCGATGCGTCAGGCGGAGCGCGATCATATAGAGCGGCGGGAACAGCAGGTTGATCAGCAGCACCGTCCAGATGATTTCGCCATGCGCCCACAGGTCGTATGGTACTTCGACGGCGATACCAATCAGGAATTTGGTAATAATCAAGAAAATCACGCTGCGGATAATGGCATGGCTGATGCGCGTGCTAATTTTGGCGTATTCGGCCGTGACATACTGCTCGTAGCGCTCCAAAAAACTTTCGCGGCGCGTCAGCAGATCGGGCAGCTGCGGTTCGTCATCGATCATGCGGCGCAAAATACGCAGCGGCGCGCCCTCGCGGTCGACGACGTGCTGCAGCGCAGTGGTGGTTTTGGCGTCGAGGAGCTTGTCGATATTGCGGTTGAATTTGATGTAGATCTGGACGTCGCCCTCGGCCGTTACCTGATAGCGGTTGAGCAGCAGCGAGCGCACCACGGCATCGTCGGATTTGAGTAAGGCGTGGTGGATCGCGGCCAGCAGGTTGGCGCCTTTGTCGCTCGATTCGTCGATTGATTCGCGCTGAGCAAAATACTGGTAGGCGCAGTCGACAAACGCCGCCCGGCGCGAATGATCGCTTATGAGCGCCTCGACACGCACCGCCAGCACATCAAGCACCCAACGGCTAGCGCGATCCAGGCCAATGTTGCGATGTTGCTGGATCTGTGTGTAGGCACGGTAGTAACCAAGCGCCATCTGCGAAATCTGTTCGAGCTGCTCACTGATGACACTGTCGTTTGGGATATAGCCCGCGAGGGTTAGCTCGACAGCCAGCTCGTTGCCGCTGCGAGCAATCAGCTCGGCATCGCGGGTAATGAACGATTGCTTATAAAAACGCTTGATGGCGTTTTGGAGCAACAGATGCTCCTCGGTGTTTTCGGCGGCGTTACGCAGCTGCTCGTAGGCCGCCGTCAGCGTACCGCCGGCGCCAACAACATGGACTTTTTGCTGCGTCGCCAGCCGAGCCTCGCGCTCATCTGCCGAGGTACGTCGATATTCCAGCGCCGTCACCAACCGCTGGCCAAGGGAATTGAGAGTATTCATATTACAGAGGTAAATTATAGCAGATACTGGGCAAAAACTCTAGCGAACTGTATCGTCACGCCAAACCAACGCGATGATCGTCGCTCGCAAGCAGCTCCGCGGCCTAAAGCCTTGCCAAATCACCCCTCTCGGTGTATAATTTGTGAAGTTGCGGGCCAGTAGCTCGAACTGCGGTGTCCGAGGCGCACGTCGCCGAGTAAAGTCATAAAGCACCAGGTGCTCTAACCTTGCCCACGGTAGGCTCTTAGTGAAGCGAATACGAGCAACCTTTTACAATTAGTTACGGGCCAGTAGCTCAGCTGGTTAGAGCACCTGCCTCTTAAGCAGGGTGTCGAGAGTTCAAGTCTCTCCTGGCCCTCCAAGAAAAGATCACCCAAGAAGGGGTGATTTTTTCTTTGGGCGATTTTACACGCTCGCTAGAACTTTTTTAGGAAAAGTTTATGAATATTAGTCTGGGATATAAATATAGCGTATGGAAATCTACAGAATACTTGGATTTGTCGCTTTTTTACTATTAGCGCTCCTGTCAGGCTCCCCATATAATCAACACACAGTCTAAACCGGTTAGATCGTAATCTGTTACCATACTAAGCACAGGGCGTCAGCCCTGTGCATGAAAGGACTAGTGTTTTCGTATGCCCAAAGGCAAACCAATTAACTCCCAGATTAAGACTGAGATCGTCTCCAGAATCCGTAACGACGGCATGACCGTCGCTGCTGCGAGCGCTCACTATGGCGTCAACGCTAAGAGTATCTACTACTGGCTACGGGATGGCGTCGTAGACGGCAACCGCAACCTCATCCTTGAGAATAATAAGCTCAAGAAAGAGCTAGAAATTGCCTACCGCATCATCGGGCGGTTTACGGCAGAGTCACAGCGCCCAAAAGGCTAGCTGTCCTGGAAGAAGTCGAGTCAGGATGGCGAGACAAGTTCGCTCGAGCTCTCAACGTCTGCCGGACGAGCTACTACCGGACGCCGAGCAAGCAGGCCGCCGAAGACGCCAAAGCTGTTACCTCATTGCTGGTAGCCCATACCGAGCATCCGTTCTACGGCGTCCGAAGGCTGGCGATCCATCTAAGCTGGAGCTAGAAGAAGACTCGTCGCATTCGCACTCTGGCCGGTGTTGTCGTGCCTACGCTCAGCAAGAAGCGGCGTAGCAGCTCCGGGCGAGCAGAGATAGCGGCTGCACCGAACGCCTTGAAGCGTTTTGTTGTCTTCCGCGATGCGAGCAAGCCGCAAGCCGGACAAAGCTACCGGCCCATGACCGATGCCGGGGCTTGGGCACAAGACTTTACCCATCTCCACTTCCATGGCGAGGAATACAATCTAGCGGTCGTGCTCGATCTCAAAACGAGACAGGTCGTCGGCTGGCGGCTCGGCACCAGACACAGTAGCGAGCTGACGCTCGCTGCTGTCCTCGACACCCTGAGTAAATATCCAAGCCCTGCGATACTCCATAGCGACCAAGGGAGCGAGTATCTGAGCTGCAAGCACCAGGAACTTTGTCAGAGAATGGAGATAACGCTCAGCTGCAGCAAACGCGCGAGCCCCTGGCAAAACGGCTTCATGGAGCGCTGGTTTGGCAACTTCAAGCTTGAGCTCGGCAACCTTAACCGACACCAAGATCTCGCCCGATTCCATGAGGCCGTCGCTATGGCTATCTTTTACTACAACCACGAACGAATACATCTCAGCCTCAAATGAGCCCAGCGGCTTACGCCGCTCGGCTCAAAGAGCAAAACCAACAACCAAAAAGTTTAGAACGAGTGTTGCAAGAAAGGGGAGCTTGACACTTCTTGAGCCCACATGCACTTTATCTCAATTTATCAAGTGTGGTCTTACCTAGCCTATGTCAACAGAGCCGTTATAGCCTGTCTAGTTATCGCTGCTCAGTTCGGTGTTCTCGAAGGCAGCACGCTCAGCAATCGACCCATAGACAATTCGGAACGTTTGGGGATTCATCCACAAAAAAATGAGCAGGTGATTGACCTACCATAGCAGACCGGATGTTGATTACCTTTGGACTAATGAATGTCTGCGCGTCAGCAAGTCTGCAGATAAGGCTGAAATTGCCTACAAACCTGCGAGTACAAACCGTACTGTAGTTATCGCAAAACAAGTTGATGTACAAGCAAATCCTGTTCCGATGCGTATACGACCTGCCGTTTGATGTGTCATGAATAATTATTGAAATTTGACTCCAAGGTTGGCCATAGTGAACCTGATTTGTTATACGGCACGCAGTCTTGGAAATAATACCACCAAAAGTAGCCGCCAATGTAACGGTTGCCGATAGAACCGAGAAGGTTTTTGACGTCGTTGTGCATGCCGTAGTAACGGTTGGCGATACGTTGTTTGTCAGCTAATGTCGGGTCTCTGGGTAAGCCGTCGACTGCGCCTTGTGCGCCGATCTCTCCGATACCTACCTTGGCATTGGGGAAGTTGTTGGCCATTTTGGTGAGGATTGATACAAAATCCTGGTTAGTCGGATAGTATATCGGGTTACCAGCCGTTTCGTAAAAGCTGAGGAGGAGATAGTCCGCACCACTACGGAGTTTGGCTGGCATATTTGCGGCGTACGTTTCTGTATTTTCCCATGATTGGGCGTAGTAATTGCTGTTTGGCCAATAGTTGAGCGTGATGGCGGTACGAATCTTTAGCGATGAGTATTCATTTTTGATAACATCGTATATAGCGATAACTTTGCTGTCGATTTCGGATTGTGACGATCCGACCCATTCGCCGTTTAGCTCATTGCCAATCTCGTAAATATCGATATTCTCGCCAAACGTATCGAGGAAGTTGCGGGTTTTTTGCTGGATTTGAGAAATCGAGGCCTCTTGAAAGGCTGTGGAGTCATAGAGCTGGCCAAAAATATAACTTGAGTTTCGCATCGTGCTGACGGCGGACGAGTATTCTGAGGCGCTCATCCCCGGTTGAAAAACGATTCGTATGCACGGGCGTTTGGTATGTCTTGAAAGCGACATACTTAAATCAGATAGCTGCGTAATGTACTCGGTAGTTACGCCATATAATGTGTCGGGGATAGCTCTCCCTGTCGCGGTTGAAAATGCTACTGGGTCTGAAGGCCCGGGCGGCGTAGTAGACGGAGTTGAATTACTGGCTCGGAATAATCGCCGCGAAAAGCTCATGCTCTTATTGTACAACATCTATGAATAACAGGTCATAAACTTGACCATGACCACGGTATATTTTAAAAGACTTATGGTTTTGAGAGCGGCTATAAGGTTATATAATTACCTGAAACAATAATATGATGGGGTCAAGTGACAATGTATAGAACAGAACGCTTTAATCCACAGGGGATTGACGGATTGCGGGAAGTCTGGGACGAAATTGACCGGCAAGAAGCAATGGGTATGGTAGTGCTGCAGGAAATTATGAACCTGCGAGTCCCAAGGGCAAATCATTCGACTAGCCGGGGGCGTGCAAGGTATGTTCTTCAGACGGTGCTGGCGTTTCCTGACGATCAATACTACACAATGACGAGCAAGGAGTATCTATGGAACGCACGACAAAAACTCAACGATATTGCTTTTTACGCACCTGGTATTGGCGATCATGACGAGGGTGATACTGTGTCCGAGTATGATTATTTTAATAGAAGCAGCGAAGTAGTGCGTCCTCCGTGGATGAGCCGGAGGTGGCGGACATCGAAAGGCGGCGTATGTTTGTTTTACTGCGGAATAGAAAGACCGTGGGCTGCTGCGCAAGATGAGTTATATTGGGACGAACAAGAGATGAGACGGGGAAAAATTGTTTTCAAAAATCAAAAAATAATAAACAGAAAATTGTTGAAATAAAATAACTGTTTGGGTTGTACTACCTATATACTCAAGCGTAGGACGAAAATAATGTATAAAACTTCTGATACGAATCAGCCGCCAACCTGCCATAATGAAGAAATGCCAGATGAATCCATAAATCAGGACCAGACCATAGTTGCCCGTGTTGTTAATGGGGATGTTGATGCTTATGGGGAGCTGATGGAGCGGTATGAGTCCAAGCCACAGAAGGTCGGACCTTCAACAGATGATAATTATGTGATTTAGGTGGCGAGCTCGTCTTTGAGTTGTCGAAGCGCATCTTTGTTCCCTTGATATGACTGGCAAAAAGATAGATACTGCGCCGGCGTCATCTCCTCTAGCCGCTCATACTGCAACCATTCTGGCGCCGGTGTTACGCCTAAATAGAACTGGATGCTCGAGTAGCGGTATCGCTTCCAATACCGCGGATTCATATGAATGTAGCGCGTAATATGCACAAGGTATGTCTCGCTGTCGATATACGACGCTTTGTACCGTGTCTCAAATAGCGGTCCCGAACGCCTGTACTTATTGTTAAAATACCGACTATAGCTTGTCAGCAAACCGCGCATTAGCTGCGACATTGCTGCGGACTCTATTTGATAAAGTAACAGATGCACGTGGTTGGGCATTAGGCAGTAACAGAGCAGCTCTACCCTACCCCGTAGGTGGGGGTACACACCAAACGGTGAACGCCGCTGCGCTCTCGTTAAATATCGATCAAAAAACGAGACAAACACCTTGTAGTCTGCCTCGTCACGAAAAATCTCTTGCTTATTAAGCCCTCGAAAATACACATGATAGTATGCATCGGCAATATCAGGCTTATTTACGTTTCTTACTGGCATGATATAAGTATATCACCTTTTTGTCCTCTGTTGAAGGTCCGACCTTATGCCTTATGCTCCTTGATATAAAAGAATCCAGAGCATTCCAAATATTTGCCCCTAGAATCACAAAACAATAATATATCGAAACCGGCTAGCTAGTAATACCGACCCCGAGGAATATAGTGGGGCGAGCTGTTCGTCAGGCCATTGATCGACAATGATATCGCGATCAGCAGCATCGCCGCCGAGATCACCAGCACTACAATATACACTGTGCGCATCATCTCGATCCATCGCTCGTCACGCGCGGTAGTAAGCAAGGGTTGGCCCTGCGCGTCGTGCGTCTCGCCGTAGAGTGTAAAGAAATCGACAACTCCCCACACCAGCAGCACCAACATCACAAGCCCAGCTATGATATTGACGTACGGCACCGCCATGGCAAACATCGCGCCCACATACAGCCAAAATCGCACCTTGCCATTTGGGTCGCCGCGGTACATGCGAGCCAGGCCAAGTGGCGAGGCAAAAAACGCTATGGCCATCATGGCGAGTCGCGACACTCCATGGGTATGCGCGGCGGTGGCTACGGGCTTAGTGGTGTGCTTCGCGGAAACTGATGCTTCTGATTTCATAGATTTTCCCCTTAGATGATATGCTATATATTGCTACTATTTAGTATATATCGCGAGCAGAATTTGGCAACTGCTGCGGCCTGAAATCACATACGGCAAACGCATATGCCTGCTATACTAGACCTATGAGCATACAAGCGCGGCGGTTGGGGCGTGCAGCACGACAAACGGCAGTGACGCCGCAGGCGATTAGTTTTTTGCCCGGCGCGATTGCCCTCTCGAGCCCCGAGATTGCTAATTCTGGCCGCGGACAATACTACTGGCTTGGCATCGCCGCCGATCCTGTCGGCTGGCCCCTGGTCGACACCTATTATCGTGATCAAATCCCTTGGCGGGCGGTCGAAATTTCGCCTGGCGTCTACGACCTAACTCTTATCGAGGCGGGCCTGGCCGAAGCCACAACACGCGGCGGGCGATTTGGGTTTCGGATTATGCCGTTTTTTGACGCAAACACCGTACCCGAAATCCAGCCATCGTGGATTCCAAGCCTGCCGACCACCACGGGGCCTGCCAAAGCCCCCGACTGGAATTCGCCTGGCTACTTGACGTCGTGGTCAAATATGATCAGCCGCGTGGGCCACACTTTCAACGGCGACCCGCGGCTATTCTATATGGACATCAGCGGCTACGGCGACACTGGTGAATGGTTCAGTTATGCCGGCGAATATCAGGCAGATATCACCACTGCTAGCGCAAAAGTCGTTTGCGACGCGGCAATCAATGCTTTTCCGGATAGCTTCGTGCTAGCACCGGCTATGGGCGTAGGCGCCACCTATCCTCCGACTGTCACCCGTCGCGCTGGCCAGCGATTTGATTATTTAGGCTGCATGGACCTCTCGTATCAAAATATCGGTCAGCCTGCGGTGTCCGATTCGTGGAAATATGCGCCATTTGTAACCGAGTGGGGGCATGATAGCAATAATTTTTCGGTCACTCAGGGCATCAAAAATATCCGCGATCTGCGGGTGTCGCTGCTATCATCGGGCAACAAGCCCATTAACGCTGCGAGTATGACTCCGAGTGATCAGCAGCTATTTGACCAAGCCAACAAAATCGCTGGGTTTCGCTATCGGCTGACGCGCGTCGATATGCAAACCAACCTGACCGCTGGCGGCAGCCTCGCCATTACGACAGCGTGGCGCAACGACGGCGTGGCGCCTACCTACGACGTATGGCAAGCGCAACTGGTGCTACTGGCGGCAAATGGCGCCCGCTGGACAATCGACTTGGTTGATGATCTGCGTACAGTGCTGGGCACTGATGTACCGACGGGCACATTTACCTCGGTGGTTACGTTGCCAAGCAGCTTGCCAGCCGGTACGCTAACAGCAGCAATCCGCCTGACTGACCCGCGTGGCCAGCTAGCACCACTTCAGCTGGCCACTACGGGGCGCGATGCGTTTGGTGCCTATGCCATCGGATCAATTACGGTCGCAAGCAGCGCCGCCCCTGCCGGGGACGCCGCCGTACCAGCCACGCCAACAATCACCAGCGCCGCTATTACAACGTCACTCGCACCCGTAATTACCGGCACCGCTCCATCGGGGAGCCAGCTGCGGGTGGTGGTAAATGGCCGCGCGCACCTGACTACCGCAACGCTCGGGGGCAGCTGGTCGCTCAGCCCACAGAATTATATTTCTACCGGAGTCAGCTACCCGATCAGTGTCACCGCCACCAGCCCGCGCGGAGTGGCGTCTAGCGCCGCAACACAGCTGCTCGAGGTGCGCGGCCAAACCATTGCGAGCGATGATTTTAACCGCGCCAACAGCAGCACCCCGGGTAGCTTGCCGACCGGTCAGGCATGGACCGTCGCACCGGGGAGCAGCTGGACAATCGCAAGCAACCACCTAGTGCCTGGGTCGAGCGGTGAGCATTTTATTGTGGTTGATGCCGGCACGCCCGATGTCATAGTTGGCGTCGACATCACTGGCATCGGTGCTAGCAAGTGGATGGGGCCGATCGCGCGATATGTTGACGCAAACAATCTATATATGCTCGAGATCAGTGAAGGCAGCGGCCAAGTGAATTTCTTTAAACGCGTTAACGGCAGCGCAATATATCTTGACGCATGCCATCCGCCCACATTCAGCCGCCTGGCGCTCAAAATCCGCACAATTCCCGACGGCGTGCTAATGATCGCCATTGCCGACGGCGTCGTCGTAGGCCATGCTATCGATGTCACAGCGCCATTCCCTGCCGGCACTCTCACCGGCATTCACTACGGCGGCTTTGGCACGCCCGGCCCGACATTCGACAATTTCCGCGTCGAGCACGTATAGACTAGGTTTTGATCCAGGTAAGATATCGCGCTTTGCGCTCCTCCGTTCAGGCCGTACTAGATATAAACCACAAAAAAACGACCATCTTTCAATGATCATTTTTTCGTGGTACACCCGGTACGATTCGAACGTACGACCAATTGGTTCGAAGCCAACTACTCTAATCCACTGAGCTACGGGTGCGTATAACACTAATTATAACAGATTGAGGGTGTATACTGAAAGTATGAAACGTATCAATCACCTTGTACTTGCGCCCTACACGTCATTTCACTGTGGTGGGGAGGCCGAGACTGCACTTATCCAGGACGAAATTGCGCCACTTACTGCCGCAGAGATTGCGCCGAGCAACAGGCCCACATGGTTCCTTGGGTTTGGGGCCAACACCTTGATTTCTGACCGCGGACTACCTGGCACTACGTATATATTGCGCGCTGGGCAAATCGAGCGCCAAGGCACCACGCTCATCGCCGACGCCGGCGTGTGGTGGGACGACCTGGTGCAGTATGCGATCAACCGCAACCTATGGGGGCTTGAGTTCATGAGCGCAATTCCGGGCAATGTCGGTGCGGGAATTGTGGGCAATATTGCAGCTTATGGCCAAGCGGTGGCGGATACGCTGCAGTGGGCCGAGGTACTCGACACACAGACTGGCGAGATGCGGCGGCTTGACGTTGTCCAGCTGGAGATGACCTATCGCAATTGCAAGTATCTACAGTCGCGGCGGCATCTGCTAGTGCTGCGCGGCGCTTTCGGGCTGTCACCACATCCTACAAAGCAACTCGAGTACGACTCCGCCCTGGTCGTCGCAACCGAAAAAAACTACGACCTCACCACCCTCGCAGGACGGCGCGATACCATTGTCGAGGCTCGTAGGCGTGCAGGCTCGCTGTGGGACTATCGCGACGAACATGCCATGCGTACGGCCGGGTCGTTTTTTCGCAATCCGATGGTGGCACCCGATGTCGCCGAGCGCATCATGAGCTATGACGAGACACACAAGTCGCTCGAGCTACTGCGCAAAATGAATACCGTCCACGGCGGCGACGCTACCCGAGTGTCGGCGGCGCACGTGCTGCTGGCGGCAGGCTACCAACGCGGCCAAAGCTGGGGCGACGTACGCCTCCATCCGTCGCACGTGCTCAAGCTCGAGAACGCCGGCAATGCCAGCGCACAGGATATCTACAATGCGGCCCACGAAATCATGGCCACGGTGCGAGCCAAGCTAGGCGTGCAGCTCGACCCCGAGGTGCGATTCCTGGGTGAATTTGACTCGTCTAATTAGCATAAGTGTAATATAATAAGTGACATGAGACGCTCAATGCGCGGTTTTACTCTAGTCGAACTTTTGATCGTTATTGTGATATTGGGATTTTTGATGGCAGTAGCATTTATCAGCGTGCGCTATCTAGAGGCCGGCGGCCGAAATGCCGAGCGCAAAAGCGACGCCGAGGCCATTTCGCTGACCCTCGAGAGCTACTACAAGCAAGGCGCCGCCGACGGCACCCACCGCAACCAAGGTTTTTACCCCTCTACCGACGAAATCGCCAATGCCCTTACCGACCCGCGCCTCAACTACCTGCAGACGAATATCCTGCCAGACAGCAGCGCCGCGATCTTCCGCTTTTCGTTCCTGGCGAACGGCTCTGCCTACAACCTAAAGCCCGCCACAAAAGTCATCAGCAATCCGCAAACAGAGATCACCGACACCAGCTATATCATCTATGAGCCGCTGTACTACGACGGCTCATCGTGGGAGCTGTGCAAGGGCACGACGCCGTGCACCCGCTTCAACCTGCACTACACGCTCGAGCCCTCGGGCAGTGCCGGCGTTACCACTACCACGATTGTGAGCAAAAACCAATGAGTCGCGGCGAGCAACATGGATTTACAACGATCGAGCTGCTGATCGCTATGATTATTGCCGGCCTATTCCTGATTACCATCTACCAGCTGTACGGCGTGACGGTTGGGGACAGCACCGAGGTGCGCAACCGCACCAACGCTAGTTCTATCGCTTACGACCTCTTGCGCAAGACCAAAACCCAGCCCCAAGGCGTCTGTACGGCGGCGGCCTCGGTCGACGTCTCACTGCCGCCATATAGCACGCTGCCGACTACTTCTCGGGCAAAAGTAGCATTTGACTGCCCGTACGGCAACTCTGTTTCGCCCACCCGCGTCACCGTTACTATCACTTATGGCACTACTACTGATCAACAGGTAACGTATGCGTCGTATCAAGCCAATTAACACTGGGTTTACCCTTGTCGAGGTGCTGGTGGTGGCGCCAATCACCATGCTAGTGCTGGCCACATTTGTACTAGTGATGGCCAATTTGGTGGGCGAGGTGCTGGTGCAGCGCGAACGCAATATCATGACCTACAACCTGCAGGATGCTGGCGACAAAATCGAAAACGACATCAAGCTCGCCACGGCGTTCCCGGCAACCAGTGGCACGATGAACTTCCCGCAGGGTGTAAACGATTCTACTACGCCGTTTGCATCTAGCTCTGCACTGATTCTCACCGAGCTTGGCGTCACCAAGCGACCACCCGCAAACGATCGCGATCTCAGCTTTGCGCAAAACCCTGCCGTAAACTGTGGCACCCCCCTGCAATATCGCAATAGTATCGTCATGATCACCGTCGTATATTTCCTCGATAGCAATGCTACCGTGTGGCGACGCACCATCGTACCTAGCTCGCCAGCCGCCTGCCCCGGGCTTACTCCTTGGCAGCAAAACAGCTGCTCACCAGCCAAGGTACCATCAAACCTCTGCAAAGTTTCGGATATCAAAATCGCCTCGGATATCACCAGTATGTCGCTCAGCTACTACGACACTGCTGGCGGCACAGCTGCTACCACCGCCTCGCCCACTACGACGCTTGCAACAGTCAAGCTTACCTCGACCAAAAAAGTTGCCGGCCGCACATTTACCGTCACCAACGCCGTCAGCGCCACCAAGCTCAACTTCTAGTTTCGGCCAAAAAGCTTGCGTTTATCCCCACAGGGGTGTATCATTATCACATAAACACATTTTAATTAGGGGGCCTCAGAAATGACTCTAACTAATATCAAAAGTATGCAAAAAGACCGCGGCTTCACACTCGTCGAGCTGATGATCGTCATCGTGGTAATCGCCATCCTGGCAGCGATTTCAATCGTCGCCTTCGCCGGTATCCAGCAGCGTGGACGTGACGCAAGCCGTCAGTCAGACGTAGAAGGTCTACAAAAAGCCGTTAATACATACATTGGCGATGACCAGGGAGCAAACGGCGACTGGACAAAGCTGCAAGATGCCTCAACGGCTATCACAAACCTCAAAGCGTACACTGTCGTTAATACCCCACAGAAAGTTCTTGATATGATTGCAGCGACTGCAACTCCAGATAAAGACCACTATGGTATTACGCCTTGTCCTGCTTCCGGTACACAAACGGGCGTTGTAATTGCCTACTTCTCTGAAGGTAAGAATAAGGTTCAAACGACCCACGTCGGCAATGGCTGCCCAGCTGACATTACTAACTAGACACTAGTAGCCAACTCTCTAAACAGCTCGGGAAACCGAGCTGTTTTCTTATGAGAACCTTGCTCCTCAGGTACCCTAGTGCTATAATCATACCGTTCTCCAGCCACTAGAACACCCCGGCCCCGGCCTCAGTCCGCGGGCCCGTTCATTGACAACTCGAAGAGTTAGGAACTCTCATGTATCGGAAGATCACGAGCATCTTGACCAATCTGGTCCTGCTTGCTGGCATATTCATCGCCTCCCTCATCGTCGCTCCGGCCGCCTCTGCCTGGACGGGCACACTTCCAACCTGCCCAAACTTCTCGAATGCATGGATCAAGACTATCAAGTCTAATCCCTACTTCGGGCCAAATACTTCCTGGGTGGCATACAGGTCCGGTGATCCGGCTTGGCAACAAGATAATGTCGTCGTATTTTGGGACACCTATGGGTCCGCTGGCCAAAAACCAGGCATCAGATTCCACGGCGATGGCACTGGAAGCAGCATAAACACCCTAGAGTACGATGCGAACTCTGTCCCATACTGGGTTAATCTGCCAGGTACGGAAAGCGGCTATATGCACAACCGTCAAACATGGGGCGATTTGCACTATGGCACGCTTCTGAGCAACATCTCGTGTATCAATGACGTGCACAATGTCTCTTACGAGGGCTGGGGAGAAAAGCCCCACTTCAGGGATAGCACCGTTGAGTGGACGGCTCTCGTTCCACCATCCGCCACATATGTTGCGCTGGGTGACTCATTTTCTTCTGGAGAGGGAGTAGAGCCATTTGATCCAGCCAGCAACTCCCTGCCGCCCAACAATGAGGATCGCTGCCACCGTAGCACCCGCGCCTATCCGCGTCTGCTGGTCAAGGACTCGTCGCTTCAACTCGGAGATGTCGCGTTCGTCGCCTGCTCTGGCGCTACCACTTCAGACGTAAAGTACTCAGGACAGTGGGACGAGCCCGCGCAGATCGATACACTTTCCGCTAGTACAAAAGTGGTGACACTATCGATTGGCGGCAATGACGTGGGTTTTGGCGACTATCTGCTGGGGTGTATTCCAGGCTGCGGCAAGGGGTCTCTGATTTACCAGGCTTTCATGAACAACATCCACGCAGATGCGTTCAAGAACAACCTTGCGACAACCTACGAGACCATCCTTCGTAAGGCACCGAATGCCCATCTGTACGTGGTTGGCTATCCGTACCTCACGAGTCCGACCGCGAAGAACTGCAATTTGCTGGACGTATCTGGAGCACGCGCCGTTCAGGTAGAACTGAACAGTACCATCTCGAAGGCGGTTACGGTTGCGCGTAATGCAGCGCTAGGCAACAAGGGTCGTATCACCTACATCAACCCTAACGCCGGTGGTTCACCGTTCGCCAACCGATATGTCTGCAGTAGAACCAGCTTTTTCAATGGGCTCGACCTGGCTCACAAGGAGTACTCATTCCATCCGAATGTAGCGGGTCAGAACGCTTACGCTGAGGTGATCAAGGCAGCGATGCTCAAGAAGTAATCGCTAGCCCGCACGCGCACAACCGGCTGAAGAACGACGCCCCTCTGGTACCGTCATGGTTCTAGAGGGGCTTCTTCATATTCTATCGATATTTAGCGCGGAAGGGCGCGGCAGAAGTCGCGGACTTCGGCGCGGAGGGTCGCGAGATGATCAGGATCATCGCGCGCATCAATGGCGGCGCGGATCCAGCTAGCGATACGCGGCATGTCGTCTTCGCGTAGGCCACGAGTGGTCATGGCCGGCGTGCCCAGGCGAATGCCACTGGGTCGAAACGGCGGCAGCGGATCGTCGGGTACGGCGTTGGCGTTGAGCGTCAGGCCGATGGCGTCGATTGCCCGCTCGGCGGTTTTACCGTCGATGCCGAAACTTTGGTGCACATTTGCTAGAATCAAATGATTGCTCGTGCCGCCCGCCACCAGGCTAAAGCCGCGCTGCTGCAGCTCGGTTGCAAGCCGTGCGGCATTGGCCACAATCTGGTGCGCGTAGTCACGAAACTCTGGCTGCAAGGCCTCGCCAAATGCCACGGCCTTGGCGGCAATCGTATGCATATGCGGGCCGCCCTGAGTGCCCGGAAACACCGCCCGATCGATCAGTGTCGGGATGTTTTCGAGGGTTTTTTCGGGTGCCTTGAGTGGATTGCTGACGGTACCGCGGCTCAGGATCAGCCCGCCACGCGGCCCACGCAGCGTCTTGTGTGTGGTGGTGGTCAGCACATGAAACCCGTCGTCAAACGGATTGCGCGCCGCGCCGCCAGCGATCAGGCCAGCAATGTGCGCCACATCGGCCATCAACAGCGCGCCCACCTCGCGGCCAATTGCGGCAAATGCGCCATAGTCGAGCTCGCGCGGATAGGCACTAAACCCAGCCAGAATAATCTTTGGCTTGTGCTCAAGCGCCAGGTGCCGCAGCTCATCATAGTCGATTTCGCCTGTTGTAATATCTTTCATCTTGTAACGCACAAAATGGTACTCGCGCGCACTACGCGTCACCAGTGCACCGTGGGTCAGATGCCCACCGTGGCCTAGATCCATCGCCAGAATCGTATCACCCGGCTGGCACCACGCGTAGTACACCGCCTCGTTGGCCTGCGCGCCACTATGGGGCTGCACATTGGCATGATCGGCACCAAACAGCTGCTTAGCACGCTCAATTGCCAGCGTTTCTACTTGGTCGGTAAACTCCTGCCCACCGTAATAGCGGCGCCCCGGATAGCCCTCGGAATATTTGTTGGTAAACACGCTTCCCAGCGCAGCCAGCACGTCATCGCTGACATAATTTTCGCTCGGTATCAGCTCGAGGCCATCGTGCTGCCGGGCAATCTCGCCCTGAATCAATCGTTGGATCTCGGTATCTGTCATCGTCATCCCTTTCTCTGTTATCCATTATACACTGGCGCACGACCATATGCGGCAAATCAGTTGCAAATATATCACAGCAGGTATACTATAGTGGTATGACCAGCCCCGCATATCTTACAAAAATCGGCGCCCTCATCCAAGAAACGCGCCAGGCGCGCAACTTGACACAGTCCGAGCTCGCCGCCGCTGTCGGCACCAGCCAGAGCGCTATTAATCGCATCGAAAAGGGCGGCCAAAATATCAGCCTTGAGATGATTGCGCGCATCAGCGAGGTGCTATCAAGCGCACTACTGAGCGTCAACCGCGAGGGCAAACAGAATTTTACCGTAGAGGGCGGCCACCCGCTCAGCGGAACGATCGAGACCAAAACCAGCAAAAACGCCGCCGTTGGCCTGCTCTGTGCCAGCCTACTTAATCAGGGCAAGACCACTCTGCGACGCATCGCTCGCATCGAAGAGGTCAACCGCATTATCGAAGTGCTCGAAAGTATCGGCGTCAAAGTACGGTGGGTGGGCGAGAACGACCTCGAAATCGACCCGCCACGCCGGCTAAAGCTCGACCAGATGGACATCGAAGCTGCCAAACGCACCCGCACCGTCATCATGTTTCTCGGCCCGCTCATGCATCAATATAGCAAGTTCAAGCTACCGTTTGCCGGCGGCTGTAGCCTTGGCACGCGCACTGTCGAGCCGCATTTGGCCGGCCTCGAACCCTTTGGCCTAACGGTCGAAACCACCAGTACAGACTACGAAGCCACCTTTCGCCGGCGAGCCGTCAGCCGCACCATCGTACTAACCGAGCGCGGCGACACCGTCACCGAAAACGTCATCATGGCCGCCGCGCTACACGACGGCGAGGTTGTCATTCGCAACGCCAGCCCCAACTATATGGTGCAAGACGTCTGCTTTTTCCTACAGAAATTGGGCGTCAAAATTGACGGCATCGGCACCACTGTACTCAAGATTCGCGGCCTGCCATCCATCAGCCAAAACGTCGAATACTATCCCAGCGAAGACCCCATCGAGGCCATGAGTTTTATCGCCGCCGGCATCGTCACCGATAGCGAGATCACCATTACGCGTGCGCCGATCGAATTCCTCGAGCTCGAGCTGGCCATCCTCACCGGCATGGGCCTCCGCTACACCATCAGCGACGAGTACGCCGCGCGCAATGGCCACACTCGACTGGTCGACATCAGCCTCAAACATTCCCAGCTGGTCGCACCCAAAGACAAGCTGCACTGCCTGCCGTTTCCGGGGGTCAATATGGACAATCTACCTTTCCTCGGCCTCTGCGCCACCGTCGCAGCTGGACGCACACTCCTGCACGACTGGAGCTACGAAAACCGCGCGATTTATTTTACCGAGCTGGCCAAGCTGAATGCGCAGATCGAAATGGTCGACCCACACCGTGTTTATATCACCGGCCCCACCCGCTGGAAACCTGCCGACATTACGGCGCCGGCCGCGCTACGGCCAAGCGTGGTCATTTTGCTTGCCATGCTCGCAGCGCCTGGCAAATCAGTGCTACGCGACATTTATAGCATCAACCGCGGCTACGAAGATCTCGCCACCCGCCTCAACTCGCTTGGCGCCCATATCGAAACCACCTACGGCCTCTAGCTGACACACCCTCTCGCGGAGGTTCCGACTACCAATTCCCATAATATAAACCCGAGGCAAACCTCGGGCATATATTTTGGGGCGAGTGAGGAGAATTGAACTCCCGACCTCCTGGACCACAATCAGACGCTCTAACCAACTGAGCTACACCCGCCATATTGATAACATTGTAAAGTGCGTGGCCAAATCTAGCAGTTGGTTAGAGCGTTGACGCGATCAAAGATTACTCGCCTACGGCTCGGGCAGCCAACTGAGCTACACCCGCCATATTGATAACATTGTAAAGTGCGTGGCAATTTACCTCTGATATTCTATCACATCTCGGGGCGGCTGTCACTAGTTAGCGCGCAGAATACGGCCCGCCACTACGCGAGCGTGGCTCGGTAAATGTATGACGCACCTGGCTAGTTGGCGGCGTAACACGTGCGGTCCCCGGCATAGCGGCTGACGGTCCGCTATTATAGCCTTGGCGATTAGTCGGTCGCATGACATCCAAACGACGAGCCGCCGGATTTGTACGCGCCGCCGCCTCGGTCTTGAGATCCGACAGCGTGTCGACAGAGTAGCCGCTCACCCCATAGGCCGTCGGCCGATGCCCGCCGACCACCGTAGACTGCGTATAGGCGCCGACGTGCTGGCGATTATGCTCAACCGCCTGGCGCTGGCTGAATGTCTCGGCACTAGCCGCACCAAAACTCTGGCTACTAGCATCGGCATATCCACTGGTGTGAACCTTGCCCGATCGGAGGTTGTTGACAAATCGACTGATCTTCATATTCTTTATTATACGTCATATTGCTGGTATAATCATATGCTAGCGCGGGTATCGTATAATGGCTAATATATCTGACTTCCAATCAGAAGCTAGGAGTTCGATTCTCCTTACCCGCACCAAATCGGAACCAAAACGGAAATTGTCGCCCTCTGGGGCGATTTTTTCGCTTGCGGCGCGCAGCGCCTGCCAGCGGTTTTTCTGGGGGGAGATGGGAAATTGGTCGTCATTTATGACGACTTCTTTTTGTCGCATTTTTAGGTTCGACCCGAAGATTTCGAGGCAAAGCAACTTTTTGGCGGCGAGGTCATCATTTTTTGCAATCTTACAGATAGAAACGGCAGTTTCTATCCATGCTTTCATCGGTTCGACCCATGTCGAAACGCCAAGCGTCGCCTGCTCGATTTGCTCCTGCAAAAGTTTCTTTTTGCCCAGTATTTCTGCTCGTTTGTCTTGGTATAGTTCGCGCTCAATATCGCCGTCTAGGTAGCCATCGAGTAGACGCGCCAGCTTGTCGGACAACTGCACGATAGCTTCTTTATCGTTTCCAGTAATACGTTCAAAGTCGGCTTTTTCGCTCATCTCGTCGCTTCTTATCATCTCGCGCAGTTTGTCCGCCCATGCCGCAGGCATGGCATACCTCTGTAATAATGCAGATAGTTGCTTGTCTAGCTCCTCGGCTCTGACGTGTGGCTCTCGACAGACAATCACCTTACTCTTACGAGTGCAGCGATAATACGCATAGGTATGTACATTGCCGTTCTTTTGCCGCTTTACATGCTTTTCTGCGGTAAACATCATGCCACACTCGCAATACACCAAGCCGCATAGCGGCATTGGGTCGTTTGTTTTTGGGTGCGGCTTGCCGCGCCGCTCCAAAACAACCTGCACTTGGTCAAAAAGTCGTTTTGAGATAATACCTTTATGCCTGCCCTCGTGAACTTCGCCTGTATAGCGAAAATGTCCGTAATAAAACGGATTTGAGAGCATACGCTTGATACGATTTTTATGATACGGCTTTTTACCTGTCGTCTTTTTGCCGTTTACTTTGCCGCTGCGCGTTTGTATGCCTTTGGTATACATAAAATCTGCGATTTCATCTAATCGTTTATCGCCACGAGCATATAACTCAAAGGCTTCGCCCACAATCGGGGCGGTTTTCTTGTCTACTTTGGCTGTTTTAGTGCGCAGATCGTTATAATAACCGACTGGCGCAACGCCCGGCATTTCGCCGCGCCGCACTTTCTGGCGCAGTCCTCGCTTTGTGTTTACCGACAGATTATCGACATACTGTTTAGAGGAATTAAACTCATTTGCCAGCATATACTTGCCCTGTGGGGTATTCTCAAACCAAAAATGTGGGAACTTCAAATCAAACAATACATGCTCATCGAGCATGTAAATAATCTGTCCACTATCTATACTATTGCGCGATAATCTGTCGGGTAACCATGCCAGTATTCCGTTTGCCTCACCAGCTGCAATATCTGACAGCATTTTGTTAAACTTTTTGCGCCCTGGCTTTTTGGCAGTAACTTTTTCAATGATTATGCCAGCAATCTGCAAGCGATACTTGGCGGCATATTCCTTTAGCTCGTATAGTTGCGCGTCTACCGACAATACTTGCTTGTCCTCAACGTCTGTCGATTTACGAATGTATATGAAATACCGCATGCACCACCTCCTTTTTACTGGAACTCAAAAGGCTACTCCGTTGCACACAAATCAGAACAAGTCTAACCTGTACGAAGTAGCCGTTTGAGGCAAAGCCAATAAAAACGACCTGTTCTAAATGATTTGTGTGCAAGTCTATTATACCATGGAGCAAGCAACGCGGAGCGTGTCGGCACTTGCCGACCAACAAAAAGAACTATGCCGCAGGCATAGCAATTTCCCATCTCCCCCCAGAAAAACCGCTGGCAGGCGCTGCGCGCCGCAAGCGAAAAAATCGCCCCAGAGGGCGACAATTTCCGTTTTGGTTCCGATTTGGTGGGATTTTACGCCGAAATCCGAACCCATTTCCGTGAAAATCTGTAAAGCTCAGTCCCAGCGCCTGTGGGCGCACGCGCCCGCTCGGCACCGCCAGACACACCCTTTGCCTATTTTTTGGTAATTTCCCCCCGCCGATTTTTATTTTTTAGCTGTAAAGGGTGGTCTGGTGGTGGCGATGTCGCTTTAGCGACTAGGTGTTAATTATTAAAACTACACTACATCTGGCGTGTATACACCGGATGTAGTGTAAGCTGTTGCGTGTATTAGTACGCGGTCTTAGAAGCCAGTAAGCTCTTTGAAGCGTACGTCCTTGATATCGCTACCAGAACACATTGCTTTAAACTTCCATTTACCATTTGCGTCTACAGTGTTGGCATTTGCCAAGCAATCACCAACATTTGCACCATCTGCGTCAAGCGCAGAGAAGGTAATTTGGATGTAGCCCTTGATGTCTTTGTCGCTATTGTTTGATACAGTCCCGACGACTTGTGTCATATATGGATTACTCGTGTCAGTAGACCAGCCATCGTCAAGTGTTAGTCGTGGCTTTTCGTCAGACTTTTTAGCCTCTTGTTGTGTAGCCGTACTGCCGTCCGTTGATTTGGTGGTTTCGTTTGCTTGATTGCCGCCACCCTGGCTTGCTGATGCACCGATTGCGATAATGACGATAATCGCAATGACCCACACTAGTTTTCTTTTGTAAAATGGCTTCTTGTCTTTTTCTGCCATGACTACTCCTTTTATGGTATTGTTAATGATTTTTTTGGGGTAGCCCAACAAAAAGGACGACCCGCAGGTCGTCTAAAACCAGTACCAGCTTGCGCTAAATACTTTTACGCGAGTCGCCCTATTTCTAGCGCAAACACGTAAAAATACGTCGTTTGTTGATACTGGTTTTAGACATGTTTATTATATCACAACACCAGGGGAGGGTTCAGCTATAGCAAGGCGTGTTAAATATAAAGGGGGCGTACAAATAAACGTATATGCCTGGTAGGCGCTACATACCAACAGGGGCAAAAGTGTTATAATTAAACTGAGATTACACTAAAAAATACCTCCTAGATTACTAGTGAGACGTACAGGAGCTACATGAAATTAGAATCATCAGACTTGAGGGACATTCAAAAATATATTTGGCAAAAGAACATCGACAGAGGTTTTGCCAAAGAGGCTGTTGAGAAGAAGATGCTCATGCTCACAGAAGAAGTTGGCGAGCTTGCGAAAGCTATCCGTGAACATATTGGTATGGGATTTTCCTCTACGACCTCAAAGAGTGAAGCTGCCGAGGAAATAGCAGACGTGCTTATTATTACGCTAGGATTAGCCTCAAAGCTTGACATTGATATCTACGATGCCCTATCCAGTAAAGAGTCAAAAAATGAAACAAGAACTTGGAAATAGTAGTCAATTTTTTGACGATTTACGATCTGCATTAAACTCTGAACAGCAAAATGATATCGAGTACCTGTATGACTATACGGATGAGGGTGACCGTAGGTGGAATAATTTAGTAAACTACCTTGAGTTTATGAAGTCCGAGCAGCCCGATATCTTAATGATCGGCGAGGCCCCTGGCTATAGGGGCACGAGTGTAAGCGGGGTGCCTTTTCTGAGTGAACAGATGATTTTGCACAGGCAGCATGACAACCTAAAATTACCGCTCAATAACTACGTACAGGCCAAGGCTGACGGTACATCTGGTTATGAGGCGACGTCTACGGCGATGTGGTTAACGCTCGACCAACATCCTACCAGGAAATTGCCACTTTTGTGGGCAACTCTACCGAATCACCCTCATAGCACGGACATCAAGCTAAGCAACCGTAAGCCATCCAAGCGAGAGATAGCGCCTTACCTCAGAATTATAGATATGCTTGTAGCCGAGTATGCTATTAAGCGTGTAGTCGCTATCGGAAACGTTGCTCACGATACCCTGATAAATTATAAATATAATGACATAATAAAAATAAGGCATCCAGCTCGAGGTGGGGCACGCAAATTTGCTGATGGCTATACCCACCTAATAGAGGAGTTTTATGGAAAATACTAATTACTTCTCAAGGCTAGAGAATGACGCACAATTCGGCGTTTACCGAGTGCCGTCCCTAGACCAATATCAATCAAGGATTGTGGCACTTGAAGCAAGCGGAGTCCCGCAAGATGATATTGCGCTGGAAGCGCAAAGAGATTGGCACACTAGGGGTCAAAATGGCTGTAATTTTGCGCGGATTGCTGCGCGAAAAGCAATTGAACTTGGATGGAAAAGTCACTATGTTGATCAAAATCTGGAGGAAGTTGGCAGGGTTATGCGCGATGCCGAAAACGACGAAAGTTGCGAGATTATGAGTCTTGTTTTTCGACCAATGCCGGTAGATGACTTGGTCGATACAGTCACGTCCCTTACGGAAGAATCAGATTTTTACCTAGAGAAAGATGAACTAATTGACAACGACACGAAAAGACAGCTTTTCCTTCGCTATCCGCTACAGCTAGGACGAATTGCTGCATGGTCTATGTGTTTTGCTCCGTATGACTTTATGCCAAATACGAGAAGGTCGCCGTTCATTGAAATCGCAACGAGAATGAAAGAAAAGCCAGATGGACTCCATGAAATGTTAAATCGTAAAGAAGGTGAGGCACATCTTGCCGATCTGATTATTGATAAAAACCCTAAGCACACAGGTCACAGGATAGCTACCACGATTAAACGTACTGCTGCAATACTTGGAGACAAACCAAACCATATCACTGCCGCGAAATCGACCATCACAATTCCCGTGAGTGAGTTATGAATGAGCACGTTAATCGACTAAAGGAGCTCGAGCCTGGGTATCGGCCGTCCCCAGAAACTATCACTGCAATAAAAGACAAGTCATTGCTGGCGTTTATTGGAGGCTTTGCTGTCGGCAAAACGACACTCATGCGTGAGATCGCACGAGTTGACGAACGGTTTAGTGAAGTCGTCAGCTTTACGACACGACCATCTCGAGGACATAGTGATATATATCGATTTATTGATAATTCTCCTGGGAATGTCAAACTCATTACAGCGAAGGCACAGCAGGGCGACTTGGTTAATTTTGCCGTTCATCCAACAACCGAGTATGTTTATGGAACTGAATCCGACGACTATCGCACGGAGTTCTGCATGCTCGCTACAACTGCGAATAATTTTCAGTTATCGACCAGCGGGCTTCCGTTTCGCTCTGTAGACCCGGTGACTATTGTGTCTGATTCTAGCGTATGGGCACATCGGATGTCTCAGCGATCTATGAGCTTGGCTGAGTACAAAGCTAGGATTGATGAAGCAAAACAGAGCCTAGAGTGGAGTCTTGATTGTGACGATATGTTTTTCATTGACAATACAGACACAGACATCAATTCTACAGCCCGCCAGTTTACCACAAGCCTGGAATTAGACGATGCAAAACGTGCATATCGATCAAGGCGGATAGCCGAGAAGATGTTATCTTACGTTAATACACAGACTAGTGAATAGAGAGCCAGACAAGGCTTTAGCGATGAGTATCGGCGGCTCTGCCGCCCGAGCGAAGCCCCAACGCCCCTACTGCTTTGGCAGTAGTCGCCACCACCAGACCACCCTTTACAGCTAAAAAATAAAAATCGGCGGGGGGAAATTACCAAAAAATAGGCAAAGGGTGTGTCTGGCGGTGCCGAGCGGGCGCGTGCGCCCACAGGCGCTGGGACTGAGCTTTACAGATTTTCACGGAAATGGGTTCGGATTTCGGCGTAAAATCCCACCATAGATAGACAATTCGAGACGTCCGAGCTTCCTGACGTTTTTTGCTACAATTGAACCATATGAATATTCACAAAAATATACTCTCGTAGCATTTTTAAAGCCACTAGAAGTTGGCGCTGAGTTTAAAATGTCTGAGTGGCCATTACATATCACACTCGCTGATGTCTTTGCGATTGAGCTTGAGATTGGCATACAGCAAAAACTTACAAACTTATTAGCAGAACAACCTTCACTCGTTTGCTTTGCGGGCCGTGATGCATCCCTAGGTACAACAAATGTAACATTAATTAACAAAGACATTGCACTTCAGGATCTTCATAATAAAATCGTAGATTTATTAGATTTAAATGGTACTAAATTTAATAATCCAGAATTTACCCGAACTGGCTTTTTACCGCACTCAACTGTTCAAGAATCAGGAAGACTGAAAGAGGGTGATGAGGTTAAAATAACTTGTATCTCACTCGTCGACATGTTCCCTGGCGGCGACTGGCAGCAACGAAAAGTATTAAATAACTTTAATTTAAGACAAACCTAGTTCGGACTTCGTGCACTATCCCGCACCAAGGATAGTAGTAGCCTCGATCCATCCAAGTAATTTACGATACAGCGATACGCCCATAGAGGGGTCGCCTCCGCTTACCAATGTAATATGTAGCGTTCCATACGGTAGCTTATTTTTTTTGAGACTTCCCGTTCTCGATATCCTTTTATCTATTTGTGCCGTACGGAATTGACTGCGTGGCAGGCCGGTTATATTCATCCAATAGTCAATACAGGCCTCTTCGTTATTGTCGTGGTAAATATGTAAACGTACGGTAATATTATGATTTTTAGCGCCACAGATCTCACGAAGCCACCAAATCCACAGGGCAACGACTCGAGGGTCGGAGTTTGCTAGTCTAATCTGCTCTATTGTTTTTGACCCCTCGCCTAGCCATAGGCCCAAACCTAGCATCCATACATCGCGTTGTGATAGTTCTCCTATCTCCTTTATACCTTCATTGCGTTGCATGACAACGTGCGATTGGCGACGCTCGCGCTGACGCCTACCGTGCTCACGCTGTCCTTGCGCAATTGTATCAAGCGTAAACTGGTTTGGTACATATGGTCGGTCTCGAAGCCAGCTGCTGAGAGTGCTTAGACTGATGCCTAATGTACGCGAAATATACGAATACGAGTACCCATCGTCACGAAGTTTAATAGCTTCAGGTTTTAATATATTCATATATATAATTCTAGCAAAATATTTATATCACTTCAATATTTATAACTATGCTAAAATACAGATATGCCCCGGTAGCTCAGCGGACAAGAGCAGAGGACTTCTAAGCCTAAGGTCGTTGGTTCGATCCCAACCCGGGGTACCAAAAGCACGGATGTGCATGGCGTGATTATTGCTTCGTTGTATGCCCCGTCGCCTATTGCTATACTTAGTGCAGAATGTCAAAACGATTTAAATCATTGGTTGCGATTAGTATTGGATTTGTGGTGTTCTCGGCCGTGGGCGCCTACCTTATTGATGCTGGTATCACAGGTATGCCACTAAGTATGCAGACATTCGCCAATGTAATCAGCTCGGTAAGCGCACTTGTCACGGTATCAATTGCCTGCCTGCTGTATAGGCGATTTAGCGGTAATCAACTGCTTGTTGATAAGCAAACAGAAGAAGTCATAGGGCTGCTGACTTTTATTAGCACACTGCGGTTTAGCTGCCAAATTATCGAGGATCGCGCGACGACCATAACCCACTTTAATATTCAGGTTACTGATTATCAAAAGCGGCTAACCACCGCGCATCTACCGCGCACAAACTACGCCAGCCCTGCCTTTATCGACGCAATCTGGCACCTAAGCGAACAGGCGCGCAGCCTTTATTTGCCAAAAAATATCGCGCACGCCATCGAGCGTAACCTGAATATATGCACGGCAAGGTCGGTAAAGACAACTGATGTAGCGGCATCGTATTGCTTAGTGAGCGTGCAGGGTAATTTTAACAACATAGAGAGAGCGGACATCGATGAGTCATCGTCCCAGTACGAAAGCTTTATCAGCCGCATCAACAACGTAGGCTTCGCATACGAGCACTGGATGCGCGAGCTACAGATGGTGTACCAGCTTTGCTATACATGGCTTGAGGCCAACAACGTTGATGTGTTTGATTCTTTAAATATCCAGCCGATCGATATCAGCTAGGCCCATGACACGAATATTAAAATCAAATCCACCATGCGCGAAAACGTATGTGGATTTTTGTGCGGCTTAAGTGCGGCTGCGGCGTTTTTCGGCTTTGAGCTTCTTTTTGCGGGCGCGCTTGATGTCGGCTGAGTGCCAGTTGCGGTGCTTTGCCATGTTGTTACGTACCTATTGTTAAAAAATATCTCCCTTATTGTACCACAGATCCCGGCGGGGGTGGCGCTTATGCTATACTGATACTATCACCTAACACAAGGAATCTCGTATGTTCTGGAAAAAACACACCCCTCATTATGGTAATTGGCGGGTTATCGCGGTGCTCGCATTTGCGGTGACGCTCGTCATTAATGAGCTGGCGGCTACGACGGTACTACTTGGTGGCAGCACCATAGCAGCGGTGTCGGATAGCTACGCTAACTTATTTGCGCCAAGCGGTGTTACGTTTTCGATCTGGAGCGTGATATACGTGCTGCTCGCGCTGTATTTGCTATCTACGTACGGCGTGCTGCGGGCCCGCAAACATCCCGTCAAACCTGCCCACGAAGTAACCATTCTCAAGCTATTTGCGCTGACCTCGGTGCTCAACACTTGCTGGATGCTGGCCTGGCAGTACCGCGTAATCTGGCTCAGTGTGCTGCTCATGATTGGGCTACTAGTGAGCCTCAAACGCATCCATAACCTGCTCGACCATACGCAGTACGACGTGCCCTCATTTGTTACCACGCGGCTGCCATTTAGTATCTACTTGGGCTGGATTAGTGTTGCAACGGTTGCCAATATCACGGTGTGGATGGTAAGCATTAATTGGGATGGATTTGGCCTGCGACCGGGCATTTGGATGGTACTAGTGGTGCTCGCGGCAGCCACCATTGGCATTATTAATGCACTGCGCAGCCGCGACTGGGCATATCTGGCGGTATTTGTGTGGGCATTTGCTGGCATTCTGGCGCGCCACTTGTCGGGCTCAGGATTTAATGGCCGCTATCCTAGCACCATTGGCGCACTCGAGATCGTGCTGGCAGTATGTATCATTATTGTTATTTATCTGGCGGCTCGCTACCCGCGCGGCAGTGATAAATCGGGCAAATTACTCGCCTAGAAATTCTTACAGACGCTCGGATTACCCGCGGTATAGCCACGCGTAAAGGCCTCGACGCGCTGGGCGCTAGAGCCGTGCGTCCAGGTCTCGGGCGACACGCGACCAGTGGTGTCGCGCTGAATATGATCATCACCGACAGCTGCGGCCATGTCCATGGCCTGCCGCATTTCGGCCGGCGCAACGACACCGAGTTTTGACACAGAGTAGCCCCAAATACCCGCGTAGCAGTCAGCCTGCAATTCTATCTGAACAGATGCGGCGTTACTCGTGCCGGTATAGTCGCTAAAAGAACCCAGCTGGTGCTGCACATGGTGGCCAACCTCGTGCGCTACGACATAGGCCTGGGCAGTTTCGGTAGGGTTGGCCTGAAACTTGGTTTTGAGCGCATCATAAAATATCTCGTCGATATAGATCATTTGGTCCGCCGGGCAATAGTGCGGCCCCATTTGGCTGGTCGCACCGCCACACGCCGACGCCGTTGCCGTACGAAACAACACAATTTTTGGCGCAGTATACGACTGATTAGCAGAGGCAAAAATTGGCGTCCAGGTATCGGTGGTCGAGGCCAGTACCTTGGCAGTAAACACCTGGTACGAGTCGTCACCGCTAAACTCTGGCGGCTGGGACTGCTTGCGAGCAGTAGCCGTAGCTTGATCAAACTGCGTGACGGCCGTTTGCACCAGCGCTGGATCAACCGCAATCCCAAAATAATTGAGCGCAAACACAATGATAACCGTCACGATGCCGCCACCACCGGCGAGCACGCCCGTCGACAGGCCGCGCCGATCTTCGACATCGCCCACGCCAGTGATTTTTGTCCAATCTGCCATACGTACCCCTTAGTATATGCCGCACGGCAGCTGCTCAGCTGTGAAATCTATTACAAATGCTGCGCCGAATGCGCCCGCAAGGCATTGATAATCACTATCACATCGACTAGTTCCTGCAGGCCCGCGCCAATCACCGCCGGAATAACACCAGTGCTAGCAACCAACATCAGCCCAATACTTGCAAAAATCCCCGCCAGCACGCTCTGCCGTGCAATATGTAATGTGCGCCGGGCAATTTGCACGCTAGTCGCCACCCGACCAAAATCATCAACCAGAATCACTACATCAGCCGATTCGCTGGCCGCCGTAGCGCCGCGCGCGCCCATAGCAATACCCACATCACTGGCCGCCAGCACCGGCGCGTCATTGACGCCATCGCCCACCATCATAATCGGTCGCGGCTGATAGGCCTGCATGATACGCAGTTTGTCTTGGGGCATGCATTCGGCGTGAATCTCGCTTAGCCCCAGCATCGCACCAATTCGCTCGGCCGTTTCGCGGCCATCGCCAGTCAGCATCACCACATGGCCAACACCCAGTGCGCCCAGCTGTTCGATCGTGGCTTTTGCATTGGGCCGCAGCGCATCGCCAAGCAGCACCGCGCCAACATACTGATCACCACGCGCCACGTACACACCGGTCTGTACATGCTCGGCAATTTCGCGCGGAATCATGACGCCATGCTCGGCCAAAAACCCCGGCTTGCCTGCCCGAATCGTTTGACCGCCAAGTAGCGCGGTGATGCCGCGGCCAGGCAGTTCTTCAATCGTATCAGGTGTTGTGATTTTTACATGTCTATCCTGGGCAGCTGCGACAACCGCAGCGGCCACGATGTGCGTCGAGGCGCTTTCGGCACTGGCGGCCAGGCTTAGTAAGGTTTCAGCAGTGACGCCCTTGGCCGGTTGGATCGCAGCAACCGTTAATGTACCCGCCGTCAGGGTGCCGGTTTTGTCGAATGCCGCCGACCGCACCCGGGCGAGCTGCTCCAGTGCGCCGCCATTTTTGATAATAATACCATGTTTGGCTGCGCGGCTCATACCGCTAATCATCGCGATTGGTGCCGCGAGCAATAGTGGGCACGGGGTTGCGACGACCAACACTTCGGCAAACCGCTCGGGCTGGCCGCTCAGCCACCACGCCAGGCTAGCAATCGCAAACGACACCGCTGTAAATGGCACCGCATAGCGATCGGCCAGGCGCACAAACGGCGCATGGGCATCGGCGGCGGCCTGGACGAGCTTGACGATTTGAGCATATTCGCTGTCGTCGGCGCGCTTAGTAACCGCCAGGATTAGCTCGCTATTACCGTTGACAGCGCCGCTGAGTACGGTATCGCCACGCTTCAGTTCGACCGGTTCGCTCTCGCCTGTCAGCGATGATTCGTCGACAATGGCATCTGGCGACTGCACAGTACCGTCGACCGGAATCACTTCGGCGGGGCGAATATACAGCACATCGCCAATGCTGACCTCGGCGATGGCGATGTCGACAATCGTGCCATCGACGGTTTGTTTGTGGGTGGTTTTGGGCACACGCGACATCAGCGCAGTTAGCTCGGCGCGGGCACGGGCGCCGGCATAGGCCTCGAGCGCTTCGCCACCCGTCAGCATAACAACAATCACAATCGTCGCCCAGTATTCGTCGACAGCAATGGTACTGGTAATCGCGACAATCGCCAAAATATCAACACCGTATTTGCCGTGTAATAGATCGCGCACCATGCCGACCAGCAGCACTAGCGCGATGATGCCGCTATAGGTATAGATTGCCCACCTAGCAATATCGTGTAGGCCGAGGAGCGACAGCATGATAGCCGCAATCAGCACCACAAGCGCCAGCACAAAACGATATTGGTTGCGCAAAAAACTAATCATGATGGGGCCGGCGGATTAGCAATTGACGTAGCTTGTTCGGTGCTCGAAAGCAATTGGTCGATGTCGCTGCGAGTAATGGTGAGCGACGAACCTGGCTGGGCGTGACCACTGAGCATGGCGCGTGCGACTAAATTCTCGACCGAGCGCTGCACTACGCGGCGCATAGGCCGGGCGCCAAGCAACGGATCATAGCCGCGCTCGACCAGCAACTCGCGCGCATCGTTGGCCACTAATACAGAGACTTTTTGGACGGCAAGCGCGGCATTGACGCCAGCGATAATGAGGTCGACCACCTGCAGCAGCTCAGTCCGCGTCAGCGGCTTAAACATGACGATCTCGTCGAAGCGATTTAGGAATTCGGGGCGGAATTGGCCCGAACTAATCAGCTCGTTTGTGAGCTGCTGCTCGTAGGCATCAAGGTTGTAGCCGCGCGAAACATACTCGCGAATACGATCGGCGCCCGCATTGCTAGTGGCAATAATAATTGCATCGCGAAAACTGACTTCGCGGCCCTTGATGTCGCGCAAAATGCCCTCGTCGAGCACCTGCAGCAACGTGGCGAGCACACTCGGATGAGCTTTTTCGATTTCATCTAGTAGAATCACGCTAAATGGCTGTTTCATCACCTGTGCGGTGAGGCTAGCTGGGTCGTCGGCGCCATCCGCAATCAGCCGAGCCACATCGTCGGCCGTGACAAATTCGTTGAGATCCAGCCGAATTAGATGGTCCTCGCCGTCAAAATACACACTCGCCAGGCTCTTCGCCAGCTCGGTCTTGCCGACGCCCGTCGGCCCCAAGAATAGAAAGGTACCAATCGGGCGATTGGGGCTATGCACGCCAGCGCGTGCGCGGCGCAAGGCATCGCTCACTACGCCTACAGCACGTGTCTGATTGATCATGCGTTCGTGTATCAAGTCCTCGAGATGCAGGAGCTTTTGACGATCATTGATATCGCTCGCCACGCTCACCTTGACATTCATAGTTTTTTCGATGGCCTGCTGCACAGAATTCATTGTCACTACTCCCTGCTCGGCATACCCAGCAGCCGACTCGAGCAGCTTCATGGCACGGCCAGGCTGCGCCAGATCGTAGACATAGCGCTGGCTCAGCCGATAGGCCTCGTGCAGCGCCTGATACATGTAGGTGACATGCTGGCGCACTTCGGTCAGCAGCACCTGCTCTTGCATAATCTGCATTGTCTCATGCTCATCAGCGGGCGCAACCATAACGCGATTGAGCGAATTAGCCAGGCTGGAATTGCGCTGGCTAATACGCAGGAATCGCTGTTCGTCCATCGACATAATAATACGCAGGCGGCCGGCATCGAGGATCGGTAGTAGCACATTCGTCAGATCAACGGCGCCAATTCCCTCCTCAAAAAACAGCTCTGCATTGTCTAGACAAATAATAATATTGTGGGCGCTAAATGCCTCACCAAGGGTGCGCATAATCAGCTGCTCCAGTTCGCCGCGGCCAGGAGCAGCGGCGATCAAAGCGCTCGAATCAAGAATAAATACTTGGCGAAATTTGAGCGAATCAGACAGTTCGGCGCGCGCATCAAGCAGGCGCTCGGCAAATGCATGAATCAGCGTAGTTTTGCCCACACCCGACGGCCCAACTAGCACGGCATTCTGGCGGCCATTGCGCTCAAAAATATCAATCAGCCTGCCAATCGCCTCGGTGTGCGACGCCACATCTACCGTAATCAGCCCGCCACGCATAATCTGCTGGCTGATATTCTGGCCAAATCGTGTCAGCAGCGGAATATAGCCAAACGACCAATCACGGCCAATGCCACCAGTGTGCCGCGGCCGCGCTTGATTGTCGATCAGCTGGCGCACCCGTACGTACCAGCGGATGCCATCGACCAAATCGTCACTAGACAGGTGAATGCTGGCAATAATTCGCTCGTGATCGGGCACCGATTGCACGATCGCCACCGCCACAATTTCACCAGTAATTAATGGGGTGTCGAGCTGGGCGCGCAACTGCTCTGCCTGGCGCCAAATCGCTGCACTATCAATAATACCACTCGCAAGTTGAGTCAGAATCGACGGCGTAATCCCTAAACGCCGGCCAATAAATAGCCCGCCGGGCGTCATACCGGCCGCCAGAGCGATGTCGCTGGGTGTGGGGGTTTTTGGCAGAGCGCCCAGCAGGTCGCCCGCCAGTATGTCGTCTAGATGATCTGTGTGGCCGCGTGGCAACTGGCGCAAATACCAGGTGTCCCACATTGTAATCATATAGCTAATTGCGGCGAGGCCCAGCAGTAGCCAGCCAACTGAGGTGCCGAGCACCAGCAGTACACTGCCGACGACCACCAACAACCAGCCGGCGGCAACTACCGCGTGCCCCCAGTTGCCGCCAAGCCGCCGTGCAAATCGCGCTTCGCTGGCCCGCTGACTCAAATAATCAAGCGCTACAGGTGCCATGGCGCCCATCCCGTCATCATTACAATCATGCCAGCAATCGGTAGCAGCGGCACCACTAGCCATACAAGTGCGGCGAATAACGCATACACAGCGGCGCAGCCGAGCACGAGCGAGCCAGCGAAGATCATTATTAATCGCACCGTCGCCCCCACCAGGCGCGAAAATTGCCGATCAGCCCATGCCCGCATCTGCACCGGTAGCGGCCCTTGCACTTGCCCGGCCGAAATCTGCCGAAACGGCGCAAATAACGTGCGCAGCAACAATCCAATCGAAAAATAATCCATCAGCCGATCGAGCCGATCGCCCAAGCGCCGTAGCCGAGCCACAAACCCGGCACTATACCACCACTCAAGCAGGCCCACAATTACCATAACTATTATTGTACTACACTGGTCGCTATCTGGCTACGGCCGAGTCTGAACAAGCATGATAGTATAATAGAGAACGGACCTTTTAATGTATCTTGGAGGAAATAGTATGGCGTTAAAACAGCTTTCAAAATCAGAAAAAATGATAGTGTCTATCCTCGCTATACTATCTGTTATTGTCATCATACAGGGATGGATGTTATACAGTGTGACCTCAGCGACCAACAGGCGTTTTGATGATGCGGCGACACAATCGCTCAAAAACCATGTGGAGTTTTTGCAATTCAAACATGAGTATGAGCAGGCGCATCCCGCGCATGCAAATTGATCGCATCGTCCGACGAGTAGTATAATAGGGATATGCAACTCGCCTACCGCACACTGCTGGGCAAAGGAGTCCAAAAAGCCGCTCGGCTACGCGGGGGTGGTTCGGCGCTGCCTGGGCTGTTTATCGAGCGGATTGATCCGAATTTTATCCGGCGAACACTGGCGGATCCGCCGCGCGGCGTGGTAGTCGTCAGCGGCACCAATGGCAAAACCACCACAACCAAAATGGTGGTGGAGCTGCTGGAAGGCCAGGGGCTGAAGGTATTTACCAATCGCACCGGCAGCAATTTTACCCGCGGTGTGGCGGCGGCGCTGCTCGGCGAAGTAGACCGTGCTGGTCGCTTGGCGGCCGATATTGCGGTGCTCGAGCTCGACGAGGCCCACGCGGTGCATTTTGTGCGCACTGTCGCGCCACGCTATAGCCTGATCCTCAACGTCATGCGCGACCAGCTGGATCGATTTGGCGAAATCGATCACACCGCTCGCCTGCTTCGGGCCGTCGCGAGCGCCACCACTCATGCCGTGGTGCTCAACCGCGAAGATGCGCGCGTGGCCGCCATCGCGGGCTCGATCGATACTGCCGCTGTGAGTTACTTTGGCCTGGCACCGCGGCTGCGACAGCACTTCCCAAGCGACGACGACCTGCACCAGCCAAGCCGCGCAACCATCAAGCTGCCGGCCGCCGATGTCACACTCGAGCGATTCGCCGACCACCATGGTACGTTTGGTATTGCCGGAAAACAATTCGAAACGCCGCTTAAGCTCGAGGGTATCTACAACACCTACAATGCGGCGGCGGCCATGGCGCTCGTGCGAGCAATCATGGGCAAACAGCTGCAGCTCGACGCGCTTATCGCCTCGCTTGCCGAGGTCACACCGGCATTCGGTCGTGGCGAATCGCTGATGGTCCACGGCCAGCCGCTCGAGCTAGTGCTGGTCAAAAACCCATCCGGCTTTCGCCTGGGGCTCAGCTCGTTCGACCCCGATGGCTATGCTACCATGATCGCCATTAACGATAATTACGCTGACGGTCGTGACATGAGCTGGCTATGGGATGTGGACTTTGCGAGTCTGCGGCCCTACGGCGTCGCGATGGTTGCCGGCATCCGCGCCTACGATATGGCACTGCGTCTGCAATACGACGAGGTCGCGCTGCACGACGTTGTCCCAGATCTATCCGAGGCGTTAGCACGCTTTGTGCAGTCTGCCCCCGACCAGCCAAAACGCATCTACTGCACCTACACCGCCATGCTTGCTCTGCGCCGCAAATTAGCCAAAATAACAGAGGTAAAGGATATCACATGAGCCAGGCCAATACGCTCACCATCCTGCAACTGTATCCGCGCGACATGAATATCTATGGCGATCACGGCAACACACTCACGCTGCAGCGCCGCGCCCAGTGGCACGGCTACCAAGTGCGGGTGATCGATTATAATCCTGGCGACAGCTTCCCTGATGACATCGATCTGATTGTCGGCGGCGGCGGCCAGGACTCTGGCCAAGCGAACATCCAAGACGACCTGTTCGCTATTGGCGATACGCTCCACCAGCTAGCTGACTCTGGCGTGCCGATGCTGGTAGTGTGCGGCCTGTATCAGCTATTTGGCCACCATTTCAAGACACAAGATGGCAGCATTATTCGCGGCATCGGCCTGCTCGATATCGTCACTACAGCCGGCCCCGAGCGGCTGATCGGCAATGTTGTTACCCGCAGCGACGAGTTTGGTGATATCGTCGGCTACGAAAACCACAGCGGCCAAACCTACCTGGGCCAGGGCGTGATGCCCTTGGGCCGCGTCGTCAAGGGCGCGGGCAACAACGGCCAAGACGACACCGAAGGCGCGCGCCTAGGCAACATCATCGGCACCTATCTGCATGGCTCCTTGCTGCCCAAAAATCCCGAGCTCGCCGACCACCTGATCGAACAAGCTGCCCTGCGCCGCTACGGCGAATTCACCCCAACGGTCATTGATGATCGTTTTGCCACCCTGGCCCGTGAAGTAGCTGCACGCCGCCCACGCTAGACCAAGCAGATTATAAGCATCTATTTATATCATGTATAGATATGCCTGCACCAAACACACCCTCTCAGCGTCTGGAATTCCTCGACTTTCTGCGTGGGTTTTTTATCGTTAATATTATTGTCGACCATTTGTGGCGCTTCCCGAGCGCCTTTGCGCTACTGAGCGGCCAGGGAGCGCTATGGGTATCGTCAGCCGAAGGCTTTGTGATGATTAGCGGCTTCTTGATCGGCTATGTGCGCGGCTACAAGGGCCAAAAAACCGCCTTCCGCACCCTCGCCGCCAAGCTGTCGCTTCGTGCACTACTGCTGTACGCCGCGATGATCGTGGCAGGCTGTGTCTATGTGGCGATCGAGTGGAGCGGCCTGGTGCACGGCATGCCGCACACGCACTTGATTGACGAAGCCCATCGCAACTGGGGCGAGATCATTTGGGGATTTGTGACACTTGAGCAGCCGCATACTTGGGTGTATTTCTTGGCGCTGTATGCGGTATTTTTACTGCTCTCGGTAGGTGCGGCATGGCTGCTTCGTCGGCGGCTGGCGTGGCTGCTGGCGGCACTATCGATCGCCATCTACTGCTGGGGGCAGCTACACGACACCATGTGGATGAAATGGCAGCTACTGTTTTTTGGCGCGACGCTAGCTGGGTTTTATTTTGAACAACTACGGGCTTGGTGGCAGGCCATCGCCCCGCGTCGAGCCGCTCGGCTACGCGTAGCCCTATTTGCCACTGCTGGCACGACAATCATGCTATCGGCCATTGCGACATTTTGGCCCGAGCTGCTGCCCGGCTCGCTCGCTAGCCAGCTTGACAACTTGTTCCGCGAAGCCACCATGTCGCCAGCGCGCATTGGCCTATCAGTGCTGTGGTTTACGGCGCTAACATTCGTGTTTTATGATATCACGCCGTGGCTGCGCCGCCACACTGGCGGCATTATCGAATATATCGGCAACCACTCGCTGCAAGCCTATCTGGCACACGGCCTTATTATTTGCCTGATCAACCTCACGCTGCCCGATTCAAGCAACTGGCTGATTAATACGCTCTATGGCCTGGCCGCTGTCATCGGCGTATGGCTATTCATTCGACTGCCCGTGGTGCGCACTGTTCTGCCGCGATAAGCTTACTGCGAGGTGTCGTTCAGCTGGAGTTCGACGGCGCGAATGCTCGATTTTCCATCGGGCAAGCTCGGCGCATGCACTTCGCCAATGACCGTCCAGCTGCCGTCGTGCGGCAGTGCAGGCTTACCAGGCGTAGCCCAGTCGGCAATATACCAAATTTTACCACCGTGCTCGCGCGCAAACGACACCGTGTCGTACACTTTTCCGGGCGTGGTAGCGGGCCGCACTGGGTCGTATGATCCCCAGGTCAAATTATCCGACGCCTCAAAAAACACTTCGGTGCCGCTCGGCGCGCGGTCTTCATAAAACGCCACCTCGTAGTACCGCGACATGCCACTCACTAGCAGCGGCTCGCCCGGACGAGTATGCGCCCACACTTCCTCGAGCGTGGGGCGGATTGGCAATGGATCGTTGCCGTCTTTGTTGAAATTCCCAATCTGATACACGTACAGAATACCGCTCACCATCATGACAAGCACCAGCCCAAGCGCCGTAATTGGCAACCGCGCCGGCCGACGCCAGCGACCAATGGTATGCGTCAGTGTGATCGCAATCAGCACCACCAAGAATATCGACGCTGATAGCACATAGCGATCAACAAATGCCGGCCTAAGCGGCGGCAGCGACGCAACGATCAGCATCAGTAGTGGCAGCAGCGCCATGATTACGATCAATCGGTAGCGGGCACGCTGCTCGTGATCAAGCCTTTGGTGAAGCCGCCACGCTAGCACCGCTACCGCGACGATACTCGCCCATACCAGCACCGCCAGCCAGCTTGTCACTTCGCCGTTTACTCGATACATCAGCGTATCAGACACAAAATTCAGCGGTGTCGCCGACCCAATCGGCGCAATCCAAAACCCGCCGCTCTGCACGCCGCTAAGCTGTTTGATCGCAAACGACAACCACGGCGCATACGCCACCAGCGCCACGCCATGCGCAATCAGCCACGGCTTAGCAAAAAAGCTTTTTAGGTGGGCGCGGCCCTTGCCTGGCGTCATCGTCCAGCGCCATAGCCAGTGCGCCGCAAATGCCAGTGCCGTAAAATAATGTGTCCACATGCCAAGCGCCATCAGCAGGCCGTATAGCAGCCATTTCCACAGGCGCGATTTTTCGGTAGCACTCACCAGCACATAGGTAGCGGCCGCTACGATGGCTGTAGTCATGCCGTACATGCGCGCCTCGGTGCTGTAGCGCAGCAATAGTGGCGTCAGCGCCAATAGCACTAACGTCAGCGCGGCCGATTGCTGCCCAAACCATCGTCGTACCAGCAGATAGATAAACACCATCGCCACCATTATCCACACCAGGCTCAGCGAACGCACCGCGACTTCGCTGCCCACACCAAATACGCTCGTCCAGGCTTTGAGCGCCCAATAGTACATCGGCGGATGCACATCCATGGAGGTCAGCCGCGCAATGTCTAGATAATTACCGCGAATAATAAACAGCCCGTACGCCTCGTCAAACCACACCGACCAACGGCTCATATTGCCAAGCGACAGCAGCGCAAATCCCACACCGCTCGCCACCAACACGACGCTATCCCACACATTCCATCGGCCCGTCGTCGGCCGTTTCATATGAGTAAACAATTTCATCCTCCCTCCACTATAGCGCACCACTCCACCCCAGCGCAACTCTTACGCTTTCCATTTTGCGCTGCCTCTGGTATAATTTGCGATGTACATTACATATGATTTCGGGGTGAGACGTGACAGGCGTCACGTCGCAAGGCCGGAGCCCGGATGAGGTTTATCCTCACCGAGCGAGGCGGGGTCGCACGAAATTCCAAGGGAATTTACGTGTGACTGGCACAGTTCATAGTGAGGCTGTACATTTTATCATCATTTCGGGGTGTGGCGCAGTTGATAGCGCGCTCGGTTTGGGACCGAGAGGTCGAAGGTTTGAGCCCTTTCACCCCGACCAATATAAAAACGAGGCCTTTAGCGTCTCTTTTTTATTTGGTCTCGCGGTCAGCGTCTCAAACCTTCGACGCGGATTTGCTTCAGCAAAGTCGCAAGTCGAAGGGTTGGCAGAGCGCCACGCAGCAAAAGCAAGCGGCGGAGGCTTTAGCCGCTGGCCTTTCCAATCAGCCCCACCCTGAGCCTACGGGACGCAACCGCGTCCCTTTCGCCCCAACTTCGGACTTCTTATATCTGTTTAGGGTTAGACCCTGTTTCACTGTTTCACGGGCTTGCGTTATGAGAAGGCCTGTGCTACTTTAGTCTTACGCTTACACACCGTAAGCCGTTCTTCAACTCGAGGAGTTACTAATGCGAAAGCGTCTTGCGGTAGGAATTCTAGCAGGAAGCATCAGTGTGAGTTGGTTCGCTCTGCCAACGATTCCAGCTTACGCAGTGAGCTGTAGTGGTGATGCCTGTTCTGGGCAAGACCCATTGACTACAGGTTGCGCAAACGATGCTTACACTGCGACGGCCACAAATATGGGCACGTTCTCTTTGCAGGAAAGATACTCGCCTAGGTGCGCGACAAATTGGACACGCATAGTAGTGTACCCTGTAGGCAATGGATGCATGAGGACCGCCGGACTATGGGCGATCCAAGACACCGGTTATCAACAGTATTCAGAAATGCCTACGATCTACAGAGATTGGTCGTCACACAGCTACTGGACACCGATGATCTACTCGCCAGTCCACAAGGTTAGAGGGAAGGCGCAGACCCTGTACGTTCCATTCGCAGAAGAGGTTTACACTCCCTGGGCCTGCCACGAACACCATCGGCCATCGGGCGATCCAATATTGCCCGATGGCCGATACAACTTTTTGCAAATAATAAATTTGAAAGGTATATACCTATGATCGTTACATCAACGCCAATCTCGATTGTTCTCTTCGGGCTCCTTGACTATGGCCCCCTGCTCGGCCTTCTCTGCCTAGCAGCTTGGATAGGCTATGGGTACAGAAAACAGCTTCCGCTCAGTCGACGCGTTTTCGTCGGGCAGCTCGTACTCATTGGCGTCTTGGTAGCCCTGCTCATTGCCCATATGCGCATTCTTTACCTGTAGCATTGAAAAGGTATGTTTATACCGTGAGTGCAAGACAAATGAAAATCATCTCGGGAGCTTAGGAACGACAGGAAGGAATTGAATCGTGAAATATTCTAAATTCGGACTTATGCTATCTGTTAAGGGTTAGACCTGTTTCAAGACCCTGCTTCAGTTTTTCTCGTTTTCTCAAGCTTCACATACCCGTTCTGGTGGAGAAGCTGCTCGCTTGCTACCAAATGATCTACTTGACTCTCAAATATTTCCGGAGGATACTGGCGCTCGCCGTATTGCTCCTCTATCTCAGGGCACACCGCAATATATAACTCGCGCATACCCACCCAGTTTTCGTGCATTGTGCGAACTGGGCCTCAGTGTCGATCCGGAATTTCTCCAAGCTCTGCTGCGTAGCCTTGCGTCATTTATAGGACACCCACAAGTAGAGGATGATCCGTTGCTTGAAGAAATCTGCATGGCAGCAGGCGGTACAGCTGGGAAGAGTTCTGTGCATTGGTGGATGAGTTGTCTGGGTAGGGTTATCTCCTATCTAGATAACAGCGCCACAAGGGATCGCTACTGATTACGGGCGATGTGACAATTATGGCCGTAAGCTCATCCTGATCCCATGGCTCCAAAAGCCCCAAAAGGTTCACCCGTGAAAGGCATTAATTTTTACAACTAAAGTCGCTAGAGCACCCTACTTCGGACTCTTACGTCTACTATCTCCCGTAAATTGTAGTTGGTATTGATATAATTTGATTCATACATTCTTCTCTCGGCGCCCTAGCGCCCCACAATCACAAACGGACAAACCTTCACATGGCTCCGTAGCTGGCTGATACCGCTCATGAGTCTCGCCTTCGACATCCTTATTGTTCTACCGTCCCACGGATCGAACACATCATAGAATTTGGCAGGCGTGTCTAGCCATCGGTGATAGTATTATCGACGTAGACGATAAACGGCGCACTCAAGGTGTCGGGTGGCTCACGATCATGCTTCTGATGTATCATCTTGATACGCGGATGCTTGACCCATTGTTGCAAAACATCAAGATAGTATTTGTTATCGACATAAAGGGTTGCCGACTTATCCTTATAGCGATCGAGAAAAGCCAGCAGACAGCCGAGTGTGTAGTTCTCGCGTAGGCGAAAAGTCCATCGCTGAGGATGTCGAGCTCCCTTTCCCTGGTCGGTTCGATGCCCAACCAATACATCAAATCGATGACAAGGCAACCCTGATTACTCTGTTGTTTATAGTCCATAGTGCTATTGTCGGTTCTATAATGCTATTATCACGCGCTTGGTTGTATAATATAAACTATGAGCATTTCTACTCGCCGACTGTGGCGCGCGCACCCCGCTCCCAACAGGATTATATGGGGTGCGTATATCGACGGCTCCACCTACGGAGCAGGCTACCAGAATGCACCGTGGGATACCAACGCCTGGAATTTGTTTGAAGCTCACGCAGGTAAAAAAGTGAGCGTCTTGCATTTTGGATTTACGCCATGGTGGGAAGATCCGTTTTATGCTGGCACCGCAGAAAGCGCGGTACAGCGAGGCGCATATGCGTTTATCGATATGATGATTCCCAATGGAAGCGGTGTTACGTTGGCGAATATTACCGCAGGGGCGCAAGATGGCTCGTGGCGCACCTGGGTGCGAGCTGCCAAGGCGTGGGGTAAGCCATTTCTGTTTCGTTGGTGCGGCGAAATGAATGGCGACTGGCAAGACTATGGCAAGGAAGAAATTGCGCGCCCTGGCTCGTTTGTCGCCGCTTGGCGACACCTCAAAGATATCGCCGATAGTGAAGGCGCCACTAATATTACCTGGGTGTGGTGTCCCAATGTCGACTATGGCGGCCCCTTATCATTTGCGCAGGTGTACCCTGGTGATGCATATGTTGACTGGACTGGACTTGATGGCTACAACTGGGGTACCAGTGGCAGCACTACCTGGCCAGAACAGTGGACAAGCTGGGACACAGTATTCCGTACAAGCTATGATGCAGTGGTGGCACTTGCGCCCACCAAGCCCATGATCATTGCCGAAACTGCCTGCAATGAAGGCGGCGGCTCTAAGGCAGCGTGGATTACCGACGCGCTAGTGGCACAACTACCTCATCATTACCCACGTATCCGCGCCCTGACATGGTTCAACTGGCCGATCTACGAAAACGGCGTCACCCAACAGTGGCCCATCGAGTCAAGCCCGGCCGCCCAGGCGGCATTTGCGACGGCGATCGCCTCGCCCTATTATCTGCCAGCGAGCACGAGCCTGCCGCTGCTCAACGATACATCGTGCCGCAAAGTGCCAGCACCATAGCCCGTCTATCGTCAACGACTACTCTACTCCGTCTCCTTATGCACCTAACGAGTCTCTATCATACTACATATGCTTACGCCCGAATATCTGGTATCATACATGTAGTATGACTACCTCTCGCCTGGCTCGCGCACTCAATACCCTCGGTTATTTGCTGCAGATGGTTGCGTGGGTGGTGATGGTGGCGGTATACCTCCCGCTCATCCAGCAGGCAGATGTTGCCAAATTCCTACTGCCGAGCGCCAGCCTGCGCCCCGCGCCCACCCTGGTACCCCACACTCCTGGCTCGGTCGAGATCATCTTCATGGCAGTCGTAGTTGCGGCAGTGCTTGCGCTAACTCTCTATGCCCTCATCACCTTCCCGGCGCGCGTCGGTGCATCTGGCGACAAGGTCGTCAAAAAAGCCGCCGCCGCCACTCTGCCCGTCCTTACCCAGCATCGCCAACTATCACCCAAGTCGCGTCGCCGCCTCACGCTTAGGCTTATGTATTATATTCGCGCCGGCAGCTGCCTAGTACCAGTGGTGCTGGCCGCAGCAGCACCAAGCGACACAATTCCGCCTGTCGCTACCATGATCATCGCCACAACATGCGGCATGCTGTCGCTCGTGCTATTTAGCGCGGCCTACCTACGCGAAGCACATCTAGCCAAGCCCTAACCATTAGCATATACTAGGGCTAAGGATAGGGGCGATATATGATCAAACGACACGCAGCAAGTATCATCACAGTAGTATCCATTGCAATATCTGGAGCTATGGTAGTGCTACCGGCACTGCATCGCGCCCCGGCTGCTCCGCCCACCCAGCCCACACCTGTCGTCACCCAAACCACCTCGGGCACGCAGGTGCTCACCCCAGAATACCGCTCGAGTGGTCGCATTCAGCAATCTGCACCGGCCGCCCCGACGACGCCCATGTATTCGAACATCGCGCCCAAGCAGGCCGAGCTGGCCCGCAGTGTCACCCGCGAATACCCCTACCGCGCACTACTGGTACCAAACGACCCCTACGCCCAGACTTCCTGGATGCTTAGCGCAACGCACGCCTATGCTGCGTGGGACCGCGCCACCGGCGGCAGCGGCGCGCCAGTGGTAATTGCCGATATCGATACTGGCTTTGCGCTCGCGCACGAAGACCTCTTCAGCCAATGGTACCAAAATAGTGGCGAAACTGGCACGACCGCGCCAGCTGATCGCTGCTGGACCGGTGCGCCAGCTGATAAATCCACCAACAATTGCGACGACGATGCCAACGGCTACGTCGATGATTGGCGCGGCTGGAACTTCGCCGGCACCGCGGCAAATAATTACCAAGACGTAAATAATAATCCTCAGGCGGGCGTCAGCAATCCGGCTGGGCTGGCCGTCAGCCACGGTACCCAAACAGCCGGGCTAGCCGGCGCTGCCAACAATAATGGCCGGGGCATCGCCAGCCTCAACTGGAATGTCCGCGTCATGCCGCTGCAGGCTCTAAGCGACGACGGCGAGGGCTACACTAGCGCCATTATCGCCGCCATTCACTACGCCGTAGACAATGGTGCCAGCATCATCAACATGAGTCTGGGCGGCCCCGACGACGACCCGGCGCTCTCCGCCGCCACTCAATATGCCTATGATCACCGGGTCGTCGTGGTCGCCGCGGCGGGCAACTGTGGCACCGGCAACGAAGCCGGCTGCGATCCTACGCGGCCTGGCGCCATGAGCTATCCGGCGCTCAATCGCCACGTCATCGCCGTTGGTGCCACCGATGCGGGCGACAATCGCGCGAGCTTCTCGAGCTATGGACCGGGACTCGACGTCGTCGCGCCAGGCTACGGCAGCATTATTGCGCCGCGCTGGACCAGCGCCAATCCCACGTCGGCCTACGTAGGTGGCCTAGCTGGCACGTCATTCGCGAGCCCCATCGTCGCAAGCTATGTGTCGCTGCTGCGGGCGCTAGCGCCAAACGCTTCGGTAGACACTATCACCGCGCTGGTCGATGCCACCGCGCGCAAACCTGCCGGTATGACTGGCCAACTATTCGAAGATCATTACGGCCATGGCCTGATCGATATCGCAAGCGCCACAGCCACCGCGGCCACACTCTCGACCAGCCCGCCCACCCTGCTGCAAACCGGCAGCTACCTGAGCGAACATACCTTTCGCGCTGACGCCATCCTATCAAGCGGTTGCGTCACCACCGCCGCCACACCCTGCACCATCTGGGCGCAGGATTCTCGCGGCTACGACCGCTATCTGCCCTACCAGCTCACCAATAGTAGCGGCGCAGCCGGATGGCAATGGCCAGCCAGTATCCTCGGCGGCGGCGAATGGTGGATTCGCGCAAGTGGCGCCACGCCCAGCACCACGCCATACTATCTAATGGGTAAATAATACAACTGACAACACCCAACCATATACGCTATACTAGAAATTATATGTTAGCTATCAACCCCACCGCCAAGCCTCGCCGCCGTGGACGCTGGATCCTGACACTGCTCGCCGTGCTACTCATTGTAGGCGGCGGCTACGTGGCGCTGCTGGTGTTTTCGCCCGTCATCGCCCCAGCCATCACCATGAAACCCATCGATCTAAAAGCCCTGCCCGCGCCAGCCGTCGGTGTTAATCGTATTATTATCGCGCCGATCGGCGTCAATATTCCGTATGGCACCAACGGCAAAGCCTCGCTCGACGAGGGCGCCGAATGGCGCTACCCCGACCGCGGCAACCCCGAAACTGGCGGTAATTTTATCATCGCGGCGCATCGTTTTAGCATCCAACCAACACCACAGGGCACCATCGAAAAATCACCCTTTTACAACATCGACAAACTAAAAGTAAACGACCCCATTGTCGTCGACTACAATGGCAAGCGCTACGGCTACAAAGTCAGCGAGATATCCACCGTCAAGCCCGACGACATCTCGATCGAAGCCCGCAGCGACACCCCGCATATGACACTCTACACCTGCGAGCTCGGTGGCAGCGAAGCCGGCCGTGTCGTCATCAAAGCCTCGCCAATGGGCGAAGTCGCCATCCGCTAGACCTGTTGACAAATTCGAAAAATAGTTGATCAGGGGCTCTTTGCTTGCTATAAATATTCGCGGTAAAGCCGCTCATTGAACGGGGTTTGGGGTGATCTGCAGCCGCCAGAGAATTGAGCGTTCTTGCATCCTGGCATAGCGAGCACGAGCTTTGCTCCGCGCGCAGCTAGCCAAGATGCAAGGATGATTAATTCACTGCGAGGCGAAGCCACCCCAAGGTTTTGCTTCTTTTGCGACAAAAGAAGCAAGTCTAGGTCTCGTAATAAGAGTCTACTTTTCTTATTTTTAGTTTCAAAAATCTAATTGTTCAAATTGTTCACGCGCCCACTCACGTCAAATGTCTGCTCAACATAGCCACGTAGACCGTTTGCCCAGTGGTAGATCACCTTGCCATAGTAGCGCTCGCCGCGGGCGATATCGTCGCGATTTACCAGCAGGGCTTCGCTGATTTCTGAGGCCTGCAGTTTCATACCATCGATCATCTGGCGCGTTACCTCGGTACGAAATACAAACTGATACGTCTGGGCGGTTGCACTAATGCGGTCGACCACCAGCACAAATTCCAGCGCCGCGGGATCCAGCACAATGCCGACCTCTTCGGCGACTTCACGCACCGCCGCTTGGCGCGGCGTTTCGTGCTGATCAATAATTCCGCCCGGCAACGACCAATGCGGCTTGTAGGTGGCCTTGACGATCAGCAGCTGATCGCCGTATTCGCACATCACTACGGCGCTGGCGGCTCGTTTTTCGAGCTGTTTGAGATAACGGCGAAAACCGCGAAGAGAATAGCTTGGCATTATTTGGCGTATTCGATGGCGCGGGTTTCGCGGATAACATTAACTTTGATGGTGCCCGGATATTGCATCGTCGACTCGATTTTGTTGGCGACGTCTCGCGCTAATTTGATTGCGCTGAGGTCGTCGACCGACTCAGGCCGCACAATGACACGGACTTCACGACCAGCACTAATTGCGTAGGCTTTGTCGATGCCCTTAAATGACGTGGCGATGTTCTCGAGATCACGCATACGCTCCGAGAAATTCTCGGCGCTGATGTTGCGAGCTCCAGGCCGCGCGGCGCTAATCGCGTCGCAAACCCGAACCACCAACGCCTCGGGCGTTGTGGCCTCGATATCATCGTGATGAGCCTCGACCGCGTGCACGATATCCTCGCTCATGCCGGCCTTGCGCACCAGCTCGGCACCGATGTGGTGGTGCTTGCCCTCTACCTTATGGGTGACGGCCTTGCCAATGTCGTGCAGCAGCGTTGCGACCTTGGTCACACGTACATTTGCGCCGATTTCTTCGGCCATCAGCCCTGCCATATGTGCCATTTCGGTGCTGTGTAGCAGCACATTCTGGCCATAGCTCGTGCGGTATTTGAGCTGGCCCAGCAGCTGCAGCAGCTCCTTTGGAATACCGGTCACGCCGACTTCGCGCGCCGCATCTTCGCCGGCTCGCAACACGTCTTTTTCGATTTGTTTCTCGGCTTTGGCAAATACTTCCTCGATACGACCAGGGTGGATACGGCCGTCTTTCATGAGCATCTCAAGGCCGATGCGGGCAACTTGGCGGCGAATAGGATCAAATGAGCTTAGCACCACCATACCTGGCGTGTCGTCGACCAGAAAATCAACCCCGGTCGCGCGCTGCATCGCCTGAATATTGCGGCCCTCTTTGCCGATAATACGGCCCTTCATGTCGTCGTCTGTCAGCTTGACAGCTGTCACCGTGCGCTCGGCCGTTACCTCGCTAGCCATGCGCTCCATAGCGCCCAGGATCACCAGCTGCGCTCGCTCTTCGGCATCATGAACGGCATCTTTTTGGAGCTTGACGACCAAGCCGACCAGATCGTCCTTGACGTCACGCTCGGTCATCGCCATGAGTTTTTCGGCAGCATCTTTCTTTTTGAGCCCAGCGATTTTCTCGAGTTTTTCTTGCTGGCGCGAGCGAATTTCGCGAATCTCACCCTTAAGCTCCTCGACTTCGTCCTCGTGCTTGCGGAGTTTTTCGGCGCGCTGATCAAGGTCGTCCAGCTTGCGGTCGAGCGCGGTCTCGCGATCCGCCAGGCGATCCTCGATCTTTTTCATTTCGCGGCGGCGTTCTTGCTCGATCTTAAGGGCTTCGTCCTTTGCCTTGAGCAAAATCTCGCTCGATTTGCGCTCGGCACGGGCTAGCTCGGTCTCGGCCTTGTGCTTACGGTTGGTCGACTGCTGCTTGTCGTAGGCGTACTTGCCCCCAATACCAGCAACAATACCGACAGCTGCTATCAGTAGTTCTAACATAGCGTTCCTTTCTACCAGGACGGTCGAGTGGCTGTAGGATCAGGGGTGAAATTACAAGGGATCAAACGTACTGGAAGTTTACAAAAATTAATCAATCAGTGTCATAATAAATAAACGACTTATCTATTGTACCGCGCCGAGGGTAACTTTGGCAATTATAATTTGCCCATAGTATGATATAGTGGTATAGATATGAAAGATAGAGAGTTTGTTCCGCGCGGGCTAGACATGAGCGAGCCACGACCTGGGCTCAAAGCTAGCAGGCCCGAGCTTTACAAAGCTTTGGTTGAATTCCTTAATACGGCTAGTGATGATGAGATCCGAGACTTTGCCGATCAACAGACCGCCTGGCGCTCCACTGATGACGAGCTCGCCCGTCGTGAACAAAGAGCACGAGCCAATAAGCCCACAACTACTTACGAGGCTGAGTAACCCGCGCCTCGGCGCCATACTCTGGCATGACAATACGGTCCGACTTGCCAGCGCCAAGCCGCGCGAGCGCTTTTTCCCGCCAGTCTTCACCCATCTCACCAACAATCGGCAGGCCGCGGTCATCAGCGATGGTGTTCATCACCGTCAGCCCAATACGCAGGCCAGTAAAACTCCCCGGCCCTTTGCAAACTCCAATCGCGGTGACGTCGGTCCAATTGGCCCGATGATCTGCCAGGCGGTCGCGCACAAACGCCAGCAAATCGCGCGCCAATGTGCGATCTGCTTGCCACTGGTAATCATAGCGCTGGTCGCCATCCACTAGCGACAAATAGCAGATCGGCGTCGACGTATCGAGTAGCACAATCATGCGCCAAATCCTCGCAACTTGAGTGTCTTCAGTAGCGCCCGAGACGCGTCGCCATGCGCCGTCATGGTGACGAGCCGCGCGTCTTCGCCGTCGGCCTCGATACGCATCGTCACACGATCGGCCGGTAGCACGCCCTTCACGATTTCGCCCCATTCGATGATCGTCACACCCCGAGGATTGTCGAGCGCCTCGGCGAGCTCAATCGCCATAATACCCGCATCCGACAATCGATAAAAATCATAGTGCGCTAGCGACAGCTCGCGATCAGCCTGATACAGCCGGCTAATCGTAAACGTCGGGCTTTGCACATCATCGATGATCCCCATACCAATAGCAATTCCCTTGGTCAGGGTTGTCTTGCCGGCGCCAACGTCGCCGATCAGCTCTAGGATTTCACCGCCCTGCACTGCCCGGCCGATCGCCTCACCAAATTGTTTCATGGCCGCGGCCGACTCGACGTGATAGTTCATATACATCCTATTATATCAGAATGGCCCCAGGCCGCCGAGATATCAGTTGGCCGCGTAAGCCAACGTTGTAGGTAGTTTTTTTTTGCAAACTATCGTATACTTAGCCATAAGTATTATGCGCGTATCTGACTCCACTATCGAGAAATTGCTCACTCGTAACAACGTCGTGACGGCGGACAAATTAGTCGAGCTCAAACATGTCGCCGAGCATACCAAGCATCCCCTGCAAGAGGTCATCATCGACGAAAAGATCATCGACGAACCGATGCTTACCAAGCTGTTCGCAGAGTACGCCCAAATTCCGTTTATTGTGCTCGATCCCAAGCAAATTAGCCCCGACGCGCTCAAAAAAATCCCTGAGCGCATCGCCCGTCAGTACGAAGCCGTGATTTTTCAGATCGACCCCGACGGCGTGGTACACATCGCCATGGACGACCCCGACGATATTCAGGCAGTGAGTTTTATCCAAAAAGAAGTCGGCCAAAATACCCGCATTTATATTGCTGCCCGCCAGAATATCCTCAACTGCCTAGATATGTACCGCGGCGACGTCAACAAAGAGCTCAATGACGTCATCGATGTTCAGCGCGAAGACGACGGTACCGACGATAAGGTAAGTGAGGCCGATATCGCCGAGGATTCGCCGATCGCCCAGACTGTCAACCTGCTGCTCGAATACGCCATTCGTTCAAGCGCCAGCGACATCCACATCGAGCCACGCGAGGAATTCGTGCAGGTGCGCTATCGTATTGACGGCGCCCTCAAAGAAGTCAACCGCTTGCCTCGCAACGTCATGAGCGCACTTGTCAGCCGTATCAAAATTCTCTCTAATCTCAAAATCGATGAGCGCCGTGTGCCGCAAGACGGCCGATTCAAGATCAACGTGGGCGGCAAACAATACGCCCTACGCGTCAGCACGCTACCCATCGCCGACGGCGAAAAAGTCGTCATGCGTATCCTCGACGAGTCAAACCAAGCCCTGACACTCAAAGATCTCGGCTATTGGGGCCATTCGCTCGATGTCATCAATCACGCCATCAAAGAGCCAAACGGCATGATCCTGGTCACCGGGCCAACTGGCTCAGGCAAGTCGACGAGCCTATTTAGCGTACTCAGTATGCTCAACACCCCTGATGTCAACATTAGTACTATCGAGGACCCCGTCGAGTACAAAATCCCCGGCGTCAACCAAACCCAAACCAACGCCAAGGCCGGTATGACCTTCGCCTCGGGCCTGCGCGCACTGCTGCGTCAAGACCCAAATGTCATCATGGTAGGGGAGATTCGTGACGGCGAAACTGCCAACCTTGGCGTGCAGGCCGCACTGACCGGCCACTTGGTGTTTAGTACACTCCACACCAACAACGCCGCTACCTGTCTGCCGCGTCTGCTCGATATGGGCATCGAGCCATTCCTGATCGCCAGCACGGTCAAGGCCGTGGTCGGCCAGCGCTTGGTGCGTCGGCTGTGCAAAGCGTGCCGACAGACCTACGAGCCCACCCCCGAGGAAACCAAGGCCGTGGTCGAGCTATTCAACCTCAAGTCTGGCCAAACCTTCACCCGCGTGCACGAGCTTGAGCAGCAGGCAGTCGAACAAGCCATCGGTGGTGACACGCCGCTTGGCACCGACGAAAAAACCATCAAAACCCTCTGGAAAGCCCACCCCGAGGGCTGCGACGAGTGCAACCATACCGGTTTTAAGGGCCGCATTGGCATTTACGAAGTACTTGGCATGACCGTCCCTATCGAAAAAATGATCATGAGCAACGGCACCAGCAACGAGATCCAAGACCAAGCCATCACCGAAGGCATGACCACTATGCAAACCGACGGCCTGGTCAAGGCCCTGCGCGGCAACACTACTATCGAGGAAGTCCTAAGGGTAACCAGGGAGTAATATGGCACATTTTATTTACATCGCACTCAATCAATCTGGCGGTAGTGTCAAGGGCACCGTCGAGGCCAGCGACGAATCCGCCGTCATTAGCCTGTTGTCCAAGCAAAACCTGCGGCCCATCAGCATCCACGAAGGCGCAGCCAAGGCCGGGGGGTTCAGTGTTGGCGATTTCTTTGGCAAGAACAAGGTAAAGTCCGACACCTTGGTCATCTTTACCCGCGAGCTTAGCGCCATGGTATCTGCCGGTGTGCCGCTACTGCGGGCGCTGTCGTCGCTGTACGAGCACACCGAGAAAAAAGACCAGGCCCTCAAGGATGTCCTACAGGGTATCATAAAAGATGTGCAGAGCGGCGCCGCACTCGGGGTGGCGCTCGAGAAATACCCCAACACATTTAACGACGTCTACGTCAACATGGTGAAAGCCGGCGAAGCAGCCGGTATCCTCGACGACATACTCAAGCGCCTCGCCATGCAGCAAGAAAAATCCGCCAGCATCCGCAAAAAAATCAAAAGCGCCATGACCTACCCAATGGTGCTGCTCACTATCACGGCACTAGCCTTCTTTGGGCTGATGATCTTTGTGATTCCAATGATCGGCAAAATCCTCAAAGACCTCGCCGGCCCCGACGCCGAGCTGCCCATGATCACCCAGATAATGCTTGACGCCAGCTCATTTATGGTGAATTATTGGTGGATCCTCACTCCATTACTCGTCGGCGGTATTATGCTGCTGCTGCGTTACATCAAGACGCCGACCGGCAAAATGCAGTTTCACAAGCTCGTGCTCAAGGTGCCCGCCGTCAACAAAATCATCGTCAAGGTCGCTGTGGCGCGCTTCGCCCGCACATTCTCGGCCCTAATGGGCGCCGGCGTGCCTATTCTCGAATCGCTGAGCGTCACCGCCAAAGCCCTCGGTAACGGTGTCTACGAGGCCGCACTGCTTGATGCCGCCGAACAAGTCAAGGCCGGTGCCAACCTTTCTAAAGTTATCGAAAAAAACCCTCTTTTCCCGGCAATTGTCGCCCAAATGCTCACCGTCGGTGAAGAGACCGGCCAGACAGACCTCGTGCTGGTCAAGGTGGCTGATTTTTACGAGGAAGAAGTCGACGTTGCGATCGATGGCATCAGCTCGATCATCGAGCCGGTCATGATCGTTATCATGGGTGGCGCCGTCGGCCTCATCGCCGCCAGCGTCATGACACCGATTGCCAACCTAGCAAATAGCATCAAAGGCTAGACAGTAGTATTGCTTATGGTATATCATAGGGACAGAACAAGCGTGGGCATACATGGTTAAATTATTCTACAAAGACAAACCCCTGATCGGACTTGATATTAGCCAAACCGGCATCAAGGTCATGGCACTTGAGGCCAAAAATTGGCAAGTGCATGGCTATGGCGCGGTCGATCTTAACCCTGCTAAAGTACAGGCCGCACTCGAGACCCGTGATAATTCCTACCTCATCGAGAATATCAAATCCCTACTCACCGATCGCCTCGTCGGCAGCCTGCCGAGCAACCACACCGCCATTAGTATCCCCACCTCACGAACCTTCCTGCGCACCTTTACTCTACCTGTCAAGGAAGAAAAAAACCTCGAAAATGCCATCAGCATCGAGGTCAATCAATACATCCCTGTGCCGATGAGCTCACTCTATGTCGACTACGAAATCGCCGAACGCACCAAGGAAGAAATCACCGTCGTGCTGATTGCTGTCCCCAAAACACTTGTCGATAATGCGACCGCCGCCGCCTGGAGCGCCGGCCTGCGACCGATATTGATTGAGCCAAGTATTTGCTCGGTTGCGCGCATCATTGGCGATATCGAAAACGGCCAATACGTCAGCCTAATCGTCGATATCGGCCCCTCTAGCACCGATATCGCCGTCATCGAAAACGGCACCATCCGCGTCAGTGGTGGTATCGCCATCGGTGGCAATACTTTCACCGTCGAGCTCTCGCGCAAGCTCAAGGTCACCCTCGAAAATGCCCATCAACTAAAGGTCATCACCGGCCTCACCCCTGGCCCGCGCCGCAAAACCATGCTAGCTGCGCTCGACCCCAGCCTGCAGCGCATCCTGACCGAAATCCGCAAGGTTATCCGCTACTATCACGAACGCATGAGCGAGGATCACAAAATCGAGCAAGTCGTCATTGTTGGTGGTGGCAGTAACATCCCAGGTATGGGCGAGTATTTTACCGAACAACTAGTCATGGCGGCCCGCGTCGCCACCCCATGGCAACAGCTAAAATTCGGCGATCTGCCTGAGCCCAACAAGCAATTCCGACCGCGCTACATTACTGTTGCTGGGCTCGCCATGATGGACAAGGAGGCGATCTGGAATGATTAACCTTCTGCCCCCCGCTGATCAGCAAGAAATCCATGCCGGCCGCGCCAACAGCCTGTTGCTGCGCTACATTACATTGTCGTTGATTGTGCTGGGCACGCTGATTTTATGGATCGGGTTTATGTGGCTCAACCTCCGAAACACCGAATCCGGCGCCATCGAAACCAAAAAAGCCAATGACGAAAAAGCCGCTACTCGCCAAGATATTGTGACACAGGCTACCAAATTCCGCAAAGACCTCTCGATCGCCAGCCAAATCATGGCCAAGCAAGTCAATTACACCGACACCGTCACTCGCGTCGCCGCCGCGATGCCCACTGGTACCATCCTCGATAATATCTCTATCGACCCCAAGACATTCGACAAAGACACCACGCTCGCGGCCCACACCAAATCCCGCGAAACCGCCATCGCCCTCAAAGACAGCCTGCAAGCATCCGGCCTGTTTACCAAGGTCGCCTTCCAGTCAATTACTGCCGCCAAAACTGACAACAACACCGCCGCGCCACCGTATCCATTTGCCGTGCTGCTCAGCGTATCATTTAATCGTACCGAGGTAACCAAACGATGAAACAAGCTCGCCGCGGCCTTAATGCCCCTCGCCTACGCCTCATCCTGAGTGGATTGCTGCTGCTGATCGCGATTGTCGCCGGCACAATAGGGTTTTTTGCCAACGACCGTCTGCAAAGTTACACCGCTGATATCCGCAAAATCGTGATCGACTCTAGGGGTAGTGACGCCAACAACACCAACATCGACACGCTCGAGCGTCAGCTCGCCGCCAATCAGCCGACCGTTGCTCGTGCCGCGCAAATCGTCGCCGACAGCCAATCATACAAGTATCAAAACGAGGTCGTACGCGACATCAATGCCTACGCCGATGCCAATAACGTCGCGATTGCATCAGTCGCTTTTGTCGCCGACACTGCCACAGCTGCAAATGCACAGTCCAGTGGACAGGCCGCTTCGCCGGCCGTCAATGGCGTCAAGCCCGCCACCATCGCCGTTACGCTCGAGCACGAGGTCGCCTACAAAGACGCCCTCGGCTTCATCCACGCCATCGAGCAAAACCTCACCAAAATGCAAATCACCTCGCTCGGCCTGTCGGCACCAAAGGCTGGCCAACCTAGCTCGACTGTCCGCATCGACACCATCAATCTGGAGGTATACCTAAAACAATGAAAAAAAATCCTCTCGCTCCACTCGGCTATTTCCTCGGTCGCTACCATGTGATTCTATTCTTCCTGATCGTAGTAGGCAGCCTCACCTACGAAATCTACAGCCTCAGTACCATCACCAACACCGATCCCTCGCTAAATGCCGACGGGTACCAGGCGCAGGTCACCGACCCAACATTCGACACCGCCACCATCAACAAGATCAAGGCTCTACGTACCCGATCAGACAGCTCCACCTACACACTGCCCGCTGGCCGCAACAACCCCTTCACCGAATAGCGCCCATTCTGGCTATGCTATACTAAAGGTATGCTACTCACCGGCTCCCACCTTCAGCAATTACCCGTTATGAGCCTGCAGACCGGCGCCGAAATCGCACGGCTGGCACGCCCCGTCATTGATCCCGCCGATCTCAGAATTTACGGCTACGAAGTCACCGGGCCATTGCTCGACCAACGACCGTCGTTTTTGCGCCTCGAGGATATTCGCGAGCTCAGCAATATGGGCATGATCGTCGACTCAAGCGACGAATTTATCGCGCATGGCGACGTACTGATATTCGACAAGATGGTGGCGCTCGGCTTTCGACTACTCGGCCAGCATGTCAGCGACCAGCAGGGCCGCCGCGTCGGCAAAGTCATCGATTACACCATCGATTCCGCGATATTCACCATCCAGCAACTCACCGTCAAACGCCCCTTGTACAAAAGCTTCAACGATGTCGAGCTGCTCATCCACCGTGATCATATTGTCGAGATTAACGACCACGGCATCATCATCAATTCAGACACCGAGCCCCGCGAAACCAGCGTCGTCGAGCTCGGCGGCGCCTATATCAACCCCTTCCGTAGCAAAACTCCCGCACCCGAACATATCGACCAGCAGTAGTAATTATTGTAAATAACCACTACACCCGTACTATACATCTATCCTAGCGTTTCATCTTGGAGCGCAGCTGTAATGTCAGCATAGCTAAACCCTTGGCGGGCGAGATACTGCACAAACTTCTGCTCATCCGGGTATTTATTTCGTTTTTTGGCAATGATTTTTGCGAGCTCATTGTCGTCACTGCGCTCACTTGCCGTCACCACCTCGTCGATGATATGCGCCGCGACACCCTTTGCCTGCAATTCTGCCCGCAATTTGCGCAGGGAAGTACCCTTCGTTTGGTTCCGGGTTTCTACCCACCACCGAGCAAATTTCTCGTCATCAACATATCCTTTATGTTGTAATTTTGACAAGACTCGTTCGGCGAGGGCAGGGGAGTAGCCCGGGAGTTCCACGACCTTACGCTCACTGCTCACCTCCCCTGCGCGCCGTTTTGCGTGAGAACGTGCTGCCGGTACGAGCTTTTTTGTCGTCCGGGTTTTGCGCCAAAGGTAGTCGCGAACCTCACGCACCGAGTGCGGCCGCATCAAGCAATATTCGAGCGCCCGGGCATACAGCTTGCCATATTGGCTCTCGGTCTCGAGCGCCGCCAGCTCTTCGGCGTCCACTTCCCTGCCCACGCGCACCCCAAGCTCCACCACCTGCGAAATATCGAGGCTAAACCGATACTTGCCATCAATCGAGACATTCACGCGATCAGGATTGCGCAGCTGCGCAGAAAGACTCGTGATTTTCACTACTTTTTACTTTTTCCTCGGTAGCATATCTGCCGTAGCGAGCAGCTGCGTGAAGTGCTCGCGCGATACCGTCTCGTGCAGCGTCACCGGCTTCATCGAGTGCCACGACACGCGCGGCACCGGAATCTCATCCCCCGCCTCTTCGTTATACACCATCGCCGCTTGCTGGCGCAGCACTTCCTGAACCTCATGCGGCGCCTCGAGCAGTCCGATGAGCAGGCGCCCGGCGCGGCCAATTTTTGGCATTTGCCTGAGGTTATCTTGCTCGACACTGATGTACGGGGCATCGTCTGGGTCGCGTGGTTCGCCCAGATTATACCAGATCACCTCTTGGGTCGCTCGTTTATTCTTTTTGCCAACTTCGCTCACGATTTTTCTCCTCTTTTGCATAGATTGCCGCCTCGGCATCAATACCGAGCGTATTCGCGATCGATAACGTCACGATCAGCACATCCGCGATCTCTTCCTCGGCCTCACGGCGAGTGGTGGTGTGTGAGAACCCCATGCCGGCGTGCTTGCGGAGTGCTTTTGCTAGCTCGCCGACTTCCTCTGTCAAGAGCAGCATCGTCTGTTCGATGGGCTGATCGCCAAACCCGCGCTCAACAATTACCTGCCGCACGTAGCGCTGAATCTCGACAAGCGAAGCGCCAGCCGCCGGCATCGACACGCCTGATGGCATTATTCTGCCTCGGCGGCGACTTTGGCACGGACTTTGGCGTCGATTTCGGCCAGCACCTCAGGGTTGTCCTTCAGGTATTTTTTGGTTTGCTCGCGGCCTTGGCCGATTTTGGCGTCGTTGTAGTCAAACCACGCGCCAGCCTTGCCGACGATACCGTGCTGCACGGCGAGGTCGAGCACGTCACCGGTGCGGCTGATACCTTCGTTGTACATGATGTCAAATTCGGCGACGCGGAATGGCGGCGCGATTTTGTTCTTGACGATCTTCACCTTGGTGCGGTTGCCGATGATTTCTTCGCCCTCTTTGATCTGGCCGGTGCGGCGAATGTCGGCGCGCACGCTGGCGTAGAATTTGAGCGCGTTGCCGCCGGTGGTCGTCTCGGGGTTGCCAAACATCACACCAATTTTCATGCGAATTTGGTTGATAAACACAACCGTCGCGTGCGATTTGTTGATGATACCGGTGAGTTTGCGCAGCGCCTGGCTCATCAGCCGCGCCTGCAGTCCCATGTGGCTGTCGCCCATGTCGCCATCGATCTCGGCCTGTGGCACGAGAGCCGCGACCGAGTCGACCACGATCAGGTCGACCGCGTTCGATCGCACCAGCGTCTCGACGATTTCGAGCGCCTGCTCGCCGTTATCGGGCTGGCTCACCAGCAGGTTGTCGGTGTCAACACCCAGGCGCTTGGCGTACGCCGGGTCGAGCGCGTGCTCGGCGTCGATAAATGCCGCCGTGCCGCCCTGGCGTTGAATTTCGGCAATGGCGTGCAACGTCAGCGTCGTTTTGCCACTCGATTCTGGCCCATAAATCTCGATGATGCGACCCTTTGGATAACCACCACCCAGCGCAATATCAAGGCTCAAGCTGCCACTCGGCAGCAGCTGCACATCGACTTTCTTTGCCTCGCCTAGCTTCATAATCGAACCATCACCAAACTGCTTGGTAATTTGGTCCATCGCAAGGCCCAGCGCTTTTAGTTTGCCCTCGTCGGCAGTCGGTTTTGCGGCCAATGTTTTGGATTCAGTCTTTTTTGCCATCTATTCCCTCTCCTTTATTCACTCTTCATTATACCCGAGCGCGCCAAGATTTGATATAATTATACCTATGAAGTCTTCTAATCGCGGATTCACCGTTATCGAGCTAGTCGTTGTCATCGCACTGATCGCTATCGCGGCATTTGTATTCCTAAGCCAAAAAGCTACCCTCGACGCCGCCGGGCGCGACGACCACCGCAAGACTGCTATCAATGCCATGTATTATAGTCTCGAGGAAGATTTTTATGCCCGCAACCACTACTACCCCGAGCATATCGATAGCAAAACCCTGCGCTCAGTCGACCCCGACCTTTTCCGCGACCCCAGTGGCGCCGCGATCGACTCCCCTGGCAGCACCTATCACTACACCGGCATCAACTGCGCCGATAGCCAGTGCAAAAGCTACATGCTGCGCGCCGATCTCGAAAAAGAAGCCGAGTACAAAAAACCCAGCCGCAACAATTAGCTCTTAGCGCCTAGCCCTCGACAGGTCGACCGTTTTTGAACGCCTCGATGGCATTATTGAGCTTGGCGATTTCTTGCTTGGGGTGATGCACAAATTCAAACCGATAGGTCGTTTCGTCGCCCTCGGTGCTTAGGCGAATCGAACCATAGTCGAACATGCTCGCCACCACGCCATTCTGCGTATAGCTGGCATCCTCGATATTACCGAGCGACACCGTCTGCTCGTTATGCGAAAACAACCCCGTCTGAATCTCTTGAATCACGCTCTCGTTCGTCAAAAAAAACGTATTCTGCAGGTGAATCCACACCGCCGCATAGACACTCAGCCCAATCAGCGCAGCAAACGACGTACCCACCAGTAGCATCATACCAGGCGACGGCATGCCCGTCCAGCCTAGCAGCTCAACGACATAGCTGTAGTTGATCATCATCGATATGATTAGCGCAATCATAAAACCGCCCAGCAATATCGGCAGCCAAATCGCAATCGGGTGGCGATGCACCTCGCTAATAATGTATTCTTGATCGCTCAGATTCAGCATCGGATATAGCTCGCGCGACTCAGCATTACGGCGCTTGACTTCGGCAGGAATCTCGGCCACCTCTGGCATCACCGCACGCGTCATATGCACCACCTGTGGCTGCATCGGCGGGTCGCTCACTGGCGCCGCATAGAGCGGCCGGCCCTCAGTGTCGTAGGCCACTGGTTTTTGGCTATCGACCGTGATCGGCTCGGCGGTTTCGTAGGGTCTTTCGTCCATTTGATTCTAGTATACCATTATTCGGCATTCAATGTGCGACCGAGGTGCTTATATGCTTTTGGCGTCGCTCGACGGCCGCGCGGCGTGCGCTCGATAAAGCCAATCTGTAGCAAATATGGCTCATAAAAATCCTCAATCGTCGTCATTTCGTCGCCCGTCATCGCGGCCAATGTATTGAGCCCCACGGGATTCATGCCATAATGATCAATCATGCTCACCAACAGCTGTCGGTCGGCCGGGTCGAGGCCAAGCTCGTCAATCTCGAGCATATCTAGGGACCGACGCGTCAGACCGTCGTCGATCGTGCCATTACCGTGGACGTCAGCGTAGTCGCGTACTCGCTTGAGCAAGCGGTTGGCGATACGCGGCGTCAGGCGAGCACGAGTCGCCAGCAGGCGAGCGGCATCGGCGTCGATCTTGCTGTCTAGTATGCCCGCGGCTCGGGTAATGATCTGGGAGATTTCGTCTGGTGTATAGAATTCTAACCGATAGATATGGCCAAATCGGTCGCGTAGTGGCGCCGCCAGGCTGCCGGTCCGCGTGGTGGCGCCAATCACCGTAAAACGCGGCAGGTCGAGCCGCACACTGCGCGCCGCCGGGCCCTTGCCGATAACAATATCGAGTTTGAAATCTTCCATCGCCGCATACAGCACTTCCTCGATCGCGCGGCTTAGGCGATGGATCTCGTCGATAAACAACACATCGCCATCCTGCAAATTCGTCAGGATGCTCGCCAAATCACCAGCGCGCTCAATCGCTGGGCCGGCCGTGACGCGGATGTTGGTGCCCATTTCATTGGCGATCACCGTCGCCATGGTGGTTTTGCCAAGGCCGGGCGGGCCGTACAGCAGCACGTGGTCAATCGGCTCGCCGCGCTTCTTGGCCGCATCGATGGCAAGTTTCAAATTCTTCTTCAGCCGCTCCTGCCCGATATACTCGCCAAACTGCTGCGGCCGCAGCGTCACCTCAATCCGCTGCTCCTCGCTATCCTCATCATGCACACTGGTATCAACAATCCGATCAATCGCCATGGCTCATACTTCTTCTATTTCAGTAATTATTTCCTCGGCACTAGCTCGTCGCTGCACTACTTCATCGAAGTAAAAGATCGATGAGTGTGCCATTTCCCCTAGCAAATACACTAGTGGCCGCCCGATCGTTTTGTTCAATGCGAGGGCGCCGCCTAGTTCAACGTACATACCTTTGCCCGGCTTTTCGTTATCAGTACAGATCACGTATACATCGCTATCGATGACGCCTTGCATGTCGAGTTGCGCGCGACGGGCCGCTTCTTCAGGGTTGTCAAGCTTTGCCTTGGCGCCGGCAAGTAATTTGTCACCCGTTTCGTTGTGTGTCCAGTCGTGGGTAATATGATGCCCCGCATCGACAAAAGACTGTTGCACTCGACGCACATATTCGATATCACTAATTTGTCCTGATACAAAAATTTCTGCCATATGTCTATCCTTTCAATGCCTCTCTCACGCGGTCGCTGGTTGATAATTTTTGGTCGACGTGCTCCAGTGCTTTGGTGGCATCGCTCAGGCTGTAGCCGAGGGCGATCAGCGCTTCGAGCGCTTCGTCGCTAGTGTTGAGCTCGGTCTGCACGCCGCCGTCGCTGCGCCTATACACAATCGGCATGCCGACTTTGTCGCTGAGTTTCACCACCATGCTTTCGGCGGTTTTTTTGCCCACACCCGAGGCCTTGGCCAGGTAGGCGCTGTCGCCGTTGGCGATGGCATTACGTACATGTTCGGCCGCGTCAAGACTCAGGATCGCCAGTGCGGCCTTGGGGCCGACACCCTGCACGGTGATAAGCAGTTCGAATAGCTTTTTGGCGGCGAGGCTCGAGAACCCAAACAACTCTTGGGACTGCTCACGAATATGGTGAAATGTGTAAAATTTCACCTCTTCATCTAGGCAGGCAGCATCAAAATCAATCGCCGTCACGTTCACCTCGTACCCCACACCCTGCACGTCGATGATCACGCTGCCAGCAAATTTTTCGGCCACCACCCCGCGAACATGTGCAATCATATCCTTATTGTACCACAGGTGTTACGGAGCTTTTTTGCAGTTGGCAACATTGGCGGTGTAGCGCGTGCCATCAATTTGTGCCTGCGGCACCATAACGACACGGCCCGTGGTGGTGTCACAGGCCTGTACTGTGGTGGGCGCTGTAGTCGTACCGGCCGGCTGACAGCTCGTGGCGTCCATTGAGTACTTGGTGGCGTCGAATTGGCTTTGTTGAATGTTCGTAATTTTGCCCGAAGCAAGGTCGCACACCTGGATGCTTGGGTCGGTCGGCGCTTGGCAAGCGGTTATGTCCTTCGACTGCGTCGTGCTATCAAATGCATCTTCGTCGATGGTTTCGATTTGTTTGGTCGTCGTGTTACATACCTGAATTTTGGCCACGGTTTTGGGCTGATCGCAGGTCGTCGTCGGCAGCGCATCAGCCCTAAAATATTCCTGATACGTCCCCTCAAAATTCCCGCTCGCTAGCCCACCATTTGCCGTGCAGACGTATTTTTGGACGATATTGCCCGGTACGGTGAATTTCTCGTCGGCGGCAAGTAATTGCTGCATGGTTTTGCGCCAAATCGGCCCCGCCATACCTGAGCCACCATTGCGCATAGCGCGGTTATCGTTGTTGCCCACCCACACACCCACCGCGAGGCTCGGCGTGTAGCCAATCGTCCAGGCATCGCGGCTATCGTTGGTCGTCCCAGTCTTTACCGCGGCAGTGCGCCCCGCTACTGTTAGCGAGCTGCCAAAAATCGGCGCGCGGGCAGCATTATCACTCAAAATACTCGAGATCAGAAATGCCCCCACCGGCGAAATAGCAGTATGCGACTGCGGCTTATTGATATAAATCTGCTTATTAAATTTATCGTTAATTTCGTGAATCACGGCAGTATCATACTGCTGGCCCCCATTAGCAAATGCAGCATAGGCGTTGGTCATTTCGTCCAGACGCGTCTCGGCAGAGCCCAGCGCCAACGGCAGGCCATAGCTCGCATCGTCTTTGAGCGTGGTGATACCAAGCTCGCGGGCGCCCTGAATCGCTCGGTCGATACCATAGGACTGCATCACCTCGACGCTCGGAATATTGAGCGACATACTAATCGCCCTACGCACCGACTCCCGGCCACGACTGTTCTCGTTGCGATCGGCGTCACGCGGAATGTAACCGCCAAAATCTTTGACCTTATCAGCCAGCATCGTCGCCGGTGTAATCACGCCGTTATCGAGTGCTTTGGCATAATAAATCGGCTTAAAACTACTCCCCGGCTGGCGCGCCGTCGTGGCCATATTTACCTTACCCCACTCGGCGTTGCTCCAGTCGGCGCTGCCTACCAGCGCTCGAATCTCGCCCGATTTAGGATCGATAATAATCGCCCCCGCGTTGCTGCCGCCGTTAGCCTGAATGTAGGCCATATTTGCCGCCACGCTCGCCTCGAGCGTGTCCTGCATGCCAAGATCCAGCGTCGTTTTGATCTGATAGCCGCTACGCATCACCTTGTCTTCGCCGTATTGCTGATACAGCCTGTCCTTTACCATTTGCACGAAATGCGGCGCCTTGGTCGGGTGCACTTCCTGCTGCCCAACATACTTCAGCTGCTCGCCAAGTGCGGCTTGCTTGTCGGCCTCGGTAATGACACCGGTTGTTACCATTCGTGTCAATACGGTTGTCTGGCGCTCCTTGGCAAATTGGGCGTTACCACTAATTGGTGAGTAGGCGCTCGGCGCCGGCAATAATCCTACCAGCATGGCACTCTGCGCCAGGTCAAGTTTATCAGGAGTGGTGCCAAAATACACCTTAGCCGCTTCCTGAATCCCAAATGAATTTTCTCCGTAATACACCGAGTTCAGGTACATATCCAGGATATCGTCCTTGCTATACGTCTGCTCAATCGCTACGCTCATGGCTAACTCTTGGTACTTACGAAATAGGCTGTGCTCATCACTCAGCAGCGTATTTTTGGCCAGCTGCTGCGTGATTGTCGAGCCGCCGCCATAGCGCGTAAACGCCGCCCGCACAATGCTCAATAGATTAAAACCTCCGTGCGTATAAAAATCCTTGTCCTCGCTCGCGATCAACGCTTTTTTCATGCTATCTGATATTTGGCTGAGTGGCACCAGCGCGCGATTACCGGCACGCCCTTCGCTGTAGAATTCTTTGCCCTGCTGATCCAGCAGAATAATACCAGTGTTGTTGCGGTTCATCAGCCGCTCTTTGTCGGCGATGTCATTGGCATACATCACATACGTAATTAGCGGCACCAAAATCATAATTAGCAGAATTGGCGCGGCGATCACGACAATCTTCTTTTTGCGACTTAGTCGCCAAAACCAATTAAACCGCCGCCGCACGCCGCGCTTAGCCTGACGCACCGGGGTAATTTTTGTGTATTTGCCGTTTCGAATGGGTGGTTTTTTCATCAATCGTACTCGTTTCTGTGAGTAGAATTACTACATATGTAGTATACCACTTTCGTGGCTATTCGTGGCCTAGTACAAATCCGCACATAATGGCCGCCGCCAGCGCATCGGCACAGTCATCTGGCTTCGGCACTTCGGCAAGCCCCAGTTGAATCCGCACCATTTCTTGCACCTGTTTTTTGGTGGCGCGGCCATAGCCAGTCATAGTCTGCTTGATCTGAAGTGGCGTGTATTCCTCGAGCCGCAGCCGCGCCTGCTGGCCGGTCAGCATCGCCACGCCACGGGCATGGCTGACGCTCATCGCTGTGGTGACATTCTGCGCAAAATATAGTTTCTCGATCGCCATCACTTCTGGCTTGGTCTCGGCAATAATTTCAGACAGGCCATTATAAATTTCCTCGAGCCGCTCTGGCAGCGGCGTATGCGCTGGCGTCGTAATAACACCCGCCGTCACCAGCCGTGTTCGCCCACGCACCACGTCGATCACCCCAAACCCAAGGATGCCCGTGCCAGGATCGATGCCGATAATTCTCATACCACTAGTATAGATTATTTGCGACGAGACACGAAATCACCGTGCAATCGACGCGCCATTCGGCGCAGTTCGCTCCGCCACTCCCATGCCCCGTAGCTCACTGCGACAAGCCCCAGCCCGCCAAGCGCCCACCAGGCACTAAATGCCTTGTCGCCCGCCGGTGTTGGCTGCACCGCAAAGTCGGCTTTTGGCATATCGCTAATTGCAAGGTTGCGGCAACGGTTGGTGTCAGGGTTGCGCTCCTGGCCGGGCTTGCAGGGCGCAAGATCGTCGGTGCTAGCGATCTGTTTGCAGCGCCCAGTAGCGGGGTTACGAAATTGATCCTCGGCGCACGCCTTAATACTGGACGCCGCGACCGCCAGGTTGCGGCAGCGACCAGTTTCTTCGCTACGATACTGATCATCACGGCATGGCACCCTGCCATCAGTCACCGCTAGGCTACGGCAACGACCCGTTTCGGCACTACGATATTGGCCATCGCGGCATTCTGCGAGCGCACCGACAGTCGTAGTTGGCGGCGCAACAACAAAGTCCGCAGCCTGACCAACTGGCCGTGGCCACGCCCATTTCCACACGCCGTCACTACTGTCAAATGCCCACGATTGCCCATCATGCGCCGCGACGTTTATGGTATCGTAGGCCACATCAGTCGCCGCATACACCTGCACACCATAGCTATCCTCTAGCCAGATATGTCCCGATGACGGCACGTCCAGCCAAGCGCCATCACTGCGCGTCTCGATGCTGCGGCAATCACCCGCCGCAAGCGCGCCAGCCAGCGGTACGGCATTAGTGATGCCAACACTTGCGTTGGCCGCACCCAGCCGCAGCCGATACAGATCCAGCGCAACCGGCACATCGCCAAGATTGCAGAGCTTTACAAATTCGTGGCAATCGACGGCATCTTCGGTCGGGCCGCACGGCCTGGTATTCGCAAATATTTCGCGCACCCGCAGCGGCGAATCCAGCGGCGGCGCGTATAGCCCCCCAAATTTCGGCTGGGCACCACTTGTCAAAAAATCATTCGTCGTCGTATAGCCAGTGGTGGTCTGGCGGAGCGTGTAGGCCACGCCACTCGCAAATGCCATCGCTTTGGTCGGCGTCTCGTACATTCCCGGCACCCCAAGGGTCAGGCTTACCGGCGCCGGCAGATCATTTGGCAACGTCAGCGTCAAATCACGCTCGGTAGTGGCGCCATCGCGAGCAATCATTAGGTGTTTCTTGGGCAGCGCATAGCCCACTAGTCGCTGTTCGATTGGCTGCAACTTACCATCCTGCATCACCCGCACCGTCACGCGCCAGCCATCTAGGCGAATCATATCCGATGATTTATTGTAGAGTTCTAGATAATCCAGCTGCCCCGCTACAAATTGATAGCCCGTGATAATCACCTCGCCCACGGGCAGCGGCGTGGGCGGATCAAGCGTCACCGGCGTAGGCAGTAACGCGGGCGTCACCTCGAGCGGCTGCGACACCTCGCGAGGCGCAGGCGGCGCGGCCTGCAGGGCATAGCTCGGCACGCTCTGCCCCACATTCGCTATTATTACCAGCACAAAAAACAGACGTATTCGTCGCATCCTCGCCTTATCCCTTACCTACTAATTGTCTCTGTTATATCAAAGATGCAGCTACGGCGTCAAGCATAAGCCTACGCTTCGTCGACATCGACCGTAATATCGGCATTGGTGTGTACATTCACCACATCGTCAAGCTCGTCAAGCGCATCAAGCACCTTCAGCACCTTGCGCGCCGTTTCTGCATCATCAATCGGCACCATGGCATTGGGCACATATTGCAGCTCGGCCTCGCGAATCGGCAGCCCCGCCAGCGCTAGCGCCTCGCGCACCCGAGCCAGCTCTCGCTGCTCGGTATACACCGTCATACCCTCGTCTTCCTCGACCGCATCCTCCGCCCCCGCATCCAGAATCGTCAGCAGTGCGTCCTCGCCGGTTGCCGCCACACGAATCACGCCCTTGCGAGTAAACTGAAACATCACACTGCCGGCATCGGCAATACTGCCGCCGTTTTTGGTAAGCGCCGTGCGCACTTCGGGGTAAGTGCGATTTTTGTTGTCAGTAGCGGTCTCGACAATGATACCCACGCCGCCTGGTCCATAACCCTCGTAGGTCACTTCCTCGAGCACCGCTGCATTTTTGTCATTTACGCGGTCGATCGCACGCTGAATATTGGCATTTGGCATATTGGCCTGCTTGGCTTTTTCGATCGCCAGCGCCAGCGCCGGATTCATACTTGCATCGGTACCGCTACGCGCGGCGATGGCAATTTGGTTGCCGATTTTTGTAAATATTGCCCCACGCTTGGCATCTTTGGCGCCTTTTTCGCGTTTGATTGTCGACCATTTGCTGTGTCCTGACATAGCTACTTCTCCGTCACATGTTGTACTTGTAATTACTCGTAGTATAGCAGATTATTCCACGATGCTCGAGTTGCGCAGATTGTAGCCAGTGCGCCATTTCATGTACGCACAGGCCGCGACGATCACGCCGTAGTAGATCGCCACACCCCACCATTCTAGCCGCACATCCACTTGCGCCCAGCTGACTTTTGCCGCAGTCTCGGCGACATACGTCATGTAGCCCAGTAGCCACTGCGCCGGCAGCCCAATCATACCGAGCGACGGCACCAGCCAATGCACCATGCCGGCTGCCCCCGTTAGCGCCATCGCCAGCGGCACAAATGGCAATATCAGCATGTTGCTCAGCGGTGCAATCAGCGACAATGTGCCAAATGCCACCACAATAATCGGCGCCGTCACCAGCTGTGCGGCAAACGTCTCAATCAACACTTGACGCCACGGCGATGCCGTATCCTGCCCCCAAAAATACGCGTGTATCAATGGCGCCACCAGCATCACCCCGGCAAATGCCGCAAAACTCAGCTCCCAGCCCAAGTCGCCCCAGGCATACTCTGGCTGCCATAGTAGCGTCGCGCTAGCCGCAACCAGCAGCAGCGTCACCGGGTGAAATTTCCGCCCCACATACCACGCCCATAATCCTAGCGACGACACCAATCCCGCCCGCACCATGCTGGGGCTCAGGCCAGTAATCGCAATGAATCCCGCAATCAATGCCGCCGACACCGCCCCCACCAAATAGCGCGAAACTTTCTCGAACCAACGCTTGGCAAACCGCACCAATATCGTTAGGTTGTAGCCGCTCGCCACCACGATATGTGTCAGGCCGGCAATCTTGAGCGCTTTGTCTAGCTCGTCGGGCAGTGCCCGCCGCTGGCCCACTACATAGCCAATCCCCAGGCTGGCCTCTGGCTCGCTCACTACCTCGCGCACCTTAGCGGCAAAACCATCGCGTAGCGCCAGCGCTGGATCACTCGGCTGCGGCCGTATCACTTGTAGCAGCTTGGCGTTTTTGACACTCGCCGCAAAACTCCCAAATCCATCAGCCAACTTCCCCTCAAACACCACCGTATCGCCACGCTGCACCGCCGCTTTTTGCTGCGTAATCACCCACAGCTGCCCAGGTAACGACTTGCCGCGCGATTCTAGCCCGCCCAGCCGCATGATCATCTCGCCGCGTTTGCCAACATCGACATCATCAAGTACCACACCACGCATCGCCACCGCTTGGCCACGTACCGGATCATACAGCGTCAGCTGCATCTGTTCTTGAGCCCCACGCCACGCGCCAATCAGCAGCCCAGCAATCAATGCCACCGCCAGCAAACCCCGGCGCGGCCGTATCAGCACCGCCGCCAATAGCCCCAACCCAGCGATCAGCCAGGCCACAGAATACCACATCGTCGGCGCCACCCACTGCGCCGCCGCCACACCCAGCACCACACCGCCACACGCCATTGTCAACACCCATGTCGGGTGTATTCGTCGCATGAATATCCACAGCATCGCTCATTACTATGGCCCATTCTTGAATAAAAATAAAGATTGACAGCCCATATTCTCTCTCCTATACTGATAAATAACTAATGGGGGCCGTCTAATGAATCTTTTGCAACTACTGCGCAACCACCGAATCACCGCTATCTTTGTTACGTTTTTTCTACTCTTAACGATAGGTGCTTACTTTGTATTCTTTTGGACGGGCGACACGCGGCAAATCGAATCAGCGGCCGACTCCCTAAAAACTCCATCTTCGTGGAAGCTAGTCTCACGAGACGTCTTCCCAGATCACCTCCTGAAGGGCATCGACACACACCCCTCCCCGTCTGTGGCTAAAAGATGGACAACCACCGACCTTATCAACCGCGAAAAAATTACGTCGATACTCACTAGCAGCGGATATAACCATAGCTCAATCATTACAAGCGATAACTGTGCCTTCGCTAACGATCTTGCCGATTCGCAATACACTATCTGTCACTTCACCGGACAGACGTCTGATTACAACTTTTCATTATGGGTCAGTCATAATAATAAGCCATACAATCTCATAGATCTCACCCTCACAAATCATGACTTTACCTACTAAAAAATACTTTACGTGGCCAGTATTGGCGTCTGTGATTATTGTAGCCTTATGTGCTTCGTTGATTAGCCTACAGTCGGCATCTTTTGCCATTGGGAGTAGTTGCTCCGTTGACGCAACAGTGGTCTTCGCTCGGGGCTCAAATGAAAAGATTGACGGTAGTTTCTATAAAAAGGTTAGTGATGAATACCTTGATTTTTCTAACCGATCCCACCTCTCATTTAATTTCTATGAGCTAGGCGAGGATAGCAGCGCCCAACATTCATACCCGGCAGTCAGTATTGATCCGTGGACACATTTTGACACTATGGCCGGCGCAAAACTAAGTTCAGGCTACGCGCTAGCGTATGGTGAAAGCGTACGCGAGGGCGTAAACGAGCTATCTGACTACCTTAGCCAATCCCTCAGGCAGTGCCCTAACAGTCAATTCATATTAGCTGGCTACTCGCAGGGCGCACAAGTGATAGGTGATGCCCTTCAGTCAAAGCTAGGGGACAATATTCGCGCGCACGTCGTATTCGTTTCACTGTTTGGTGACCCGAAGCTTTTCCTGCCCGAAGGGGTTGGTTTTTTGACTTCGCGAAGATGTGCCGACAACGGCTTCTCGAACTGGAGACGAGATACGCCAAACTGTTTTGCGTCACAAGGATCATTGGGGGCGCGAATGCCATATCTATCCTACGATACTGTCACCCTCCCCATATACTGAACACGTTGTCTAAGACAACAGTGTAAAATAACTAGTAAGCAAGGAGTTTACATAATATGTCAGGATTTAAGCCCATCGATCCGTCAATTAAAGCCACAATATTA
>Ga0209793_1000148_pt1 | contig 124055 bp, 124 predicted proteins | sample EBPBio122009_DNA_FD_185863 | JGI IMG/M metagenome (GOLD analysis project Ga0209793, IMG submission 185863) | Wastewater treatment Type I Accumulibacter community from EBPR Bioreactor in Madison, WI, USA - Reactor 1_2/2/2009_ DNA (SPAdes) (version 2) | ecosystem: Engineered > Bioreactor > EBPR...
AAAACCAAACAGGCGCAGCCTACGGCTGCCCAAAGTTCTTTTCTCCCCCCTGAGAACATTTGGTTTTTGCTCCGCAAAACTAAAGAAAAAGCCGCCCATTCGGGCGACCAATTCAATTTTTTACCGTCTTTGGTGCGCGGGGCGGGAATTGAACCCGCACGACTTTTGGTCAAGGGATTTTAAGTCCCTCGCGTCTACCAGTTCCGCCACCCGCGCATATTCTTTCGTCTGGCGCCCATAGGCACGACATTAGTATACGCTACGGTTAGTGGCATAGCAAGTAATGGAGTACAAAAAATGACCCGCACTGGGATCATCTTTTGGAGGCACGTATGGGAGTTGCACCCATCTACGCGGTTTTGCAGACCGCTGCGTAACTGCTCCGCCAACGCGCCGTAGCTATATTATACCAGATTGTTAGACGTTTTTTTGGACACAGGTACGCAGTGCCGCTAGATCGGCCTCGTGCCCAAGCAGGCGCCGCAGCACCACCACCGCTTGGTGCGTAAACACGTCTTGGCCGGTCACGATATGCGGCACGCCCGCCTGACGCGCCGACGCCACCAGTCCGCCCTGTTCGGTACCAAGCGTCACATCTGCCACCACCTGAAATGTCTGCAGGCTCGCCACATCAATCAGCTGCGTGATTTCATCGCCAAGCGACGTGGTATTGATCACAGCATCGGCAATCGAGCTCGCCACGTCTTGCAAACTACCCACACCAGTCACAAACGGATACTGCGCTCGTAATGCTTCGGCATGTTCGAGCGTGCGATTATACACCGTGACATTTGGCTTGGTGTCGCGCGCCGCCAGCTGCGATAGGAATGTGCGCGCCATCGTGCCCGCGCCAATTAGCGCAACATTGAGCCCGGCCACATCGCGCTGCTCGTTGATGGCGCTCATCAACGCCTCGCCACCCTGATAATGCGCAACCAGCCGACCGTTATGGTTGGCAATGATCCCAGCCGAGCCAGCAATCCTTGCCTCGTCGGTACATTCGTCGACAAGTGTCAGTAGGCTCGGATCGTGCTCAAAACCCGCCGTGATCGCCCCTGCAAAATTCAGTCCACGCAGCCCCGCAATCAATGGCACGGCACTCGGATTCTGCACAAGTACATACACCGCGTTGAGCCGCGCAGTATCAAAATATTCGTTATACATAGCAATGCCGCGCTCGTTTGCTTCGGTATGCATGCGCAGGATGACTCGGGTATCAGCAGTGATGTTCATAGGCCTAGTATAGCGCAGTCGTGCCTATAGGCAAAAATCACAGGCCGCGACGTGTGCGACGCAAATTATAAAGTTGCTCGGCATCTTCGGCAACCGTCGCAGCAGGCCGCAACTCACCGCGTTCTGGATCCAGCTGCGTCGATAAATCGATGTATCGACCATCGCGTGTTTTGTAATGATCTGGCATATCTGCCATGATCAACCACATCGCTTTGAGGCCCATCGTGTTGGCACAGCGCACCACAAATGCCGTTCGCGCGTCTTTTTCGCGGACAGCGTGAGTAAGTGCACGAGTCAAGGCATTGTCGGTCGCACAGTCAATCTGCCAATGGTCTTGTTTAACAATATGGTAGCCACCATTATCACCCGACACTCGCTCGGCTTTACGCTCCTCGGGGCACACACCATACGTCATACTGTCGTTGCAAAGTGCGCGAAATGCATGGCCAAACTCATGGGCGGCCACTGCCCTGTCCCGTACCAGTTGGGGCACCTCATATTGCAATCTAGCGAGTTGTGCGCGTGCTTCGTCGCTCTTATACAGTACTGCCAATGCTTGCTCGGCAAACAAATAAATCGTATGGGCTGAAGAGTTATACCAGGCTGCAGCGTTTGGATCATGCGCTTCTGGGAATTCACTGATACAATAGGCGATGTTTGCCTTGCACGCCGCGATGAAATCCGCCGCAACCTCTACTTCATGCGGTGTATATTCGCCAGATTTGTGCCATTTCGCATATATCACCCGGCGAACAGTATCGCTCAGCTCTCTATTGTTGCAAGGCTCATCAATGGGCGAGATGTGCGCAACCGCATCCATACACTCCGCAAAGTCATCTATGTCGCTTGCCATGTTGAGCACGGCAACACGAATAGGCTCGCGCTCATCATCTTGGTCTAGCGCAAACATTTCACGAGCCGTCATTGTCAGCTGCGAACTCTTGTCGCGGTAATACTCCTCCATGCGCGCCGACAGCTCGGTGTTTGTCATCGCCTGCAGAAACTCTTGGTACTCAGTGGCACGTGGGCGCTCTCTGCCGTAGTATCGTCGGCGAGCCTCGTCGTTCTGGCTACAGACTTCTGCAACCGCTGCTGAGTGGTCGGCCGCAAGGTGCATCGCAGCATCGACCAGCATCTCGCGGTCGCGATAGGTTCGCCCGGTGCGCTCGGCCGTTTCGTTCGTCTCCCACCGCTCAGCAATTGCCACGAGTAACAGCATCTGTGATGGATCATCATAAAATGCCGGGGTAAGTTCTAGGTCCTCAGCCAATAGCAGCGCTCTACCCATAATTCGATCTGCAAGCTCGCCGTACTGTCCGTCCGATAGTTCGTACTGCGCTACCAGTGCCTGGAACATGTCAAACCCCGCATCACGCGCTCTGGCCATTGCCGCCTCAAACAGCTCGCCAGCAGCGGGCACACGATTCGCAGCTTGCGGCACCTCAGCTAACATAGTCTATGTATTTTACCATAAATTTGCTATTTGGTCGAATATAAATTAAAACATCAGATCTCGCTGATGTTTTAATTTTGGTGCAGACGAGAAGACTTGAACTTCCACGAGCGCAATGCTCACTAGCCCCTCAAGCTAGCGCGTCTACCAATTCCGCCACGTCTGCATATACATTGTAAGGTACATCTTAGTTTAGGGTCATTGCGGACGCTGGGCTGACGCGCGGCGCGTCTACGATTGATTTCCGTTTCACGGAGCCGCCACGTTTTGGATATGATTTGTGATGCCACATCACGATCAACAGAGATAGATTATAGCCGAACTACGGCGTTTTGTAAATGCTTTGGGTATTGACGGCCCATTCGGTGATGTTTTGGTAGCGATCAGTCGCCGATACCCAGCGCGCCGTCGCATCAGCCGACGACTGCGGACGATTGGTCGCATACAAATACACGTCCTGATACAAGCCGATTGCCGGCACGTCCTCGAGCCATTGCCGAGCAAACGCAGCGTATTTAAGATCGCGCTGCTGTAGCGGCAACCGCCCGCGCGCAGTTGACAGCGCTGCGTCGGCCAGGCGATTAGTGTAGTTAGAGAAATTATAGCCATTCGTACCGATCTGCGACGAGTGCCAATAGGCATACACATCGGGGTCGGCGCCAATCGCCAGATCGCGCAGCAACACGTCGTACTTGCGCGGCTGCAAGACTTCTTGGGTAAAATGCACCGTCGGATCGCTGGTGTTGACTACCTGCGTGGCGACCGTCATACCCAGCTGCGACCACTGATCTTGCAGCTGCTTGACAATGCGTGCATTGGTGTCGTCTTTGGTTGTGACAAGATTGATAGCCAGCTCGCGACCATCTTTTTTGCGAATAGCACCGTCGAGTTTCCAGCCAGCTTCGTCCAGCAACTTGCGAGCGGCCGCGATGTCATACTGGGGCGCCGCTGGCAAGCTTGTCGTAGCGGTCAGCTGCGTCGGAATAAATGGCAGCCACAGTGCCGGCGGCTTGGTAGCCAGGCCATCGCGGATAGCGCTAGTATCTGTAGCGAGCTGCAGCGCCCGACGCACCTTGACATCGCTCATATTTGGCATGGTGGTGTTGATAATCAAGTACGTGCCGTTGTTGATTGTCGGGGTCATCGCTCGGTACTCGCCGCTTAGCTGCGAAATCTGGCTCGGCGTGAGGTCGGTCGCACCGTTGACTTCGTTGGTCTTAATCGCAGTCATGATACCCGCCGTATCGGTGTAGGCATGGATTTCAAACTTATTCAGTAGCGGCTTTCCCAGATAATACTCAGCGTTGGCTGTCAGTTGCACGGCTTTGTATTTTTGCAGCCGATCAGCCGATTGAATATAGGTAAACTTAAATGGCCCACTGCCAATGGGCGCCTGGCTAAAAGCGCTCTCGCGCAGCGTCGATGCCGGCACATTGCTCAAGATATGTCGCGGCAAAATCGGAAACGTCAGAGCATTGAGGAACGACGCATACGGCGCCGGCAGCTTAAACTGTACCACCGTGTCGCTCAGCGCGCGCGCTTCGACATCTGTCCAGTTGATGCGCAGCGGCGACAAGGCTGCGGGATTCTTGATCAGGCCGATGGTAAATTCGACGTCTTTGGCGGTCACGGCCGCCCCATCATGCCAACGCGCACCCAGACGCAGCGTCACCGTATAGACCGACCCCGATTGATCTACCTGTGTCGACTCGGCCAAATCACCATGCGCATGCCCGGTGCGATCATAGGTATACAGCGACGAAAACATTAGCCGGCTAGCTGACACCTCTGCAGTTGACGACGCATACAGTGGATTGAGCGTATCGACGGGCCCCAGCGAAGCTTCGGCATACAGGCCGCCGTAGTCTGGCCCGGTGGTTTGATAATTCTGATGAAACAGCAGCATTTGGCCACCAACACCCATAATAACTAGCGCCACCAGCGCCAGCCATGTCATGATGCGACGACGCGCATTACGGATATTGTCGATGCGCGAAACGATAAATCGATGCGCGTGCCGGGTTGTTAGGCCTTCGGCGCGTTTCATACGACGCGAAATCGCGCGTCGATCTACGCTTAGTTTTTGAAATTGCCGCCACCCTCGATCGTCGCTCGACATTCGTCGTACCAATTCCTATATATTAGCCTTTTGGCCCTGGTAGTAATAGCCCGACCAAGATCGAAAATACAAACATCACCGCCAATATCACAGTGGTCTCAAATAGGTTTTTGTCGAATCCGCGGCGCGTCGTGTACAGCTCGCTCGAACCGCCAAAACCCGCGCCAAGGCTAGCGCCGCGTTGTTGGAGCAATATAGCAATGATCATTAGCAACGCTGATCCGATGGTAATAGTCTGCAGTATTGTATTGGTATTCATAATCAAACTCCTTTGTGGTGATGTGCGCTACGTATCTCGAGCATGCTGCCCACCGCATAATTGAGCAAGCTAAGCACCAGCCCGGTCAGTACCGAATTCCAGAATGTCATTTGCATGCCCGGTGCCAGCATTAGCGATACATACACCATAAAGCCGTTAACAATAATCGTAAATAGCCCCAGCGTCAGCAAAATCGCCGGCAGCGACAACACCATAATAAATGGCCTTAGCACAGCGTTAACGATCGAAAAAATCAGGCCAGCGATCAAAAATCCCCAACTGTTTTGGCTAATCTGCGCATCGCTATAGCCCGTGCCAAATAACCTGACCGCAACCCACAAACCAAGCGAGTTCAGAAACCATCGTACGACAAATGACCCAAGTTGCTGTTTCATATACTTCCCCTATTGTAGCGTATTTTTAGTATGCCGTCGAGAGCTTTGCGCTTAGGTTCTCGGCGCCATGCGCCGTCACCAGGATATCATCCTCGATGCGCACGCCAATTCCCTCCTCGGGAATATAAACCCCAGGCTCGACCGTCAGCACCATACCAGCTGTCAGCGCATGTGCCCCACCTAGGCTATCGTGCACATCCACCCCAAGACCATGGCTGATGGCATGCGGGAAGTACCGCCGATACATCTCAATACCCTCACAAGCCAGACCGAGCGACCTAAGTGCCTCCCGCATAATATCATCTACCCCCATGATATACGCTTCGACAGTCAGCCCCGGCTTGATCAAATCTACAATCTGCGTCTGTACCGCGACTACCGCCTGGTGCACTGCCCGACGCCGCGCGTCTACCTCGCCCACGCCCCAAGTGCGCGTAACATCGGCGGCGTAGCCATCTACCCGCGCACCAATATCTAGCACCACCAGCTCGCCAGCTCGCAGCGTATCATTATTCGCGGTGTAATGCAGCGTGCAGGCGTGGGCGCCGCCCGCCACAATTGGATCGTAGGCGTGGTTGGCATTGTGGCTCCTCATATGATAATCGAATTCAGCCAATAGCTCGTACTCGGTCTGCACTCGCGATAGTTTAATCCGAGCAAACTCAAATGCCTCCACTGTCACATCTACCGCCCGACGAATCGCAGCAATTTCTTCGCTAGATTTAATAGCACGCAGCTCCGCCAGATCGTGCCGGCAATCATCAATATGGCTAAAATGTGGCGTCACCGCCTTCTTCACTCGCGCCGAGCCAGGATTCATCACAAATTCATAGTGCTTTTGGCGCGGATCAGGCCCCAATATATGCACGTGCTTGTATTTTTTTGACAGTGCGGCTAACTTCGCCGGCAGCGCATCAGCAGTAATGACTGCGTCGGCATCAGAGATGTTTTTTGCCTCGGTCACAGAAAGGCCACCATCAAATAGCATCTTGGCGTCACTCAATGCCGGGCTCACTAGCGTCGTCTGCCCATGGCGGCCCTCAATAATCACCCACCAGCCTGGCTGCTCAATGCCCGTCAGCCACCAAAAGTTCGACTCCTGCCGAAACGGATAGGCCATATCCCCGGCCTGCTGCATCTCGTCATTGGCTGATAGAATAACCAGGCCACCGCCGAGCTTTTCGAGCAAACGCGCACGATTGCGTGCAAAAAAATCATAGCCTAGCGCCATACGCACCCCCGCCTCGCCGCCCGCGACCTACGTACAATCACCTGGAGCTGCATCGCTATCGCCATTGGAAATATGCATAATTACAGAGGGATCGGTCTTTGACTTACCGCGGACACAGTAGCTAGTAGCGGTTGACTGCATAATAACTATCTCGCTTGAATCATCGCCATTATACAGCGAGACTAACTGGCCAGTCGTCGTGGCGTAGCCATTATTGACACTGCGGTATGTCTCCATGGCCGCGCTAAAATGCTTCAGGTCACTTTTGACCGTATCGCGGGCGTTTTTGTTGCGCCAGTTGCCAATCACTAGCACACTAATACCCGCTAGCAGGCCGATCAATACAATCACCACTATCAGTTCTACGATCGTAAATCCCCGCCGAGAATGTTTCATGTCCCTACTATAGCACAAGCGCTACGACGCCGAAAAATAATCACGCAACACCCGCGCCCGCGCTGGCCCCGCCGCCGCCTCTAGCTGGGCTAGCGTTGCCCCGCGCACGCCGCGCACACTGCCAAATGTCCGCACCAATTTGCGCCGAGTCGCATCGCCAATTCCCGGAATATCATCGAGGGCACTACGCGTCTGAGCGCCACGCTGCAACACCGTGTGGTAGCTAATCGCAAATCGATGCGACTCATCGCGAATCCGCTGGAACAATTTGGTCACGTCACCGTAGGCCTGCGCGCCGTGCGCCGTACGCAAATTACGCGAATGCGCACCAGCATTGAGCTGCCCGGCGTGCAAATTGATCACAAAAAACTCCTGTGATTCAGCCACCATCACCCCAGCTGGCGCGGCCTGCATCAATGCACGAATCGCCGCAATGTCACAGTGCGACCCCTGTTTGGCAACAATGATTTCTTCGTCGCGCTTAGCGATACTGATAATCGGAATCGGCCGCCCTACCGCCGCAATCGCCGCGCGCAGCTGGCCCTTGCCGCCATCAATCAGTATCAAATCTGGCAGCCCCCACGCCTTCACATTGCGCTCGCTAAACCGCCGCTTCAGCGTCTCGTGCATATTCGCTGTATCATCATTGCGCTGCTTAGTCATCTTAAATTTTCGATATTCGCGGCGGTCACTCACTCCATTTGTAAACACTACCATGCTCGCCACCACATTCACGCCGCCATGGTGCGAAATATCGTAGCCCTCGATACGCCGCGGCGGCCCAGCAAGACCCAGGATATGCACCAGGTCACTCAGAGCTTTATCCTTAGAAATGTCTAGGAACTCGCGATCACCAAACATGATTTTGCGCTGCAGTTCGCGTAGGTGCTCCAGCTTGTTTCGCAGCTGCGCAGCCTCCTCGAACCTGTGTTGTTTCGCCGCCGCCGTCATCTGCTGTTCGAGTTCGCGCGTCAATGTGACGCGACCACCCTCGATGTAGGTGATGAGCTTGCGCAGATTCGTTTTATACGTGGCGCTAGTCCAGTCGCGCGGCGGGTTAAGGCCGATTTGCTCCTCTAGCCTTGAGCCATGTTTATCATCACGCGGCTTGACATAGTACGGAAACACTCGCCGCAGGTAGCGCAGGGCTTTTTTGAGCGCATAACCATTATAAAACGGGCCATAATAGGTGGCGCCATCGTCGAGCGGATTGCGCGTCACGCGCACATGCGGCCAGTCGGATTTCATGTCGATACCTACGTAGCTTTGGGATTTGTCGTCGCGCAGCAGCACGTTGTAGCGCGGCATGTAGCGCTTGACCATCTCGCTTTCGAGGAACAGCGCATCGATCTCGCTCTCGGTCTCGACCCAATCAGTGTCGCATATCTCAGCAACCAGCGCCAGCGTTTTGACATCCATATCACTGCGCCCCTGAAAATATTGGCGTACGCGATTACGTAATACCGCGGCCTTGCCAACATAGATCACTTCGCCGCTCTCTGCCTTATGAAAATACACCCCGGGGCTGCGGGGTAACGTTTTCAACTTTGCTTCAAGCGCGCTATTCATAGTACTATTATACCCTGGAGGCGCCACATGTCATTTAACCACTACGCCAAGATCAAACGAATCCTCGCCGACTATCCCGACTGGGTGGTGCGGCGCATTGACGAGCCCACCACGGCGGCAACGTTCAGTGGCCAGGTCGTCACCTATGACCATTATTATCGAGTGTATGACGCAAGTGGTGCGGCCATCAGCTATTGCAAGTTCCAGCAGCTCGAACGATTTGCCCGCACGATGAACCTGCCGGTCGAAGCCATCCCCATCATCACCGACTAGCGCCAGTTTCATTTATATAGCATGAGCAGTATACTGGTGGTATGAAGCCATTGCACGAGCTACTGTCGCTACGAGGACGCGTCGTATTGATCACCGGCGGCGCCATGGGAATCGGTCGCGCCATTGCCGAGCGCTACGCCGAGGCCGGCGCGCGCCTGCAGCTGGTCGATGTCAACGCCGCGGCACTACATGATGCTGCGCACGACCTCAAATCTCGCTACCAAGTAGAAGTGCAGACTTTCGTCGTTGACCTGGCCGATAGTGCAGCGCTCACCGCTTGCTGGGATTCACTGTCGCCACTACCCGATGTCTTGGTGAATAATGCCGGCATATTTGGCCCGCGCAAGCTCGAACGCATCACCGACGCCGACTTCGCTCGCATGCTCGATATTAACACCCGCGCTGTGCTCATTAATTGCCGCGAGTTCATCGCCCGACGCACCAGCCCCGGCACCATTATCAACATCGCCTCGATCGAAGCGCGTCTTGCCATGACCGACAACATGGCGCTCTACGGCATCTCAAAAGCCGGAGTCGCCGCGCTCAGCCGCGCCCTAGTGCGTGACTATGCCAGCAAGGGCTGGCGCATCAACACCATCCTGCCCGGCGGCATCAACACACCCGGCGGCGCCACGATGGTAAAAACCGCGCTAAAGCAATTTGATTTCTCGGTTATCCTCACCTCGCTCAAATTCAAATCTCGTATGCCAACACGCGGCATCGGCCAGCCCGACGATATTGCCCGCGCCGCGCTCTGGCTAGGCGCGCCAGCCAGCCAGTATATGAACGGCGCCGAGGTCGTGATCGACGGCGGATTTTTGGCAGTTTAGCCACGCGTTGTACCCCAAGCTCTGCAGCGCGACAAAATCTAGGAACTCATCGTGTTCCTTTTTCATCTCATCAAGCACTGTGTCTTTTCTAAATAGCCCCATACGCCTCCTTTATGTTCCTGGTATGCCACGTTTATACGTTACACCTCGATTAATAGAATTTTCAAGGGAAAACCTCGTCGCTGACACGCGCACAAACTCATCAATATGCTTGAGGATATAACGATAGATAAACATCGTATCCTTTAGCACTTCTCCGTTTTGGCTCCTTTTTCCAGCTCTGCTAATGTCATCCAGCGTAGATCGTTGGACTCCGTATCACTGGGTCGGTGTTTTGGCCGAGCCGCAGCCACAAAACCATAGCACAAATCTGAATGAAAATGGCCATCACCAACATTATGGGTGTCACTCACGATTACCTGTGGATGCATAATATTACCATTTTCTTCGGGTAGGTCTTTTGTAAATTGCAGTAGCGTAAGTTCGTCGACTCCATATCCACTTTCCTCCTCGATCTCATGCACTGCCGCCTGCCATGGATTTTCCGTCAGCTCAATATGTCCACTAATCTGCATGAGGACATCGATTTTTCTATGATAATGAACAAGACATTTCCATTCGTTCTTTTCATAAAGCAAAAAATATCCGCTTACCGTTGCATCATGCTGGTTTGGTTTAGTGTGGATGTGTGGCATTTTTACTCCCTTTCGTTACTTCGCACGCATAATCGTTAACTATGCAGTCTCGTACGCCTCTTTATTTTTTAATGATGCGCTTACGATACTCCGCCGCTGTCATATAGGTTTTTGTATCAACCACTCTGTCAAAAAATAGGATACCATCCAAGTGATCTGTCTCGTGCTGAAATACATGTGCGACAAATCCTCCTAATCGCTGCGCATGTGATTTTCCTTTTTCATCATCCCAACGTGCTTCGATTTCAGCAAACCGCATCGCCTGCGCGAACAACTCGCCACTGCCGCCACTCTGGCAGCCTTCCCACATACCCTCGGCCCCACCAATACCTTCGTATTCTGGATTGATGATCACTTGATCAAATGGTTCTAACTCGGGTCGGTTGGGCGTAGGCTTAACTCCGATCACGCTCAGTGCCACACTCATGCCCACTTGCGGCGCAGCTAAGCCAACACCATATGCTGCACCCGCATTCGTGTAGCGAATGTTTTCGATCAGTTCCTGTATCTCTGCAGACGTAATTTCCTTTTTCGTTAATCTACGTGCCAGCTCCCGAAGGACGGGATCACCTACTTGAACTACTTCTAATTTGCGTGGCATATTAAGCCTCCTTGCAGGTATTATCGTGAAACAACTTCTCTGGGTCTTGCTTACAATCATCACAAATCAACACCAATTCATTGCAGCTTGGCTCGGCACAGTTTTCGAAATTGCTGGTCGCGGCCGCGCAGTGGATGCACTTGCCAATTGTCTTGGCGTGGTCGCTGAATGTTATGACTTTGCGGTCGTCAAACACCCGCAGCGCGCCTTCCCACAGCCCATCGTCGCCGTATTTCTCGCCGTATTTTACGATGCCACCGTCGATTTGGTAGACATCTTTAAATCCACGCTTTTTCATCATGGCGCTAATTACCTCGCAGCGAATGCCGCCGGTGCAGTAGCTAATCACTTTTTTGTTTTTGATGTCATCATATTTGTCGCTCTCGAGCTCGGCGATGAAATCCCGGCTGGTACGCGTGTCTGGCACCACGGCGTTTTTGAATTTGCCGACCAGCGCCTCGCTAGCGTTGCGGCCGTCAAAAAACACCACGTCGTCGCCATATTGCTCCACCATCGCGTTCACTTCCTCGGGCTTCAGATGCACGCCGCCACCCACTACACCATGCTCATCTACCTCAAATTCATCTTCACTGTTCTTAAAGCCCACCAACTCGCGCCGGTACCGCACACTCATGCGCGGAAAATCCTCGCGCGTGCCGTTACTCCATTTAAATACGATACCTTTAAATCCTGGCAGCTTTTTTGTTTCCTTTATATACGTTTTCAGATCCTCAATATCGCCACCGACCGTACCATTAATTCCATCTCGGCTGATCAAAATTCGCCCGCGCAAATTCAAACTATCAGCAAGTGTTTTTTGCCACAATTTGACAGCCTCCGGATCAGCAAGTGGCGTAAATTTGTAGTAGAGGAGAATCTTTTGCATTACCCTCATTATACTGTATAATGAATCGTACTACGAATCCTTGTCCGGATTCCTCTATTCACGCACGTCGGGTCGGGACGAGCCCTTGACCGCTAGCGATACATTCTATTATCCATTACAATAACTACAAGAGGAACTTTTTGCCTATGTCTATCAATCGTCACACCGTATCATTGTATTGGGCGCACATGCGCAAGCACCGAGTGAGCTTTTTTGCGGCGCTCGTTTGCATACCGCTCGGCACGTTGCTGATCGATACGATCTTGCCCTACGTTGCGAGCCAAGTAGTGGGCGCACTATCTAACAATCAGCACGATCATGCCGTTGCCGCTGCTTGGCTTGCTGCCGGGCTAGGGCTCACCGGCGCCGCAGCAAACTTTGTAGGGTTTCGTGCTCTCACGCGCCACGAGGCCGACGTCACACACGAGCTCATGCACCATACCTATCACGACATCATTACCAAAGATGCCGCGTTTTTTGCAGGTCAAAAAACCGGCGCCATGACAACTAACCTCAGTAATTTTATTGTCGCCCGCGTGACGCTTCAAGATTTGTTGATCATGCAGACACTTGGTTTTGTGCTAAATGTCACGATCGGCATCGGTATTTTGTTGACACAATCGTGGCCACTTGCCCTGCTGGTGACGGGCTTTTTGATTGCGCTTATCATCCAGGTCAAGTGGAGTATTCGCCACCGTTCAAAATGGCGCACACGCCGGCGCGAAATTCGTAGCGAAATATATGGCGATGTGGCGGACACATTTACCAACAACACTATCGTCAAGACATTTGCGCACGAAGCAATCGAGGCGAGGCATCTGGAATCAAGATCGCAAGCCTATCGATATGCATTCATGCGCGATATTGGATTTATTTCTAGCGAAGGATCTGCGCGGGTGGCGCTTATGGTCGTAGTACAAATTATCGCCGCGTTTACCTGCATTTATTTTGTGACACGTGGCGAGATGACGATTGCCATTGCCGTGTTTATTATCGCGTATATGCAACGGCTCGGTTCGCAAATGTTTAGCCTCGGCAGCATCCTCAACGGCTACGACCAGGCGCTGCTCGACGCCGAGCCAATGACAAAAATGCTCCTTCACAGCCCCGCGGTCGTTGACGCGCCACATGCCGGTCGTCTCGCCGTGGCACACCCTACCATCGCGTTTGATCATGTCAGTTATCGCTACAGCGACAGCAAACAAACCGTCATCCATGACATTTCACTTGCTATTCCTGCTGGCCAAAAAGTTGGGCTTGTTGGGCACTCAGGCGCCGGCAAAACAACCATGACGCACCTGCTGCTACGCTTTGCCGATCCAACCAGCGGCGAAATTCGCATCGACAATCACGATATCGCCAAGGTCACCCAGCGATCACTACGCCAGGCAATCTCGTTTGTGCCGCAGGAGCCGCTACTGTTTCACCGCAGCCTGCGCGATAACATTGCCTATGGCAAGCCAGACGCAAGCGAAGATGAAATCGTTACGGCCGCAAAGCGCGCCAACGCGTGGGAATTTATTGCCGAACTCGCCGATGGTCTCGACACGCTCGTGGGCGAACGCGGTATCAAGCTCAGTGGTGGCCAACGGCAGCGCGTGGCGATTGCGCGCGCAATCTTAAAGGACGCACCAATCTTGATCCTCGACGAAGCCACGTCGGCGCTCGATAGCGAAAGCGAAAAGCTCATCCAGGCCAGCCTGGGCGAGCTGATGCACGGCCGCACCAGCATCGTCATTGCGCACCGACTGTCCACCATCGCCAAGCTCGATCGTATCATCGTGCTCAATCACGGCCAGATCGTCGAAGACGGCACCCACGCCGAATTACTCGCCCGCGGCGGCACCTACGCCAAACTCTGGGCGCACCAATCCGGTGGTTTCATCGACGAGTAGTAGCAACAAAACCACCGCGTTTCAGTCTAAATAAACGCGGGGGCTCTTCAATTATCTTGCTATTCTCGTGGGGCTTCGCGCCGACACTCAATGAAAATTTTTGCTTCCGCATATGCACGATCAATCATGCTAAGAATCAATCGCGCGGCATCCCGATCATTAGTGGGCTGGCTGCTACCAGCCGTAATTTCAAACTCGAGCATATCGCGAGTGGCATCATCAATAAACTTCCGCAACTTCTCGGGAGACACAGCGGGATTTGCTCCGTATTCTAATTCAATCATAGCCCGTTCGACGCCGTTTTGAATCACCTGGCTTGCATAAAGCTGACTCCGTCCCGTTTGCCCTGTCTGCTCATAGTATACTGTGAGGTTGTCTCGAAATTGCTGCTTTGTAACCCATACTAGCACTGATTGGTATACACTTTCATCAAAACACTCCGGTATCGTGACAATTGGCTGCATATCATCGAATAGGCGGTTGAGCTGCTCGCGGCACTCCGCACTCAGCGTTGACAAATCGGCATTACGAGCCAACGCGTGACCGCTCACTTCCTGCACTCGTGTGGCCCATTTGAGCATTGTATCTGCAGTCGCCGAAAATCCTGCGATACTGCATAGCTCTCCGACTTTGCGTAGCACATTATTAGCTTCTCTATCCACCTCCATTTGTCGAGCAACGGCCGGGCTCACCACCTCATGCCGCTGGCGCCATTTTACCATCGCCATGTCTACGCCCATGGTTACGATAGCGCTACTTGTTTCGGCGAGCAGCGCGTCATGCACCGGTTGCGCAGCGTGCGCGCCTATGTCTTCTTTAATCTGCTCCGACAGTTCTCGCATGGCCGCATCCCACGTCTTCGTTTCCGCTGCTAACAGCCGCATATCTGGCCCATCGCAACGTCGAGCATATTCTGCAAATATTTGCTCACGCGACAGTGCCGCCAATTGCATGCCAACAGGCTGGATATAGTCGGCTGCGCGCGCAATTGCTGCCGAGGCAAGCGGGCCATCGTAGGCACAGCTGGTTGCCACTGCAATCACTTTTTCGGCATCAATGTGCCGCACACGCAAATCTGGGCTGGTACTATCTTCAAAATTCCAATCGTCCAAGTCTCCCTTGAGTCGTTCGAGGGCTTTTTGCCAATATCTCATGGCTTCGCGTTCCGACCGCGTGGTAGAGGTATATAACTGCCGCGCACATGCCAGCTGATCATAGCCATTAGCCTCGAGCATCGCCATGATGTCGCTCGTCTGTCGATTCATCTCAGCTTCCTCGGCTAATTCAGCCTGCACGTTCATCACTGCTTCACCCTCAGGATTAAGCAGCCTATCGAAATCATCAAACATCATATCAAGCTCACGTGGATCGATAAATTCGCGCTCGCTCATAGTTCGCCCTGATCATGAGCGGCATCGAGCACCGCAAGGACAGCTCGCGCCACTTCATGAAGGAGCAGCGCGATATCCTGGGATACCGTTTCATTATCACTACTCGCATCAATGTCGAGTGTATCAAGAATCTCCTCCAATGCATCGCCGATCTGACCAACGCAGATAGCAAGTTTCTTCTGGGACAGCTCGGCAGAAATTTCTTCGAGGTTATTCACCTCCCATTGCCGAGTCGCGAGAGCGATGCCACTCGCTGTCACCGCCTGAACTAGTGTCATAATATCGTCACGATGGCCAACGATTTGCACGAGCCTATCGCTCACTTTCTCGTATAATTGTGGTATCAGCGGGCTCCATATATCCTTGTATTGCTTGTCCCGTATCGCGTTTGAGCCCGTAAATAATTCATCGGTCGCAACAATCGTATCAGCATCGAATTCGCTCACCATATCGCCGCCAGGATTAGCAATATCGATCATGTCGATGAGTGGGCGCGCCGCCATCGAGCCATAGCGCGCAACAAGTTCTGCCGCCAGACGATATTTCCTGCGTATCAACTCATTGACAGAGACTTTTCCAACCTGTGATTCGTCAATCGTAGTTATAATCAAGTCAAGCTCGTCGTAAAATTGCGGGCGAAAATCCTCATCAGTATCAGTATCGATACCTCCTTCATGCGCCAGGACCGTAGCGTATGCGCCGATATCCAGGCCATTATTACAGAATTCCAGGTATTGCGCCACGATATGCTGCCGGGTAGCTTCGAGCACCTTTTTGCGGCTCTCCTCAATCCAAAATTCCGTATCAGGATCCAGCTTGGAGCCGAGTAATTCGGCCAGCTCCGCATCCCAATCATCAGGCAGCCTCATGCCGTCATTATGCCGCTCAGGATACTCGTGTGTCATATCTATATTATAGCACGTATTACGTTTTTAGTCAATTTTCACCCCTGTAGTCCTGCTTCAGCTACAAGCTCAGCTTTGAGATCAAGAATGGTATATTCGCGCTTGCGATAGACAAACTTCACGCTACGGCCATCGGGCAAGGTAATATCCTGCCGCTGCGCCATCGCCCATTCTAGATCGTAATCTCGCTCATGCACTTTTGGCACACCCATGCGATAATCAATGAATAACATGTCACCATTCACATTCATCTGGTCGGGTGCATTTGCAATAATCGCCAGCTCATCCTCTTCGGTAATATAGGTACGGAGTGAGATGCCGTATTCCTGAATAAGCTGCATCAATTCGTTGTCAAAATAATGGATATCAAACTCGGTAGTGCGGCCCGCCGCTTCGCGCATAAGGTGCCCCATAGCATCTTGTGTCATCATCGTAATTGGCCCAGCCGCAAGATGCTGCAACTCCTCGAGCCGCTTTTTGATCGTGCGTAGTTCGATTTGCGCCTTACCGGGCTGCTGGTAGGCTCGATTGATCAATTCGGCTATGCGCTGCTTCAGGTCGTCTTCACCACCCAGCCGTTCGTGCGCGCGACCGGTGCGTTGGCCGTAAATACGCTCTGTCCGCCCTAGTTTGGCGCGTCCGCTACTCGTCCAGACCACTTGCTCCTTGCCCCAGTTGGCCAGATTCACAGCGGCGTCTCCCAGCTCGCGCAGATGCGGCAGCGCCGTGACGCCTTCGATGACCGCGACTTCTTTTATCTCACCTTTTTTGATGCGATCAATCGTATATGGTTCGCCCACCACAAGTGGTGCGTGACGCGAGTCAACGACACTACGGTCACTAATGCGAAATTCGGTCGTATCAGCCGCCATACCTGGCTCGCTCATCAAACGATACGCGCCGCGGCCAACATGGCGAAATACTCGTTCAACATAGCCCGCATATATGCATCGCCTCATAATGTCGCGCTGTTCGTCATCGGGGTGCTCAAGCAGCGCATCGTCAATACCCAAATGATGGAGAATCTTGCCATACGTGTGTTCCGCTTCGCTGATTCGCTTAGGGTTAAGACCGAGTCGATTTTGGCCACGGGGATCAAGCTTACGCGCTTCAATAAATAGTTCTAGCTGCCTGATTAAATCCGAGCTGGTCTCGGAGCCAAGCGACTTCCAACCGTCGCTGGCATATCGGTTGTAAAGCGGCAGGCCGCCCGCCTCGACTGCCGCCGCCATACCGGCAATTACTACTTGGATTTCGCGAGAGTATTTTTTAGACTCGGTGATCGCACGCTTCAGCTGGGCGCGCACCGGATAGCTACTCATATCGACGCCAGTATCAGTGATATTGCCCTCGTCATCAAGCGCCCCCATGATACGCAGCGATTCGTATGCGCGTTCGAGTGCCGACAGTTTTGGCGGATTCACCATATCAAGCTCGCGCATATCGATACCAAGCATCGCGAAACGCAGTGCTGCGTTCTTTAGGTCAACACGGTGGATTTCAGGAGTATCGAATGGCTCGCGGTCCTCAAATGCGACATACTGGAGCGGCCGCTGTGGCTTGACATCGATCACAAATCCGGGCCGTTCACGACCCGCTCGCCCGCCGCGCTGAGTCTTGCGTTTTTGAGAGATATGAACAATATGCAGTCCCTCATGACCGCGCTTATTCAGTCCGCTTTCGCGCGCGGTACCGTCGTCGACTACGTATTTTATCCCACTAACAGTCAGGCCAGTCTCGGCAGCATTGGTAGCGATAACGATTTTAGTTTCATCGGGCGCCGGGACACGGTTGCAGCCTGCCGAAATCTCCTCGGGCGATGAGGCTTGGCTATGGATTACATATATGGTAGTGTGCTCCCGTTGGTCTTTCGACATGCCTACCTGTATCGCGCGTTTCGTGGCAAGAATCTCGGCCAGTCCCGGCTGAAATACCAGCGTACATGCACCAGGCTCTTGATATTTGAGTGCCGCCTCAGCTGCGCTGAGTCCGGGCTCTTCTATCCTCTCGACCGGATACGTGCGGCCCGGAACCGATACCACATGGGGTTCAACGCCAGTGATTTCTTGCACACGCGATAGGAAATGCTCTTTATTGAGCGTCGCCGTCATGACGACAAGCCTGGCATTGGGGTCATTTTTTATCTGTCGCAGCTGCAGCGCCATATGCACTTCCCATTCGATACCCTGTTCGTGAGCCTCGTCACTGATCATAATCACATTAGGATCAGCCGGCCGATCGAGGGCCTGCCGAGAGTGATATTTGGCTGCGAGCAATGCACCCTCTGTGGCCATCGTAATCTGTGTACTGTTCGATAGAGTATTTTCGTGGCCAGTGAGCACCCCGACAACATCACGCGACAGACCAGGCACCGCTGCTGTCAGCTCATCAGCAATACGTGCGCCTAACTCGTGGGCCGATAGGCGTCGTGGCTGAGTTATTTCTACTTTGTAGCCAGCTGCCGCCAGGGCTTGGGGCACCTGGGTGGTCTTGCCGCTGCCCGTCTCCGCCTCAATAACCACTATTTGGTTATCCCGGATTGCTTCGACAATGTTAGGTAAATGTTCGTGAATGGGCAGATCTGGATTCCCGACGATTACTTCGCGTCCCTCGGCCTGGGCAACTGCCAGCTGTTCATGAACGGCACGAGTACGCGGTGTCCATCGTCGCTCTCTATCTTGCATATGCTCCCAGTCGCTCGACCTCGATTAATATTAGTGCTATTTTAGCATTTTTGTGATATTATTTCAAATTTGTGATATAAGCATAAGCGGCTAACAAAAATCCCCTGGCTAGCAGAGGATTTTTGTGCGGCATACCGCTAGCTACGAAGCTTTTGGCGCGTCGTGGGTGCGATCGTCACCCTCTGATTTGGTGGTGTCAGAGGCTTGCGTAGAGTCGCTGCCGTTATCGCTAGCGACTTCGCTTTCGTCCTCGGCGTCACCACCAGCAGCTTCGTTGGCGGCCTGCAGGGCGCTTGGCTCGTAGACGTTAGCCACTACGAGGTCGGTCAGCTCGGGCTCTTCTTCGCCCTCCTCTACCTTGCGGCCGTCGTCGTTGTCGACCAGCTCGACGCCTTTTGGTAGTTTGATGTCGCCGAGCGTCACGCGGTCACCAGCCTCGGCCAGTGCGCGGATATCGACTTCGAGCGCCTCGGGTAGGTCCATTGGCACGGCCTTGACCAGGATACGGTCCAGCGCCTGCAGCACAACCAGCCCAGCTTTTTCGGCAACACTCTCGCCCTCGCCAACCAGTCGGATCGGCACCTCGGCCTCGACCACTTCGTCGGCCTTGACGGCGTGCAGCGAAATATGGCGGATACGGCCACGTACCGGATCGATATCGACATCTTTGATCATCGCCATGCTTCGCTTAAAACCCGGCAGCTGAACAGGAGTGTGTGTACCAGCGCGCGCCACCACCTTGTCGATCTCGCCGGCATCGCCCTGCACCGACACAGGCTCCAGCCCACCCCCGTATACGACGCCCGGCACTAGGCCTTGGCGGCGTAGCTGGATCACTTTCTTGCCATGGAGCTCACGCTTTTCTAGTTTCAGTGTTACTTTTTCTCCCATCTCTCTCTTCCTTTCGTTAGATACCTTTTCGGAGTTAATACTGGTTATAGTATAGCAGACTGTGCGAAATTGCCTGTGAAGTATGTTACAATCAGTGGTAATGGAAGCAGTGCTGACTTTTATCACCGGCCTCGGCGTCATCGCCGTCTGTTGCGTGATTTTTGCCGAATCGGGCCTGCTGATTGGGTTCTTGTTCCCCGGCGACAGCCTACTGTTTACTGCAGGATTTTTGGTACAGCAAGGCATTGGCTCGTTTGGCCATATTAGCATTCACCTATTTGCCTTTTTGCTATTTCTCTGCGCGATGCTCGGCCAGCAAACTGGCTATTTGTTTGGCAAAAAAATCGGTCGCAAGCTATTTGATCGCCAAAATTCGCGATTTTTCCGCCGCGAAAACTTGGTCCGCACCGAAGCGTTTTACGAAAAATATGGGCCGCTGGCAATTATACTAGCCTGTTTTGTGCCGATTGTGCGCACCTTCGTGCCGATCGTTGCCGGTGTCAGCAAGATGACTTATCGGCAGTTTCTCCCCTATAATATCGTTGGTGCGTTTACCTGGACATACCTATTCACTTACCTGGGTTACTACGCTGGGCGCGTGCTGCACGACATGGGGATTAATGTCGAAATCGCCGCGCTCATCATTATCTTACTCAGCATCTCGCCGATGCTCTATCACACGCTGAACAGCCGCGAAAAACGCTCACGACTATGGGCCGGCACCAAGCGCGAGCTCGCGATTGTATTTAATCGTGAGAAATAATATGAACGATATGTTTGAACGACTACGTGATCGGTTATCACCCAAAGCCACGCGCGATTTAGGAGAACATGGCATTCACGCCTACTGGGTTGCTCAGCGTTTCGCCGATCCCAACCCACCACTTGATCCCGAAACCAAAGCTTTTATACGAAGCGATGATTTTGGGAAACCAGAAATTACAGTAAACTCTTGAGATATTTCCCGGTGAAAGACGCCGGGATTTTTGTGATGGCTTCGGGAGTACCAGTGGCGACGATGGTGCCGCCGCCGATGCCGCCCTCGGGGCCCATGTCGATGATATGGTCGGCGCATTTGATGACGTCGAGGTTGTGCTCGATAATAATCATACTGTTGCCGCCCTCGACGAGCTGGCCCAGGATCTGCAGGAGTTTTTTGACATCAGCGCTGTGCAGGCCGGTGGTGGGTTCGTCGAGGATGTAGAGCGTTCTGCCAGTGCTGCGCCGACTGAGTTCGCTGGCCAGTTTGATACGCTGCGCTTCGCCGCCGCTAAATGTCGTGGCTGGCTGGCCGAGCTTGATGTAGCCAAGGCCGACTTCGTTGATCGTCGTGAGCTTGCGCGCGATGGCCGGCACATTAGCAAAGAATTCGCAGGCTTGCTCGACCGTCATCTCAAGCACATCGCTGATGGTTTTGCCCTTGTAATGAATCTCAAGTGCTTCGCGGTTGTAGCGCTTGCCGTGACATTCGGGGCACTGCACGTAAACGTCGGGCAGGAAATGCATTTCGATTTTGATCACGCCATCGCCCTGGCAGTTTTCGCAGCGGCCACCCTTGACGTTGAAGCTAAATCGGCCAGGTTTGTAGCCGCGAATATTTGCCTCGGGCGTGCCAGCAAATAGCTCGCGAATTGGCGTAAACACACCGGTATACGTGGCCGGATTAGACCGCGGCGTACGGCCGATCGCCGACTGATCGATGATGATAGCCTTGTCGAGATGGTTGATGCCCTCGATGTTTTCGTGCGCACCCGGCACTTCGTGCGCACGGTGCAGGCGGGCCGACAATTCCTTGGCGAGGATGTCGTTGACGAGCGTCGATTTGCCGCTGCCGCTCACGCCCGTCACCACTGTCAGTACACCAAGTGGAAATTCTACATCGATCGATTTGAGATTGTTTTCGCGGGCGCCCCGAATGACGAGTTTACGGTCTTTCTCGAGCTTGCGACGCTTGGCGGGAACGTCGATTTTGTCGATGCCAGCGAGGTATCGTCCGGTGATGCTATCAGGGTTTTTAGCTACTTCGGCAGGTGTGCCAACCGCAATAATCTGCCCGCCATGCACGCCGGCGCCGGGGCCCACATCAACAAGATAATCGGCACTGCGAATCGTGTCCTCGTCGTGCTCCACCACAAGCACCGAGTTGCCCAGGTCGCGTAAGTTCTGCAGTGTGCCAATCAAGCGATCGTTGTCGCGCTGATGTAGCCCAATCGATGGCTCGTCGAGCACGTACAGCACGCCCTGCAGCTTGGATCCAATCTGCGTCGCCAGCCGAATGCGCTGCGCCTCGCCGCCAGAAAGCGTATTGGCAGCACGCGACAGCTCTAGGTAGCCAAGGCCGACATTGTTCATAAAGCCTAGTCGTTCGCTAACTTCCTTGCGGATCGATTTGGCAATGATCAGCTCTTCTTCAGTGAGCTTCAGTTCCATAATCAAGTCGAGCGATTGCTCGACACTCAAATTACACACATCCATGATGCTCAGGCCATGAACGGTAACGGCCAGCACAACCGGCTTGAGCCGCGCGCCGCCGCAAGCGTGGCACTTGCGTTCGCGCATAAATCGCTCGATATCGCGTTTCATAAATTCGCTATCAGTCTCGCGGTGGCGCCGCTCGAGGTTAGGAATAACGCCCTCGTACGTCGAGTCGTAATGGCGGCCAGCGCTCAGCTGCACGCGGTATTTTTGATCGCCCGTGCCGTACAGGACTTTTTGGACGGCCGTGTCGGGCAAGTCTTTCACCGGAACACGCAGGTCAAACCCATGCGTGCGAGCCACTTCCATCAGCCGCTTCATATACCAGGCATCAGCGTTGAAGCGATTAAACGGCCGAATCGCGCCCTCGGCAATCGTCAGGTTGGGATTAAACACCAGCTCGGGATCAATCTCGAGACGACTACCCAGGCCAGTACACACCGGGCAAGCACCTTGCGGCGAGTTAAAGCTAAACAGCCGCGGCTCGAGCTCGGGAATATCCTCGCCCGGATGATCAACGCAGGCATAGCGCTGGCTGTACGTCGCGACTTCGTCGCTATCGGCATCGAGCAGCTGCACCACGCCCTCAGCCAGTTCAAGTGCCTGCTCGACAGATTGCGTGATACGACTCACGGCATCGGCTTTGACAACCACGCGGTCGACCACGATTTCGATATCATGCTTATAGCTTTTTTGTAGCTCGGGGAATTCGTCGAGCGCATACACCACGCCATCCACGCGCACACGCGCAAACCCTAGCCGGCGATATTGCTCGGGAATATGCTGAAATTCACCTTTTTTTTGGCTGACGATCGGCGCCAAAATCATGGCTTTTGTACCCTCGCGCTTCATAATTTCGTCGATAATCGCTTGTGCAGTACGGCGCTCGACAGCCTTGCCGCACACTGGGCAGTGCGGCACACCGATGCGGGCGTACAGCAGGCGCAAATAATCATAAATTTCAGTCACGGTCGCGACGGTACTGCGCGGGTTGCGGCTGGTGGATTTTTGATCAATGCTAATCGCCGGGCTCAGGCCATCGATACTGTCGACATCTGGCTTGTCCATAACGCCCAGGAATTGCCGCGCATAGCTACTGAGGCTCTCAACATAGCGGCGCTGGCCCTCGGCATAAATCGTGTCAAACACCAGGCTCGATTTGCCACTGCCACTTAGGCCGGTCACGACGACCAGCTTGTCGCGCGGGATCTCTACCGAGACGTCTTTGAGGTTGTGCTCGCGAGCACCCTTGACTACGATTTTGTCCGACATATCCCGACTATTATACCCTTGTTTGAGAATTTTTTCCAGTGCGACAGACGGCGTAACTAATCGTCGGCAGCTGGCATAGTACTCTCGGCCCACAGCTGCAGTTCTTGTAGTACAAACTGCGATCTATCGCTGGGATTGGCCGCCACCATGCACTGCATCGATGCCATAAATTGCGGCAGCTTCGCCATAACCCGCGCCCGGCGCCACTGCTCCCACTCCTGCATTTCCGACTGGCCCAGGCTACGCGGGAAGCTCCGCGCCTTATAGTGAAGCAGCAGCCCTGGCAGACGCTCATCTACAAATTCTGGGTGAAAATCCGCCAGCTCACGCTCCGCGGCATTACGTACCGTCTCGACACGCAGCCGATCACTATCGTTTAGAAAGCCATCGTACAACTGCGCCTCGGGGTCGCTACTTGCCGGATATGGCTTTTTGCGTTCGTAGATCGACCGCAGACGTTCGGCAAACTCAGGATTCGCCATCAATGTTCGCATGTGCAGCTGAATAGCCGCTTCATCCAGGCCGATTTTTTGCCAGCCATCATTTGCCGTCAGCACGCCGAGTGGCGCCGCGGCCGGGCAACGATTGTACTGCAGGATTTTCACGGGCAGGCGCACAAATCCCTCGGCCTGGCGCTGCTCCCACGTCGCAAACACCTTGTCGGCCAGGGCTTGTTCGTCCATGCCCACAAACTCCGCTGGATCATAGCGCAGATCATACGCAAGCACGTTGCCATTAGGCGCCGACGTCAACGGAAACGCCACCGTCGCCTTGTCATACTCCGCTTCGTAGCGTCCGCTCACATACACAAACGGCCGCTTGTCGTCCAGGTTTACCAGCTTTTTCACTTCGTTTTTGTCACGAATTTTAAACAAGTACTCATACAAATCGGGCTGCTTGTCGCGAATGAGTTTCGCTACAGCAATCAGCGCCTCAACATCACTCATCGCATCATGCGCCTTCAGGTGATCAATGCCGTTTGCCCGCGTCAAAAGCTCCAGCCGATTCGTGGCCTTGCCCTCGCCATCGACTGGCCACTCGATGCCCTCGGGCCGCAGCGCCCGCGTCATTCGCACCACATCCAACAGATCCCATCGGCTCCGCCCGTCTTTCCACGACCATTCGTACGGATCATAAAAATTCCGCCACAGCAAATGCCGTACAAATTCATCATCAAATCGCACATTATTGAACCCCACCGCGATGGTATCCTCGGTAAATATCTCTGTGCTGAGCATCCTGGCAAACTGCGCCTCGGTATAGCCCTCATCCACCGTCCGCTGCGGAGTAATGCCCGTCACCATCAGCGCCTCGGGGCTGGGCAGAGTGTCATCACTAAGCGCCACCAGCAGATTTACCGGCTCACCAATCGGATTCAGCTCGATATCGGTGCGCTGCCCGGCAAATTGCATGATTCGATCCTCGCGCGCATTCAGCCCGCTAGTCTCGAGATCATAAAAAAAGAAAGTTTTTGCCATACCCCTATCATAACAAAAAACACCCGCGCAGGCATGTCAATCGAGAGTAATACTATCAGGTCAGGCGCCCAGACGACATTATTTGCTCACTCATGTATCGTTCTCGATTCACTTCACGCCCAAATTTTGTATATTTTTTCTTGACGACCGTCATATTTCTCTATACACTTTTATTTAGATGGCGAAACGAAAATATCGAGATATGTTCATTGGCAATTCCCTTCCCGACACGGCATTACGATACGTGCTCGAGTCGCTCGTGCCATATTCGCACGCCAACATTACTCTTGCCTTTAGGCCAAATGCATTTTTCAACGAGCTAGCGCGAATCGACGCAAAACAACGATATTCCCGCAGCACTCTCCGTGCCGCGTATTATCATGCCAAACGCGAAAAGCTGGTTGCGTTTAATACGCATAACGGTATTGAATTAACGGAGGCAGGCAAAGATCGCATTAAACCATGGCAGCCAGATAAGCTGATTGGTTCACATGTCATGGTAATTTTTGACATTCCAGAGCAGCAACGAGGCCGTCGCAACCAGCTACGCACATTGCTTCGCGAACTACAATTTGTACCGATTCAAAAAGCGTCTGGACGAGCAAACTTGATTGCGCACATATCATCGTAGATGCTTCTCGTGATTTACAGATTAGCTCATACGTTCAGGTATATGAATGCGCAAAAATTACATAAATAACCCTGTCCTTCGCCCAGATATTATAGAATAGTTTTGTATATTTATTTGTGACGATCGTCAACTGTAAATATACGTTTAATTATACTATGTAGTTATGTTTTGTCGCTTTTCTTGCAGGGAGTATTTGGTTACTGCTCGACAAGCGGAAATGCGCGCGACGAACCAATACGAATCATGCTTGTGCCGGTGGCGCCGCGCCGACTCAGCTCATGGCTGATACCGAGGAGTTTCATGATATCGCGCAGGCGGTTTACGCTCTCAAATTGATCAAAATTAGTGCGGCGAGCGAATTTCTCGATCTTGTCGCCAGTCACACAGTACAGCGGAATTGTCACACCGTTATCGTCAGTGGTCTCGTCTATATCTACAAACCACGCCTCCGAAATCTCCTGGCTACCAAGCGAGATCACCGGACGATCGGCTAGCTCTGGCTCTAACGATTCAGTCTGCTCGGCGGCGCGCGCCGTTTGCACCACGTGACGCAGTTGGCGTAGCAGCTCTTGCAGGCCCTGATGCGCTGTTGATGAAATCGCAAACAGCTGCGTGTCCGCCGGCACAACCGCGCGCAAAGCCTCGGTCTGCATGGCGATGAGGTCGTCGTCTAGCCCGTCGATTTTGGTCAGCGCAACTACTTCGGGGCGGGTGGCAAGCTCGGGGCTATAGCGCTCGAGCTCGCGCCGGATCGTACGATAACTCGCGGCGACATCATTACTGTAGGCATCAATCAAATGAAGCAGCACCGCGGTGCGTTCGACGTGGCGCAAAAACGCATCGCCAAGGCCCTTGCCTTCGCTGGCCCCCTCGATCAGGCCCGGAATATCCGCAATCAAAATGCTACCGTCATCAATATCAGCCACACCAAGGTTCGGCGTGAGGGTGGTAAACGCGTAATCGGCGATCTCGGGCCGCGCGTTGCTAACCACCGACAGGAATGTTGATTTACCAGCATTCGGAAACCCAACCAAGCCAACATCCGCCAGCAGCTTGAGCTCTAGATCGGCTTCGAATTTGTCGCCGTCTTCGCCCAGCTCCGCCATGCGCGGCGTTTGGCGCACGCTCGACTTAAAATGCGCATTGCCAAAACCACCATCACCGCCACGTGCGATAATCACCTGCTCGCCATCACGCGTCAGATCGGCAATAATTTCGCCATCGCGGCGCACCAATGTGCCAACCGGCACCTTGACATACAGGCTTTCACCCATGCGACCGGCCATTTTTTTCTTGCTTCCGGCGACGCCAGGCTGGGCCTTTAGTTCAGGCTTGTAGCGAAAATCCAGCAGCGTGTTGACGTTCTCTGATGCCACAAAAATCACGTCGCCACCCTTGCCGCCATCACCACCGTCCGGGCCACCCTTATCGACATAAATCTCATGACGAAAACTCACCGCACCATCACCACCGCGGCCGGCTTGCACTGTTACGCGAGCTGTATCGACAAACATATATCACTAGTATACCAAAAACGCCACTGATTTGACAGGGGCGTTTAGGTATTTCGTAGCTATATTAGTGAATGTAGCGATAGATACCGCTCACCGCCGTGCTCCATGGGATATCGCCACGGCCGACGCGGTTGAAGCCGCCGCCCCAGCGGTAGCCGTTCATTTCGCTAATGGTAATGGATACACCCGGGTTGACACTTTCGACAATCGCCACGTGGCCAAAATAGCTTTCGCTACTCTGCAGTATGGCGCCAGCAGATGGCGTACCGTTGACCTGCAGGCCAGCGGCTGCGGCATAGTAGGCCCAGCTCGAGGCATTGCCCCAATTGCTACCAACTGGCAGCCCTAGCTGTACCCGACGCTCGTAGGCGTACCAGGTACAGTAACCGTAGGCATAGCCATTACCGCCGGTGGCGAGCAGCGACGAGCTTGTCGCGCTTCCCGAGCCATAACTGCCCGAGATCGGCGTGCGCACCGTCGTACGTGGCGCCACATAGCCAGGCTGCTCGTTCTCTGGCAGATTGCCATCAGGGATAATAATCTGTTTGCCAGGAGTCAAGGCGCTTGTTTCGAGGTTGTTATAAGCAGTGACGAGGCTCTTGTCGGCTTTGTATTTTGCCGCAACGCTGTCAACTGTGTCGCCCGACTTAATCGTATACAACACGCCGTCGGTGCCGGGTACGGTCAGTACCTTGCCTGGTTCGAGCGCATCCGAGGTCAGATTATTTGCCCAGCGCAGCGTGGTGCCATTGATTTTGAACTTCGCAGCGACCGTCGGCACTGTATCACCCGCGACAGTAGTGTAGCTACGAATAATCTGGTTGCTGGCTGTTGGCGAGACGATCTGCGGTTTGCTAATGACATTGGTGTCGGTTTGCGCCAGTGCGCTTTCGGCGGCCAGCGACTGCGACAAGTTGGTCACACTATACTTGATCGGTAAATCGCCGCGATCAGCAATCGATGCCGCGATATTAGTCGCGACGCGCTGGTCGACCGACCCATCGGTGGCACTCGCCGCAATCGGCGCCACAACGGCCTTGGTTTGGTCGGCTACCACATCTAGACGCTTGGGCGGCTGGTAACTAATCGCCACCAGCGACATCACCAGCAAAAATATACCTAAATACGAGGCAAACGCGGTAGAACTGATACGAATACGGGGCTTTTTGCGGGAGCGCTGAACAGCGGTAGCCCCCGAAGGATAATGACTAGGTTGGGCGCTGGCAATGCCAGGGCTTGATTCGTTAGTACGAATTATGATTCTCCTGCCCTCGTATTACTACTAGGGCATCTACCTCTCTGTCTTACTTCTCGCAACAGAACAGAACACACGTGTCGACCGATTTTATTAATTAATAGTACAAAAACGCTTATTTCGGTGTCCGTACGACAGGTAAGGTAGGCCATTTGGCAATTGAAATCCCACTCGCGTCTGGTTACGGCATTGCCGTATCTAGAAGTGCAACAACCAAATGTGCTACCACACATTGTAACAAACACCCCGCCGCTATGTCAATGCGCTGATGGTTGTTATTGGCAAAGCACTCCGCAGTGATCACGGATGTTTTGGTTGTGCTCGGCCTCTGTACGAGCAAAATACGTTTTGCCATCCTCGCCCGCTACAAAATACATATAATCGCCACTTGCCGGATGCGCCACCGCCGTCAGTGCGCTCAGGCCAGGCACGGCAATTGGCCCTGGCGGCAAACCTTTGACGCGCCGGGTGTTATACGGCGAATCCAGCTGCACCGACGGCGCTACGCCCTGCATATGTGCCGCATAGATAAACGTCACGTCGCTACCAAGCACCGTATCAGAGGCCAATCGACGATAAAACACCTGTGCTACCTGCGCCTGATCTGGCGGATGCGACACCTCGCGCTGGACGATGGATGCTAGTGTGATGCCCTGGTACAGATTGAGCCCGTGCTCGGCAAACGCTTCTACAAGGTTATTATTCTGGATTTCTTGCCAGTACTGGTCAAATGTTATTTTCAGAATATCTTCAACACTCGCACTGGCATCCACTGTGTAGGTTTCGCCGTAGACATATCCCTCGAGCGACGTGCCAGCTGGTTTGCCGGCAAAGAGCGGATGCGTATAGCTCTTTGCCAACGCCGCCGCTATTTCGGCTTCGGGATACCCGGCGCGCGAAAGCATAGTCACAACATCGCTACGCTTGTCTGGCTGCGACCACGTGTCGCGCAGCGTCGCCCCTGGATAAAATGTAATCTGGAACGTATCGGCCCTGCCCGCTCGCAAATGCTCCACGATCTGTGGCGTCGACTCGCCCGTCGACAGACTATACCGCCCAGCCTGCAGCTGGTTGCGGGTACCGCTTAGGCGTGTGTAGATATCGAATGCTGTTGTATCACGAATGAGGTCCTGTGCCTTCAGGCTAGCGGCGATTTCGCTTGGCGACATTCCATAGGTGATTGTGACACGTTGGCGCGAGCTATCGCCAGGCTTTACAGGTGATAGCTGATACATATACAGCCCTGTCACAATCGCCGCGCACAGCACTGCGGCCGCAAGTACACCGCCCACGATCCATGGCCAGCGACGGCGTCGTCGCGGCGCTACTTTGGTAGTCGGCGAGGCTGGCGACACCGGTGATGCTACTGATGGCAACTGGGGTTGCGGGGCGATACGCGGCTGTGGCCGCGGCGATGTCAACCTGGGCTGCGAGGCGGGCGTACCAGTGGGGGCCGGCCGTCTAGGTGGGCGTATCCCGTCAATCATGCGCGGCGCTCCAGATAATCCTGCAATATCAACGCGGCCGCAAGCGCATCTATGTCGCCTTTGGCATAGGCCTTGCCACTAGCAATCAAGCGCTGCTCAGCCATCACACTTGTCACTGATTCATCCTGAAAAATAACTGACAATCCACGCGCTCGAAGCGGCTCTACAAATTGCTCAACACTGGCGGTCTGCGCCGTTGGGTCGCCCGCCTGATTGCGCGGGTATCCCACAACCAGGGCAATCGCGTCGTGTTCGCGGGCCAGCTCGCCGATACGGTTGTATTCCTGTCCGTCTACCTCGATCGTGTCAAGCGGAAAAGCCAGACGCACGCCAGCATCACCCCGCGCCACACCAATACGCTTGGTGCCCACATCGAGGCCGAGGTACGTGTTATTTGGCATCGAGCTTAAATTCGACCGTAATTCGTTTTGTATCATTTGGCGCGCTGCTTACCCAGAAGGGCGAGAATTTGATATCAGTGTTATCGACGCCCTGCACCGCGTTGACATACGACTGGATATCGCCGTAGCGCTTGCCCTTGGCATATTCTTTGAGTGCGGCCTCGTCGATCTGTGGGCCTATCTGAGCGTTGGCGGCCAAGTTAGCGGTGATATTAGTCTTGTCGCCCGTCACGCCGGTAAAATTCGCCTCTTTGGCGCCATTGTCATAGACTCGTTGATTAGGCTTTCCCTTCAGCTGCGCCGCCAGCACGGCGTCGGTAAATTTGCCAATTTCGGCCCGCGATACCGCCACCAGTGTGTAAATGGCCGTGCCGGTCAGCGTGCCCTTGCCATCTGGCGTCTGCTGGTCAACCGCCGGGCTAGCAGTAAGCCCGCCTAGGTCGGCATTGTACGAGGTATCGATCACGACATAGTCGCCGCCAAACTGATCAGTTAGCTGTTTTTTCATATCGGCATCGCTATTCTGGCTAGCGGCTTTGTCACGCGCCGCCTGTACGTCACCTGCGGTGGTCACGGGCACGGTTTTGTCGGTGCCACCAGCAGTTGCTGCGGTAAATTTGCCGTACACACCAGCTGGCAGGCCGGTGACGCTACCGCTAACGCCGTTTGATTTAGTGCCGCGATTAGTCGCAGTCACCGTTACAGAATTGTCGCGATAATTACTGATCGAGAACGTCACTTTGGCATCAGTCGTAAACGTTACGCCAGTATTTGCCGTCACTGTGGTGCCAGCCGGAATGGTATAACCAAGCTTACCGATACTGTCAGTCGAAAACGACACTCGCCCGGTTGCCTGATCACCAATATCCTTGGTGCCCGTGGCGGCATAGGGGATGGATAAGTCTTTTTTGATCTGTTTGACAGTAGACTGCAGCTTGCCAACCGCCTGGTCAGTCTTGCTATCAGGCGCCAAGGTCACCTTGGCTGTAATCGGCACGTTACTTGTGCGTGCGGTCGCAATGATCCGCGCCGTGGGAGCAAATATAATTGCCCACACCAGCAGTGCCGCTAGCAGCACGCCACCACCTATTAGCAGCACTAACTTATTGCGAAAATTGCTAAAATCTGGCACTTTAATCGGGCCCTTCGCCAGTGGCACCATGGTAGTTGAGCGCGGTTTTTTGGCCGCAACGCCGCCAGCACCAACCGCACCTGCCGCAATAACCGACTGAGCTGCCGCGTCCTTGGCGGCACTCGCCTTGGCAGCGCTATCAACACTCGCAGCGTGCTCGCCGATTGGCAGCGCCGCACCGTCGATAATTTCGTCGTCATCACTGGTTTCAACGGCGGCCATCTCTGGTACTTCGGGCTTCGACTGCAATGTTTTTGCCACGGGTATCGCCGCCGAAGCCGCCAAGCTGCGCAGCGCAGCATTGCCAGTAATCAACACCAGCCGCCCGCCCTGCTGCTCGGCCACCCGCGCCAACAAGCGCAAATTCACCGCGCTCTGCAGCATCCCCACATGCTTGGGCGGCACCACGGCCACGATCTTGTGCGTCGCTGCCTTGACCTTGCCGATGACCGCCGTAATATCATCTTCGACGTCGATGTAGATAATGTCTTTTTGCATACCCTAGATTCGTACCAGCCGATTAAGTTTGTCGCGCAGGCCGTCCCCCGCTGCGTGTGTCCCTATTGTATCATAGCCCACGCGCAACAGGCCCATCGCCGTAATAAAGGTATGGTCGCTCGCTTTCTTGGTGAGGTCTTTGATACCTACGACATCCTCGGGGGTGATCAGCTGGATACGCGGCCGCTTGGTAAATGGTAGATTGCGATACCATTCGTCCGACTCGAGCGCATCAACCAGCTTGGCCAAGCTTGCGCCACCACCACAAAGCAGCAGCCGATTTGGCAAATGATCGAGCGAATCAAACTCACTCAGCGCCAGCTCTACCCCCGCCAGCCAGACATCGAGCGTTTTATCAATCGCCCGCTCGACCGCGGCGCGCACCTTGGGCTTGATCTGCTCGTGCTCCAGGTTAACCTTGAGCTTTTCGGCAGCTGTATAGTCTAGGCCCAGCTCGTGCTCGATAGTGCGCGTAAAGCTACGGCCGCCAATGCCAAACATCTTCGTCCCCTCGACGCCGCCGTCATTCACCACCGCGATATCGGTAGTGCCGCCACCCACATCTGCCAAGATCGCCGTAAACGCGCTACTAGCATCGTTACCCAGCACACTACGGCTCACCGCATATGGCTCGGCCGCCACCGCCACCAAATTCAGCGCCAGCTCGTCGGCCACACGCTCTAGCGCGCCAATATGTACCATCGGCGCAAACGCCGTATAGATCTGCACCGCCACATCTTTGCCCTGAAATCCAATCGGGTTTGACACTTTGTAGCCATCGATGTGGATGCTGACCAGCGCCGAGTTGACTAGCTTCACCTCAACTTCTTGGTTGCCGGTCTCCAGCGCGATTTGCTTTTGGGCCTTGTGCTGGGCGCGTTCGTGGACTTTTTCGATGATAAATTCCATCTCGGCCTCGTCCAGCGGGCGATCGGGCTGCGGCCGCCGGTAGCGAATGGTATTAGTTGCACCCTTTACCAATTCGCCAGCGATACCAATAATCGCGCGTTTGGCCTGCAGGCCGGCTTCGTCCTCGGCCTGGCTCAGGGCGTCTTCGCAGTTACGCACCACGCCAGCGATGTCGGCAATCGCGCCAGAATGCATATCGCTGACATCCTGGCGGGTACGGCCCACACCAACAATCTCGATATCGTCGTGATCCACCCGCGCGATCAGCGCCTTTACAAATTCGGTGCCAATATCCAGCCCAACAATATAATTATCGTCTGGTTGTGAGGTTTTTTTTGCTTGCACGCGTGACAGCAGAGTATTTAGTACCATAGATAATCTCATTATATACTATTGTTGCTTGTGGTAAAAATAGTTGACTAGATATAGTGTTTGTGCTATAATATAGATATGAATACTATCGAGGCTGGAATCTCTCGAAATATCACTCGCTCCATCCCCCTTAATCACCTACAGCAGATAGAGTTTTTGGAGGCAATAGAGCGCGCCGCATTCGTGGCTGACGCGACTCAGACGCCCGAGCAGCGGCTCACTGCGGTTACCTCTCTCCCAAACAAAAACGGCGGTGCTAAATTCTCCTTTGTCAAGCGTCCACCAGAACGGGTCTTTCCTAATCAGCACCCTATTACTGCTGACATTTCCATCTCGCGTCGCGACTATACGCGCCCATTCGCTCTTCATTTGCATGATACTGGCGAGTGGACAACCGCTACCCGCCCACTTATTACAAGTGACACTCTTGGCTACCTCGCCAAAGTGCTAGGTGACGAGGAACTCAACGCCCTTCAGGACGCGCCCGATAGCTCAACCGGGCTGTTTGATATGGTGAGCGACCGCCTGCACCGGCGACGAACGTGGTATGGTACCGAGATTGCTCGTTACGCCACGCACCAGGCGCTACTCGATGAGTCGCAGCCAGATGGTATTGGTCATCTCCGCGAAATTCTCACTCTTCGTGGCCACCACTCGCCATCTCCGCAGCAGACCAAGTCTGCCGCACCGCCTCTGCGCGAGTACTCAGTACATTCTCATGCCGACATAGGATCTGCACACGTCGAAAAGGTCCTCGGTGTTCGTCAGCACCGTGGTCGGGAACTGCGGGCATATATTGGATATATCGGCGCGCTGCCACATCTTGATAACCTGATCGCTAACGCCGATATCGACCAAGAACGGGATACGCTACTTCAGCGAAGTTCCACATTCATAGATCGCGCAGCCTAACCCACCTCTTCGAAATATTGACGTAAGTAAGATATTCTTGTATAATGTATGCTAACACGGTCACTACCAGGTGACTGTGAGGACCTACCGTTCTAGACAACCCATCCCACCAGAAAGGGGCAATCAATGCCTCGCAGTCTCAACCCGATCAAGAACCACCGACTTCACGATGCGATGAGATATCGCAAATTGAGTGCACCCGAGCTAGCACGGGATATCGGATGCAATGTTGGCGTCATTTACTGCGCGCTCCAGGGTCGAGGCAAAACGTCTTGGCATTATGCCGGGCTGATCGCAAAGGCCCTGAGCGGTAAAGAGTACAGGTACAGAGAGGTCGACCTTTTCAACATCTATGATCTCAAGGATATGGAGGTGCCCCCTCGTCCTGCAAAGGACCAGGGCAAGGTCTCCTTGTCGATGAGTTCAGCGGAAATTGAGGCAATGGGGCATATCGTCTACGGAGCGCCGGAAGATCCCACTCCAGACGAAGTGACCTTCGACATCCCGGGCAATAACGATGAGGATGGCGAGCAACTCCAGCGGCAGGTCGACGAGTTCGTTGCCGCCCATTGCGGCGGCGCTGACGAACCCCCCACAAATACAGGGCGGCCGCGCTACACCATCGAGGAGCGCGATGCGTTCGAAGATGGAGCAGCGAAATCACCGCGCTTCGTGTCGGTACGCCTGCGGTTGCCGGCGGACGCTCGCGTCTCGACGGCACCCGACGCCGAGTACACTGCAAGTACCACGTTCGTCTTCGCGGCATTGCTGCCGGAGGGGACCTTGGTGCACATTGTGCACCCTGACGGCGGCGAGGTTGATCTAACCGTCTAGAACCGTACCCCACTACCCCCGAAAGGAGTGTGACTTGATACGAAAAGTCCCCCTGTCGGGGGATTTTTCGTGGAGGGGCATTGCTTTATATAATATTACGTGGTATAATATACATAGTTACTCGAGATTATCGAGGAGGAGCAAATATATGGCGCATTCTCAAGAAACACCCTCACATCCCCAAGTAGAACGATCTATTCCTGAGCTGGGCGAAAAATTACGCGGTGCGATTGAATATCTGACAATTAGCACGCCGTACGATATCCACACTGTTATATCTACAGGCACACCGATGCTGGAGCCCCGTGACGGCGAATTGCCAAAACCATTCTGTGTTGATGCCCACCTAATAAACGAACGCGGCAAGCTTGATGGCTCTCTCGCCTATCATCTGCCAGAGGGGACCTTTTTGTTGCACCGTAACGCCCGGGAAGCACGATGGAACGGCACCTCGGCGAAAGTAGAAGCGCGCGATAGCGACCTTGCCCATCAACTACAATCATATAGTTTAGACGCACTGCTCACGCCTGATTCTCGGGAGTTTACGCACGTTGATGCTAACAGCATCGATGAGAGTGCCGCCGCATCGCTTGCCGCTATCACCAAAGTACTTAAAGACCAGGCAGAACAGTGGAACGATAAATATACCTACGTACGCCAACATATTACAGTAGACCAAAACGGTGACATCGTAGCAACGGGCGTCACACGTGGTGGCGCTGTACGCTCGCGGGATCATGTCTATCAGCATACTTTTATAGAGGTAGAAACAATTGAGAACGAGCTCCGTATCGTCCGACGCATGATGCGCAATGACGACGGCAGTATCGGATTTGACAAAATGGAAACGACGGTTGATGGCGACACAAGCCAGACTGCCTTTACCCTAAAAGACTTTGCTATTGTCGATCACGAAATTGATCTGCTCTGTGAGGACAAGCGCATACGCCCTCTCTAAGACGCGCCACCGAGTTCATATTCTATCTCAAGACGGCTTTGAAATTCAGGGTGAAATTCAGGGTTCAACCCTCAACAGATAGATTTGCTCTTAATATATATAGTGGTATAGTAATAAATATGCCTTCACGAAATATCATCAAATTCTATACTTCCCCCGCCTATTATCACGTATATAACCGTGGGGCGGGTGGACAGCGAATTTTTATGGATAGTGCCGATAAGCGCAAGTTTCTGTCGTTGTTTGAGCAGCGCCTGTCTGATGCGTATCTCGCGGACCACCCCGAAGAACAATTACGCCATTTTGATGTAGAAGTGGTGGCCTATTGTCTAATGGGCAATCACTTTCATTTGCTACTCTATCAAGATGCCGATCCACTAGAAATTAGTCGCTTAATGCAATCGGTTTCTACTTCATACGCCATGTATTTTAACAAACGACACAAGCGTCAAGGCCACTTGTTCCAGAGTATCTTTCGCGCCTCATGGATCTCGAGCGACAGCTACTTGCTGCATATTTCACGCTACATCCATCTCAATCCGCAAACGTGGCGGACGTTTTATTGGTCGAGCCTGGGGCACTTCCTGGGCACTACGCAATCAGATTGGGTACATCCGGAGCGAGTGTTGACAATGACGACCGATCAATACCGGCAATTTATGGAAGATTACGAAGACCGCGCCACAGTGCTCAAGGCCATCAAAGACGAATTAGCGCTAAATTAAGAGCAAAATCATCTGTTGAGGGTTGAACCCTTAAAATCAAATCATCTGTTGAGGGTTGAACCCTTAAAATCGAACCCTTAAAATCTTAAAATAAAAGTGCGGCATCTTTGCCCGCTTGATGACCGGTGACAACATTTGCGAAGAAGTCATTAACGATAATAGACGCAAAGCGAGCTATTTACAGTCGATCTGCTCTTTTCCCTATCTCAAGACGGCTTTGATGCGGCGGATGCCGGCGCTCGATGCTTCTTCTTTGGTGATGACGAACGTTTTGCCGCCCTCGGCCAGTGCGCCGGTGTGCGTGACGTGCGGGCCACCGCAGATTTCGAAGCTAAATGGTGCGTCATCCGGGCCCGCCTGATACACCTTGACTGTATCGCCGTATTTGTCGCCAAATGCGCCCAGAGCGCCGCGCGCAAAGGCCTCACTGGTCGGGTATTCGCGCCAGGTCATGGGGTAGTCGGCCTTGATGGCATCGTTCACGATTTTCTCTACTTCGTTGAGCTGCTCGCGGGTGACTTTCTGTGGATGGCTAAAATCAAACCGCAGGCGCTCGGCCGTAATGTTACTGCCACGCTGAATCACATGATCACCGAGCACGGTGCGCAGGGCTTTGTAGAGTAAGTGCGTGGCAGTATGATACTTCAGGTGGATGTCGTCGTGGCCCTCGAGGCCGCCCTTAAATTCACCTTTAGTGGCGGTGCGACTGCGCTCGCGCTGCTCTTGCATCTTGGCATCAAATTGCTCGCGCCAGTCATCGGGCAGGCTCACGCCTTGCTTGTAGGCTTCTTCGGCGCTCAGCTCGACCGGGAATCCATAGGTGTCATACAGCATAAATAATTCCGCACCCGTTAGACCGTCAGCAGCAAACTTTTGCATCTGCTTGATACCGTTTCGCAGCGTCTGACGAAAAGCTTTTTCTTCTTTCACCAGCACCGCGACGACGTCACTCTCGCGCTCAGCAACCTCTGGAAAGTCCGTGCGATACAGCTCGGTGATGACCGGCACGACTGCCCCGAGGAAATTCTGCTCGACACCAAGGTCGAAACTGTAGCGAATCGCACGGCGGAGCAGCCGGCGCATTACATAGCCTTGCTCTTTGTTGCTCGGCACGCAGCCATCGACCGCCAGGAATGTTGCCGCGCGCAAATGATCGGCGATGACACGCATGCTTTCGGTGTGGCTTTCATACTTTTTGCCGCTGATATCTTGGAGTTTTTCGATAATTGGCCACATCAGGCTAATTTTGAACACATCGGGATCGCCCAATTTGGCCGCGGCGATGCGCTCCAGGCCAGAACCGTGGTCGATGTTTGGTTTTTCGAGCTGTTCAAACTGCCCCTCGGCGACTTTTTTGTACGCCATAAACACATTGTTGCCGATCTCCATAAATCGCCCACAGTCGCAGTTGGGATGGCAGTACTCGCCAAATTCGGACCCGTGTGGTGTCCCGAAGTCATAGAACATTTCGCTATCGGGCCCGCAGGGATCACCGACTGGCGTATTAGCTTCGTTGCCGTTGCGGCTCCACCAGTTTTTGCTGCCATCGTAGTAAAAAATCCTCTCGCCGTCGTGAATGCCGCGGGCATAGCCAGCTGCTTCGCTGCCGATATCGGCTTGGCCATTTGACAGCCCGGCCGCGGCAAATAGCCCCGCCCACACCTCGGCTGCCTCGGCATCTTTGGCAATGCCAAACTGCTCGTTACCTTGATAGCACGTAACGTACAGACGACTCATATCAAGGCCAACAGTCTGCGACAAGAATTCCCACATCCACTCGATCTGTTGGCGTTTAAAGTAATCGCCCAGGCTCCAGTTACCCAACATTTCGAAGAACGTCGTGTGGCGATTGTCGCCAATATCCTCGATATCCTGGGAGCGTAGACACGTCTGGCTATCAGCCAACCGCACACCATCGGGGTGAGGCTCGCCCAGCAAATACGGAATCATTGGCTGCATGCCACTGCCGGTAAATAGCGTCGTGGGGTCGCCCTGCAGTACCAGCGGCGCGCGCGGCACGACCGTATGCCCACGATCGGCATAAAATTTGAGATACGCGTTTCGGATTTCTTGAGCATTCATATTGATCCATTATACCACAGCTCACCTCTGATAGTTCTCATGCTTGCAGTTTGCGGAGTTTGCGGTATGATAGTACCTAACGATGAAAGACAGACTGAGACCAATTGATGAAACGATCGGCACGCCGACTCAAGATAATTGCGGCGATGATTGTACGCGAGGTGATTACTACCGTAAACTTCGTAGAGCAGGAAGTGATACATTTGCTCGAGCCCCGGCCGCTCTTGGATTTACCGACGATATCCTTGATCACTGCCCCGGTAAGTTCGTCCGAACATCGACAGATACAGAGGGCAATACTCGTATTGAGCGTATTTGCGGCGCAGCTCTCCAACACCCCGAAATCATCAAGCACATTGGACAATTTTGCTCTGGAAGCATCATATCAAGTTCCCCCAACATCCAAGACGCGCCATATTGCCAAGATAGCTAATCCCAAGCTCAATACAAAATGTCGCCATGCATGATGGCACATTTTTGCGAGCAATTAGCTATGCTTGCTCGTGACCTCGGCATCTTCCTCGGCTTTACCTTTCATGTCGTCTACTAGACTCATATCATCTCCTTCTATTAGTTATAGGTTGCTATACTCTCTATCATACCTGCCATTTATCGTGCAGCCTGTAAGATACATCACAGTCTCGTACAAATAGGGTTTTTCTGATATTATTTCACTAGTCATGGAGCTACTTGGCAAAAACGACGATGATAATTTCGAGGAACTGATGCGACAAGCAGCGGCGCTTATTGTTAAAGAGGAATTAGCCAAGCCGGCCGATCAGCGCGATGCTGGCAAGATCGACTACTTTGCCCAGCGAGCTAATCGGTCGCACAAATACCCATACTCTAGCTAAAACTATATTGCCCACAACGGAACTCGCGCACCATATATGCACAGGGAAGATAGTGCATACTAACGAGACAGACGCATGTTTTGTCAGCAATTACCAAGCTATGCTACGTATACTCAATGGTACGAAGATAAGGAGAATGCTTTAGTGAAATCGGTTGCAAAAACTACACTATTACTTGCTATTATTACGGGGCTATTCCTCGGAATTGGATATTATTTTGGTGGCCGCAGCGGCGCGCTGATGGCGCTCGGGATCGCGACGGTGATGAATTTTGGGATGTATTGGTTTAGCGACAAACTGGTGCTCAAGATGCAAGGCGCAAAGCCGCTCGACACAAATCAATACGGATATATCAAATCGATGGTGCATGAGCTTGCGACGGCCGATGGCCTACCAATGCCGAAGCTGTACTTCGTTGATACGCCGATCCCAAATGCCTTTGCGACCGGTCGATCACATAGCCACAGCGTAGTGGCCGTGACGCGGGGCATCACCGAGCTACTGGAGCCCGACGAACTGCGCGGCGTGCTCGCACACGAGCTGGGACATGTCAAAAATCGAGATATGCTGGTATCAACTATCGCCGCAACGCTGGCGGGCGCAATTTCATTTCTTGCCGATATGGCAATGTGGGGCGGCGCACTATTCGGCGGCAATGACGAGGAGGGCAATAATCTACCGGGTACCCTCGCGATGATATTCCTGGCGCCATTTGCCGCGATGCTTATCCAGATGGCCGTTAGCCGCACGCGGGAGTTCGGTGCCGATACGCACGGCGCCAAACTTATCGGTACCGGCGAACCGCTGGCGAGAGCGCTCGCAAAGCTTGAAGGATTTAAGCCGAATATGGCACGGTACCGGCCAACACCCGCTGAGCAAAGCACTGCCCACTTGATGTTTACAAATATGTTCAACCTCGGCGGCCTTACCAGCCTATTCTCCACCCACCCTAGTACCGCCGAGCGCATCAAACGTTTGCGACGTTAGACAATAATCCCACCGCCCAGGCAGATATCACCGTCGTAGATAACGGCAGATTGGCCCGATGTGGCGGCGCGCTGCGGCTCGTCGAGGCGAAGCAGCCACGTGCTGTCGTCGCGCTCTAGCGACACAGGTACCAGCGGTGCGCGGTGGCGGAGCCGCAGTTGATAGTTGCCCGGCGCTGGCTGATCGTTAATCCAGTGCACATCGCTCAGCGGAATGACTTTTCGCCACATCGCCGCATCGTCGAGATTGGTGCTGACATAGACCACATTCGCCTGCATATCTTTGCCCACCACATAGTACGGCAGGCCGCCGCCGACATCCAGGCCATGGCGCTGGCCCAGCGTGTAGTAGATCGCACCATCGTGGCGGCCGAGTACGCGACCCGTCGCACAGTCGACAATATCACCCGGCTGCGTGGTGACATACTGGGCCAAAAAATCGCGCATGCCGACACTGCCCACAAAACACACACCCATGCTTTCGCGCTTGGTTGCGGTCCATAGGCCACGCTCCAGCGCCATCGCACGTACTTCGGATTTGGTGTAATCGCCCAGCGGAAACAGCGTGCGGCTAAGCGCCTCGCTGGTAACGCGGTACAAAAAATACGTCTGATCCTTGTCTGAATCGTGCGCCCGAAGCAGCCGACCATCCTGCACGCGGGCGTAGTGGCCGGTTGCGATCATCTGGGCGCCGCGCTCGAGCGCCGTATCTAGAAATAGTCGAAACTTGACTTCCTGGTTGCACATAATATCGGGATTTGGCGTGCGGCCCGCCTGGTATTCGGCCACCATGTAGTCAACCACGCGCTGCTTGTACTCGCGCTCAAAATCATACACCTCAAAATCAATCCCAAGCTGCACCGCCACGCGCTTGGCATCGGCTAGATCATCGGCCCAGGGGCATTTCATGCCGGGCAAGTCTTGGCTCCAGTTTTTCATGTAGACGCCGGTGACATCGTGACCCTGCTCGACCAACAGCGCCGCCGTCAGGCTGGAATCTACGCCGCCGCTCATGCCGACCACGACGCGTGCCATGTTAGAATGTACCCTTTACATAAAACACCATGTTTTTGCCGACTTCGCTGATGGCAAGGTACCAGCCGCTAGGCGTCAGCCACCACCACTGTGACCACTGGCTATCGCTCGGCACCGGATGCGTGCGCATCATGACGGCCGGGGCTTTTTGTTTGAATTCTAGCGTGGCGCGCTTGGCATGATAGCCCGACGTGACGAGGATGGCAGAATGGATGTTGTATTGGTCAAAAATTGATTTGGTGTTCTGGGCGTTTTCGCTGGTGTCGACGCTAGTCTCGTCGAGCAATATATCGTAATCGACCACGCCAGCGTTAATCGCGATCAGGCGCATCGCTTGGGCATTGCTCGGCCCGGATTTGTCTGCGGCCGCGCCCGAAAAAATCAGCTTGCCGGCCCAGCCTTTCTTATACAATCCAATGGCCTCGTTGGTGCGTGCGGCGGTGTCGCCACCACTGACTGCAACGATGGCATCGACCTTGCTGCAGCCCGGTTTGCTACTAGGAGTATCATCGCAGTTGAGCAAATTATCTGGGATAAGATACCACGAAATTGCACCGGCGAGTAGCAGCCAAATGGCGATGACGACGGTAGCGATTTTGAGTAGTTTCATCGGCGCAGCCTCGCGTATTCGTGCTCGACCGCCGCGATAATCTGCTCGCCGGCACGTGCAATGTGCGCCTCGTCATTGAGCCGTCCCAGCGTCAACCGTACGCTACCATCAGCTAGCTCGGGCGCAAGCCCAATCGCATCGAGCACATGACTACGCGTGTTTTTGTTGGCGGCACAAGCACTGCCAGTTGCCACCAATACGCCCCGAGCTTCGAGCAAAAATACCAATCGTTCGGCGTCAATCCCCGCAAACGAAATATGCAGAAATCCGGGCAAACGACGCTTGGGATGCCCTGATACCACCACCTGCGGAAACGCGGTGATCAGCCGTGCCTGCAACTGATCGCGCAAGCCGGCTAGGCGCTTAGCCTCGTAATTACGATGGTCGTGCGCCAGCTCGATCGCCCGAGCAAAGCCCACGACACCAGCAACATTCTCGGTGCCGCTGCGCAGGCCTCGCTCTTGCCCGCCACCGCTCATAAGTGGCGTTAGGCGCACGCTCGAGGCCGCCCACAAACACGCCACTTGCTTGGGCCCGCCAAGTTTGCCGGCATTGACCGTCAGCATATCTACGCCAAGCCGCGCAACATTGACATCAATCTGGCCCAGGCCCTGCGAAGCATCGCAGTGCAAATGTATCGGCCTGGTGTCGCCAGCTTCGCGACGACGATTGCGCTCGGCGTGGACTACCTCGGCGATGTCGCGGATGGGCTGAATCGTACCTAGCTCGTTGTTAGCCAGCGCCACACTCACCAGGTAGGTATCGGGGCGCAGCGCTGCCCGAATTACCTCTGCCGTCACGATGCCGCGCGGCGTAACCTCGACAATAGTATGGTCGCGGCTCCTGGCCGCCGCCAGCACGCTGGCATGCTCGATCGCACTTGTCACCACATGTCCCCGCCCGCTACAAAATGCCAGCGCGATCGACTCTGTGGCGCCAGCCGTCATCACCAGCTCGTCGGCGCGGCCACCCAGCACGATCGCAATGCGCCGCTTCGCCTCCTGATAGTCGCGCCTCACCTGCACCGCCGGCGCATAGGGGCTCGACGGATTGTAAAATTGCTCCACCATATAGGGCAGCATCGCCGCCAATACCCGATCGTCGACGGGCGTGGCGGCAGCGTGGTCAAGATAGATGATTTCGGGATTCACCTTACTATTATAGCAAGTTTGGAGTACTCGTACTTTTTTTTGCGAAACGTGGCAGATCCATATTCTTTTTGGCGCAAAAAGAAGCAAAAACTTTGGGACAGGCTTCACCTCGCCGATTCTCCGGAGTTTGCAGACCGTCCCATTTAGATGTGCGACTGGGGCCGCTATTATATTTTTTGGCCGGTTGCAGGGTCGCGGTGGTAGACTTCGCGGGCCACCTGCTCGTAGTACAGGCGCGTCGCCATGAGCAGATTATTGAGCTCTTCGCCCTCGAGGTAGGTGTAGCGTGGGCCTGGCTGCACTTTTAAAACACCTTTTTCTTGGACTTCATAGCGGGTGGTCATCACCTGGAGTTTTTTGTGCTCGTCGAGCCATTCTTCGTGCCAGATCCAGGTGCGTTCGTCCAGGCAAAAAAACTCACGCCGATGGCCCTTGGGCACCTCGCCAAATAGTCGAGCGCCAATTTCGCTCTCGAGGTTAATCAGCTGACGTTCAGTAAGTTGCTTGGCCTGGCGATTGGTCGGCATTTTTAGAAAATCCAGCGGCTGCGGGCTGGTATCGCCCACCAGTAGCTTGATGGTTTTTTGGAAGAGTGTTGTCATGGCATAGCCCTTTCGTAGTTAGGCAGCTAGATCAAATTCGGCCCGGCGCATCGCGATAATATGCTGCCCAACGCGGTGCAAATAATCAGGGTAGTCAATCACTTCAGATGCAACGGCTATCTCTGCGGCAGATGTCTGTACTACAGCCTCCGCGGCTGGTGTATCATCAAACAAATTCAAAACACCCGCCAGCTCTGCGGCGGCACGTTCGTGGCGCTCGGCGCTTGGCGCAGCTTCAATAACACCTGGCGTCTCGAGGTACGTAGGTCGGGCTTCTTGCTTGGGAAGGTTGAATGTATCGTTCATAATTTTCACACTTACAGGCCAGGGAGGCCAAACAACACCTTGGCAGTATGCGTGGTTGTAGCCGCTACGTCATCAATATCGACCTCTTTGAGTCGAGCTTGGTGTTCGGCCACTATCCTCACATATGCTGGTACGTTAATTTTACCACGATATGGCGCCGGCGTCAAGTACGGCGCATCTGTTTCGAGTACTATTGTATCAAGTGGAATGTCGCGGTACAACCCCTGTTGCGCAGAATCTTTGGTAAAAGTACTGATGCCATTGATGCCGATCACCAGCCCGCGCTCGAGTGCCGCCTGCATCGTCGCCCGGCTATCGGTAAAACTATGCAACACCCCACGCACCCGAAAATTGTCATAGATTGGCCAAAAATCAGCGTAGGCCTCGCGCACATGAAAACTCACCGGCAGGTCATGATCAATTGCGAGCTGCAGCTGCGCCTCGAGCGCATCGATTTGCGACCGACGCGGGCTGTGGTCGTAATAATAATCGAGGCCAATTTCGCCGATACCGACAACTTTTGGCTGGCCGAGCAGCTCGGCGATCCCCGTGATGCCATCCTTGGCCTCGTGGGGATGCACGCCAACAACCGCATAGCAGCCCTCGTGCGCCGCCGCCCAGTCGACAGCCTGCCGCGACGAACGCAAATCTGTCCCGACACAAATCATCACCACTACACCAGCCGCAACCGCCTCTGCATACACCCGCTCACGCTCATCACCAAAAAACTCCGTATCGTGCAGGTGACAGTGCGTATCGATGAACATTTACTTAGTCTCTTTTGGCGCCCGGGGATCAGGGGTGTGCAGGTAAATTCTAGGAAATAGCGGCTCGCTTGGGTGCGCCACGCCGTCTGCAAATATAGCATGGATATTGGCCGCGGTATCAGGCAGGAATGGCGTCAGTAGGTCGGCAATCTGGCGCAATGTATTAGCGGCGTAGCCCAGAATTTCTGCGAGATGCTCGGCGGCTTCGGTGTCATGATCGCGCTTTTTGGCCACTTCCCAAGGCTTCACTTGGTCGATGTATTGATTGAGCGCGCGCACCGAATTCCAAATCTCGTCGAATGCGCGGTCGAACTGGCAATGCTCCATAGCCGTGTGGTAGGCGCCCATATCGTGCTCGGTATCTTGCACATCCCCGATCACTCCGGCCTGGTAGCGCGTAATCATTCCCGCGACGCGCTGGATAAGGTTGCCCAGGTCGTTCGCGAGCTCGCCGTTGTAGCTCGCCTCAAATCGCTCCCACGTAAAATCCCCGTCGTCCATGGTCGGAATATGCCGTGCAAAGAAATAGCGAAAGGCATCGACGCCATAGCCCTGGATAATTTCCATTGGATCGATAACATTGCCGATAGTCTTGCTCATTTTTGCGCCGCCAACATTGACATGGCCGTGCACCAGCAGACGCTTTGGCAGAGGCAGATCAAGCCCCAGCAGCATTGCTGGCCATATCCCCGCATGAAACCGCAAGATATCCTTGCCAATCACCTGCACATTGGCCGGCCAAAACTCGCGCCACTCTGGCCGATCGGGATAGCCAATAACCGTCAGGTAATTTGCCAACGCATCCAGCCACACATACATCACCTGGCTGTCGTCGCCCGGCACCCCGACGCCCCAGGTAAGATTGCGGCGCGGACGGCTAATCGAGACATCTTGCACGCCATCACGAATTAGTTCGAGGAATTCGCGCTTGCGATATTCTGGTAGGATTTCCATCTTGCCAGATTCGATTGCTTCGCGGATCTGCGCAGTAAAATCGCTCGCTCGCAGGTAATAATTCTCCTCGCTCAGGCGCTGGTACGGTTGATGATGATCGGGGCAAACGTCGTTATTCACCTCGGCCTCTTTGTCGGTGACAAACGCCTCGCAGCCCACACAATACCAGCCCTCGTAGGCATGTTTGTAAATATGCGGCTCGAGCTGCTGCCAAATATACTGCACCGCCCCGCGGTGATGTGCGTCGGTGGTGCGCACAAAATCCGTGTAGCTGGCGCCGAGCGCTTTCATCATCGCCTCGAAATTGCCATACATGCTATCGACGTAGCTCTGGGGATCAAGGCCGGCCTCGGTGGCTTTGGCCGCAATCTTGTTGCCATGCTCGTCGGTGCCCACCGAGAATCGCACCTGGCGCCCCATCTGCCGCCAGTATCGCGCCCAAATATCCGCCAGCAAATAATCCATCGCGTTACCGATGTGGGGCTTGGCGTTGGCATAGGGAATCGCCGTGGTAATATAGAGCTGCTTACCCATTCGTATCTATTATAACAGATTAGCGATGAGGTCTACGCTGGCGTGTTCTTGCACGTCCAGAATGGCTGCGTGTTTCGCGAATAAATCGAAGCAGCGCCTGTTCTGGATCCACGGCGACTGTCGGCGCTGGCTCGCGACACTCTGTGGACTCGTGGCGACCATCAGCTTTAAATAACTCATAATACGATTTGGGCTGGCCGACAAGCCCCCACCATCGAGGATGGTTGCGCTCTGACACGGCGAGCTGGCCGCTCGCCACCATCGATTCTAGTATATCTTTGATGGCAGCAAAATGAGGCGTTCTTTGGCTTCGCTCAGACTGTAAAGGTGTGCCAGCAATGAGCGCGGTAATCAGCTCCTGTGTCATGCATGGCCCATCCTGTAGAATGGTGCGGGCTTTTTCGACTGTAATGATGCCGGAAAGCTCAGTACAATCAGCTAGCTCCTCGGTCTCAGCGGGCGCAATAGGAGCGCCTGGCTTGATTTCGACAGGCCGCCGCACCAGTCCTGCCATAGCGGCGGGTGTTGGCGCAGAGGGGGTCGGCGCTGCTTCCGCTTCACATCGTTGAATATAATCGTCTATGCCGGCAGTCAGCTCGCCCACAGCCTCATCCAGCTCAGGATCAGTCGTAATGGCATCGACCGCGTCTGCTACTATATCGAGTGCTGCGGGATCATCAGGGGGCAGCTGCCTCACACATACCGCGAGGCTGTTTATGGCCTGCAGCGCCTCTGGCAACGAAAACTCGCCTCGAGCGAGTGCCTCTAAGTTAGACTGTAGTTCGTGCGCAGTAGCCATGGTTTTGACCTCTTAAATCATAGCCTATTATATCCAGACACTCGCCATTTGCAAGCATGAGAACAACCGGCACGGCGAATAATGCTGTCGCATCCCCACTGATAATCAGGGTCGTACTGTAGTATGCAGCACTTTATGCAGCGCGAATAAGCCCCTACCTATGCACTGCATACGGGGTGTGATGAATCAACATGTGAGTTATCTAGGCTACGGCGTTGCGGGCCAGACGGAGCCAGTCTGCGATGGCGAGGTCTTCGGCTCTGAGCTCGGGGTTGATATCGCTGTAGCGAAGTAGCTGCTCGGCGGCGGGCTTGTCGATGGCGAGGCCAGCGGCGATCGAGCTACGGAGTTTTTTGCGTTTGGCGCTAAATCCGGCGCGCGCCACGCGCCACAGGGCACGCTCATCCTCGCTGGGTACCAGCGGCTCGTCGCGTAGTCGCAATATCACCACTTGGCTGTCGACTTTTGGCGGCGGTGTAAAATACTCGCTCGGCACCAGTGGCCCCAGCGTGGCCTCGGCGTATATCTGCGCGCTTAGTGCCAGCAGGCTCATGTCGCCGGGGCGAGCGGCAATGCGCTGGGCGACTTCTTTTTGCACCAATAGCACGGCGATCGATGGCTTGTTAACAGCGGTGACGAGCAGCTGGACGATCTTGCTGGTGATATAGTAGGGTACGTTAGCGACGACCTTGTAGCCGGGCGGCAATTGTGACAGATTGAATTGCAGAATATCTTGATTGATGACTTGCAGCTGCTTGCCGGGGAATTGTCCGGGCAATTTGCGTGCCAGCGCGGCATCAAATTCCACCGCCGTCACCTGCCCCGCGCGGCGCAACAGCTCGCTTGTCAGCGTGCCGAGGCCCGGGCCGATTTCGAGCACGGTATCGTCGGGGCTAATCTGCGCACAGTCGGCAATTGCTGCCAAAACGCCACGATCGTGCAGCCAATGTTGGCCGAGTGATTTGTTTGTGGGCATAGAATTATTGAGGCGGTTTGTTAGATAGACCAAGCTTTGCGTAACAGCCAGGGTGCTGAGTAGAAAGTCCTGCGGTCATATTGGTATTTGCGATCACCATCGCGTCCTGATCGGCAGGCGAAGCTAGGTGCGGCATTACGCCCACAAGATCGCTACGGCCAGTTTTGCGGGCGATACTATTCCAGGTAGACGGGAGGAATTGATACGCTCCGTAGTACCCATTGCCAGAGTTGCGCGTGTAATTACCACCTGTTTCGCAAGTACGAAGCGCAAGAAGCCATTCATTAAGTGAGCCAGAGTAATTATTCTTGGTGCCAACGATAATTACCTCTTTGACCGGCTGCTTAGTAATAATGCTGTTGATTTCTTTGCGGCTGACCTCGACGCCGTTTTGAGTGTTGATTTCGTAGGTAACGGTACGGCTGCCTTTGACACCAGGCGTTTTGGTCTCTCGAAAACCGACAGGGCGATCAGCATCCTTGATCTGTTCGACGGGAAACGCCACGTCTTCGTCAATAGTCGTCATCTGGATACCGTTGCGCCACAGCTTGACCGTCATGCCAGCGGTGATCGGCGTATCGGCGGGCACAGACAGACCATCGGCTGCGGTGAGCGAGATGTTTTTGCTCCGCAGCATATCGCCAACGGTACGAGCGCGAGTAAGGGCGGTCTCAGTCTTGCCATAGAATATAAAGGTAAATGCCGTCGCACGCTGGATTGTCATGCGCTCAGACATGCCGTCGCGCAGGATATTGTCGCTAAACGACATATCAGCAGTATCTTCGTCGCGAAGGGTCAGGCCGGCATCGCGCGCGATGGATTTGGGCGTCTGGGCCGCGGTCATTACCCTTGTGCGCGTCGTACCATCTACCACCACGACCGGTCGGGCATGGTAAATATTAACATCGTAGTTAGCACCCACCAGCGGTTCATCGAGGCCGGGCTCGGTAATATCGTGACGATCATAGGCAATATTGGCCTCGTCGAGCGCCTTGCGCACCGTAGAGGCCGACGTCATGATACCGCGCTGGTTACTGCCATCGTGCAGCATCAGCAGACGCTTGCCAGAGCTAGTGGTGGCAGACAAGGCCGCAGCTGGCTGCGTAAGCGCCGCAAAGCCAAGCAAGCTCACCGCAACTGTCGCCGCAATACCAAATGACTTAACAGAGATTACAAAAGATTTGATATCAAACGTATTCATAGTAACTGCGGCAAAACCACATTAATACCATTATAGCATAATCATGTCAAAAAGTCACGCGGTGCGGCACTATTGACGCTTCATGAAGCGCCACAGTTGATACGCATCAACGTATCGATACTATTACTTTTGGGCCAATCATTTTGATACCGGTAGAATCGTTAAGAATGCTGCGGGACGGTCCGGCGGTGTATCAAAATAGTCAAAAATAATATTATAGCCTTCGGCGGTGCGACGCGCACGGCACCCAAAAGAGCGGTCGCTTTCTTCACATTTGAGAGAATCGGCCAACGTTTTGTCGATAGGCATAAGGGCTTCGCGCAGGCTGGCCTCTCTGTAATGTTGGTCAACAAGCCATCCACGTTCGATGCCCGGACAGGGAGTGTCGCTAAGCTGACAACCCCACAGTGGACCCTGGGCGGTTTCGCCTGTTCGCATATGCCATGACGAGTCGGGCTTAAACGAATCCGCAAGGCGCTGGACCTTGACCTGCTCGTAAGTGGCATAGACGATCCAGCCTATACTGCTAATGAGAAGAAGGGTGACGACACTGAGGAGTATTGTCCATTTTGGGTGACGCTTTACAAGGGTAGGCATGCTCAGGTCATTATAACCTGGTTGTGGTTAGAGCGTCAAACTACAGTTTTTCGAGGTGGGCGAATTCGATGTTGAGCTTTTTGATGGTGCCAGAATCGAAGCTGACACTGACGGCCAGGCCATCGACATCGACAATTTCGCCGGTGCCAAACTGCGCTGAACGCACACGGTCGCCAATGTCAAAATCGGGGATCATGTCGGCATAGAAATCATCGTGCGACTGCTCGAATACGGGCATGGCGGCTGCTTCGTACCCCATATCAGCCAGGAATCGCGAGGGCGAGTTGTACTCGCGCTGACCAAATTGCAGGCGGCAGGCGGCAAAACTCATGTGCAGCTCTTGGCGCGCCCGCGTCATGCCGACGTAGCACAGGCGGCGCTCTTCCTCGAGCTCACTTGGGCCGGCCTGGTACACGCGTGAATGCGGAAAAATTCCCTCTTCCATACCCACCATGAATACCACCGGAAACTCGAGCCCTTTGGCGGCGTGAATGGTCATGAGAGTGACGCTATCGTGGTCGGTGGCGCTATCGACGCTCGACATCAGGGCGACTTCCTCGAGGAAATCGGGCAGCGCCGCGAATGTGCGCGCATCCGACACCAGTGCACCGAGGTTTTCGATGCGATCCTCGGCCTGCGGCGTGCCATCGCGCAGATATGCTTCGTAGCCGATGCTGGCCACTAATTGCTCGATTAGCTCGGCCGGCGGCGTATCACGAGTAACGGCCAGCTGCAGGGTGCGCAGTAGTTCGCCCAGGGCCACAAGCGCTTTTTTGGCACGCGGCGTCAGGCTCGACGCCTGATCGGCATTCACGAGCGCCTCGATGATATCCATGCCACTATTCGCCTGCCAGATGAGGAATCTCTCGAGGCTAGTCGCCCCAATACCGCGTGTCGGTACATTGACAATACGCGTAAAACTAATCCGATCGGCCGGCTGATAAAGCAGTCGCAAATAAGCGATGATATCCTTGACTTCGCGGCGATCATAAAACCGTACCCCGCCAACAATCTGATACGGCACACGCAGCTGCATCATGGCGCGCTCGAGCGGTGCCGACTGAGAATTCATACGATACAGCACCGCAACGTCGCGGTAGCGGCGGGCGGCCATCTGCACCTGCGTGGCGATACGGCTGGCGATGTTGAATGCTTCCTCGGCCTCGTCGCGCGCAGCTTGAATCTGCACAGGCGCACCAGTGCCGGCAGCAGTCCAAAGCTGCTTGTCGGTACGCTCAACATTCTTGGTGATAACATTGTGCGCCGCCTCGAGAATGGCGCCAGTGGAGCGGTAGTTTTGCTCGAGCTTGATCACCACCGTGCCCGGAAAATCTTGCTCAAACCGCAAAATATTACGAAAATCAGCACCGCGCCAACTGTAAATCGACTGCCAGTCGTCACCGACGACGCAGATGTTATGTTCGTCGTTGACGAGCGATTTGACGATGGCATACTGCGCGGCATTGGTGTCCTGATACTCGTCGATTAAGATATGGCGAAACTGGCTGCGCAGCTGATCGCGCACTTCGGGGTGCTCGCGCAAGAGCCGTACCGTTTCGATTAGCAGATCGTCAAAATCCAGCGCGCCGGCTTGGCGACGTAGGGTTTCGTAGGTGGCGTAGATCTTGGCGACGGACTTCTCGAACGGATAGCTGGCGTTGGCAGCCATATCGCTGGGCGATTGTAGCTCGTTTTTGGCATTGCTGATGGCCGAGCTGACAGCGCGCGGCTTGATTTGCTTATCCGCAATGGCGAGGGTTTTCATGGCTTGTTTGATCAGGCTTTGGCGATCGTCCTCGTCATAAATGACAAAATTTGACGCGATGTCGAGATGATGGCCATGAATGCGCAGTAATTTGACGCAAATGCCGTGGAATGTGCCCATCCAAGGCATAAAACTCCGCGTGTCGGGCTGGCCAAGAAGTGTCGACAGCCGGGTGCGCATCTCGCGGGCGGCCTTGTTGGTGAATGTGACGGCGAGGATTTCGTTAGGCCAAATATGCTGCGATGCGATGAGATGCGCGATGCGATGGGTGAGAGTTTTGGTCTTGCCGCTGCCGGCGCCTGCAAGCAATAACACCGGGCCAGTTGTTGTCTGTACGGCGGTTTTTTGAGCGTCGTTAAGTCCCTCCAGAATGTCCATTGATATCTATTATACCCAAAAACTCGCCCCGAGCCCAGCCCCGGGCAGCCACCTGATGAGCCAGGCTACTTGTTGAGCAAGAAATAATATGTTGCGGCGCCCGCCACAGCGCTAAGGATCAACAACAGAGTTACCCAGACCGCCACGACCCACGCGTGATGGCCGCGTGGCGCTGGGGTGACTGGCTTGTGGTAGGTGTCGGTGTCGTAGATTGGGCTGGCGGTGTGGTCGGTGGGTTTTTCGGTGGTGCGATATTGCTGAGAAATCATTGAGACAGTAGCGGGCGATTCGTCGCGTGACTGTGCGCCAAGGCCCATATCCATCGTGGCGAGATCGTCGCCGACTTCTTGGTCGAGCTCGGCCAGCGTTTGCGGCTCGTCATCGGCTGGGTCAGCGACGGGCGACTCGGTGACAACAGCCGTACTTGGCTCGGGAGTAGTAGCCGGCGTGTTGAGCGGACGCTTCTCGACCTTGACGTCGGGCACGAAGGGAGAGGTCATGGGGCGCGATTCGACGGACTCGGCAGGTTCGGTGGGTTCGGCAGGCTTGGTAGGCTCGGCATCACTTGGCGTATCGGTAGGCGTGTCGGCATCAGCGTCGATAGGCATATCGATAGAAGCGAGGATTTCGTCATCGGTCTTGGTGCTGGTAGCGCCCGACTCGAATGCCGCATCAGTGTCCTCGGTTGGCATCGCAACCTCTGGCGCATGATCGACAAATGTTGGGGCTTGTGGCTCTGAGGCTGGTTGGGCAGTGTCAATGCCACGAACAGCATCGCTCGCCTGCTCGGTTTCGATGGCGTCGCGACTGGCGATAAGCGGCTCGCTTGGCTCGCCACCGTGCAGCGGCGCGGTATCCTCGTGGTAGGTATAGCTGTCGTCAGCTTCCCACGTTTCATCGGCGGGCAATTTGCTCGGTTCTTCGACAGCAGGCTGTTCGGCGGGTTGCGCCTGATCAGCCACTGGAGCGTCTGTAGTAGTGTCGTCCTCGGCTTCGGAAGACGCCTGGCTATGAGCGGCCTCTACTTCGGCGCTTGGCATCAGTGTAACGCCCTGGCGCGAAGGACGTGCTGGCATAACAGGCGCGTTGGGCTTGCTCATGTCAGCCGCTGGGTGCACCATATCCATAAACCTACCGCGACTCTGGACAATAGGAGTGATCGCCGCAGCCGACGCTGCTGCTGGCTCGGCGGTCGACGGCGAAGCTGAAACAACTACGGAAGCAGCCTGCGACGGAGGGGCTGACTCGCTCGCTGCATCAGTATCTGCCACGCTGCGGCGACGGGTTTTTTTGCGTATTAGCGATGATACGGCTTTGTCAAGTTCGTCGAAATCTAAATCAGTCATGTCCTACCCTATGTTTGCTGATGCGCGTTAGTAATAATGGTGCTAAATATCCTAGCATCGAGGCTAGCGCCGCCAATGAGCAGCCCATCGATATCTGGCAGCTCTAGGTAAACGCTGGCGTTGTCGGTGGTGACACTGCCGCCGTACAGGATACGCAGGTCGGCAGCGGCGCGAGCGCCAAACAGGTGGCTGACTTGGCTGCGAATCGCCCTGGCGACGTGGGCGACATCAGTAGGCGGTACGTTATCGCCATTGCCGATCGCCCAGATTGGCTCGTAGGCCACGACGACTTGTGATAGCTCAGCGCCAGTGACATTAGCGAGGCCGCCGGTAATTTGATCGTGGATGACATCGTGGGTTTCGCCGTTGGCGCGCTCGGCGGCCGTTTCGCCGACGCAAAGGATCGGGCGCAACTGATTGCGCAGGGCGGCCTGTACTTTGTTGCGGATGTCCTTGTCTTGCTCGCCAAAGATATTGCGGCGCTCGGAATGGCCAACCAGTGCGTATTTAACCAAGCCACGCAGCTGATGCGCCGAGATCTCGCCGGTATAGGCGCCGTCATCGCGCCAGTAAAAATTCTGTGCGGCCAGCTTGATCTTGCGATGGTCGATCTGTAGCGACAATGGCTGCAGCGCCAGTGCCGATGGCGCGATTACCACCTCGACATCGCGGTGCAATTCGATGAGGTCGGCCAGCTTGTGAACAAGCAAACTCGCCTCGTGGATAGTGAGGTTCATTTTCCAGTTGCCGACAATCAGATGGGTATCTCTGGCCATAATTCTTATGCTTTCTTGTCCTTAGTGTACACTACTCGACGCGGGGCGTCTAGCAGCGAATCCAGCCCGGGAAGCTGTTGCCCGGCCAGCAACTGGAGCGCGGCCGCACCACCAGTCGATACGATATCGTAGGCATCAAGCGGCGAAAACGATTCTACAAACCGCACCGTATCGCCACCCAAGACGGCCGTCACTAGATCGCTGCGCGACTGCATTGCCTGCATAATTGCAAAACTCGCGCGCAAGCCATCGGTAGTAGCTACGTCGCCTACCGGCCCATTCCAGGCGACATATTTGACCGTAGCGAGCTCGTCGCAAATTTCGGCAGCTGCCTGCGGCCCGATGTCGATGATACGATCGCGGGGCTTAACCGCCCGCAGCTCGACCGCCACCACTTCGCTGCCACGCTGCACCAACAGATCACGCGGCAGACGAATCACGTCGCCGACATCACGAAACCCAACGCGACGGGCCGCCAACTGATACAGCCGGTCGATTGCGGCCTGCCCCGCCCGCGTCACCCGCGACTGGCCGATCGGGTAGCGATGATAGGCGATGCATTCGATCGCCACGTGGCCGCCAACATAGATATGATCAACATGACCGAGCAATCCCATCATCGCCGCAGCCTTGGTGTCGGTATCGCGCCCACCAATGATTGCCAGGCTGGGCCGCGGCGAATGCACGGCAAGCGCACGCAAGCGCCGGTATTCGCGCGCCACATGCAGGCCCGGTAACACCGGTACACACTGGCTGATGGCATCGATCGAGGCATAGTGCCGGTGCAACACTCCAAAAGATTCCAGCACCAGGTAGCTGGCCCGTGTATCACGCACTAACTGTCGGGCGAGCGCCGGATCGTTGCGGTATTCGCGTGCATCAAAACGTAGGTTTTCACACATGAGCATCTGGCCCGGCCGCAGTTGCTTGACAGCGTGCGCCACCCGGGGCCCGACGACGGCATCGACAAACTGCACCGGCTGCCCCATCAGCTGAGCCAAGTGCGCCGCGATAGGCTGCAGGCTCAGCGTCTGACTAGGGCCGCGCGGCCGCCCGCGGTGGCCAATAATCACGATGCGACATTGCCGCTCGCGTAGCAGCTCAAGCGTTGGCAGCAGCTGGCGCAATCGATAGTCGCCAACAATCACGCTGTGTTGAACCAGCTCATTTAGGTCAGCGCGCACCAGCACGGTTTTGCCGCGCAATGGAACGCTCGTAATCGTGAATGTTGTTCTCGCCATGCCCACCCGAGTTGTTTATTGCTTTAGCTTATTCTATCACACGGACACGGATGGTGTCAGTACCGCCCGTGACGCCGGGTTGTTTGCCGCTGACAATCACTACGTTAATAGGCTTTGCATCGGTGTTAAAATACTGGCTATCATACAGCTCGCGGGCGAGCTTGAGGCCGGCATTCTCGCCGTCTGGTCGAATAAAGCTGCGCGTGCCGTAGGTCAGCGCCAATTGCTGGGCGACACGTGGCTCGCTGGTGACCGCAACAATACGGCGGTGCGGGCGGCAAGCGGCGATATTTTCGGCCGTGGCGCCAGATTTGGTCTCGGCGATGATAGCACTAGCGCTAAGTTGCTCGGCAACACCTACCGCAGCATGGCTAATCGCGTTGCGACGGTGTTCGTCTGGCTGAATGAGCTCTTCGGTAGGCACGTCGACCATGGCGTTTTCTTGCGTATAGAGGATGGTATTTCGCATGGATCGCACGGTTTCGATAGGATAATTACCGTTGGCGGTCTCGTCGCTCAGCATCACCACGTCGGCGCCCTGGATGACGGCATTGGCCACGTCACTCACCTCAGCGCGCGTTGGCTCGGGGGCGTCCACCATGCTTGCCATCATCTGAGTGGCGACGATGGATAGCTTGCCGTATTTGCGACAAAGCGACACAATACGGCGCTGTACTACCGGCACTACTTCGGCGCCAGCCTCGACGGCTAGGTCGCCGCGGGCTACCATCACGCCATCGCTGACGCGCACGATGCGCTCGAGCATGGCGGGCTGAATGGCAGATTTAGTCTCGACTTTTGCGATGATTTTTGCGGTTGAGCCGTGGCTCAGCAGAATCTGTCGCAGGCTGCTAATATCTTCGTCGGTTTGCACAAAGCTCAGCGCGACATAATCAATATCTAGCGTGGCACCAAATTCGATGTCTTCTAGATCCTTTGGTGTCAGAATATCGCCGCCGAAGTCGGTGTCGGGCAGATTGATGCCTTTTTTGCTCATCAGCACACCGTCGTTTTCAACGCGCACCTTGATCGCAGTGTCGCTGGTTTTTGCGAGCACTGTGGTGCGGATTTTGCCATCAAATAGATAGATGGGCTCGCCTGGCTGGACTTTTTCGGCCAGATTGTACTGTACCGGCAACGTCAGGCCGTTGTGCTCGGCAGCGTGATCAAGGATCAGCTCGTCGCCTTTTTTGACTTCTTGGCGGTTGTCATTAAGGACACCGAGGCGGATTTTTGGCCCCTGTAAGTCCTGCAAGATTGCCACCGGGCGGCGCAGATTTTCGCTGGCCTGGCGAATCCACGGAATTTGCTCGAGCCGCTCCTCGTGCGAGCCGTGGCTAAAGTTGAGGCGGATGCCGTTGGCGCCGCTGTCGATAAGTTGTTCGATTGCCTCTGGCGAGTTCGTGGCAGGGCCAAGCGTCGCCAAAATCTTGGTGCGTTTAAAAATTGTAGTGTCCATTTTTCTCATTATACCACAGCGACAGAGGTATAAAAATGCTATTGACCCTGTTTATTGTGCTGCTGGTCGTAGGTGTATTTAAATTGCAGATATTCGTAATGATGGGCCGCATCGATCGCCACTGCTTGGTCAATCTGCCGCTGAAGCCCAAGCGTAATTGTGATAAGCAGCACAGTATTAATAACTGATAGTACCGCGGTTGCGATAATAATTATTCTTCCAAGATTTACGTGCTTTGTTTGCTGTGTGCTCATGACTTATATACCCTCCCAATTACCTTTAGCTTGCTAATTGCAATGATACCACATAGGTGTTACGCTAATAAAGCGTTAGGAATCCACCTATCGTTCGTCTCTGTTGAGGAGAATTCTATGCGTGTCTCACGAATCATGGCAATACCCTGTGTAGCGCTAGCACTCACAGCGGGAGCCAGCGCGAACAGCGCGAGCGCGAATGGATCACACGATATTACCGTGCATGCAAGTAAATACTTGTGTGGCGACAGTCGCTATGACGTCAGTGCGGTAATGGGCACCATCACCCCAAGCCGCGATAGGCAGGATGGTTGGGTCAGCGGAAAAAATTCGTCGTGGAGCAAGTTTCCACGACAACCAACGCCCGCATGATGACTGTCGGTGCCACTATCAGGTGCCAAGAGAGCTGGTGGAAGTTCTGGAGTGGCTACATCGTAGAGATCGCCAACCAGACCTACATCAATGACAGCACCGCCGACGTCTGGCTCTTCTCTCCAAGGCGGTAAGGAGCTGCGCCCCTTGCGAGGCATTGTCAACCTCCCCATTTAACGAACACCTTGTCTTAGATAGTCATAACCTTCAGTTGGGCGGCGTAGGCCGCCGGACTCATGCGTAATGCGCTATGTATACGTTTGTGGTTGTAGTAATAAATCTGCATAGCAATGGCTTCGTGTAGCTGGCTCAAATCTTGGTACTGAGCGAGATTGCCCATTTCTCGCTTAAACCCACCGAACCAGCGCTCCATGAAGCCGTTTTGCCACGGACTAGATTTGTTACTAGCACTAAGCTGTATCTCCATCTTCAGGCACAGTTCTTGGTGTTTGTAGCTCAGGTATTCTGAGCCCTGGTCGCTGTGCAGGATGGCTGGGCGTTCATGTTTGCTCTAGAGCATCCAGTAGTGCTGCGTGGGTTAGCTCGCTGCTGTGGCGCAGCCCCAGCCGCCAGCCTACGACTTGTCTCGTCTTGAGGTCTAGTATGACAGCCAGGTAGTGCATGTGGTTGCTAAACCACAGGTAGGTGAAGTCCTGCACCCAGGCGTGGGCATCTACCATATCTCTGTAATCTAGACCGTCCTGTGGTCGCAGTTCGTTACGGAGCTTAGCATAACGCCCCAAGATATTGAGTGGGGCAGCGATCTCTGCCCTGCCAGATCGGTTACCACGGCGTTTTTTAGTCGACATCGGGATAACCACCCCAGCTAGATTGCGTATGCGTCTTGTCTTCTTTTTGTTCCAACCTAGATGCAGGGCAAGCCGGTCAACGCCGTAAAAGGGGTGTAGCTCGTGGGCGGCTCGTAGTTTAGTAACAGCCTGGCTGTCACTAGTGGCTTGTTTGTTTGGGCGAGTATACAAACTGGTTCGGCCAAGTCTTAGGCGACGTGCAAACTGTGTCCGCCAGCCTGGGTCGACCTCATCCAGAGCGGCTAGCCTTTTGGGCGCTGTATCTCAGCAGTGAGCCTGCCAAGTACTTTGTAGGCTTGCTCCAGTTCTTTTTTGAGTCTGTTATTCTCTAGGATTACGTTCTTGTCTCCATCTACCACCCCAACTCTTAGCCAATTGTAGATGGTTTTAGTGCTGACACTGTGCGAGGCTGCCGCCTCGCTCACAGTCACGCCCTGGTTGCGAACTTGGTCTAATATTGTGGCTTTAATTGACGGATCGATGGGCTTAAATCCTGACATATTATGTAAACTCCTTGCTTACTAGTTATTTTACACTGTTGTCTTAGACAACGTGTTCAGTATATGGGGAGGGTGACACTGCACCAAGGCGTTTCTAGGGTTGCATACGGTAGTGCAAAACGCTTACGATCGTAATGAGCTCTTTACATTCCTCGCACACCCCGGCATTCCCTACAGCACAAACGGTATCGAGGCGCAAAACCGAGTACTGCGCGAAATGCTACGACGCCATCGTGGCGGCGACCTTTCGCACCGCAAGGCAGTGGTGGCATGGACGCTACTGTACAAACAGACCGACGACATGGCAGTCATACGACGGCATTACCTACGACAGAGACATCCTCGCGCAGATGATGGAGGGGACGCACTTTTTGATGCTTAAGCCGGATAGACCCTTCTGTGCGAACCCTTCTGTGCAAAGAGTCACACAAACCCCGACCCCCTAGTAGATTATCGTTTGTTATATTTAGCGAAAAACACCCGCTAGAGAGCGCATTTCCGTACACTAGCTCACTGTATTTCGTGCGTTCACTTATGTCTGTTTCGAACAGTTGTCAAGCTCCCGTTTCTTGCAACGCTCGTTCTAAACTTTTAGATTGTTGGTTTTGCTCTTTGAGCCGGGCGGCGTAAGCCGCTGGGCTCATCTTGAGGCTGAGATGTATTCGTTCGTGGTTATAGTAGAAGATAGCCATAGCGACAGCCTCATGGAATCGGGCGAGATCTTGGTGTCGGTTAAGGTTGCCGAGCTCAAGCTTGAAGTTGCCGAACCAGCGCTCCATGAAGCCGTTTTGCCAGGGACTGGCACGTTTGCTACAGCTGAGGGTTATCTCCATCCTTTGGCATAACTCTTGGTGCTTGTAGCTGAGATATTCGCTCCCTTGGTCGCTATGGAGTATTGCAGGACTTGGATGTTTGCTGAGGGCGTCAAGGACGGCGGCGAGCGTCAGCTCGCTACTATGTCTGGTGCCAAGTCGCCAGCCAACAACCTGCCTAGTCTTGAGGTCGAGCACGACCGCGACGTAGTGCTCCTCACCCTTGAAGCGGAGGTGGGTGAAATCTTGCACCCAAGCACCGGCACATGACATGTGCCGGTAGCTCTGCCCAGCCCCAGGCTTTGCTTCGTCGCGGAATACTGCAAACCGCTTTAAGGCGTTCGGGGCTGCTGCTATCTCTGCTGGCGCTGAGCTGCTGCGCCGTTTCTTGCTGAGCGTTGGTACGACAACGCCGGCCAGCGTGCGGATGCGACGGGCTTTCTTTTGGCTCCAACCAAGATGGGGTGCCAGCCGGCGGACGCCGTAGAACGGGTGATCGGTGTGCGCCGCAAGTAATACAGCGACAGCTTTGGCGTCCTCAACGGCCTGCTTACTTGCAGTTCGGTAGTAGCTCGTGCGACAGACGTTGAGCGTCCGTGCGAACTTGTCTCGCCATCCTGGCTCGACTTCTTCCAGGACGGCTAGCCTTTTGGGCGCTGTGACTCGGCCGTGAACCGCCCAATGATACGGTAGGCAATCTCCAGCTCTTTCTTGAGCTTATTGTTCTCAAGGATGAGGTTGCGGTTGCCGTCAACGACGCCATCGCGCAGCCAGTAGTAAATACTCTTAGCGTTGACGCCATACTGAGCGCTCGCTGCGCTCACGCTCATGCCGTCATTGCGAATTTTAGATACGATCTCAGTCTTCAGTTGTGGGTCAATTGGTTTACCTTTTGGCATACAAAAAACACAAGTCCTTTCATGCACAGGGCTGACACCCTGTGCTTAGTATGGTAACAGATTACGATCTAACCGGTTTAGACTGTGTGTTGATTATATGGGGAGCCTGACATTGTCCACGATGTTTCGGCCACCGTCAAGAATGGCTTCCCGCCTGCATCTTGTAGGCTGTGACCATTCGCGGCAATCTGTAGCGGATACGTCACGCCACCTGTCGTTGCTGCTGTCGTGGTAGCCTGGCCCGATACGCTGCCTGTACTCTCTACGCCATTAATGACGGTTTTTACCACGAAGGTGTAACTGGTGAGAGGAGTCAGTGTGCTCGAATCTTGGCCGGGGCGGTACGACGTCGTCGTGATAGGTGTGGCGGTCAGTTTGACGCCATTTTGGTACACCGTATAGCCTGTCACGGTACCGGTCGGCACAAGTGGCGCATTCCATGCAAGCGTAACATAGGTGCTAGATGCCTGGATTTGCAGCTGCGTCGGCGCGTTATTAGGGGTGACGTTGCCAAGCACTTCGATGCCACATATTTTTGGGTCGTTTCCGCTGCTTGTGCAGGTGAATACAATTGTAATTGTGCCAGTACCGTCGGTGCTAGTCGTAACGCTCCGCACCACTGCTTTGTTTTGGCCACCGGCGCTTGCAAAAATATCAAATCCAGTAATAACCGTGGTGCCATTGCAAGAAACATTCATGACGCGCTGGCCTGCTGCCGTGTAATACACTTCGGCCGCATGGAACGCGATCGTATAGGCAGCGTTGGGGGTGAGCCCGGTCGGCGTATAGGTAAGCGGACCTGTCGCCCAACGCTCATTCTGGTAGATTGTCATTGGCGCTGGGCTAGTAACGCGGGATAGATCAATTGTTGCCGTGGTGCTGGCAACATTCGTCGTGCCGCTAAACCCCGTATCAGCAGCCCATGCAGGGCCGGTGGCTGCAGCAACTGGTGTGCCCTGTCCGCATGCAATTCTGAGTACTGCACGTTGAGCGCGGCTAGCGGAAGAAGAAGCGCGAAGTATACGACGTGCAGCAATCGACATATACTATTGAGTGTATCATACATAAGCAGGTTTGCCTTGGTGATCTCACCGGGAATATACATATATTACGCCGTCGCTCGCAAGCTCGCCGGGTAATAGCGAACCGCGTCGGGTTCAATTCGGCGAATAAATTCGCCCAAAAGAAAATCGCCCAACCCTGAAGGGCTGAGCAATTTTTTTTGGTGATCTCGCCGGGAAATCGGCTAAAGCCTTCGTCGCTTGCTTGCCAGAACAAAAGCAAGCTTTTTTCTGTCCGCGCTGCGCTTTGCCGAACCCGGATTTCGTTTTGCTCATGCAAAACATCCGGGTTCAATTCCGCGAATAGAGATCACCACGCAAACACCCCTGTTTTCACAGGGGCGCTTACGTGGTGATCTCACCGGGAATCGAACCCGGATTGCCAGGATGAGAACCTGGTGTCCTAACCGTTAGACGATGAGACCGCGAAAGTGAGAGAACTGTACGATAGCTTGCACTCGAATATTTCCGAGATGAGCGGTCTGATTGGTAATCAGATGAGACCAAGCTCACCCACCACTCTATCAAATTCAGGGGTATTTGTCTAGGTATGCTTTGGTGGTACGAGCATCACGCAGCTTGCGTAGGCGTAGCGTCGAGATGCGCGATGACATCGAGGAGTTTTTTGGGGGTAATCTCGGCTTTGATCAGGTAAGCATCGGCCCGGTGCGCCATGGCAATGCGTGATTCTTCGTCTTGGTCGAAGTTGGTCATCACAATCACGCGGCTATTTGGAATAAGGTCTTCGCCCTTCCCTCGCAAGATCTCTAGGATGTCATTACCGCGCATCTCGGGCAGCATGATGTCGAGCAGGATCAGATCGTACGGCTTGTTGCGCGCGGCGATCAGCCCGTCGTTGCCATCGACAATCCAGTCGACAACGTAGCCGGCATTGCGCAGGCTGCGCACATACATTTCACCAATAAATCGGTCGTCTTCGATGCACAATATCGTTTTGATTGCCATAATTATCCTTCCATCCTAGTGTGGTTACGTATCCATCCGCTGTGGGTCGCAATGAGGTTGGCATTGTCGCCGTCGGTTAATTTGTCGGCTACGGTGGCGTAGATTGGTAGCGCAAAACTAAACGTCGATCCCTGGCCCTCGTTGCTTTTGACGCCAATGCGGCCCCCGTGCGATTCGATGATTGCCTTGCAAATATACAGGCCGATGCCCGTGCCCGAGACCGTCTCGCGCGAGCGGTGGCTGCGGTAAAACTTGTGAAAAAGGTTACTCATGACATTTGACGGAATGCCAATGCCTTGGTCCGAGACGCTCACGGTGACAAATTCGCCATCCTGCGTAGCGGTAACTGCAACAGTGCCTCCGTCGTGGCTGTATTTGATGGCGTTGTCGATGAGGTTGCTGATGACTTCGCTGATGCTGGCGCGATCGGCGGCAACGGTCGGTAGATTGCTTGGGATGTCAACGGCGAGCAGGCGGTTTTGCGAGCTGGCGCGCATTTGCATGTCGTCGGCAATGGTGGCGTAGATATCACTTAGGCGGTCTTCGCTGAGGTGTAGCCGCAAATGCCTGCGGTCAAATTTAGAAGCGTTAAGGATGTTATTGACGTAGCTACTCAGGCGGTTGGCGCTCACGATGAGCCGTTTGAATAGCTCGGTCTGATCTGGGGTGAGGTTGGGTAATTCCTGCATGAGTACATCCAGGTAGCCGCGGATCACGGTAATTGGCCCGCGCAGTTCGTGCGCCGCAAACGAGATAAAGTCGAGGTCTTCATCCTCGGGCACATAGGTGGCCGACCGATCGATCATTACGAGCACTACCTCATGCACGCTGTCGCGGTCGTAGCTGGCCGAAATATCAAATATGCGCCTACCCTCCTCGCCAGTTACCTTGGTGGCAACGCGCTGCCAGGTGCGCTCGGCGTGGATTGCCCCCTGTTCGCACTGGTCGAGCCAGCCAAATAGATCGGGCGTATCGTCAAATAATAGTTCTAGCTCGGGCCGATTAGCGGCATTGGTGATAATTGGCGCCGCGCGGTTATAAAAACTCACCTGTCGATTGTGATCGAGCGTCACAATCCCCGCGGCAGTGGTGTTAAAGGCCGCCGCTAGGGCGGTATCGAGCTCTGGCTTGGCGGCGGTTTCGGCGGTAGCGGTGCGATCACCGCTTGCCAGGCTGTAGATCAGCTGTAGCACTGGGGTCAAGCCGGTTTTTTGGTATGATTCGCGGTTGGGATTGGGCGGCACCACGGCGGTTTCTTCACCAGAGACACTGGTGAGCGCGGCGATGACATCGTGGTGCGGTGTTGTTAGCCGGCGTATCAGCACGATACTGCCCATGATTGTAGTGGAGCCGCTTGTCAGTAATAGCACGATTCCCTGCGACGAGATTGGCGAAATATCGAGGGCCAGTAACACAAGCGTCGTGCCGAGCAGTGCTGCCACCACGATTACCGCGGCTACGATTTGTGTTGTGCGATGGAATTTGCGCCAGTAATCCTTGACCCTCGCTGGTCGTTGTGGCAGGTCGGGCGTGGCGGGGGCTACTGCCATGCGACACTCCCCGATCCGTTAGGTACGGCTGCGATCCAGGTTTGGCCGCGCACCAGCGGCAAGGCCGTGCCGCCGGCATCCAGCAGCTGTAGGGGTTCGCCCCGGCTAGATTTGCGCCATGTGGCCTGGGTGACGGTGCCGTTTTGAAACACTTCGGCTCGCCCACTGCCCACTGTCGTGATCGATTCGCGGTAGCCGTCTTCCATTACCCGTGTCATGTCGACGTGCATGGCAACCACAACGCTTGGTGCAATCTGGCCAGCTTCGCGGTCGGTCGAGGCGCTGCCGGCAATCGAGCGCATGTAGGTGTTCGATTGCTTGTCGTAGCTATAGCTGGTGTTATAGAGCGGCCCAGAAAAATTAATCGTAAGCGACGTTGCCGTTGGTGTCTCGGCTGGCTTGCCATCAACGCGGGCAAAGCTGGTGAAGGTGGCGGCGGTGTTGCCCTTGGCGTGGTTTAGGGCATCTAGCCGGTCAAAACTAGTGTAGACATTGTGCGGCGCGTAGCGATCGGTGGCGCGCCAATAGCTGCCGGCATTAAAAAACTGGTCGAGATCGTAGTAATTGCCATTACGCACCTCGGTGAGCGCGGCTGCGCTGCCACCAATGTGTGCAATGCCGGCATGGTATGGTGCCGCCCAGTCCAGATAATACATGCGCAGCGAGCGCACCGGACCAACCAGCTCGGGCCTGTGCTGCTGGAATAGTGTCAAAAATCGCGTGATGCCACCCTCGGCGATCGCCTCATATATCACCTCGGCTTGTTTGAGGCCAGATTGCGGGCGCGCGTCAGGGCTGTTCTCGATCATGATCGCCGTGACGGGCTTTGTGGCGTCGCTGGTAGCTGGGATTTCGATGCCATTTAGCGGCGAATAATAGCGAGGTGCGGGTGGTTTGGGCTTAAGCGTACCAGTGGTGATCTGCGCAATTGGCGCCATAGGCCGCGATAATAGCAGATAGGCCGTCGCGCCAGCAGCCAAGATTACCATAGCGCCAGCACCAATCACCACGCGCGTGCGGTGCGCTGCAATCCAGGCGCGGCAACGTGCGATAAGGCTCGGTTTTTTGGGATCGATCATCAGGGATAGTATAGCATATATCGCTTGTGTTTAGTGGCGATGCGTACCGTATTTAGACTATAAGGATTCAAGGGCTTGGCGGCTGATGCCGGCTTGTTCGGCCAAGTAGTCGATCATACGCTCGAGGCGGTTAATTTTGTGCTGCATAGCCGCCATTTCGGTGGCGTAACTATCAATTTTGTGAGCATATCCATCGATAACTCCTTCGAGACGATTGATATCGTTCTTTGTTGCCATCGTTTCTTCGATTGTCTGAAGCCGCTTGTTGTGTTCGCCCAGTGTTTTCATGAGCTCAAGGTTAAACTTCTCTTGCTTTTCAAATCGCTGGTCTACACTCTCTGCAAACTGCGAGAGCATCGCCATAATGTCATCGTTAGTCGTCTGCTTCGTCATATGTTTAGTATAGCATTATTTTTTGCTCAGCGCTGCCCTAATACGCGCCACGGTGCGGTCGCGGCCGAGGAGCGCGAGCGTGTCGCCCAGCTGCGGGCTAAATGGCGCCCAAGTAGTAGCGATGCGAATGAGGCTAAATAGAATACCAGGCTTTTGGCCGGTGGTTTCGAGCAGATGATTGAGCGCGGTTTGGATGGTTTCGGGCGTCCACTCGCCCAGTACTTCTAGCTCCGCCTTGGCGGCAGCAAGCAGCGCGGTGATTTCGTCTGGCGACAGCTTCGCTAGCTGCTTATTGCCGGTAATCAGCTCGTCGTTGCGCAGCGGCTCTTCAAAGAAATAGCGCGTCATCATGGGCAGCTCGGCGAGGGTTTTCAGGCGGTCTTGGACGAGCTTGAGTACATTTTTTTTGTACGACTCCTCCGCCCCGCTAGCGCAGCCGGGCCAATAGGCGGTCACGCGAGTATAGAGGTCGTCGAGCTCGAGGCGTCGAATCCACTGGCCATTCATCCACAGTAGGCGCTGCTCGTCAAAACGCGCGCCGCTACGCTGCACGCGCTCTAGGCTAAACTTTTCGACCAGCTCATCGCGTGAATACAATTCTTGTTCGGTGCCATCGTTCCACCCCATACTGGCCAGGAAATTCAGCATCGCTTCGGGCAGAATCCCGTCGGTGCGGTAGTCGGCGACGCTCTTGGCGCCGTCACGTTTACCGAGTTTCTTTTTGCCGTCTGGAGCCATGATATGCGGGAGGCACGCTAGTGCTGGTGGGGCTAGCTCTAGCGCCTCGTAGAGGCTGAGATAACGAGGAATGGAACTAATATATTCGAGGCCGCGGATGACGTGGGTGACGCCCATTTCGGCATCATCCACAATGTGCGCGAAGTTGTAGGTGGGCAGGCCGTCGGCCTTGATGAGGATAAAATCGTCGAGCACTTCAGGTCCGGCCGACAGCTCGCCCATCACCGGGTCATGCCATGTGTAGCGTTTGATATCGGTCACTTTGAAGCGCAGTGGCTGGCTGCCGTCCCACACGGGCGGATTTTCGGGGCGGTGATCGCGGTACAGGAACGGTTTTTTGAGCGCGATGGCTTCTTCGCGAAAGCCCTGCACTTGCTCTGGCGTATAGGGGTCGGCATAGGCGAGGCCTTTGTCGATCAGCTTTTGGGCCCATTTCTGGTAAATTGCGCGGCGTTCTGTCTGAACATACGGCCCGTGTTCACCGCCGACACGCGGGCCCTCATCCCAGTCAATCCCGAGCCAGTTGAGCGTATCAAGAATCAGATCGGTCGCACCCTCGACAAACCGCGCTTGGTCGGTATCCTCGATCCGTAATATAAATGCCCCACCCTGTTGCCGCGCCAGCAGCCACGGAAACAGCGCCGCGCGGACATTGCCAACATGAATATAGCCGGTGGGGCTGGGGGCAAAACGAGTGCGAATAGTCATAGGAATAATTATAACAGATATAAATACTAGAGTATCCCGCCCGCCAAGGCGACGAGCGGAATGCTCTAGTCGCCCCGGCGGGCAGAGGGTGAAAGGATTACCAGACGATACGGCTCCCGTCATCGAGGTATTTGAAGCATGATACGGCCCGTTGCACCGTCTCGACCGTGCGACCCTCTGGTTCCAGCTCCTCTAGCTTCGTGCGGCGCGACGCGGCAAGCGTATCGGATAAGCACTGTGCCAGGATGAGAGCAAGCGACTCCGCCTCGACGTCATGGTAGTAGGTACGGCGATTCCACGAGTTGTAGGAGCTCACCAAGTCGCTCGTGCGTGTATGCCGGGCACCCTCGGGGAGGCGGGACATGAAGTCATGACGCAGTGCCGCGAAGCCCTCTGCTGGGTTCTCGGTACTGATCTGGGTGACGCCCGCAGTGAATGGTGCTTCATGCCAGTGTTGGTCACTCTCTGGCTGGCCATGATCGATCACGACCCATTTGCCACCGCGTGTTAGGAACACGCTGATCCACTTCCGTGCAGTCCACTTAGGGCCATCAAGCGCCTGCTGTTGCGTGTCAAACTTATAGACATGCAGCAGATGAATCTTGCTGGCAGGCTTGCCATCGATGGTAAGCGCGGCGGCCTGTCGGTAGTCATTATAGTACTCAAGGCAGGGCTTGAACCCCCGCATCCGCTTGAGATGGGGCAGGAACTCACGCAATACGTCGCCAAAAATCTCGACGTCCTGACCTGTGGCAACCAGTTGGTCGGCGGTCAGCTTGTTTCCAGTGCGCATCGCTCTGACGAGCTCGATCGCGAGCTCAAGGTCGGTTGTACCAGGAGCCATAGACGCATCCATGACGTGTCCTTTCGTTGAAAATGTGCACTGCCAATAGGAACTCATCCCCTGGGCAGTTGGCGATTTGCCACTTATATCATACAATAATTTGCAACTAGGTCAAAGCAGTAGCGTGATGCAGGCTACATGCTGGTAGCCATATGGCTGACTTGTTGGGGCGAGAGTGGCGCGTTGCCGCTAACAGTATACAGGATACCGCCGTTTACCCAGGCCGCGCCGTCGTCATACGTATAGACAGTGAGGCCACCGGTGCGTGTAATGGTAAATTTGTCGCCGACTTTTGGCTGCACAAGGTCTTCGAGGAGCGCCGAGGAGTCCCATTCGCTATGCGTTTGGGCAAGGGTAAAATTCTGCCCACCGCCATTTGACGCAAAGCGCATACTCACCTGCCCCTGGCTGTAGGCGATGGGGCCATTGAGGCTGTAGCCATCGGGGTGATAATTGGGATAGGTGGCGTTAATGCCAGCCTGGGCGGCGGCAACGCGCGTCGATAGCGCCGGCATGTTGAGATACGTAAAATACGCTCCAAGCAGCAAAATCGCCAGTGATCCCGTCGCGACACTAAGGCGCCGGATATGCCGTGACGGCGTGCGCCGAGCCTTAACCAGTCGGCGCGAGCCATGGGCAGGCGCTTTGGCCAGGGCTTCGTCGATAGCTTGGTTCTTGAGTACGCGAGCTGGTGTATGCACCGCCGTGCGCTCGGTTGATGTCACGGGCAGCTTGCGCACGATGTGTTTGCGCCCAGCAGCCTGGGTGGCGGCACGGTGTGGCACGGGGCCAATGTCGCTTGAATGCTTGGCCTGCGGAGCAATAGCCGCGGGATGCGGCGCAAATCGACTAATTGCGTGATCGCCGGTCGGTTGGTCGATCGTTTTGCGCGCAGGAATTACCAACACCCCTGTACGCGTATCATAGTGGCGACCGTTGATCTCGACTGTTTTGTTTGGCATAGCTGATTCCCCCTGGTTGTTCTACTTATGTATAGTAGCCCAAACATAAGTAGCATGCAAGTGTTTTGTAGCCAAAAATATGGTATAATTTGCGTAGCAATGCCAAAAAGACGCTCCAAACGCAGCCAAGCTATCTACCTGACGCTCGTCTACATGACCATGACTATTCTGGTGGTGTGTATCGTTGGCATCCTGATGCTGCTGACGCTCGGCTATGATTTTAATACAAAAAGCGGCAAGCTTGAGCAAGGTGGCTTGGTGCAGTTCGACTCTCGACCGGCCGGCGCCACGGTGATGTTCGATGGTCAGCGTCTGAGCGGCACCACGGCTACTAAGCTCACTGCGGCGAGTGGTGACCACAGTGTGACCATGCAGCGGGCCGGCTACCGCGACTGGCAAAAACAACTCACGCTGCACCACGGCGAGGTGTTGTGGTTTACCTATGCAGTGCTGGTGCCGACTAATCTGACGCCTGAGCGCCTGGCGTCCTACACGGTGCCTACAAGTTCGCTCGCTACCACACCCAGCAAATGGTATGTCGTAATGCGGAGTGATGGTTCGCCGACTATTGATCGCTACGATCTAACGCAGAACAGCCCCAAAGCTACCTCGGTAGCGATTCCGGCCGATAGTTTTACGGCGCCGGCCGAGGGCAAGCCGCAGCGCTTTGAGCCAATCGCTTGGGCCGACGACAATCGCACCTTGATCATCCGCCACACCTACAACGACACGGCGAGCGAGTGGCTGAGCCTGGATATCGAGGACACCGCTCATACGCATAATTTGACCAAGCAGCTCGGTATCGATATCAAGCAGCTGCAGCCCAATGCAAGTGATGCCAATCGCCTGTACGTGGTGACGACAAGTGGCGAATTGCGCGAGATCAAGCTGGGCGATATGAGCCTTGGCCGAGTGCTGGCAGATCGTGTGGCCTCGATTGCGACGGCCGATTCGGGCACTATCACCTATCAGACCTTGCCCGACGAAAAATCTGTACGTACGCTCGGTTACTATACCGATGGCGCCACCAAATCGCGCAGTATTCAGTCGATTCCTGGCGCCACGCATCTGCAGGTAATGATTAGCAAATATTTTGGCGATCACTATATCTCGACTATTCAGGACGACCGTATGTCGATCGTCAAGGTTAATCTGCCGGCAAGTGATAGTGCCGCCAGCTACACTACCACCCCCGTGACGACTATCACGGTGCCGGCCGGCGCCAGCCTTAGTGCCAACACCAATCAGCGGTTTGTGATGGCGGCGAGCGCGAATGCATTTGCGGTCTACGATATCGAGCTGCAGAAATCCACCACCACTACGCTTGACGGCGTGGCCACTACACCGCTGCGCTGGCTCGACAACTTCCACCTGGCGGCGGCACGCGATGGCCGCTTGGTGATGTATGAGTTTGACGGTGCAAATGCCCAAACTCTGGCAAGCAATACCGCGGCTGGCGACGTGACGTTTGCCCAGGATGGCCGGTATGTGTATTATATGGCGGCGCCTGCGGCTGGCAGCTACGAGCTGACGCGCGTCAAATTAATCAACTAGCGAGCGCCAAAAATCTTCTCGAGCAGCGACGGCGCATTGCCTGGCATATTGCCGCTTGGCGACGGCGTGCTGGGGGCGACCGCGCTGGCGTTTGCCGGATTAGGACTCACTTGCTCGGCTGTCACTAGCAAGCGATTCAGGCTGGTACCAAGCGGTGTGCAGGTGATCAGTGTCAGCAGTGGCTTGGTGGTCGGCTCTCGCAGCGCCGAGGCGTCATTTGGCCCCACCACCCGCGACTTAGTAACGCTATAGGTGTAGCGCACACTGTGATAATTCAGATAAATAGTATCACCCGCCACCAATTGGTCGAGCTTGGCAAAGATAAACTTGTAATTGCCCGTCTCAAAAAAATCATTGCTAGAGTGTCCGGCGATCGGTACATTGCCGACTTGCCCCGGTAGCGCGCCCGTCGCATTAAAATACGCCACACCGTTTTGCATGGCCGCCATTTGCGAGGCGTCGTTGACGCCAGCATTCCAGTCGACAGGTACATCGACGTTGATTTTTGGAATGATGAGTTTTGGCGCCGGATCGACGGTTGGGTTAGCCGTCGGGTCAATAATAATACTGGCTTGGTCGATTTGGCCGGGGCTGGTATAGGCCGCCACCGCGCCAAAAATCATGCTGTTGAACTGCAAAAACGCAAACACTATCATCACCCCAATACCGCTTGCAATCGGTATAAAATGCCGGCTACCGCGCACTCGCTTGGTGGCGGTACCAAGGCGATGGCGCAGCTGGCCGCGCAGGTCATTGAGTGCTTCACGCTCGGTCATGGTGCCGTCGCTGGCTGTCGTCGAGCCCATGGCACCAGGCTGCAGCGGGGTTTGCTGCTCGATTGACTGGCGCGCTTGGTACACTTGCCCGACATAGTAGCGCTCGTAATACTGCTGATAATAATTCTGCCATGCCGAGTGGTACTGCTGCCAGGCGTGCGGCTCGGTCGCTGCTGCTTTGGGCTCGTCATCGTGGGTGCGGGCATAGGCGCTGGTGTCGCTGAGTGGCTGCACTGTCATGCTGTGGCGTAGGGTTTGCTGAGCGGGCGCCGGCTGTGCGGCGGCGGGCGTCGCTTGGTCAAACAGCGAATCAATCTGGCCACGCACCACATTTGCGGCAGCTTGCTGTTGGGCAGCCGCAGCAAACGACGCGCGGTCCGCGGGTGGCGGTACGGCTCCGCGATCGGGCACGTCAATCTGGCGCAAAGGGTCGTTTGATGGCTGCATATCTGTAGGTTAGTATACAATATCCGAGGTCAAATGTCATGACGCTTATGGCTATAATACCCCTCTGCAAACAAAACAGCCACCAAAAATGGGGCTGTATAGGCACTATCTTGGTACCGCGAGCCGGACTTGAACCGGCACGTCCGATTGGACATCAGATTTTGAGTCTAACGTGTCTACCAATTCCACCATCGCGGCATACTAAAAGTATACCCGAAATCGCCCCAGTTGCCTACCCTTTATTAGCCCTTGCCACTCACCAGGCTCGCGGTAGCAGCCTCGAGCGGCTGAGCAGGATTCCACATCCAGTAGCTGGCGGCGCGCGCCGCAGTAATGCCCCGCCATATCAGCATCGGCTCGTGCCAGGGCGTGGTGGTGACTTGCCCCTGGTGTGCGACGAGCATCGTATCCTGATGCAGCACCATAATGGTCAGCGGATACGTAATAGTAAATTTGTGCAGCGTGTCAACTAGTTGCAGCAGCTGCATGCTAAATGTCAGGACTTTTGGGTAGTAAACCATTTGGAAGAGTTTTTGTAGCTGAGCAAAGCTCATCACCAGCATGGTATTAGGCCGCTGCACAATTTCGGGCAGGCCGCTACGCACCAGATCAATGGCGTCGCGCGTGATAACCAGTGGGTGCGACGACTCGTGGATGAATGTTTCGTACACGATCGCCGTCTCGCTGTTGCGGCTGGCATCACCGACCATCAGTACGGTATTTGCCCACTCGCCAAGCGCGGTTAGATCGCCCAGTGCATCGCGCGACAAGCTGCCCGACGGCGTAGTCGGGGCAAATCGCACATCTGTCATGCTGGCGGGAATTGCCGCCCGCAGGCCATCGGGCAGCAGCGCACGCACTTGGCCGGCGCCGGCTTCGAGTGCCGCCCCATAGCTTTCGGCCACCGCCGCAAAGCCCTGGGCGCTGCCGCCAACAATCGCTAAGCGACCGGCCTGCGCGCGCTGCTCGGGTCGGCTCCATTCGATATCCGGATACAGGGGTTTAGTAGGGGTCTGTGTGTGCCAATAGGTAGGATTCATGTGCGTCACTCCACTTTAGAGTATACGCCAAACTCTTGCGTTCGACGACGATTGGCCAGTGGCGCGCCATTGCTTTGTCGCGCAGTTCGAGCGTGGGATTGAATGCAATCGGGTGCGTGACACTCTCGAGCAGCCCCATATCACCATTGCTATCACCGATGGCGTAGCTGTCGTCATAGGTAAGGTGGTGCTTGGCGGCCAGCTCGGCCAGCAGTGCCGCTTTGCCGGTGTGGGTTTTTGTGACGGCGCCCGTAAAACGCTCGCCATCGCGTTCGTACACCTGCCCCGTCCAGGCATCGAATCCGTGATATGGTGCGAACTTTTCGACGATCTCGGTCTGTGAACCACTGATAGCGATCAAAAAATACCCATCGGTTTTGAGTTTTTTGAGCAACGAGCGCGTGTAGACATAGACGTGATCACGCTCGCGCGCGTAGACGCGCTTGATACTGGCGTCATAATCGTGCGGCGATACCTCTGACAAGTGCACATCAAAGGTGTCGACAAGCGCCTGTTCGAAGTCATCAAATGTTCCCTTGCGGTTCATCCATGCATCGTGTTTTTGTTCGGCTGCCCGAAACAGATCAGTTGGTAGCTTGCGCCGCCGACGCATATCAAATACCACCTCGCGGTACAGCCCACTACGAAACAATGTACCGTCGATATCAAATGCTGCAAATTTGCGCTGAGTCATACTACTAGCTAGTGTAGCGCGCTATGCGGCGATTGTCATGCATAAGTACGATAACGGTGCGCTACACATGTGATGCGCTGGTGAGCGTGTAGTCGCCCTCGACAGATTTCGATAGTTCGAAAATCATGTTTTTGCGCTCAATCACGATATCCCAGCCGTTTGCCGCGGCTTTTTCGTACAGCTCGTAGGTAGGATTGAACGCGATCGGGTGCTCGACGAGCTCCAACATGCCGGTGTCGCCGTTACTGTCGCCCACGGCCACGCTGTCGGTGAGCGTTAGGTCGTAGGTAGGCATGAGGTCGCGGATAATGGCGTCTTTGTGGGTGTGGGTTTGGATAGTATTGCCGGTAAAATATTCATCGCCGCGTTCCCATTGTTGGCCCACCCATGCGTCAAATCCGTATTTGGCGGCAAACGGCTCGACCAGCTCGATCTGCGAGCCGCTGATGGCAATCAAGAAATACCCGTCGGCTTTGAGTTTTTTGAGCAGATCGCGGGTGTATACATAGACATTATCGGCTCGTTTGGCAATGACGATTTGCGCCGCCTCTTCGTAGTCATCGATTCGCAGCTGCGGAAGCGAGTGATCGACGCGGTTCACGACAAGCATGTCGAACTCCTCGAATGCGTTGCCGTGGGTACGGTGCCGCCACTCGCGATTTTTAGCAGTAGTTTCCTCGAGAATGTCGGCCGGGAGCGCCCCCATTTTCATCAGTTCGTAGGACACTTCGCGGTACAGCCCGCTACGGAATAGCGTGCCATCGATATCAAATGCCGCGAATTTTTGCTGTGCCATAAAGTAAAGATAAGTATACCTCGCTCACCTGCTTCTGTCATCCATGAGCGGCTTGGCGCTAGTCTTGTGGGTTAGCCATAATCTGTTCGACGCGCGCTTTGACGCCAATAATCGGCTGTTCGACATCGGCGAGGCGGATATCGTGCGTCACCATATGATCACTAGCATCAAAGGTAAACACGCCGGTGACTCGCTCGCCGGCGAGTACTTGCGGTAGCCAATAGCGATCATCTTCCCACATATTGTCGTAGGGTATTTGATCAAGCGCATACCATCGTGGTGCCATTTCTTCGCTTTCCGTCGGCTCGCCGTTCCACTCATTACAGAGGTAGACGTAGACGTACATATGCCATGGGTCGGGTGTGTCGGCGTCCTGGATAAAATCAAGCTCGGCGACTTTTTCGTACTGCAACGGTGTCACGCCGATCTCTTCCTCTGTCTCGCGCACCAAGGCTTGCTCGACGGTCTCGTCGGCTTCAAGTTTGCCGCCAGCACCATTCCACTTGCCCATACCAAACCCGCGTTTCTTTAGTGCGAGCAAGATCTCGTTGTCGCGGCGCAAGAAAATAAGCGTGCGCTTGATATCATGCGGAACGGTCTTGGTCATATTCCTATTATACCTTATCCTTCACGGCACAGCGTATGATCGACAAGCTATGCCTCGCTATCTCAATTACACGTAACCTAGTAACTCTCTCTGCGTTATACCATACCACACCCCCTCTAGTTATACTTGCTACAGTATATTCCTACCGACCGATCGGCTCGCGAAAATATACTACATGTGGGTCAGTGCTTAGTCGTGAGGTACGGGCTTATGTTAGCTCTAGTCGTCGGGCTTGAAATAGCTCAACATAGGGCCACAAACCCTGCTCGCTTAGGCCCGCATACAGGAGGTCGCGGCAGTCGTACTTGGTGCGCCACACACTTTTTTGTACCTGTACAAACTTTAGCTCGTGTAGCAGCAGACGTAGCCAGTAGCGTTTATAACGTTCGTCTTCGGGAATGTCAAATATAATCATTATTTCTGCACCGTCCAGCTCTGTTGGCTCATAGGGACGCAATGCTGCTAGCCCGAGCTCACTTAGTTGCGGCATGCCGTCGCGGTCGATAATCAGCTCGCGCTGCTTAGCCTCGTAGAACGCTTTCTTCAGTGTGGCTAACGCGTAGTTGCGCTTATGATCGCGCGCGTCCAGCTCATTAAAAAACGCATTTGGTCGAAACACCAGCTTTGTGTTTGCCTCGGTATAGGGCACTATGCTCTCCAGTATGTAGCGCAGAGCACTTGGTGGTAACGTCTGTTGCTGCTCATGCAGCCAGTTGCGAAACTCCGTTCGTTCGGTGCGTGTTTTCTTTGGACTTTTCATGCCTCGCCTTTCCTACTTCCTCTCCCTATTTCCGCGCTACCAGCGTACGCTGCATTGTATGCAGTATATTTTATCCGACCGATCGGCCCTTGTAAATATACTATTTGTTGCTTTGCTGTTAGCTGACAAAGACGATCGGTGAATAGATGCCCTATTCGATTGAGCAAATAGTATATTTTAGCGAGCCGATCGGTCGACGAAAGCATACTATCGTATTTAGATGGCTGTACAGATTTGGGGTATAAGGTGTAGGATAGAGTAATGACAAAAGAGCTGGCATGGCTTGCGGTTGTGGGAACGCGTGAGGTGGACGACGGTATGCGTCGCGATCTACAGGGATATGTAGGCGCAAAAATCGCGGCAGGGTGTGGCATTGTGAGCGGTGGCGCAACGGGTGCTGATCACGAAGCCGCGCTGTTGGCGTATCGTGCCGCCCTTACTTCAGAGCACTTTCGTATTTATCTGCCAGTAGAGCTCGAGCGATACTGCGCTTCCCTGCTGGAGCGCGGTCGGCTTGGAAAATGCCGCTCCAAAGATGCAGCTGAAACGGTAGAACTGCTCCGACAGATCGCTCGCGATATACCCGGTGTTATTTATGACAGAACGTCTTTTACGGCGGTTAATGTGGAATCGTTTCACGCACGCAACCGCCAAATCGTGGAGCTGGCGGATGAGCTAGTGGCATTTCGTGTAGATATGAGTGCGGGCACAAGCTACACGATTCAAGAGGCGCAGGCCAGAGGGATTCCGGTACGAGTGTTTGATTACTAGCTAAGCTCGATACTTACCGGGCAGTGGTCGCTGCCCATTACATCCGCATGAATGGCCGGGTTTTGCACTCGGCTCGCGATGGCGCGGCTAGCTAGCCAGTAGTCGATGCGCCAGCCCACGTTGCGCGCTCGGGCATTGGCCCAATGCGTCCACCAGGTGTAAGCGGCCGTTTGATCGGGGTGCGCGGCGCGGTAGGTGTCGACAAAGCCTGCGTCCAAAAAATCCTGAAATCGCTCACGCTCCTCGTTAGTAAATCCATGCTTGCCGATATTTGGCCGCGGGTTGGCGAGGTCGATTTCGGCGTGCGCCACATTCATATCGCCGCAGTACAGCACCGGCTTGGTCTGCTCGAGCTGCTGCAAGTAGGCCAACACTGCGCGGTCCCAGTGGTCGTAGCGCAGGCCAAGGCGGCTTAGGTCGCCCTTGCTGTTGGGCGTGTAGCAAGTCACTACCCAGTAGTCGTCAAATTCTGCCGCGATGATACGTCCCTCGGCATTCGGATCGCCGTAGCTGTCGCCGGTTACTCCGTAGCGCTCGATAATATCATCAGGAAACCCATCGATGTATTGGTGGGCCTTTGTTTTGCTAAATATCGCGGTGCCGCTGTAGCCTTTTTTGACCGCACTATAAAAATGCTCGTGATATTGCGGCAGGTCAATCTCTACTTGCCCGCGCTCGGCCTTGGTCTCTTGCAGGCACAGCACGTCCGGATCGTGCTCGGCAATGAACGCCTGCAGCGCACCTTTGTTCAGCACCGCCCGGATACCGTTGACGTTCCATGAATAGAGTTTCATGTCCTTAGTATACCATCCAAAAACCGCACAAAATCCTATAAAACTTGACAAATATCGGTATTAGCGTTATAATTATAATTAGATTCTCGTCCCAGAGGTCTCTCGACGCTACGCTTCGAGATCACATCCCCGGGCGATTGAGTCGCCCCTTGTCATAGAAAGTTGGTGATCAGTCGTGAACACGGCTGACAAGATTGGCCTGCTGCCTGGCTTTGGCTGGCTGGCCGACCTGTCGTTTATGGGCGAGAGCCCGCTCGGCAGGTTCCTCAGCACGCTGCTGGTGTGCTGGCTCGTTACGCCAGGCCTCTTTATCCTGATTGGTCTGGTCTTCGAGGGGCGGCTGGTGCCGCTCGACTCAAAGCGCCAGTTCCTGTCGTTTTGGCCGGGGGATCTTTTCCTTGGCATCATGGCTACGGGACTGCTGAGGGCGGCTCGACTGCTACCGGAACACGCTCAGCCCATCGGCTTCGGCGACCTCAAGTTCAGCTACCAGAGCCCGACATTCCATGGGGTCGTGCTGGTGGCGGCTCTGGCGGTCGCGGCCTTCCTGACCTACGGCGAATGGAACAGTGGCGCCTACCCGACGGCAGCAATCCTGTCGCCGACTAAGCTGTACCACAACGTCGTCCTCTACGGCCTGTACGGCTACGTCATCATCGTGACCCTGGTCGTGGTTATGGCCGACCACTCCTCGTGGTGGTTCTTGGCCGCGCTCATCCCGGGCCTGATCTGGGTCGGGCTGGTCATCGCTGACAACTCCAGCGGAAAGGAGCAGATGGCCTATAAGGCCGCCCACGCCCATGTGGCCAACTGGCGACCCATCTTCTGGGTTCGCCACTGACAAGGGAGCCGCCCTAGTACGCGTCACTTCGGTGATGCGGAACGGGCGGCTCTTTCATTAGGAAGGGGCTCATCCTTACCCCATTTTGTGCTACAGTAAATACAAATGGATATCTCGAATATTGCCGATGAACTCAATGCTGTCGTGCCTGGGGTGACCGATGCGTATCAGAAACTGCGCGCGACCAATGGCATGGGGATGTATACCAGCATGGGCGCATTCTACAACCACACGCTCTTTGGCCGTGATGCCAGCATGAGCGCCAGATTTGTGGCGGATTTTGACCATACAGCGGCGTACGATACCATTATCGCGCTGGCGGCACTGCAGGGTACGCGCACAGAGCATCGCACCCAGGAACAGCCGGGCCGTATCCATCATGAGTTGCGGGATTTTACCCTATGGCGGCCACATCGCTGGACAGATCGAATTGGCTTTGCGCTGGCGCGGCTCGTCTGGGGTGCGCCCCATAGCCAAATGTTGACCTATTTTGCGGTGGATACTACAGCTGAATATATTCGGCTGGTCAACAAATATGCCACTAGCATTGATCGGTCAATTCTGGATCGTACGGTGCGCAATCGCCGCGGCGATACAGTGTCGATTCGCGATAGTCTGGCGGCGGCCGGCAACTGGATTGTTGATAATATCGATACCAAGGGATTATTTGCACCAGCGCGTACCGGCCGACTGTCGATCCCCTATCAGACTTTCCAGGACTCAGTAACGGCGTACTATTGGCCCGATGGCAGTGCATTGAATTACCACCAGCCGATCGCCTATGTCGAGGCGCAGAGTTTTGCGATTGACGCGCTGCAGGATTTGGCGCGATTACTGCCCGAGCATGCCGAAACCGAGCTATGGCGAGAGGCCGCCGAGCGCATGCGGGCGGCGTTATTTGATACCTTTTGGCATGACGAAAGTCATTTTTTGGCGACGGCCATCGCCATGCGCGACGGCCATATGCAAGCGAGTGCGACGCGTAATATATCGGCGGGATGGACCCTCAATAGCCAGTATTGGTCGGCGCTGCCCGACCTCGAGCGTGAGCAAAAAATCACAGCTATCGTGCGCGAGCTGTTTTCGCATGATTTCTTGACGCAGGTTGGCCTGCGCACGCGGTCGCGCAATCACCCAGAGCCACTTGGCATCACGATCGATTATCACGGCTCGCAGACAATTTGGCCGATGTTTAATTTTATGGTGGCAGAGGGGCTGCGTCGGCACAATTTGCCGCGGCTTGCCGAACAAATTGAGCGGCGGATTATTAATGGCTGTAATGCGGTCGGTGAGTTTTCGGAATTTTTTATTGTGGATCACGCTGACACCCTGTATAGTGAGTCGCCTGATCCAAAGGCATTTACGTTGTGGGTGCAGTTTATTCCCGAAAAATACCTGGCCTACACCGTGGTGCCAATGATTGCACTTGCCTATCGTAGCCACTATCCTGGCCAGCCTCAGTCGCAGGAGCCGTGGCAGGCGGCGCTCGAGGCAGAGATCCTGGCGACAATCCCGACTGTCGAGCGCTACGAGCCAACCGAAGCCAAGCGCTTACTTGCGCCCAAGCCAGTCGCTATGAATCGCCGCGGCGCAACAATGCGGTCGCTCTGCTATATGGCCCGTGAATATTGGAGGATGAAATGATACGAGTTGCTATGATATCTGAGAGCGAGATGAGTGTAAAAGGCCATGGCGTACACACCGCGTATATTGAGCTGGCGAATGCGCTGCGCCGTCGTGATGACGTAACACTCATGGTCAACCAATCGCGCCACGCCGATATTGTGCATATTCATACGGTGGGACCGTTCTCGCTATGGTACTTGCTGGTGGCGCGTGGGCGCAAGGTGGTGTCGGCGCATATCGTGCCCGCATCGCTCGTTGGCAGTTTGGTCGGCGCCAAGTACTGGCTGTGGTTCGCACGCATCTACCTTAGGTGGTTTTATAATCGTGCTGATTTGGTACTTGCGGTATCGGATGCGACGCGCGATGAGCTGCTGGCACTTGGTGTGCGTAGCCGTATCGAAATATTCTACAATATCATCGACACGGCGCGCTACGCGCCCACTGGGTCGTCGCGTAGCGAGGCGCGTCGACAACTAGGCATCGCCCAGGATGCGTGGGTGGTGGTGAGCAGTGGCCAGGTGCAACCGCGTAAGCGCATCGACACATTTGTCGCGATAGCCAAGGCCTGCCCCAACATGCAGTTTATATGGGTGGGCGGTGTACCGTTCAAGAATGCTGCCGCGGACTATGGCAAGATGAAGCAATTGATGGATCACCCCCCCGTCAATCTGCGATTTACAGGGGTAATTCCGCTCGAGCAGGTACGTGAGTACTATCACGCCGCTAATGTATTTGTGCTCGCAAGCGACCAAGAGACATTCGGTATGGTGGTTGTCGAAGCGGCCGCTAGCGGCCTGCCAGTAGTGCTGCGTGATATTCACGATTACGATCAGACATTTCGTCCGGATGCGTTGTTTTGTAGCGAACAGGAATTTGTGCCGACCATCACGTGCCTGCGAACCGACCCGGTATTCTACGCCGATGCCGTGGCTCGTGCCGCCCATATTGCCGCGCGCTACGATAGTGTGGCTGGCGGGCAGCGCCTCGTCGAGCTATACCGGGATCTGCTATAATAGGCCCTAGTATGCGTATCGGACTATTCACCGACACCTATCGGCCGTCGATCAATGGCATCGTGTATGTCGTCGATAGCCTCAAATGCGAGCTCGAGGCGTTGGGTCACGAAGTCTATGTGTTTTGCCCGGCCAAATCGATCCGCCCCAGCAAGCATGCCGAGCTGCTGTGTGAGGACGATCACGTAATTCGATTCCCCAGTTTCAAGAGTGGGTTGTTTGATGATTTTGATATGAGCGTGTTTTTTCCGCCGCGCGTGATTTCGCAAATTCGCGAGCTCGATCTCGATATTGTGCATATTTTTACCCCGTCGCAGGTGGGGCTGATCGGGGTGCGCGCTGCCTACAAATCTGATATTCCGTTTGTCATTCAGCACTGCACCGACCTCTATGAATTCTCGGCGAATTATCCCAATGTACTGCCTGGTGTGCTGGCGCTCGCGAGTATCGTCCTACCGACTACCGTCAAGCTGGACGGCAAAGATATTCGCGAACTGATCAAGCTGTATCGGCCGCGCCGCGGCGTGGTGCGCTGGAATCAAGACATTATCGAGCGTGCCATCACTATTATGTACAGCAAGGCTGATGCGGTGATCGCCCTGAGCCGCAAGAGCGTCAATCAGCTCAAATCGTGGCAGCATGACAAAGAATACGCCTACGACCTGACCTTGCTGCCCAATGGTGTTGATGCCCTACCGCAGCCATCGACCGAGGCAGTAGCGGCGTTTCGACGCCAGCATGGCATTGCGGAGAGTGATGAAGTGTATGGCTTTGTGGGTCGCCTCGGCGAAGAGAAAAACCTGCCGATTCTGATCCAGGCGTTGCCCTATGTGTTGGCACGGCGACCGCGCGCGCGGTTGCTGTTTGTCGGCGATTTCGAATATCGCAAAACCCTCGAGCGCATGGCCGACGAGTCGGGCTACGGCGACCGCGTGACATTTACGGGGGCAATTCCGCGCGAACAACTGGGCGTGGCTTATCAAACGTTCGATGTGTTTACATTTCCTTCACTTAAAGACACCCAGGGGTGGGTGCTGCACGAGGCGGCGCATGCCGGTCTACCGATTGTTATCATCGACCGCGAGGTGTCGGAGGTGGTGCACGATGGCGAGAACGGCTATTACGTCGACAACCAGCCCGAAGATCTTGCCATGAAAGTTGCTGATTTGCTAGGTGATGACGCCCTGCGCGCTAAATTTGGCGCCGAGAGCCAGCGCCTGGCGGCCACATTTACCGAGCGTCATCAGGTAGAAAAGCTCGCCGAGCTGTATGCCCAGGCTATCGAGCGACACGTTGCTCGCGATGACAACAGCTGGTAGATCTGCCAGCCCTTACTTCATCATGCGCTGATGTTCGCGGTCGATGTCGCGGCGTTTGATGGTTTCGCGTTTGTCGTAGTTTTTTTTGCCTTTGCCGAGGGCGATGACGATCTTGATATAGCGGCCGGCGGTCAGGAATTTGGTGGGCACAATCGTCATGCCGTTTTTGCGCTGGGCCTCGAGCTGCGCGATCTGTGCGCGCCGGACCAGCAGCTTGCGCGGTGCGGTGTCGACGGTGCGGCTGCCGGCCTGGCCACGCTCGTTGATCTTGAGGCTAAAGCTAGCGTTGTTTAGCCATAGTTCACCACCCTTGTTGCTGACATAGGCGCCGCGCAGCTGAATATGGCCATCGCGTGCGGCCCGTGTCTCGGGGCCAGTCAGCGCAATACCGGCCACAATCTCGTCGCCCAGTACATAATCAAACTTCGCCCGACGGTTGACGATCGGGCTAGGAGTGCGTGGCTTGGATGGCTGTTTGGCGCTCATAACTACCCCTAGTATAACAGAGATGATGGCTATGCTTGCAAGATTGCTATTCGCGACACATAATAGGAGGTAATGAAAGCGAGGGGACCTGAGATTCGAGCGGGCTATACCGACGTGGCCTACCTACCGGCCACGGCGATCCATGATCTACAGCAAATTCGCGAAGAATACGACCCCGAAAAATTGCAAGAACTGGCCGATAGGATTGAACTTACAGATGCCGGATTTGATCTGGTGCATCCAGTAACGGTGGCGGTATTTGATGATCCAGCAATGATAGAACAATTCCTGCGTGATCACGCACGTTTTTATCAGTATGAATTTGATGCTGCATCGCTCGAACAGATCCCACAGATGAACGGTAGCTGGCATATTCGTGTTAGCGGTCATCGACGTGGTCGCGTCCTTTTGCTTAAGTGCCAACAGTTGGGGCTGGACGCTAGTCAGCTACAGGTAGCGTGCACGCTACAGCATAACCCAACGTTTGACGAGGCGCGGCACAGCCAAATTGTCGAAAATACCAGCGATCACATCAAAGAATCCGAAGATGCGCGCGAGGTATACCGTGAATATTGCTATCGATTTTGCGAGGAGCCATCGATTGTGCTTGATCGAAGCGTCGAGCTGGAGCGCTACAAAGAGATCGCCGCTTATATGGGCTACAGGGTAGACAAGGTCGAAAGCCGCTTGCTATATGCCACCATGCCGGCCGATATTACCCAGCATCATGCAAAGGGCCTGTCGTATACCAATATCGTGCAGCTCGCAAAGCTGCGCCGGGCATGGGGCCGCCAGCGTGATATTGACGGTAATTATATCTGCACCCCCGAGGCGGCGGACTATAATATGCGAGTGTTTTTTGAGCAGTGCCTGCTGCGGGTGTTGCGTACTGGGCGCACGGCGGTTGCGACCACTATGCTCGACGCCAAGCTTCGCGAAATCAAGGCAGAAGCGACCTACATGACTGGCGAGTTATTCGTGATCGATACCATGGCGGAACAGCGACGTTCGCGCCGGCAGGTGCGTCGCGGTATCGGCGAAGCGGCTACACTGGCGCTGCAGGCGGGGCTGTCATCGCCAGATGCAGAGGAGCGCAAAGCAACCGCCGCACAAATTCAGGGCCTCTATGCTCGCTTACAGCAGCTCACGGAAGCTAACCGTACCTATGATGAGGCCGAAGGCGCGCAGGGGCGGCTGCTGTAGTAATGGCGTCGGCCTGTAGTCGCTAGGGGCTAGTGGTAGCGCTGACGATTGTACACGCGGTCTGGGTCGGGCAATATGAGGTCGAGATCATCGGGTGTGTCGTCAGATGATTCGGCTGCGTCGTCCCAGCAACGAGGCTTGGCTGCGCGGCTAACTGGTGGTATATCGTCATCATCATCTAGCCACTCGGGCGGAATACCATGGTCGCACGGTACCGCGCGGGTAAGGTGATGTGACACTGGTCGTTCGGCGCGGCGTCTCTCGAGTATGGCACGCAGCCCGTGCGCGGCAGTTATCGCCAGCCTTACTGCTTTGCTTGCTAGCTCGGTACTGTGGGGCAAAAACTCTGGTGGCTTCACGATAATTCTCCTGCAGAATGATTATTCATTATGTCACGATGCCTGCATGAGCGCAATAGGCCAGAGTATTGCCGCTGATCGCTGACCGGCGGCATGACGAGCGTCGTATAGAGATGCTAGTAACCTATGGGGTACATAAGTAGGCGGACAAGATTGCCGAGGATAGACACTGCAAATGGTAGCAAGATCAGCCCAAGGAGTGTCCACAGCACGATGCGCCCAGCTGAGGTGCGATGCGCTACGGGCTGAGCCTCTTTTGCAGAGACTTTGACCGGATGCTCCCTGCGATGCTGCTGCACTTGCAGATAAAACAGCACCGTAATTACCATACTAAGCGTTACATCGATCACAACCGAGGCAGCCACCATACGCCCAACGATACCATTCCATAGATTCCATTCGCTTGGTGCCAGGGTAGCCAGCGCAAATAGCCCACAAGCCACCGCGATAAATAGATAATTGGCCCAGATGTAATTGCGCAGTTTGGCAAGGGTATCCTCGAGGTCGATCAGGGGCTTTGCATACATGACGCCACATAGCAGCGCAAAGTATACCAGGTGCAGACGCATCGGCATGTCGCCGGTGATAACGTCCCAGATACTAAGGATCGACGTGAGGTAGCTAGCACAGGTAAGCGCCAGCAGGCTGTTGGTGACAAACAGTGTCGAGCGCAGGTGCGCTTGATCGCGAATATGCGACAGCGTCGAGATGATGGCTAGCAGCAGCACGACATAGCACAGTGCCGCAACGATAGTCCAGATAACCCGCGTGATTAGATCGCTGGCGGTGCCGATGAGGATGACGCCAACCGCGACCGCCGCCGCCGCAATTACCGTGCCTAGCAGGATTTTGATCAGCACGTTTCTGATGTTGTCGTAAGTATTATGAGTAGGAGTAGCATTCATACCTGCTAGTATAATGAAAAAAAGCCTGCGAATCAATACGCTCATGGCTATCTACTAATTATAGCAATAAATATGCAAAAAGTCAAGATACAAACAGGGGTCGTGCTATAATAGCAATAATGATTGCCGATATTACTATTACCGAAAAATCCTTTGGCCCCAACGTGCTTATGACAGGGGTGAAATTCAGCGTGGATGATGGCGAAAAGGTCGGCATTGTTGGGCGGAATGGCATTGGCAAGTCTACGCTATTTGGCATTTTGGCTGGTGATGATCACGATTACACCGGCGAGGTAGTATATCGGCGCGGCACCACAGTAGTGGCGACGGCGCAGGAGCATCACGGCAATACGGACCAGACGGTGCTGCAGTATATTTTGGCGGGCCTGCCCGAATATTCGGCGCTCAGCCATAGTATCGAGACCTTGCCCGCGAGCATGGGCGAAAATATGCGGCTGATTGCAGAATATACAGGGGCACTTGAGCGGTTTGAGCAGCGTGGGTTTTACCAAATTGAGTCGGATATCGAGCGCGAACTTGAGGCATTTCAGCTGGCGGGCTACGCGCATAGGCAATTTGCGACGCTGTCGGGTGGCCAGAAGCGCTTGATCGAAGTGGTCAAGATTATGCATGCCGACGCGCATCTGGCGTTGATCGATGAGCCGACAAATCACATGGATTATGTGGCAAAGCGGCAATTTATCGACTGGATGCGCAGTGCTCGCGAGGCGATGCTGATTATCACCCATGATCGGGACGTGCTGGCCGAAGTGGACCGCATTATTGAGCTGCGCGATGGTGGCTGCCAGAGCTATCGTGGTAATTACGACGCTTACTTACGTCAAAATACCGTCAGTACGGGCGCCGAAATGAATGAGTTTGAAATGATTGAAAAGCGGATTGTCAATCTGAAAGCTAAGGTGCTCGACTACCAACGGCTCAAAGAAAAAGCACGCAATCCTGCTACCATCCAAAAATTCAAACGCCTCGAGCAGCAGGGGCGCCAAGAGCTGGTAGCGCTTGAGGCCAAAGAAAAGCCGACTTTTTGGATTGATCGCGAGTCGGTTGGCCAGCTCAATTACAAGGTCGCTGGCCAGTATCAGAAATTTAAGGCACGCACGATTCGGGTGAAGCTGGCTAGCGATGCCTCGCGCAGCAAGCACGTGCTGGTGAGCGCGCATGATCTGGCGCTGGGCTACGGCGAGTTGGTGCTGTTTGAGGGAGTGAATATCGACCTGCGCGAGGGCGAGGCGGTGGAGCTGCGCGGCCGTAATGGCGCGGGCAAGTCGACGTTGATTAAGGCGCTACTTGGCGGACTGCGTACCGTCAACGCGAGTGACCTTTCTTCTGAGACGATATCCCCGTCTCCTGCGTCAGAAGGAGACAACGGCTCAGGAGAAATAGTCCGAGCGGTGGCGGCGCCTGCCGCGGCAATTACCCTTTGGCATGGGTCGCTGCAGCTCGATACGCACGTGCGTGTGGGTGTGTACGAGCAAGAAATCGATACCCGGTATTTTGAGCTGCCGCTGGCCCAGGCGATCGAGCGCATGTACCTGGACCGCGGCCTGAGCATATCTACGACAAAAATCCGCCAGCTGTTGGCCGACTATTTGTTTGCAGAATCAGATGGGCAGACTCCCCTATCGCGCCTGTCGGGCGGCCAAAAAGCGCGGTTTCAGCTGATTGCGATGCTGGCGAACGATCCGCAGCTACTGATCCTCGACGAGCCGACCAACCACCTAGATTTGCCCAGCATCGAGGAGCTCGAAGCAGCACTCGAGCGCTACGCTGGTGCTATTCTGTATGTTAGCCACGACACGTATTTTTGCCGCACGATTGGCGGCGAAGTGGTGCCGGTCGGTCGGCAATAGCTATTGTTTGATTAGGTTGGCAGACTTAAGCGCCTCTGTTAGTTTGGGGCGGTCGAATCCTAGCACGATAGTGCCGGCAATATCGGTAACGGGCACGCCGCTAAAAGTACCGCCGTTTTTTGACAGCAATTCAGCCTGAGCAGCTGGGTTGGCCTCGATGTCTTTTTCGACGTAGGCGACGTTCATGGCGTCCATCCATTGCTTTTCGGTCTTGCAAAAGCCGCACCAGGTGGTGCTATAGATAATAACTTGGGGCTGATTAGACATAGTTGTTCCTCCTATTTATTCCCATTCTAGCATAAACACCAACGGCGGTGCTACAATAGTACCATGACGCTTATGTTTGGCGCGCGTCGCGACCGTGGGTTTGCATTGCCAACGATATTGTTGTTGACAGTGGTGTTATTAATCATGCTGCTCGCCGCAATTAGTTCGATGTCGACCGTGCGGCAAGCGCTGATGACCCAGCAGTATGATCGAATGGCGCAGCTGGCGGCCGAATCAGGCGTGAATTATGCCACCGACTGCCTAAGCGACGCGCAGATGCTGCCCGAGGCGGTCTGGACATCGCCGACTGCTACCCTGACCCCAAACACTGACTGCCAGGGCGCGACACTTCCGAGCAAGGTAGATGGCAACTATGTGATGATTGACGAGCCAACACATGTCAGGGCGACGTTTACCGTGCCTAAGCCACTGTTTATTAATGGCGCGCTGATTATGTCGGCGACAGGTGAAGTGCAGGTGCTGCGCGCTTCGGATGGCGCACCATGGAAGACCTACAGCTATGTCAGGAATGTCAAAATCGGCACTAATATTGGTGTGACTAGGGTGTCTTTTGGTTATTCGCTTGATGGCGGCGGCGGGTTTTTTACGACAATTAGCGGTGATGGGCTGATGTTGGCGATGGGCGCAAATAATTTTGGTCAGCTTGGCAATGGCACGACTACTGCTACTTCTACCCCGACGCCGTTTCGTGTCTATGGCAAAAAAGTCGTCAAAGCATTTGCCAATATCGTCTCGCAGGGCTATGCATTATTCGCGCTGACAGATACGGGAGAGCTGTGGGGCTCGGGCCTCAACATCAAAGGTCAGCTGGGTTCGTCGACTGTCGGGAACGTATCGACACCGGTCAGATACCAGGTGCCAACGGGCGAGAAGGTGGTGAATATGCTAAGTCTTGGTACGGCGACATTCGTGGTTACCGATACGGGTACGTTGTATGTGTCGGGCGCTTGCCTGAGCGGCCAACTAGGGATTGGGGCATGTGCGGACGAGGGTGTGTATAATATTCCGCAAAAAGTCCAAGGCTTACCACCGCCCAATACAGCTGATCCAAGCACTATGCCAGAAGAAATGGTCGGTGACTACCGCGGCGTATTGCTGCGCATGAAGGGTGGACAGGTGTACGGTTGGGGTATCAATCGATATGGCGAATTAGGCACCAACAACTTCGCCGTACAGACTACCGCTGTGCGCATGGGGTCGTTTGGCGATCCCGGGCAACCGGTAGCGCAGCAGATCCAATTTGACGGCGATACCAGCTACATTCGTGACAATAACGGTGATGTGTGGTGTGCTGGCCTCAACACATGGGGTGAGCTAGGTATTCCCGTGTCCACAGATAAGCGTCCCACGCTAGACAAAATCCCCGGCTTGCCCACTAAGATTATTGGCATGTCGACCGACCAGTGGTCGGTGTCGATGGTAGGCAGTGACGGCAACGTATATTCGCTCGGCCTCAATAACGTCGGCCAGCTGGGTAACGGCGAGATTGGTAGCGATACCAAACCCTATAGCACCCCGCAAAAATTCTTGTTGCCGGCTGGCGCCAAAGCGGTAGACGTGATCAACACCTCGCTGGGTAAAGGTAGTAACGCGCGTTACAATAATGTCTTTGTTATGACCGAGGACGGCCAAGTATTTGGTGCGGGCTCGAATACATTTGGGCAGATTGGCCTTGGTACATCGAGCACCGCCAATGTGTCAGACCCAGCGAACAACGGCCATATGACGGTATTTGACGGCACGGTAGTTAAGGCCGCACAGGTGCTGGCGGGCTACGGCGAAACGATCATCAAGGCCACTAATGGCAGGGTGTACACCGTGGGCAACAATCAAGCTGGCCAGCTGGGCGACGGCACCACCACCAACGACAGTACGCCGCGGGCGCGTCAGTATGTTAATATGTATCCGCCGAGGACGTATTTTTAGGATGGCGGGATCGTGTGAGATGCCATCCGCTACACTGCTCGCAGTGATAGATGTAGAGTGTGAGGGTCATGGCAGTGAGCATTTGTAACTCAGCCGCCTGGCGGGCAGCAGATTCGTTAGCGTATCGGCGCTTAGCATCGCACGATGCTGGTGGAAGGTACCGAATGTGAGTAATGGGGGTATGGCGCCTGGGCATGACACCAGTATAGCTGGCGGTCGAGGCTGGGCGCAAGCGGCGGCAATGCATATGCGTAGATTTGCCACCAGGGGGACTACAGTATACAATATGCCTATGGCTATAGTACGATCCCCTCGCAACAGAGGATTTGCGCTTCCGACTATTCTGATACTTTCGTTGGTATTGCTGACGATGCTGCTGGCGGCGATTGCGGCCATGACGACCATCCGACAGGCACTGTTCAGCGCTCAGTATGATCGAGCGGCTAAGCTAGCGGCCGAGGCCGGCATTAATTATGCCGCTTCATGTATGACCAAAAATGGTTTTGTGAGCACCTGGACTGACGCTTCGCCGCTGGTGCCGGGGCGTGACTGTAATGGCGGCGCGCAGTGCGCGCCTAATCCAGATTGTGCAGTTGTCCGGACGCCCCAGTACCACTCTACTTTCAGCGTAGGTGCTCCGGTAGGCAATGGTACGGGGTCGCAATTTATTACTGCGCGCGGTGAAGTATCGTTGCAGCGCTCCTCATCTGCAACAAAATCCTGGAAAACCTACACCTACAATCTGCAGGCCCGTATCGGTGGCAGCATATTGGTCAATAATGTCGCCTTTGGCTATTCGAGCGCTGGCACCAATTTCTTTACGCTTGGCCGGGACGGCAATGTGCGCGCCGTGGGGGCAAATGGTGCGGGCCAGCTGGGAACTGGCAGTACCGCTAATGCATTGCTCCCGACGATCGTAAACATGCCGTCTGGTGCGCAAGCTTCTATGACTAATCCCAACCCCATCACTACCAACTTCCTTAACTCTGGATTTGCCGCCGGTATTGCTGCGAGCAATGGCAATGCTTATTTCTCGGGGCCTAACAACTACTACCAGCAAGGTATGACCGGATCGTCGCCCAATACCTTTGTCGCCTATCCACTACCCGGCCTGTCGAACGAGGGCAAGCCGCTTGGCCCAGTAGTAGCGGCGATCCCCGTGTTCTACAACAATTATGTTATTACGGCCAACGGCTACGTGTTTGCCAGTGGCAACTGCGAGCAGGGCCAAACAGGCACCTATATGATAGGTGATGGCTGCAAGGTGGCTACGCCGCGCCAGATTACGGCCCTGCCCGCGCCTCGTAGCGGTGACCCCTCTACCTTGCCAAAGACCATCACTGGTGACGATCAAGTGCGCCACATCCTGATGAAAGACGGGAGCGTCTATGGCTGGGGGCGTGACAATGATAGCCCTGGTTGGATGACAGGCTCGATCGGTATTGGTAATGGTATTAATAATGGCGTTTCCTATCCTCGGCCGATTATGCTAGAGGGCCAGCTAAACTGCACCACCACTGGGTCTTCGCTGTGCCCGATGGGTGCCCGTCAGAAAGAGTGCAAACTAGGCGACCTATCGACTATACACTGTGTGGTGAATGTCGAAGAAACTGGTCGCGCCACCTATCTACTAGCCAACGATGGTACGGTGTGGTCGGCGGGTTCAGACTGGGGACGGGGACTACTTGGCCTTGGCAGCAAAGATGCTCGCACCAGTACCTTTAAGCAAATTACCCAATTCCCGAACGATGGCTACAGCCACAAAGTCGTATCGATCCACGCTGACGCGTTTTCGCTATCAATGCTAACCGAAGAACCGGGCAAGCCATGGATGAGCGCCGTGTACACCGTGGGCTACAATGCCACAGGCCTGGCGGGCTGCGGAGTGCCAAGTGGCGTTGGCGGTGACGAGATAGGCTGCCCAGAGATTGCTACGAGGCCGGTGAGATTTAAGCTGCCAAGCGGCGTCTACCCGATATATATGTATAACACCTCTAACGTCACGACCGTCGGCGGATTCTTCATCGCGCAGACCGACAATCTTTATGTGATTGGTTCGGACAAAAAAACCTACGCCGCTGGCGATAATACCTTTGGGCAGCTGGGTGATCAGTGCGTCCTGCAGGGGCCGGCACCCTATAGTTCGTGCCAGTATGCCAGTAATGGCCAGCCGGCGAATCAAGTCGGTACGCCAGTGGTGATGTCGATATTGGATGGCTCAGACAAGTCGCGAACCGCACTGTCTATTCAGGCAGGTCGCGGCACGGCGGTGATCAAGGCCGAGTCGGGTATTGTCTATGCGGTCGGCCTGAATGATGGTGGTCAGCTGGGCGACGGCACGACTAATAATTCCTCGGTACCGCGCCCAAACAAATACCTTAACGCCACTGCCACCCTGTATTACTAGTTATATATAGCCTAACAGCGCACATTGACTAGTAATCATGGCCAGGACTTGCTATAGTAGAAGGAGTAAATGGGTATGAAATCGACACAGTCTAGTTCAAATTTGCCCGGTGAGCGTACCAATCGTACGACGGGGCTGTTGTTTGCGACACTTGCCGATACGACATGGCGGCTATTTGTGCCAACGGTGGGGCTGACGCTGCTTGGCGTTTGGCTCGACCAGCGCGCTACAACTCGGCCGTGGCTGATGATTGCGGGGATTGTCATCGGCACGCTGCTTGCGGTGGCATTGGTGCGCCGACAAATGCAGGCTACGAGCACGAGTGGCTCCCTTGGGGGTCGGCCATGATGTACGTCGCCGAGGCCGCACCACATATTAGTATTGCTGCCGAGCCGCTGTTTCATATCGGGCCATTTGCGCTCAGCAACTCTGGGCTGCTTGGTATCCTTGGCTATATCGTATTGATCGGGCTACTGATATATGCCGCGCGCTGGGCCCAGGCGCCTAGTGGCAGTCGGCGACCGCTTCTGGCTGCGCTCATTGCGTGGGGCTACGAGACGCTCTATGCCACCGTGCAGCAAATCATCCCCGATCGTCGCCTGGCGCGACAGCTTGCGCCGCTACCGATTACTATTTTCCTCTTCATTATTGTGCAGTACTGGATGGGGATTTTGCCGTTTGTTGGGCCAATTACCTGGGGTGGCGTGCCGCTGTTTCGCGGTCTTGCGGCCGACCTCAATACGACTTTTGCGCTTGCAATTGTAACTATGGTCGCGGTGCAGATCTATGCCATCAAGATCCACGGGTTCTTTGGCAACATTGGCCGCTATCTGCGCAATCCTTTCACCGATCCGGCGGGCGCATTCGAGGGGATCCTCGAGCTGATTGCCGAGTTTTCACGCCTGGTGGGCCTGAGTTTCCGTCTGTTTGGCAACGTATTTGCCGGCGAAGTGTTGCTGGTGATTATCGCCTTCCTCACCAAATACGCCGCGACGGTGGCGTTAGTGCCATTCTATATATTCGAGCTATTTATCGGTAGCATCCAGGCGTACATTTTCTTTATGCTGACGACGGTGTTTATTTCGCTTGGCTTTGCGTCGCACGGCGACGGTCATGCCGCCCCTGATCCTGCTCATTTGCCTACTGATACTTCAGCCGCGGCAAATGAACCATCATAACGTAAACCAAATAAATTAAAGGAGAGTAATAACAACTATGGAAGCACTCGCATTTGGTCTCACTTATGCCATCCCTGCCGGCCTCGCCGCCCTTGGCGCTGGGCTTGTCGCCTCGGCGGCAGTCAATGCCCTCGGCCGCAACCCCGAGAAAGAAAACCAAATCCGTACCATGATGATCCTCGGTATCTCGTTTATTGACGCCCTTGCCATCATCGGTATCATCGTTGCCATCATTGGCAAAGTCATGAAATAGTAGGTGCAAGAACGATGATCCTGCCACTCACCTATCTTGCCAGCGCCGAGGCCGCACCCAGTGGGGATTTGTTTGCTGCGCTAGGTATCGATTGGACGGCGCTGGTGATCAATATTGTGGCTTTTTTGATCCTGATGTGGTTTTTGGGCAAGTTTGTCTACCCGCCACTTAGTCGTAGCCTCGAAAAGCGCCAGGACGACATCGAAGCTGCTGCCCAGGCCGCTACCGAAACCCGTGAGCGCGCCGATAAGGTGGAGGCTGATGTACAAAAGCTACTCACTCGCGCCCGCAAAGATGCCGCCGAGATCATGGCTACCGCCAAGTCTGAGGCTACCGAACTGCTCGCCAAGTCCGAGCAGCGATCGCGCGAGCAGGCCAAAAACCTGGTAGATGCCGCCCACGACGATATCGCCAAAGAGGTCGAAAACGCCCGCAAAACCCTCTACAATGACGCTGTTGATCTGGTGGTGCAAGCAACCGCTCGGGTTACTCAGCAGACGGTAGATGCCGCCCACGACAAAAAACTCGTCGCCAAATCGCTAGAGGAAGCACGCTAGATGACGGGGGTAGCGACGATTTCGCGGCGCAAGCTTGCTGACTATGTGGCTCGTGAAATTGAGGCCGGCAGCGACATACGTCAGTTGATCGACCAAGTCGCCGCCTATCTAATAGAGGCCGGACGCGAGCGTGACGTCGAGCTGATGCGCCGCACTATCGAGATCGCGCTGGCCCATCGCGGCACTATTGTCGCCAATGTCACTACCGCTCACCCGCTGTCGGCGACCGAGCGAAAAGCCATCATTGCCAAGATTGATGCCCAGCGCGTCTACCTGCGCGAATCGGTCGATCCCGCCGTGATCGGTGGGGTGCGTATCGAGACCCCCGGCCGTCGCTTTGATGCGACCATCGCCCGCCATCTCAGTAGACTCTCAGCACTCAAAATCTAACCTCAGAAAGGACCAGCCGTGGCTGATTTAGCAGTAACAGAACTCTCTCAACAACTCCGCGACGCGATTAATCGCCTCGAAACCCGCGAGGGCCTCGAGCGTGTCGGTACCGTCACGCGCATCGGCGACGGTGTTGCCTGGATCCACGGCCTGCGCAGTGCAGGTTACAGCGAGGTGCTCGAAATCGAGACCGCCAGTGGCGTCGTCGAAGCATTTGCCCTCAACCTCATGGAAGATGAAATCGGCGCCGTACTACTCGGGAGCGACGCTCGAGTTTCGGCCGGCGACACCGTGCGCCTCAAGGGCGAGGTGCTGTCGGTGCCGGTCGGTCCCGAATTGTTAGGCCGCGTAGTAAATCCGCTCGGCGAGCCGCTCGATGGCGGGCCCGCTATCAAGACTACCCAGACTGGCCTGATCGAGCGCGAAGCCATCGGTGTGATGGGTCGCAAGCACGTCCACGAGCCAATGATGACTGGCATTATGGCGATCGATGCGATGTTCCCCATTGGCCGCGGCCAACGCGAGCTGATCATTGGCGACCGCCAGACCGGCAAAACCGCGATTGCGCTCGACACCATGATCAACCAAGCCCGCCAAAAAACCGGCGTCGTCAACGTCTATGTCGCCATCGGTCAAAAACTCTCCAAAGTCGCCCGCCTCGTCGAAACGCTCAAGCGCGAAGGCGTGATGGACCAGACGATTATCGTTGCGACCGGCCCCGCCGACCCCGCATCGCTGCTGTATCTTGCGCCGTATGCCGGCACCGCCATGGGCGAATATTTTCGCGACAATGCTCAGCACGCGCTGATGATCTACGACGACCTGACTAAGCACGCGGTCGCCTATCGCCAAATGTCGCTGCTGCTCCGCCGCCCCCCAGGTCGCGAAGCCTACCCTGGTGACGTCTTTTACCTGCACTCGCGTCTGCTCGAGCGCTCGGCCAAATTGTCCGACGAACTTGGCGCCGGTAGCTTGACCGCCCTGCCGATCATCGAAACACAGGCTGGTGACATTTCGGCGTATATTCCGACCAACGTTATCTCGATTACCGACGGTCAGATCTTCATGGAGACCGACCTGTTTTACCAGGGTATTCGCCCAGCAATCAGCGCCGGCCTGAGTGTCAGCCGTGTTGGCGGTGATGCCCAGACAAAGGCCGTCAAATCTGTCAGTGGCAACCTCAAGCTTGGTCTCAGTCAGTTCCGCGAGCTCGCGTCATTTGCACAGTTTGGATCAGACCTCGATGCCGTTACTAAGTCGCAGATCGATCGCGGTCAGCGTCTCACCGAGATGCTTAAGCAAGCACAATATCAGCCAATGAGTGTGTGGGAGCAAGTCGCCAGCATCCACGCAATTAGCGAGGGTTGTTTCGACTCAGTTGCCGTTGCCAAGATCAAAGATGCCCAGGCCGCGACCCTCACCACCCTGTGGTCGGAGCACAAAGACGCCATGCGTCAGCTCAATCGTGGCGACGCCAAGCTCGAATCCGACAGCGACGCGGCCAAGCTTATTCGCAAAGTCGCAAAATCCGCTGCCAAAGGATTTGAGGAGTAACAATGCCCAGCACCCAGCAGCTTAAGTCGCGTATCCGCTCGGTCAAATCGACCAAGCAGATTACCAAGGCCATGCAGATGGTTGCGGCGAGCAAAATGCGCCGTAGCCAAGATGCCACCAAGGCATCGGCGGCGTATGCGCTGGCGGCCAACGATCTGCTGACCTACCTAGCTGGCCAGGGCGCCACCGATGATCATCCACTGTTCGTCAAGCGCGCTATCAAATCTCGCCTGATCATCCTGATTGCCGCTGACAAGGGCCTGGCTGGTGCCTACAACTCCAATGTCTACCGCAAGTACATCGAGCTGCTCCAGCGTGACGACGACCGCGGCATCCGCAACCACACCATCACGGTGGGGCGCAAGGCATCGCAGTTTGCCTCGCGCCTGCGCGACACCGATGTCATTGGGAGCTACGACGACCTGCCCGACCATCCGGGCGGGCTGACGTTCCACACCATCCTCAATTCTGCCTGCGACATGTTTCGCGAGCAGCAGGTCGATGCTGTGACGGTTGTCTACACGCATTTTATCTCGAGTATCACCCAAGAAGCCACCTGGATGCGGCTGTTGCCCGCTGGCACCGCGCCGCTTTCTAATCCCGAAGAAATGAGAAACACAGAGGTCGAATCACGTTTTGAGCCAGATATTCCTGGTGTACTCGATGCAGTGGCGCTGCGGCTGGTTGGCTCGCGGTTGTTTCAGGCGCTACTCGATGCCCGCGCCTCGGAGCACAGCATGCGCATGCTCGCCATGAAAAACGCCACCGACAACGCCAATAGCCTGGTCGACGACCTCACGCTCGAGATGAACAAAGCCCGCCAAGCCGCTATCACTCAGGAACTATCCGAAATCAGCGCCGGCGTGGAGGCGATGAAATAATGAACAAGGAGGAAATGATGACTAAACAAGACAAAGGTATGATAATTCAAATCGTCGGCGTGGTGATCGATGTGGAGTTTGCCGATGGCATCACGTTGCCAGCGATCAACGACGCATTGCATGTGCCGCGTGACGACAAATCCACGCTGGTGCTCGAGGTTGCGCAGCACCTTGACCAGCACACCGTGCGTACTGTCGCACTCGCCAGCACCGATGGTCTGCGCCGCGGCGACGCGGTCACTCTGACTGGTGGGCCGATCAGTGTGCCGGTTGGTGTCGAGACACAAGGCCGCATGTTCAACGTGATCGGCGATCCAATCGACGGCAAACCTGCGCCTACTGGCGCTCGCGCACCTATCCACCGCGAACCACCTGCCCTGTCTGAGCAGTCCAACAAGTCCGAGGTGCTCGAGACCGGTATCAAGGTGATCGACCTCATTGCGCCTATCCTAAAGGGTGGCAAAGTTGGGCTGTTTGCCGGTGCCGGCGTCGGCAAGACCGTTCTGATCACCGAGCTGATCAATAACATCGCCAAATTCCACAGCGGCAACTCCGTCTTCGCCGGTGTCGGCGAGCGCACCCGCGAGGGCAACGACCTCTATTACGAGATGGAAGAATCCGGCGTGCTCGACAAAACCTCGCTGGTGTTTGGCCAGATGAATGAGCCACCTGGGGCGCGTCTTCGCGTGGCGCTGACCGGCCTCGCTATGGCCGAGGCCTTCCGCGACGAGGGCAAGGATGTGCTGCTATTTATCGACAATATCTTTCGATTCACTCAGGCCGGTGCCGAGGTTTCGGCGCTGCTTGGCCGCCTGCCGAGCGCTGTGGGCTACCAGCCCAACTTGCAGCAAGAAATGGGCGCCCTGCAAGAACGCATCACTAGCACCAAAAAGGGCTCGATTACCTCTGTGCAAGCTGTCTATGTGCCTGCCGACGACCTGACCGATCCAGCGCCTGCCACCACCTTTGCCCACCTCGATACCACCATCGTCATGAACCGCGCCCTAACCGAAATCGGCATCTATCCGGCCGTCGATGTGCTCGATAGCAGCAGCACCAGCCTTGACCCCGAAGTCGTGGGCGAGGAACATTACCAAGTGGCCCGCGAGGTGCAGCGGGTGCTGCAGCAGTACAAGGAGCTGCAGGATATCATCGCCATTCTCGGTATGGAGGAGCTCTCTGACGACCAGAAACAGATTGTCGGTCGCGCTCGCCGCCTGCAGCGATTCTTGGCCCAGCCATTCCACGTTGCCGAGCAATTTACCGGCAACCCTGGCGTCTACATCAAGCTCGAAGACACCGTAAAAGACGCCCGCGACATCCTGGCCGGCAAATACGATGATCGAGCAGAAAACTGGTTCTATATGGCAAGTGGCCCACTGTCTGAAAAGAAAGAGTGATCCTCGTCCTTCCGTGCCGACAAATGCTCGCCTCCCTTTGCAGCGGCGTGACCGTTCAAGAATCTCGAGATATATCTCGGGAATCTTGAACAGGTCAGCGTGGCGTATGTATCGCTGCAAATGAAAGCGAGCATTGTCGGCACTAGCCTGGTGCTTTCGATGAGCGGCATAGTCACGATAAATTTGCTATTTTATGATATTTGTGCTATAATTGTATTAATGGCAGCCTGTCGTTACAAACGACACCGGCACCCCGCCAGGTTCGTTGACAGGGAGAGAAAGGGGCCGATATGGCTCGCAGGGATGTCACCTACTATCAGCACTGGTTCATCATCGCCGCGCTGTTTTTCCTCATCCAGGCTCTGGTATATACCGTGGCCTACGGTAGGGGCTGGCAACTCTGGGCCGTGCTGGGGGTCGATGCAATCATCAGCTTCACGCTGGTGCTCGCATACGTAATCACGGTAACCCTTGGCGGTGGTGAGCGCGAGTAAGCTGGTCTCGCCCTGCCGGGGCGCGGAACTCTCGCTTGAGAGTTTCCGCGCCCCGCGGCCGCCCCTTCTCTGTCAACGACAGTTCTACGCTGTATTACCCCTCGCTCTCTGCGAGGTTTTTTGATATCATAGGTAGTATGCATTTGCAACTCATTACCCTCACTGGCAGCGGCGTCGACCAGGAGGTCTACGAGGTCGTTATCCCGACGATCGATGGCGAGATCGCGGTATTTCCGGGCCACGAGCCGCTGGTGACCGTCGCCAAGACCGGTGTTATCTCGGTGCGTCGGCGTAGGACCGATACCAATAGCCAAATGGAATACTTTGCTATCAGCGGTGGTGTGGTCGAGATTTCGCCCACCAATGTGCGCGTGCTTGTCGATGAGGCCGACCATGGTGCCGATATTGTCGAGGCTGAGTCGCAGGCTGCTCTGGAGCGCGCCCAAACCCTGCGCGACAACGCCAAGGATCAGGTTGAGCTCGAGAAAGCTCACCAGCTGGTCGATCGCCATATGGTGCGCCTCAAGGTCGCCGATTTGCATCGTCGCCACCATTAATCCCCACCATCTATAATCCCTACCACCGCTATTTGCTATGAAAGAAACCGATCCCGTAATCGAAACTCCTCGCTACATCGAGAACGCCACCCTCGATGGTATTGGCTATATTGCGCCGCGCGAATATCAGCGACAGCGGTTGCCAGAATTATTGACGAAGCTTGATCAAGCATACACGACCGTACAAGCTCCCTATCTGATACCGTACATGTGTATGGATGGGCGGCGTATCGAACGTGAGCCTGGCGACACGAGACCCGACGGCCCCACGGCTGCAGGAGGCACACTGACGCTGACCGTCGCGCGTGATCTGTCTGGCTATGACTATGTCGCATCAGACCTCGCAAGTCTTCACTATGAGCTTGCGAGTGACTTGCTTGATAACGGCTATCCAGTTGGCGGTCACTGCAAAAACATTCCCTCACTTCGCACTGGTGACCGTAACGTTACTGATCATAGCACTGGCTGCTGGGCGAATGATAATATGGATATCATCTACCGGATTCTTAGTGAGCGAGCAACTGATATTGCTCAATTTGCTGGAGTATGCGACATAGCTATTAGTCGGTCGACGATTGATATGGTGTCGCAGGCCGCGGCCGATCGACTAGAGCGAAAGCAATGGCTGCCTCAGCCAGACGATGGCGGGCTTAGGCTGGTCGCCGAGGAGCTTGATGAGGTTGATCGAACTGCCCTCGTAGAGTTGACGTCAGAACCGCACGCCGAATGCGCGGTAATTATCAATACACACGAACACACAACGATCGACCGCAGTGCTCTACGGCAGATGTTTGACGAGCAGCGCATGGATGTGTTTAGCATCGATCTATGGGCATTGCGCAAGGCTGCGTATGCGATTGGCGCAAGCTGCGAGGCGGATAGTGATGCACAGGTGGCGTGTCGAATTTCAGAATCTAGCGAAGCCGCTAGCGAGGAGTTATACGAAGCTATGGTGCTCTATAACTTCGCGGCGTTATTCAGCTGTTGTGGCCGCGGCATGCCTGTGGTGGTGCGCTAGAGCGTAGCGATAATCTGTCGCGCTTCATCGGTAGAGGTGCTGTGCATCAGTTGGTCGCGCACCTCGCTTGCGCCATCAAAATCCCTGATATATATCTTGTAAAATCGCTTGAGCGTCTCGTACGGCCGACCGGTACGGGGCTGGTAATGGTCGAATAGCTCAAGATGGTAGTGTAGGAGGTCGATAAGGGCGATCTTCCTTTGTTCCCCGCTCCCGTCGTCATCGCTATGCGGCTTGCCTGCCCTAAACGCAAACGGATCGGCAAATATTCCGCGCCCGATCATCGCGCCGTCTACGCGGTAGCGCTCGCAAAGCTCGAGGCCGTGGGCGCGGTTGCGGATGTCGCCATTGATGATCAGTAATGTATCGGGCGCAATCTGGTCGCGTAGGGCGCGAATGTCGGGGATTAATTCGTGGTGAGCGGGTACTTTGCTCATTTCGCGCTTGGTGCGCAGGTGGATGGTTAGCGCCGCTAGGTCTTGCCGTAGCAGTGTGGTCAGCCAGTCGCGCCACTCCTCGACATGGGTGTAGCCGAGGCGGGTTTTGACGCTCACCGGCAGGCCGGCAGCCTTGGCCACCTGGATGGCGGCGATGGCGACATCGGGCTTGCGGATGAGCGCTGAGCCGCCCGATTTGACAGCGCTTTTGGCGGGACAGCCCATGTTGATATCGATGCCATCATAGCCCAGCGTGGCGCAGTGCTGGGCAAATTGCTCCATGTCGCCGGGTTCACCGCCCCAGATCTGGGCAACGATGGGATGCTCGTTATCCTCGCGGATCAGCCGGCCGGCGATGGCTCGGTCGCCGGCGTGCACCCAGCCGGTGGCATTGGCAAATTCGGTGTAGACTACGTCTGGTGCGCCAGCGCGGGCGATGACGTGGCGAAACACCACGTCGGTTACGGCTTCCATGGGTGCGAGCACAAAAAAAGGCCGGGGTAACTCGTGCCAGAATGATTGCATAACTATAATTATACCATAAAAAATGGAAAAGGCCCGGTCGCATCATGCAACTCGGGCCGTAAGTGGTCAGATCACGCTCGATAGAGCGGTCGAGAGCTATCTGACGTAGCTCGCTGTCAAGGGGGGTGCCGAGGCGCGTGGCCGGGACGAATCCCGGACCACGCGCCTCGGCTACGAACGATCGTGTCGTTTAGCGGGCGTCGATCACGGCTGCCACCACCAGCTGCGCTTCCTCGGAGCCATATGGAACACCTCCTTGCTGCACTTTCCGTGTATGCCTTGTAGACATACGCACGTTAGGGCACTGCGCCAGGACGACGACAGTAATATTGAATATAACACTTACAATACTTAATGTCAACACTATTTCGTAATATTTTTGTATTTTTTTGCTAATTTACCAGTACAACAGGTAAGAAAAAGGCCCGCAATCTCAAAGAGAAAGGGGCCGAGACGGAGTCTTGGTCTGGGGTAAGGGCCGGGTGGGGCCACTTGTTAGACCGCGCGTACTCGCGAAAAGCGCTGGGGGTCCGCCGAGGCGGGAGGTGCAGCCTGTAGGGCAGCGCGCCTCCCGCCTCGTCCTGGGGCCATGGGGGTGGCCAACGCCAGGAACCGGATATGAGAGCTGGGGAGGCTCATCCGGTGCGGCAAAAGGGCGGGCTCTGGGGGGAGCCGCGTACCCTTTTGGTACTACTCGTCGGTGCCTATCGTAAGCGCACCGGGGCGTCGTTAGGCTAGCAGGGGAGGAGCCAGCCGCGACGTGCATGGCATGAATACTCATGCGCAGCATGGTTGGGGTGGCAGGCACGCTACATTGACGCGTGCCTGCCACCCATCCCGCGAGATGCGAGGCGAGAGAGCAGGTGTCATCCGTGGCCGTCATCTCACATCTATCGGGTATTGCCCGGTGTCCCTGCTGGCCCCTCCTCCACCAGGGACACCGGAGTATATTGTGAGCGCTCTTGGCGAGTGCTCATTAATATACATTATACTACTCTGTTGATTCTGTGTCAAGTATGTTTTGCGCTTGTTCGGGCTGAGTACGTCGTTGTTCTATAGCCCTGCGACGAGCGGCTTCTGCGTGGACCTGGGCAAGAACCGCCGCCAATATCTCTAGGCTAGACAGCGGGGGATGTTCGGGGGTGGGGTGATGGGTCTCGTGCGTCATCTGGTGGCCACCACCCCCGATGGGGGTCGTGTACACTAGATGACGGACAGGAATAGCATGGGGGCCGTGATGGCTACCCTTCCCCTATGGCGTCGCCTCGCGGCGATGCGTCCGTGGTGGCGGGGTGTTACTTCATGGCGTCGCGGGCACGCTGCCCGAATGGCCCCGCTATCTTGGTGGCTTTGTCATTCAGCTGCCGCTGATCGGGTGTTGCGGTACCGGCACGGACCGCATCGGCGGCCTTCCGGTACGCGTCGTCGGACTTATCCGGGAAAAGCCCCATGCCATCACTTCCATTTCACTTGAGAGTGCGCTATTCCTGTCGAAGGTGCGCCCGGCGCACGTTCGATACTGGACCATCGGGATCCAGAGCCTCAGAAAACTCGCGCGGGTACGCAGAGGATTATATCCTATTTATACCTTGCCGTCAAGCAAATCCTGCTCGAATTGGCGAATGCCCTGGTACGTGGCGTCGTAGCCGCTGGTGTCGGGCAGGTCGAGTGCCATAATATGGCGCCATACCGCCTGGATTAGCTGGCTGAATTCGGCTAGCTCTGCCTCTGTAAACTCGGCATCTAGCGTGCAGATGTTGCCGCTTGGGCTCGGCTCGACAAATTGCAGCACGGCACCATCAAATACATAGCGGCGATACTCGCGGGAATGCGCCACGAGCAGCTGGTAAAACATCAATTGCTGGCGGTATTTGTGCAGTTTGATACGCTCATACTCGGTGCGGCCGGTCCAGGAGCTGCTGGGCGTGCCGGTTTTGTAATCTGTCACCCGGATGTGGCCGTCGGTGATGTCGACTAGGTCGAGCGAGCCAGTGAGCCGGGCCTCGCCCAGGATGGCGCCCTGCCCTGCAAAGCTGAGCTCGGTGCGCTGCGTGGGGGCAAAGGTGTCGTAGCGGGCGTCCAAAAAGGCACTGAGCGCGTCGGTGCCGCGGCGCAGTAGTTTGTCGTGCTCGTCGCTAGTCAGGTATTGTTCGTCGAGCGAGTTGTGAAAATCACCCAGCACATCCTCGACGGGGCGGCGTGTGCCGGTGGCGGCCAAGTGCGTGTGGGCCCGCTGCAATGCGGCATGCACCGCGGTGCCGTAGCTGGCGAGCGGCGATTTGGCCTGCGGAAATCGCAGCAGATTGTTGAGCAAGAAATGCTGCGGTCCACCGTAGCTGAGATCGAGAAAATTGGTAAGATGCGTCGCCGATAGCTTGTACTGCTGCAGTAGCGGCGCGATGAGCTGGCGCATGTCGCTGGTGATTGGCGCGATCAGCGGTGCCTGCCAGGTGGCCAGGGCGGCGTCGGTGCGCGCCGTGATAACCGACGGTGTGGGCTGATCGATCGGCGCTAGACTGGTGCCGGCCAGGAATGCTGCGGGCAGCGTATTGCGGCCGGCGTCATCGGTGTCGGCATAGCTAATGATCAGGCGTGATTTTGCCCGGGTCATCGCCACGTAAAACAGCCGTAGGCGATCGTCGTAGCTGTCGCTGCTGGTGGCGATTTCGCGTAGATTGTGCGGATAGCTGATGACGCGAGCCTTGGTACGAGCGCGCTCACCCCAGATGTTATCGGTGGCGCCGACGATGTAGACGGTGTCAAATTCGAGGCCCTTGGATTTGTGCGCGGTCATCAGGTGGATAGCGTCGGTGGCCTGCTCGTCGGGTGCAGTAGTGGTGGTGAGCGAAGTACCGAGGCGTTGGTGCAGCTGGACAAATTCTATCAGATCTGCCAGCCGCGGAATGGCGTGCGGGCGATAGGCCTCGAGGTGGCGGCGCAGCGTGCTGAGGGCGTCGAGGCACCGAATGTAGCTGTCGGGCTCGGTCTGCAGGCGTTCGGGCGCAAAGTAATAGTGGTACAGTGGCGACTGGTAGCCGTGGGAGGGCTCGTCGATAGTGCCAATCATGTCGTCGATCAGACGCTCGAGAGGATCGCTGTCGACGCGGCGCGCAAGGTCGATCAGCCACGCGTGCAGGCTGGCAAGCTCGGGTGTTGTTTCGAGGATTTCCATCCATAGGCAGCGGTCGCGGTAGGCGCGCAGGCTGAGCCGCCAGATGAGCGCACTGTCGAGGCCGAGTGCTGGGTGCGCCAGCAGCTCGGGCAGCATGGCGTCGGCGGTGTCGTGGTTGCCGTCGGCCAGCTCGATGACAATCTGGCTGAGCAGCAAAATAAGCCGAATCATCGGTAGCTCGAGGATATTGTCGCGGCGTTCGTAGCTGACGCGAATGCCGGCGGCCACCAGATATGGCAGCAGCGCAACCAGGTCGCTGTGGCGCCGGCCAAGCACGGCGATGTCGGCAGGAGCGGCGCCAGCGGCAATGTCGCTAGCGATGGTACTGGCTAGCCACTGGCGCTCGGCAGCCTGATCGCTTAGGTGATGTAGGCTGACGGTGGACGTGGTGCGGCGGCCGGTGCCTCGATGCGCCACGAGTGATTTGTCGACTGCCGTCAGCGAGCCGACAATTGGCAGCGGCGACTGCGAGATAACGGCGCGTGACTCGGCAAGGATGGGCGCTAGCGAGCGATAATTATCGGTTAGCGTGATGAGCTGCGGCTCGCGATACGCCGTACGAAACTTGTAGATATTGGTGACGTCGGCACCCTGGAAACTATAGATGGCTTGGTCGTCGTCGCCCACCGCCATCACATTGGGGCGGCCCTCGGTGAGCGCGTTGTCGGTGAGCGCAAAGAGCATGCGCAGCTGGGCGAGGTTGGTGTCTTGGAATTCGTCGACCATGATATATTGGTAGCGTTCTTGCAGGTCGTAGCGCAGCGCGGGGCGTTGCTCGAGGGCATGCACCACCTCGAGAATCATGTCGTCGTAGTCGTAAAGCGCGGCGGCGCGCAGGCGGTCGAGATACTGCGAATAGATGCCAGCCAGCGCACGCAGCTTGTGATGGCGAGCTCGGTCTTTGAACACCAGCTTGCCGTCGTGGTCGCGGGCCAGCCAGCTGTTTTTCCAGGCGGTGATGGGCCGGGTAGAATTGCTTGCGGCGGCTTCGTCGAGCGCTCGAGCTAGCTCGAGTGACAACAGGTGGCTCATCGGCGTGATGCCGCGCGGCAGTGTGGGCGACGCGATGCCAGCGATGCGTGTCGACAGTGGCAGCAGTGCCGCTGCGGTAGATTTGGTAATGCGACTCGCGAATATCTCGGCCAGCGGCGCCTCGATATCGTCGAGCACCATATCGTTGGCATCAAGAATGTGCCGCAGCTCCTCGCTTGTCAGGCCGCTCCGCTTGAGCTCCGAAATCGTGTGGAGCGTGTCGCGCAGGTGCACAAATTCGCCGTTCATCTGGGCAGCGAGGGGGCTGGTGTAGTCGAGTGTCTCAAAAATCTGCCGCAGCACCTGGTAACTGGCCAGCTCGTCGGCCGGCGCAAACGACGCACCGTGGTAAAAATACTCGCGTTCGCGGTTGATGATTTCGGTGCCAAAGCTATGAAACGTATGAATTGCCACGCGGTAGGCATCAGCGCCGATAATTTCGGCCAGACGGCGGCGCATGGCGGTTGCCCCGCTTTCGGTGAAGGTCAGACACAGGATCGATTCGGCCAGCGTGTCGGTGCGGCGCAAGATGTTGGCGGCGCGCATACTAAGCAGCTCGGTCTTGCCCGTACCCGGCCCGGCAATCACTAGCAACGGGCCATCGATCGTGTCGACCGCCTGGCGCTGAGCGGTGTTTAGTTTGCCGTAGCGAGTATCAAAATCCATGAATACTATTGTACCACCTCTGATACTTCGTGGTACAATGAGGCTATGAACGATGCGGTGTATGATTCGGTTGCGCTCGAGAAGCTCGTCAAAGAAAAATTTGCCCTGGATACAGAGGTTGATGCGATTATCGCCTCGCGTATTGATGTCAGTCCCACCGCCAAGGCTACGGTGTTTGTTACCGACAAAAAGCAAGTATTCTGCTACATCGAGGCAAAATCGCGCATGTTGCTAAGCGATGTGCGCAAGATTGCCGCTCGCATGGGCGTGGCCGCTGGGTTGTATATTCCACCGCACGGCGACCGCGGTTATTTTGATATGATTGGCCGTGATAAGTTTCGCGATGTGTTCCCTGGCCGTACGCATATTTCTGAGGCAGACATTATGTTTTATCGTACGCTTGCGCCGTATAATCCCGCGCTGATACTTGTCGACGAGATCAAAAACGGCGAAATTCGCCAATACGACAGCGATGCTGCTGGTGGGTGGCGCGTGGCTGCTCGCTACCCCTACCGACGCATTACGCCCGAGAGCTAGAATGACGGCAGGAGCGCGCAGCTGGCATCGCCGCCAATGCTGGCCAGCTGAACACCTTTGCCGCCTGAGAATATCTTGAAACGTGCATCGGTCTCGCTATAGTAGCCAATCAGATAGGCGGTGGTGGCGCCAATGGGCAGGCTGGGCGCGGCGTAGGTGCAGGTGATCGATGATGGGTTGCCGCCATTGCGTGCTAGGGTAAGGGCCGGTGTCTGGACAGTGGTGGCTACGCTAGTGGTATTGTTGGCGAACCCACCATAATAGAAATAGGCGTGGTCGTTGCCCGAAGGAGCATACGTAATAAATGACCCAGAGGTGTACTGCGGATCGCCAAAATCATTAGGTAGCCCCGGCAGGATCGCCCGCGACGCCGCTCGGCTGCTGGTAACCAGCCGCGGTACGGTGTCGGGTGGACACAGGTAGCCACCGGTGCAGGTGCGTGGATATTCGCCGTTTTTTTCGTAGTATTTCTCGAGCTCGTTGGCCAGGGTAACGATATCTGCCCTGCGTTTGCTGTCGCGGGAGTTTTTTTGGACCGCTTGATTGCCGAGGATCGCCACGGTCGAGAGGATTGCAATCACTGCTAGTACGACCAAAATCTCGACCAGGGTGAATCCGCTTTTGCTTTTCATCTACCCCTAGCTTACTCTAGCTGGGGGTAGGAGGTCAAGTACGACCAGGTGCTCGATGTGGGGTGTGCGTGGGAAGAAATTGTAGCCGCGATGGGCGCGAATGCCATAGGCGGCCGACAGCAGCGCGACGTCACGGGCCTGTGTGACGGGGTTGCAGCTTAGGTAGATAATGCGCGGCGGTGTTGTCTGAAGCAGCCTAGCGACCACGTCGGCATGTAGGCCGGCGCGTGGCGGATCGACGATTACGATCATATCGCTTGTGATATAATCAAGGGCTTTTTCGCTGGGCGCCAAAATGGCACTGGCGGTCGCTTCTCGGCCGAGCGTCGCAATGTTACGCCGCATTTCGCGCACGGCGTCTTCGTTGATCTCGACGAGTGTTACCTCTGAGCCGCCGATAGTCAGGCCGATTGAGCCCACGCCCGAGTAGAGGTCGAGAATGGGCAGATTGTCGGGGCCGTTGGTAATTTGGTCGTCCACCCAGGTCCTCATGTCGCGCAGGGCTTGTTCGTACACTGGAATATTTACCTGAAAAAACCCTTCGGTAGCGTACGAAAACGGCACGCCCAAGATTGTATCGGTGAGTACGGTTGTGCCAAAACTCGCCAAGCGCTTAGTGATGCGGCTCGCCGGGCTGCGTGGGTCGCTGTAGATCACCTCGCCACCCTGGCCGGGTAGTGCGGCGGCTTCGGCCTCTAGAATGAGGTTTGGTATCTCATCCTTGATATATAATTGCCAAACACACGCGCCGGATTGATCGCAGCGAATCAGGAGGGTTTTGAGCTGCCGTGCCTCGACACCCTTTGACTGCAGCAGATCACGCACCGCATGCGCCAATTGCACCATAGGCTGGGGCAATAGCGAGCAGTCGTCTACTATCACCTTGCCTTTGGATCCACGGCGAAAGAACGCCAGATCGAGCTGCGACAACGTAGCTGCCGCCATCGCTCGGACCGTTTTTTCTGAGCCGCCTGTCACGCCTGACGGTGTCGACGGGGATAGCGTCTCAGAAAAAAGGTCGCTTGCGTTGGCGGCAGCGTGCCCGTACCAGCTGAACTCTACCTTGTTGCGGTAGCGGGCGGTGCGATTGTCGGTATAGAGGTCGATTGGGCTAGGCAGCACGATGTTGTGCAGCTCAAAGGCTTCCTCGATGAGGGCGGATTTGTAGTGCTGCTCGGCGGCAAATGTCATAATTTCCCACGGGCTCGTACTGAGGTACGAACCGGGGTCGACTGGCGCGATGCGCTCGGGTGAGGCTGATATTACCTCTGTTACATAGCCTTCGAGTAGCTTCGATTTTCGTTTCGTCACCTGCACCTCGACCGTTTCGCCAGGCAGCCCGCCCCATACAAAACATTTGCGGCCATCAGGCGCAGTGCCCATAGCTTGGCCGCCACCAACCATGCAGTCGAGAGTGAGGGTGATGCGAGGATTTTTTCTCATGGAAGCCTCTGGATCATTGATAGCAGCATGGCAGCAAGTGGCCGCTCGTCACCGTGATATGCCGCAACGCATGCAGTGACATTGGTGTGCGCATCCAGCGTTGACCAGTCGACCCACCAACCATGGCGACGACCGATTTCCTGCACTAAGACGCGTATGACGCGCCCGTTACCTTCGCGAAAAGGGTGCAGCAAATTAAACTCGGAATAATAATGTGCCAGACGCGCAGAAACAATCATCGTCTGGTTGCTCGAGAGCGCGTCATCGTGCGCCAGCTCGTTACAAATTTCGGCCACATATTGCTCTATCGCATTTACGTGGCAAAAATTAGTATCGTCTTTACTAATTTGGACCGTACGTATCTTCCCCGCCCAGGTATAAATATTGGCAAAAAGATGGCGATGTATCATGCAGATAAGTTTGAGCGATACCGCTACGTGTACCCCGGATGTCGTATTAAATGTTGCGCTGCGAATAGCGGTTTCGCGCTGCTCGACAATATCGAGGGCAGCTTGTGTGGTGATGCCTAGCAGATTGTTGAGAATGCCGGTTTGCGGATCAATATACGGATCGTTATTAATTGCATAGCTCATGAAGCGGCAGAGGTTAAGCTGTGAAGCGACTCTCGCTCGAGCTCTCTGGCGCTAAGTTCACCGTTGGCATACTGGGCAAGAAGCTGTTTAGTTTTGGAGTCAACGATGTAGCCTTCTACCTCTACTGAGCGGATGGCTGAGTTGACAGTGCGCTGCTTGTCGGCTAATTTGACGGCATTCATACTATCCTTATTATAACATTTTAGGGTGGTGCATACAACAAAAAAGCCCCGGCCGGGGCGCGGGCGAGCTCCTAGGGTAAGGAGTCGCCCGCGCCACCGGTGGGGATCACTGCGTGTTTTTGCGTGCGAATGTGATAGCGATTTGGTCGTCGGTCCTCTGCACGTCAATGCGCACCGCTGGCTGCCCGAGAATCGAAGGCAGCGTGACCGTGGCGGGAAAGTTGCGTCGCAACAGCCCCTCGACGATCACCGCATCCTTGATGTTGCTCGCCAAGTGCTGTATGCGATGCACTGGCGACATTGCCATCGCCAGACCGTGTTGCCTGAGCAGCTCAGCCGTGCGTCGTGCCGATGACGGACGTCGACTCGCAGGGCTAGGCTTGTTGTTCAGGAGGTCCAGGAATTCCGATTCTGGCACGTCGTGTTGAGATGCCTCAATCATGACAGCGGTCCTTTCGGTAGTTGTTGGGCTGTCAAGTAATAATTATCGATGACTTCACGACATACGTCAATAGTCGCTAAACAAAAAACACCCAGCTTGGGGTGAATATGGTGGTGCGGGCGGGGCCCGGGCGGCGAGCTATGCTCGCGCCCGGACCTCCGTTGGTGTTGTCAGTTGATCTGAGCGCCGGATCTGTTCACGTGATACGTGAGAAGGTCCGTGCTCGCGCAAATGAGCACCACCTGAGTTAGTCCGATTGACCGAAGGTAGCGCTCGAGTTCGCCGACGATACTGGCGACCTCAAAGTCGTCAGTGCCTCGCGTCAACCGCCTCCATGATGGACTATTGAGATAATGACCTACACCGCTTCTCGTGTGATCGGTCTCGAAGACATAAGAGTCACAGTCGACATGCGTCTTGATCTCTTCCGCGATCTTTTGGATGAGCGCCGTACGAGTCATTTCTTCAGCCATGGCAGTCTCCTTTCGGAACAACAACTCGGACCTTCCGAGCTGTGATTACTGTCACTATTTACCATTATAACACAAATATCACTTTTTGTGAAGTGCCGCGGCGGTGTGGCGCATGATTTCGCGGGATTCGTCGGCGGGGATGACCATGATGGGCCGCGATTGCGTGAGCGCGGCGATGTTGGTCATGATGGACGGGCCTTCGCAGGCTTTGTTGGTATCCAGATCAAGCTGGAAGTCCAGATAATGGAACTTGGCGATAATGCGCCGCCGCAGCATCCACGAGCGCTCCCCTACCGTGCCGGTAAACACGATCATGTCGGCGCCGCCGAGCGCTGCGGTCATCTGGCCGATAGCTTTGGCGATGGTGTAGATAAGGGTTTCGAGCGCCAGGTGTGCCAGGTGGTCGCCGGCTTCTTCGCGGCTACGTAGTTCGCGGATATCGTTGCTGCCGCCCAGCCCTAGCAAGCCGCCGCGGGTGTTTAGGTAATTGGCCAGCTCGTCGTCGCTAATGCCAAGTGCTGTGCGTAGCGCCAGCGCCGCCCCGACGTCGATGGTGCCAGAGCGAGTTGCCATAAGCACGCCCTCGAGCGGGCTGTAGCCCATAGTGGTGTCGATACTTTCGCCTGCCTTGACAGCGGTAACACTACTACCGCTGCCGAGGTGGCAGACAATCAACCGCGGTACCAGATGATCGGTGGCGCGCAGATGTTTTACCGCCGCACCAACCGACAGGCCGTGATAGCCAAAACGCTTGATGTCGTGCTGATCAGCGTCGTGGATATCAATGCCGTAATTCCAGGCCTCGGTGGGCTTGGTGATATGAAAGGCGCTATCGCTGACGCCGACAATCGGCGTGTCGGCAAACTGTGCGCGCAGTAGCGTAAGTTCGTCGAGCGTGGCATGGATGTGCAGCGGCGCCAGCGTCATTAACGAGGTGAGCCGCGCCACTACCTCGTCGGTTACTAGATGGTCTTGCATAAAAAACGTGCTCGGCGCTACGACACGTAGGCCAATTGCCGTGATCTGTTCGCCCGCTTGCAGGATTGCCTGGCTGTGGAGTAGTTCGTTGACGTGTTCGGCGGCATGCGCAACGTCGGGTAGATTCACCTGGAGATCGCGTGTGGTGCCGCCGGATCGTAGATGGCACTGGACTGCTCCGTCGGTGACCTCGTAATGTAGCTCGGCTACGACATCACGGCCGCGGTACAGAGCGTACTTGCGGCTCGAGCTGCCGGGATTTGCGACCAGTATGAGCTGAGTATCCACCGACATATGCCGCCTAATTGGTCTGGCCGTGCCAGGCTTCCTCGGTGGCTTGCTGGAGGCCGCGAGCAGCTGGCCATACCCAGCCCTCGATGTCCTCTAGGTCGACGCCGTATTGTTTGATGTACTCGAGGTTGGCAGCGAGCAGATCGTCGTACTTGGCCATCAAGTGCTTGGCCTCTTCGAACGGCAGAATGCCATTGCGCCCCAGCTGCTCGAGCGCCGCCTGCGCTAGCTGATAGCGGCTGGTATTGTTGCGGACGTGCATGTCGAATGGCGTGGTGGTGCTGCCGCTTTCGATATAGCCGCGAATATCGAATCGAGCGGCGTCGGCCTCGTAGTTAAATAGGGCGGATTTGATGGTCTGTGGATAGCCGTGGAAGTTGAAAATCACCGGCTTGTCGTGGGTAAAGGCGCGCTCGAAATCATCTTGGTCGACTGGCCGTGCAGCCGTACCGAAGCCGTTGCCGGTCATGCTTGAGATATTGACCATGCGGATGCGAGCATGCGGTACGTCTTGGCGAAGCAGGCTGATGGCTGCCATGATTTCTTTGGTTGGGTAATCCCCTGCCGCTGCCATAACGATATCGGGATTGTCGTCGCTGGCGAACTGCCAGATCATGATGCCGGCGTCGGCCTGTTGGCGAGCAAGCTGGGGTGTCAACCAGCGCGGCTCAAGAGTTTTGCCAGCACAGATAACATTGATTTGGCGTGTGGCGGTGAGCATTTTCTCGAGGCAGATCAGCGTAGTATTGCCATCGGCCGGGAAAAACACATTGGCGTATTCGCCCTGACGCCTTAGAACATCGTCGATGAAGCCGGGGTTTTGGTGGCTAAAACCGTTGTGGTCTTGGCGCCAACCGCTAGAGGTGAGGATGTAGTTGATGCTTGGGATGGTGCCGCGCCACGGCACGAGGCGGGCCTGCGAAAGGAATTTGCCGTACTGGTCCATCATGCTGGTGACGACCTGGACGAAGGCCTCGTAGCTGGCAAACATTGCATGGCGGCCGGTCAGCACGTAACCTTGCATCAGGCCCTGCATGTTGTGCTCGGACAGCATCTCCATGACGCGACCGTCGCGGGCTAGGTCGATATCCCAGGGCTTGATGGGCCACTGCCAGGCGCGCGAAGTGGCCTGAAACACCGCGTCGAGCTTGTTTGAGTAGGTCTCGTCGGGGCTCATAAATCGGAAATTGCGCTGGTCGGCATTGAGGCGAAATACCTCGCGCAAATATTCGCCGGCGCGGCGCATACTGCTGCTGCCCATGGTGCCAGGCACGGTGGCATCTTCCATAAATTGCTCGGCCGATGGCAGATTGAGGGGCTTGTAGACAGGGTCGCCGCCGCGGGCATGGGGGTTGTTGCCGAGGCGCCGGGCGGGATCATCGGGCAGAATGTCGTGGATATAGTCGCCAAATCCGGTTTTGCGGTCGAATAGTTCGCCGAATTTGTACGAGTGCAGCCAGCTGTTGAGCAGCTTCAGCTGATGCTCGTCGGTTTTAGCCTCGGTCAGGACGACTTGGTGCGAGAGGCAGTTGCCTTCGATTTTTTGGCCGTCGAGCTCTTTGACGCCGGTCCAGCCCTTGAGGGTACGCATGACAATCATCGGCATGCGCGGGGCTTCGTCGTCGTCACGTGCGCGGATTTCCTGCACTAATTCGTGGGCCCACTCTAGCGCGTCGGCCATTTCGGTGTGGGGATCGGCGCCTTCCTTGGTGGTGTCGACAATGCGCGGCTCGTAGCCGTAGCCAGAGAACAGCGACATCAGCTCGTAGTTTGTCATGCGGCCAAATACGGTGGGTGCGCTGATTTTGTAGCCGTTGAGGTGTAAAATTGGCAGTACGATGCCGTCGGTTTTGGGGTTGATAAGCTTGTTGAGGTGCCAGGCGCCGGCAGTCGGGCCGGTCTCGGCTTCGCCGTCGCCCACTAGGCAGGCGACCATTAGGTCGGGGTTGTCCATCACTGCGCCATAGCTTGTGCTGAGGCTGTAGCCGAGCTCGCCGCCCTCGAGGATGACGCCGGGGGTCTCGGGGTTGGAGTGGCTGGGGTAGCCGTATGGCCAGCTAAATTTGCGGGTGAGCTGTACGATGCCGTCGTAGGTGACGGGCAGTTTGTCGTCGACGGCGGCCAACGAACCCTCGATAAACAAATTGGACTGAATAGCCGGAAAGCCGTGGCCTGGGCCAACGACGAGCATCATGCTTTGGTCTTTGACCTTGGCCAGGCGCGAGAAATGCGCGTAGGCAAAGTTGATGCCTGGACAGCTGCCCCAGTGGCCAAGCAGGCGGCTCTTGACATCTTCGAATTTCAGGTCGCGGTCCATCATTTGGTTATCATGCAGAAAAATCTGCGCCGCGCTTAAGTAATTGGTCGCTCGCAGATATTTGTTGAGTGAGTGCTTTTCTTTTGTCGTGATCATACTAGATATTAGTATACATCACGCTTATGCTTAGAGGAAGAGCGTCGTGTGATAGATGATAAATAGCTGAGTATATCTTATTTGGCGACAGGGATAGACAGCATGAATACCGAGCCGTCCTGGCTGGAACGTGTCAGCGCCACTCGCCCGCGCTGCAGCGTCATGAGCTTGCGCGCCAGTGGTAGGCCAAGGCCGGTGCCGTTGACGTGTGAGTTGGTGCGCGATTGATCGGCGCGGTAAAAACGGTCAAAAATATACGGCTGATCATCGGCCTCGATGCCACCGCCTTGGTCGGCAATACTCAGCTCGTACAGGCCGCCACGAATAGCAGACGTAAGCGTAATCGTAGTGTCTGCGGGGCTATATTTGATGGCGTTGTCAAGCAAAATTGCCAGCGCATCGGCCAGGCTCTCAGCGCTCGCCATGACATTCGCTGTAGTGACATCCGGCGTGATGGCGATATGCTTGGCGGTGGCGCGGCTGAGCACGCGACTAATGGCGAGCGAGACGACGTCGTCGATGCTGGTGGGGCTAAGCTCGAGCGGCTGGTCGTGTGCGAGTAGCAACAGGCGGTCGGTGAGCGCGCGCAGGCGGCCGACTTCGTCGAGATTGCTGGCCAATATCTCGTGGTATAGCGATTTGGGCGACCGCGGATCGCGCAGGGCGACCTCGATTTCGGTCTGCATCACTGTTAGCGGCGTCTTGAGCTCGTGTGCGGCATCGCTCGAGAACCGACTTTGCGCTTCGGCTGCCGTAGCGATTGGCCGCAGTGCGCGCCGGGCAAAGAAATAGCTCGCCACGCTCCCCACCCCTACCACAGTTAGCGCAAATAGGCCGAGGCTGGTCAGCAGGTGCGAATTGCTTTGTTCGAGCCGCTCCTCGCGAGCCGCGCGTAGCAGGCTCGAATCGGCCGGATTGTCGCCTCGCATGAATAGCGGCGCATTGAGGGCGTGGTGCAGCTCAGCCTGAGCGACCACATACACGATGCCGCTAAAGGCCAGGCTGAGCAAGATGAGTATCGCCGTAAACCAAGCAGTCAGGCGCCAGACGGCATGAGTAAACCGCTCGTTCATTAGCGAGGGCGCGATTCGTCGGTGTGGATGATGTAGCCAAAGCCACGGGCGGTTTCGATGAGTGGTCGTTCCTTAGGAAAGGCGCGGTCGACCTTGTCGCGGAGGTATTTGACGTAGGCTTCAACGGTGTTTGGCAGTACGGTTGAGTCGAAGTCCCAGACGTGGCTGATAATTTGGTCTTTGCTCATGACGCGGCCAGCGTTGCGCATTAGGTAGGCCAATAGCGCGTATTCGGTGCGCGATAGGCGGATGTGCTTGCCGCTGCGTTCGGCCTGGTAGGTGTTCATGTTGAGTGTGAGGGGGCCGACGGTGATGCATGTGCGGGGCATTTCTTTGGGTCGGCGTGTCAGGGCGCGGACGCGGGCCAGCAGCTCTTCAAATGCAAATGGCTTGACCATATAGTCGTCGGCGCCTGCGTTGAGGCCAGCCACCTTGTCTTTAGTTTGGCTTTTGGCGCTGAGCATGATGATTGGTGTGCTGAGTTTTTGCTTGCGCAGATCTTTGCAGATTTCTAGGCCGTCTTTGCCGCCGGGCAGCATGCGGTCGAGGATGATGACGTCGTAATCGTCGCCCATCGCCATGCTATATCCGGTGGGGCCGTCCTCGGCGATCTCGACATTCATATGCTCTTGCTTGAGCCCGGTGCTGATCGCGCGGGCGATTTTTTGTTCGTCTTCGATAACTAGAACTTTCATGATACTCCCTTCTGATTATACTATCTATTATAGCAGGTTTGCTGGCAAATGCCTGATTTTTTCACAATAGTGCACAATGGGCGACCGCTGCCAGGCTATTTGTTTTGGGAGTATTATGGTATAATTTTGAGCTGTATCGCAATTGTTAAAAATACTAGTAGTGGGACGAGTGCCAAGCGTGCTAAGCGCCAGTGGCGCTTAGCAAGGCCGGAAACCGATTTGAAGCTATGCTTCAAGTGGGTTGAAGCGAGGCTACGAGCAATTTCCGGAGGAAATTGACGAGTGGCAAGGCACTGTGGCTGCCGATATCATAGCAGATCATTTACTATAGCCTGTACCTTTCGTAAACTAATGATAGTGGGATGTCGCCAAGTGGTAAGGCACCAGGTTTTGGTCCTGGCATTCGGGGGTTCGAATCCCTCCATCCCAGCCAGATTAGAGAAAAAATCCAAACGGTCGCCCGCACGGGCGGCTTTTGGGTTGGCGGCGCGCAGCGCCGGCCAAGCGGTTTCAGGGGGTGATTTGATTTTACCGTCGCTGAAAGCGACGACATTTTTATCTTTTAGCAATAGGTTCGACCCGAATATTTCCAGCAAAAGCGCTTTTTGCGCGTCAAAATCTCGACTATCGACGATTTTACAGATTGAACCTATTGTTAAAACCCAGCGGCGCATAGGTTCGACCCACGCCGTACCGCCACGCTCCAAACGAGCTAGTTGCTCGTCAAAAGTTGCTTGCTGGCTCATCAACTCGGCTTTCTTTTCGGTAAATGCCTGTCGGTCAATCACTTGGTCAAGGTAATTATCTAAAAGCAACTTTTGCTTGGCGGTCAAATTGGCGACTTGTCGCCGCAACTCTTCACTGGCAGTCGAATTATGGCTACTTTCGGCGCGCTCGTCCGCCTCGATTTTGTCCAGTAACCACGCTATCGCTTGGCTTGGCAATGAGTAGTCTAGCAACAACGCCGAAAGTTGTTCCCACAGTACCGACTCTCGGACTGCTGGCTCGCTACATTTGACCGCCTTGTTCTTGCGGCTACATCGGTAATATGTCCACTCGTGATGATTGCCGTTCTTTTGCGTTCTCGTCTTTGTTTCCGCTGTAATGCCCATGCCGCAAGAGCAACGCAGCAAGCCTAGAAAAGGAATGACAGGACGCGCAGCAGCCGTAGGCTGCGCATGTCCGCGTCGCTCCATGACGCGCTGGCATTTATCGTACAAAGGTTTTGAAATGATTGTCGTATGCTCACCTTTGTGCAGTTCGTCGTTATACATAAAATAGCCGTAGTAAAACGGATTTTTCAAAATCTTTTTTATACGGTCATCTTTTATCTTATTGCCGCCGCTCTTGATCGCACCTTTGCGCTTGTTATAGCGACCGTCTGTCTTCACACCGTTGTCATACAGATATTGCGATATTTCACTCATTGTCTTGTCGCCCTGCGCGTACAATTTGAAAGCCTCGGTAATTTTAGGCGCAACGCGTCTATCAAGCACAATCCGCTTGGTGTTTTTGTTATTGATATAGCCAATCGGCGCAATGCCTGGCATCTCGCCGCGCCGAACTTTTGTCCGCAACCCACGCTTGACGTTTTCAGAGAGGTTATCGACAAAATGCTTGCTCTGGCTAAACTCTAGCGACAGCATATACTTGCCCTGTGGCGTGTTCTCGAACCAAAAGCGCGGAAACTTGAGATCGGCAAGTATGCCCTCATCAAGTAGATATAGCAGCAAGCCGCTATCAACAGGGTTGCGCGACAATCGGTCGGGCAGCCATGAGATTATGCCGTCCGCCTCGCCTCGCCGTATGCCGTCGATAATTTTGTTAAACTCTGCGCGACCTGGGCTTTTGGCGGACTGCTTTTCGATAAATACTTTGACAATATCGAGATCGTCGCGGCGCGCCAGCGCCCAGCCCTCGTCAAGCTGCGAGCCAACAGACAATACCTGACGATCTTCTGCGTCGGTGCTCTTACGCGCATACAGGTAATAGCGCAATCTTCGCTGCTCCATACACCCCGCCTTTCATCTAGAACTCAAAAGACCGTTCCGCTGGAATTACAATTCGACTTGCGCCAAAAAGTTGCGAAACGGTCATTTGAACCATAAAAAACGGCGCAAAAGTCATAAATTGTAATTCCACTTTCTATTGTAGCATGTATTGCCTCGGCGAAGCCGAGATAAAAATGTGCCACCCTGCGGGTGGCGTAAAATCAAATCACCCCCTGAAACCGCTTGGCCGGCGCTGCGCGCCGCCAACCCAAAAGCCGCCCGTGCGGGCGACCGTTTGGATTTTTTCTCTAATCTGGCTACAGTCTACGAAAAATCTCGAACCTTTTTCCAGCGTAATGCTGGTTGAGCCGTGCAGGCTCAGCCCCAACGCCTGCGCGAGCAAGCCCGCGCTCGCCCCACCAGAAAAACCCTTTGCCTTATTTTTTTGAGATCCCCCCGCCGAATTTCTTTTTTAGTTGTAAAGGGTGTTTCTGGTGGTGGCGTGTTGCTTTAGCGACGTCTCGGCGTAATTTGCAAATTATTGCGTATCGTGTAATTACTGTGATATAATGTTATGCGTTGCATAACATTATGCTCAAATTAAGCACAGAAGAGAGTTATGAATGCCTATTGACAGAAATTGATTACAAAAAAGCTGCTGAGATTGACCCCTTGAATATTGATGCCTATCTCGCTTATCTCCCGGAATACAATGCAGAGGCAGATACGCGCACGTTATGCCAGCTTGGCCAAAAAGCTATTCATAATTTCCGCGAAGCTAGCATTGAAAAGAGCGAGGAGGCCTATGCCGTTTTGCGTGATCTCGATTTTATTGCAAGTTCTCTTGATCGACACGGTCTTGACCCTATGAAAGAAGTGGAGGGACTGGAAGATGCTATGATTTGGGCTGGATTTATGGGAGATTCTGCACCTCGCGGTACAATCACAACATATGCTGGCATGAATCCTGACGGTGAAAGACGTCGCAGCTTTACTGGCTCAGAGGAGGAAGCTCTTTTCATTGATAGCCTCAAAGTTAGCTTCGATGAACTTGAGATGGCAGCAGATAGCATCGCACGCCTTACATCGCACAGTAAAAATGGTGCTTTCGTATATTCACTCGACACAAGCACTTCGGCAATGCAGACTATGACAAATTCGACAGTTGCAGTGATACGTAATATTCCACCCGCTGTTTTCACCGGTAAAATTAGACCATACTTTGAACCGCTTAAGATCGGCGGCAAGTCTTATGTTGCAGCTAATGGTAGTCAGCTTCAGCTAGTTGGTATAGAGAAGATGGTCTACGGCACTGGCGGAGTTGATTCTACTGAAAGTGACTTCTACGAAGAGAATTTACCCTATCTTAATTCAGTTCAAAGACAGCAACTGCATACCTTCACAGAGGCCAACGACGGCCAAAGTCTACTGACAATGATTGAAGCAAGACGCCGTGAAGGTGAAGATATATCAGACGTACTTGTCTCGCTAGCGGCCCTCACAAAAACGATTAGAAAGTTTAGGTATCCACATCGCAAGGCTGCTGAAGATAATTTCAAGTTACGTCCTGATGGTTCGGTAGGCAGTGGCTCGTATACTCCTGCTGTACTGACTGATTTGATACGCACTACCGAAGCACGCATAGCCCATGTGCAGGAAATGAGCGCATGAAGATAAGGGATTTCTCTAGCTTTCCAGTAGGTACTGTTTTTAATCAGCTTGAGTATTCAGTCGAGAAACTTAACGATCCAAAGCAGTTCATTCGTATTGCATACCCATCCAGATTGGGTGCAATGACGCTCGACCCGTCAAAGATTGCCGACAATAACAACCTTGTATTTCCTGCTGGACAGATTAGCTTCTCAGTTGGCGTCTATCGCACTGTCGAAGCAACGATTACAGATACTGGCGAGATTACCGTTTCAGACGATACTCCTAGGGCAAGCATGGTCAAGCATGCCGGAATTATTATGCAAAAAGCACTCGGTTTTAAGTGCGGTGTACATCTATGTGTCATTCCTGAACGTGATATTCGACACAGTGGGCTTGGCTCAAGCGGCGCTACTCTTGCAGGAGTGATGGCTGCCGTTAACGAGCTATTTAATAATCCTGTACCCGCACTCGAGCTAGCACAGTATTGTGCGCACAATTATGGTGAGGAAATCGAGGGGGATGACCGGCATCTTATGCCAGTGCAGAGCATTGGTGGTTCTTCCTTGTGTGGCCTTATCGAGGGCGGAGTGATTGTTGTCGCAGGTGAGGCCGTCCCTATTTACCACCGCATACTGCCAGAGAATACAAAAGTAGTGATAGGTATACCGAAAGACTATAAGTCCTTGGATGCCGAAAAGTTAATTCGTGCTGAGGTTGATAATATGCAGGGATTTCAGCAATCGGGCGACCAATATGCTGACATGGTGGCTTATAGGCTAGTACACGAGGCTCTCCCCGGGCTGGCTTTCGGCAATTTGAAGCCCTGTAAAGATTTAATCTTTGATTTTCGCTGGGACATGAGAAGTATACGAAATTGCTCTTTCGTATACCCCAAAATGGTTGAGATTGCTGAGTCTTTCCGAGATCTCAAAGACGATAGCCGAGTCGATATTATTGCGCTATCATCTGTCGGGCCAGCATTCTTTGGACTTACCAAAGAGCCAGATTATTTGGTGAGCCGATTTGAAGAGCAAGGTCTATCGACTTATGTAACGAATATTCATAATGGTCGCTATATAGTAAAGGAGTCTCGATGACTCGCAACGAAAGGCTAATGCCGCGCAATGAACTGAGTCTATATAGCGAGGGTATACTTCAGACGGTCGCACTCGCCGGGCTAGTTCGCGCCATTAAGCCTGAGGCTATGAAGCTGCCTGATTTTAATCCGCTTTTTGTTGTTGGGCCACATGCCTCTGGCAAAAGCGCACTAGCAAGGCGCGGTTTAAGCGATAGCACTCATCATTTTTTTGATACAGGGCCTCTTTTGCGTGCATATCATCAACATGATTGCCCAGATATAGCCTTTGGTGAATGGGTATCTCTGAACGAGGAAGGGTATGGGAACACTTTTACCGATGACGTGCTGGCCGGGCATATATCAACCACGCTGAGGCGAGTATCAGGAAAAGCGGTAATAATCGGTAACCGCTCAATAGACGGAATCGACAGAATATCAGAAGCACTTGGTGCGTCTGATAGAAAAATAGTGTATGTTGACGCGCCTACAGACCTGCTTCACGAGAGATATCAAAATCGTGAGCAGCGCATTGTATCAAAAACTGAGTTCGAAGAAATACTTGACCGAGATAGGCGTATGGGGCTAACCGCACTTATCGGCGCTGCCGACGCTGTTATCGATAACAGTTCTGATTTTGAAACGGCTGTTCAGCAATTTCGAAGTAGTGTAACAAACTAGTTCTGTGCGTCGTTTTGAATAAGTGCTGCAATAGCTTCGTAGTTCTTTGTCCAATAATCTGCACGCTCCGACTCGGGGTATTCGGCAAAGGTTCTCGGGTCGTCAGCAAATTGAATAATGCGCTCCCAGCGCATACTTTCGTCACCTCGCGCCTCATGGCTGAACACTACTGGTACACTATAGGAAAACTCGTGAGCGGTGCCGGTTTCATCCACATAGGTAGCCGCAAGCTCAAAATGCCCCCCCCGACTCGGTAGGGTATTAAGAATCTTCAGTAGCTGCTCAACGGAAATAGTCTTATCAATATATGCCATGAAAGGGCCGGGCATTCCAAGGGCATCAATATAAAAGCTATGATCTTCTCGGATGACGGACTTTCCCGTTTGCTGGTGAGCCTCAATAGCTGCTGCGGTAGCAATCTCTTTGCTGTTGTCTGCTTGGATTTCGGGAATATCTAACTTTAGTGGCTCTACTTCGATACCATATCGATTAAAAACTGCATTTGCGGCTGCTATTTTACCGGAATTTCCCGTTAGTAAGTATACATTTATCATATCACTATAATGGATGATTTTGCATGTTTTGTAAACCTCTTCTTGCTTTTTTCATGATACTATTGTATTATAAGCTACATGAAAATACCTGGCGTCATTGGTGGTCTCGGCCCACAAACAACAGCAGACTATTATTTGCGAGTGCAGGAGCTTGCACTTCAGCGGAAGGCGCAGGTGCGGCCCCCTATGCTGACATGGAGCGTTCCACTACCATACCGACTTGAGGAAGAATCAATTTTTGATGGTACGGGATTTGACAAGATTGGTGAGTATTTGGCTGAAGGCGCACATAAACTTGAATCGGCAGGCGTAGATTTTGTGGTAATGCCATGCAACTCCTTGCACATATGCCAATCTCAAATTGAAGAAAAACTTACAATCCCATTCATCAGTATTATCGATGAGACAATACGAGTCGTTCGAAAGAAGTCCTATGTGAATATCGCCCTACTTGCCACCGAACAAACGGCAGAACGGGGGTTATATACTACACCGCTCGAATATGCGGGGGTTAATGTTATAAGACCAGATTACACTCAGCAACGTATGCTGAACGAAATGGTCGTCAGGCTCATTAACGGTAAGCAGAAGGCAGACGATAAAGAAAAGTTTCATCAGGTATTGCAGTCACTTCATGGGCGAGGAGCGGAGATTGCGGTGTTAGCGTGCACCGACTTCCATATTTTATTCGATGATAATAGCGCACAAATGCCATATCTTGATACTATGGAGATACTCGCACAGGCAACCGTTCGTGAGATGCATAGTTAGCCTTTGTCGATTCGACCTATTGAGTCGGTAAGAAGCTGGCGGATTATCTCACCTTTGGACGCCCCTTGAGTCTTTGATAGCTCTCGAATTGAATCATCGATTTTTCGTGTACTCATAAAGCTAGTACGAACGGTTTGTTGTTGCCGGTTAGCAAAGTGCACAAATGAATCTAGGATACTCTCGTAAGTAGAATCATTATAATCTTTTATTCTTAGTAAGCGTGACGGATTATTGCGGAGTATGCCACCGGGTTCGGATTTCGTTCCAGCGTGGTATAGATAGAGACTTGGCTTCGTGTTTGCAAGAGCGAAAGAGAGCTGAAAACCAAGCGTTTGACTTGCTCTACTCATTTCGGCAATGAACATATCGGCTTGTAGGATTTTTTCAACAATTTCATCAAATGACTCCGTGCTATCTGGCTCACTGGGATCATACAAGAATACATTAACCTCGTGACCAAGGGTTTTTAGATAAGACGGCAACTGTTGCGACACAAGCTCTTCGATTTCTCTAGAATTGTGACCCCTTGTAGCTGAGTAGGCTATATCCATAATGTTATTATACCATAAAACACGTTATATCTGGTGTATATACACCAGATATAACGTGTTTTCGTACTCTCAGTTCGTTTGTGCTTTTTCGTTAGTTGCTAAACTTTCAGAACGAGAGCGCGTAGCGCGGCGGCTCTGCCGCCCGGGCGAAGCCCCAACACCTCTGTCATGAAGTGGCAGTCGAACCACCAGAAACACCCTTTACAACTAAAAAATAAATTCGGCGGGGGGAAATCTCAAAAAAATAAGGCAAAGGGTTTTTCTGGTGGGGCGAGCGGGCGCACGCGCCCGCAGGCGTTGGGGCTGAGCCTGCACGCCTCAGCCAGCATTGCGCTGGAAGTAGGTTCGAGATTTTTCGTAGACTGTAGCCAAAGAAAAAACTCCGTAAGCCCCCGTGGTTTACGGAGTTTCTCTTTGTATTGATAGTAGGATTCGAACTCGCGAATGCCTCAGCTTTGCTGAGAACATTCGGGGTGCGGAGCGCCACGTCGGCGCTCCGCAAGGGAATCTGCCGGACGAGCTATGCTCGTCACGAGCAGTGCCGGGCTCGCCGGAGGTGAGTCGAATCCCTCCATCCCAGCCACCTCAGAGAAAGAATGCGAAAAATGAGGTTTTTCGGCAGGTCACCCCGACTCAACCCGCCGCGTAGCCTTGGTTTCAGGGATAATTCGGTGCATGTACTTTATATCATTACACTGTATCCCGCCTTTAAGTATTGTAAGTTAGGATTTTCCGAAGAAGAAGTTGACAAAAGATATATTAGTCTTAGGTTCAAGACTAGTTAACTCAGCCTCTGCCGCTCCTTTCGCAGCAAGTTAAGTAGTTCATGATACATATCTTCATGCCTCATATTATACCTCCATTCGCATTCTTTGAGATGAAGATTGAAATGATCTTTTCTAAGCCCTCTCAACTTTGAGAGTCGGACCTTAGCAATGCCCCAGAAGTTCTCAATACCGTTAATATGGCTGTTACCCCTGGCAAACTCATTCTGGCCGTGGTTGACGCGGTAATGCCGCTTGTATCCCCAGTCTACCAGCCCGTCGTAGCTCTTCCAGCCATCGCTGTAGATAGTACTGTCTGGCTCAACTTTGGATTGTACAATCTGTTTCAGAGTTGCTCGGGAGACATCTGGCACGATCTGGGTGTATACTTTGCCTTGACGCTTCAATAACCCAAACACGATGGTCTTGCCTCTGGCACCACGCCCCCGAACACCGCGAACTCTGCGAGCACCAAAGTAGCTTTCATCGAGCTCAACTTCACCAGAGAGGGGCGAGCTGGACTCGCAGAAACGAACAATACACTGACGAATGTATGCCAGTGTATTGTTGACCGTATTACGATTAAGCCCGGTTAGTTCTGCGATCTGTGATGCAGTAAGATCCTGGCAAAACAGCTTCACGATAACCCGATACTGCTTATCCGAGATTCGGGAACGTTTTTGGTACCTACTACTCATCTGTTATTTAGTTTAGCAGAAGAGAGTTAACTAGTCTTGAACC